>ENA-OQJX01000107-OQJX01000107.1-human-gut-metagenome-genome-assembly--contig:-NODE-107-length-55683-cov-4.574177_pt1 | contig 55683 bp, 65 predicted proteins | sample MGYA00242615_ERZ504782 | MGnify/ENA primary metagenome ERZ504782 (study PRJEB26092, sample SAMD00036354) | human gut metagenome | host: Homo sapiens | study: EMG produced TPA metagenomics assembly of... | reverse complement strand
GCCTGCTCTTGACATGCCATTCAACAACTGTTATATATAAAACAAGGGTGAAAAGCTCAAACTGTAAGCTCACCACCCTTGCATATCATAGTAGAATCTTATTTACAGACTTTTTCTCACAGTCTCGAGGTTACGTTCACCATCTCCAATTTGAAATAAAAATAACAGACTCATTTTCAATATTTCATGTAAAAATGAGGCCGGGAACGCAGATTATTTTGCTTTACACCAGCCTCATTTTTGCTTGTCTACTTAATTACCAAGATGGTGAATGAATACCTGTACTGTGCAAGAATCAAATTCTGCTTTGTATTCATTGTTCTTCCAACCTGTGCACATCTTCCGGTGATAATCCGGAATACTCCGCGATCTTTTCTATCGGCAACTTATCCTCCAACATCTTACGCGCCATTTCCACTGCGTGCTCATGTTTTCCTTCACGTAATCCTTCACGTAATCCTTCGCGCCTTCCACTAGCTAACATATGGCGATGATCCCGGATTGCCTTTTGTCGTTCCTCATATTCTAATCGTTTTTCCTCGTCTGCACTGATTTCTTCCAATTTATCATATGCTTTATGGATATATTCATCTTTTTCTGCCAACACTTCAATTTCCTCCCTGCTCCTTGCACCGAAAAATTGTGCCCATCGAAGGAGTTCTGTCTGTGGATATTCATACTTCGCAAGCTTTGGCAGCTCAAGTACATGAATCTCGAATTTGTCGGAATACATGTCCCGTATCGTATCCTCCCAGATATGAAAACAAGAATAATATCTCTCATGTTCAAACAGTGTAAAATCCAGAATCCCTACATGGATACATTTCTTCAACTTATCATAATCTTCCCCTTCGTGGATCTGGTCTACATACATTTTCCCAAGATAAAACAAAGACCGCTCCTGCCAGTAATCATAGGCAATAGACTGCATTTCAATGTTTAGCTGCTCTCCCTCTCTTAGACGAACTCGCACATCCAGGATTCCGTACTTCTCTTCCTTATATTTCTTACGAAGCTTCTTCGGAAGTAATTCCATATCCAGAATCTCTTCCGGTGGAATCCGAAGAAACGCACCTATAAATCCTCGGCGCACTTCTTCATCTTCCATCAGCTCCTGAAAACAAAAATCCACGCTAGGTAACATAATAAACTTCTGTTCTTTCGTTTTCTTACACATATAACTGCTCCTTTCCACGGTGTGGAAAACACAATCATACATGATGTTCTTTTTTGATATTTTCATTATAAAGAAATATTGTCTATTGTACAACTGCTTTTCCATCATATTTACTTGCCTCTTTGTTCAGTTAAATTTTTTCTGAAATATCTGACCGAACGGTCTTGACCTTCTAGAAATCATTTAGAAATTTATCAGAAAGTTTAGATGATTCAAGTATAATATGACAGTATATGAAAAGCAATAAACTATTTATTAAATTTCCAAAGAATCCCTTTTAATTACTCAAACTTTGCATTTCAATAAGTTCGTATACACCTTGAAAATCCAATAATTGAGGGCGTAAAAAATAGTATGGATGCCATCCGGTTTGGTAGAATTGAGTTACTCAAAAACAATTAAAAACCGTAGGCTCATGCTATAAATAAAAGATAACACCAGACACCCAGAATGATACCCAAATTTTTAAAACTATTCGAAGATTTTTAATGGTTTTCATGTTTCTCCAGTACTCAAAGCAGCAAATTCATTGTGTACTTCACTTACTATCGTTGTATTTCCGGTACATTTTCTTCTTTGTATGTTACTCTAAAATGTTTTGCCCCAAGATCCTGCACAATCTTTTGTAATTCTCTTATTCGCGCTATTTTTAAATAGCTAAAAATAGTCGTCTAACGCAATATATTCATCTCTATCACTTGGGTCTACATCATAAAAAGTCGGAATCTCTCCCGACTTTTCCTTTATTCACTCAATTTAAATCGTTTCTTACTTTTTTACGCCCTGGCATTTTTGCAGCAATCTGCTTTGATACCCCTTTCGGCACATTGATCTGTACTCCAAATAACATCCGAATAAACCAGATCATAAACAAGAATATAAAAATTGGAATAAGACAAGATGTAACCAACATCACCGCGATCAACTCAATAAATTGATTTAAAAGTTCTTCCCCTTTTTCCAACAATCCTGAAATTCCATCTTTGATTTTCGATAATGCTTTCTCTATGATGTTACCTTCTGAATCTGTATTTTTCTCAATTTCATTCGTTATATCCTGTGCTTCCTTTACAGTCTCTTCCATCGTTGACTCATATGTTTTTTCTATCATTGCCGAAACATTCATGCTGAATGGAATAATCATAAATATAACAAGACCAAATGCTGCTATTTTTGCTGCCAATATTTTCAAAACCGTTCGATTAAATCCGATTCCTGCCGCGAACAAAACACACGCTGCCGGAATCAATATAGAAAACGTTGCATATCCGGTAAGTGTCACCAAATACTTTTCCAAAAATATAACGACCAGAATAATCAGAAAATATGATGTTAAATCTGTCAGCTTATTTGCTATCGGTGTTGTCGCATCTCCGGGAATTGCCGCAATGGCTGTTGATGCTGCCGCTGATGTTGCTGTTAGTTTTAGAATATCTGCCTTCTTCTCATCCAGTGCCTCTATCGTTTTTTTATGGTTTTCCGGATTGCTTGCCGCTTTTGAAACAACAGTCATCGAAAGGACCATTATCACAAGTGCCACTGCCACCCATGCCAGTTTTTTCACATTCTTCTTTTCTATCATTTTCTCATTTCCTCCTATGTGCAATCATATACACAGTATACCCTACAATTTGACTTACTTCATTATTTTTTTTCATCACGGTCTTTCCTTTCTCCGTGTAAATGAGTATATTTCATCACGCTAATGTGATAGCAATACTCATTTACGGAATTATTTGTTATTTGTTTCAGAAAAGACCGTGTAAATTTCGCGAATTATACATCAAAACGGACGTGTTAACTCTAACACGCCCGCACATCTGTCCTTATTTTATTGTCCCCGTATCCCAATATACTGTATCGGCCCCTATGAAATCTCCGCCAGCATCTTCTCCGGATCTTCTGCTGCCTTCACTTTATCGTTTGCCTGAATGATCACACCCTCTTCATCAATCAGATAGGTCGTTCTTACTACTCCCATGGATACTTTTCCGTAATTCTTTTTCTCTTTCCAGACATCATATGCCTGAATCACTTCTAATTCCGTATCAGAAAGCAATGTAATCGTCAGACCTTGTTTTTCTTCAAATCTTTTATGCGACGCAACACTGTCTTTGCTGATTCCAAGAATTACCACACCTTTTTCTTCAAACTGCGGATAACGTTCGCTGTATCCGCAAGCCTGCTTTGTACACCCCGGTGTATTATCCCTTGGATAGAAATACAAAAGAACTCTTTTCCCTCTGTAATCTTTTAAACTGTGTAACTCTCCATTCTGATCCGGAAGTGTAAATTTCGGAGCTTTTGTTCCTGTTTGTAACATTGCATTTTCCTCCTGTTTTCTGATTTTTTGATATTCCAACCTTCTTTACAACCGTATCTCTCCCAGTCTGCCTTCTCCTTTCAGATACTTTCTGTAAATCACAAAGAACACCAGACTGGTCAGACATGCTGCCGCTCCATCCGCGAGGGGCTCTGCATAAAATGCACTCTTCGCCGCAAACGCGATCGGCAGGACACATGTCATCACAAAATACACAATCTTTCGAAACAGTGACAAGCTAAGGGAAAGCCTTGTCATCCCAAGCGCCGTCAGCGCATCCACAAACACATACTGGAGGCTGAGTGGGATCACCATCAATGTAAACACCTGGATTCCCCATATGGACAGTTCCCGGTATCTTGCATTGTCTGTAAAAATCTGCACAAAATACTGCGGCAGAATTCTGGATACAAGGAACATCACCGTTGTAAATGTAATACATAGCACCAATACCCACTTCACTGTCTTACGGATACGATCCGGTTTGTTCGCACCGTAATTAAAACTGATCAAAGGCTGTGATCCTCCCGTAATTCCAAGCATCGGAGAGGTAATCAAAAGCATATAGCTCTGTACGATCGTTGCTGCCGTGATCAGCGTATCTCCCTGAGATTCGCCGCCATAATACTGAAGTACAGCATTCAATGCAATGATGATCACACTGTCTGTCGCAAGGATCAAAAATGGCGAAAAACCGATCTTACAGATCCGCTTCCCAATCTCCCACTCCGGCTTTACAAGATGGATCGGAATCTGCATCTTCTTACTGTGTAAAGTCAAAAGTACAAAAATACAGGACGAAAGCTGTGCGATGACTGTCGCAACAGCCGCTCCTGCAATATCCATATCAAATACAAAAATAAAAATCGGATCCAGCACAATGTTTACCACTGCTCCGATCAATGTAGTCGCCATTCCCAGAAACGGAAATCCCTGCGCTGTAATAAAATAGTTCATGCCCATAGACACAAGGGCAAAAAATGTTCCCAGAGTATAAATCGTCAGATATGTATTCGCATATGGAAACGTCACTTCACTGGCACCGAACCAGTTCAGTAAAAAATCCTTGATCAGCAAAAACACAACTGTCAGCACTGCGGAAAATATAAGCAGCATGGAAAAACTATTCGCCAATATCCGTTGTGCGCTCTTCTTATCTCCTGCCCCCAGTTTCACCGAAAACGTAACCGATCCTCCGATTCCGATCAGAGCAGCAAACGAAGACAAAAGCGTAATGATCGGAGCACATACTCCGGCGCCTGCAAGGGAATCCCCGCCGATCCCCGGAATATTTCCGATATAGATCCGGTCTACAATACTGTAGAGCACATTGACGAACTGGGCAAACATAAAAGGAATTGATGTCTTTAATACTAAAAGTGGAACTGAATCCCTTCCAAAATCATTTGTCTTTTTCATGCTGCACCACTATCCCACCAGAATCTGGTATCCTTTTTCAAATATCTCTCCCGGCTGCACCGCATTGATTCCCTTCTTTTCAGAAATATCTTTATCAAATCCGGTATCATCACAACGGCCTGCCCATGGCTCCAGACATACGAACGGCGCATTCTTCGGTGACCAGATTCCGTAACTGTAAAATCCTTCACTCTTTACGCCTACATATGGCTTTCTTCCATCCTTTTTGCACAGCCATACTTCTTTTAACTGATAATCATCACAGATCAGTGTATCCACCCCAAACAATTTTTCGGAAAGCTGCAGATATCCGTCCTCCAGTTCCAGAGAATAGCTTTCTTCCGGCAGGCCTGTTCCGCATTCCAGATTCAGCCCGCAGCATTCCAGCGTTTCCATCTTCGAAAACCACAGAAGATAGTCGTCTTTCGTCTCCTTTGCGCCTTCAAACATAAATGCCGGATGTGCTCCGATCGTAAAGTAAATCGTTTCTTCTGATGGATTTTTTACTTTCCAGTCTACAAAAATATTTTTTCCATCCAGACGGTATGTGATATACAGCTCAAAGTCATAGGGATACACTTCTCTCGTCTCTTCATTCGAACAAAATAAAAACTGCGCTTCCTCTGCTGCAGATTTTACACAACGAAACTGGCTGTCTCTTGCAAATCCATGCTGAGACGTCGGATACTGTGTTCCTTTGATCAGAACAGTATTTCCGTGTGTCTTCCCTACATTTGGGAACAGGATCGGAGAATGCCGGTTCCAAAATTCAGGATTTCCGTTCCACAAGATCTCTGCTCCTGTCTTTTTGTTAAAAATTCTTGTCAGTTCTGCGCCTTTTTCTGCGATTTCCACACAAAGGCATGCGTTTTCCAATTTCATAAAACTCCCTCCGCTTCTTTTCATTCGTCTACTACAACTGTACACCATTCTGCCTGTCAGTACAACCAGAAAGCACCGGAAAAACAAAATCTGTTTTCCGGCGCTCTCTTTTTATTCCTGTGCATTATCTGTACTGCTCTGATCTGAACTCTGATCGGTATTCTGATCTTTGTTCTCTGTTGTGCTGTTCTGTGTATCTTTCGCATTTTCATTCGTCGTTTCGTCTTCCTGCTCTACCTGAACACAACTCTTCTGCAGATACTTGGCAGCTTTTTCCTGCATGATGGACTGCTCGATGTTTTCTTTTCCGTTTTTCTCTTCATATTCCGCAATCTGATCTGTACGATATCCGGCAAGTGCTGCATACTGCTTCAGCCCGATCTCATACTCTTTATCTGTAGGTTCTAAATTCTTTTTCTCACAGAGAAGCTCTACTGCCATCTGATTTCTCACGGTATTCTCTGCTACTGTCTGTGCCTTCTCTTTAAACTGATCTTCTGTCATTCCCATGTACTGAGTCAAATAATCTCCCAGCTCCATCTGATAGTATTCTGCTGTACTCTCATACTGGTTTATGATCGCCTCTTTCTGCTCTTTTACTTTATCTTTCGGAAGATCTTTTTTCACTTCGATCTGATCCACCAGAGCATTCAAAAGATTCTGGTACATCTGCTGGTTTTCGATTTTTTCTTTGATCTCTTTTTTATATTCCTTTACAGTTGTCGCTTCTACACTGTTCTCTTTGACCCACTTATCTGTCAGCTTCGGCACATCTACTGTATAAATGCCATTTAAAGTAATGGTAAACACTGCGACTTTTCCGGCCATTTCTGTATTCATATACGTATCCGGGAACTGTACCGTAATGTCAAACTGCTCTCCTTTGTTATGACCGACAATCTGGTCTTCAAATCCCTGGTAGTCTCCGTTTGCACCGATAAAAGAACCGGAACCAAGCTCCAGGTCTGTTCCCTGGGCAGAACCACCCTGAAATTCCACACCGTCTACTTTTCCGACATAATCAATATTGACTGTATCCCCTGTCTGCGCTGCACGGTCTGTCACCTCTGTTCTGGTTGCATCTGCCTGCAGAAAATAATTCACATAATTCGTCACCTGATCATCTGTCAGTTCAGTTGCTTCCACCTGCGGCACTTCCAGTCCCTTGTACTGTTTAATCGTAATATACTCATTGGATAACTGACTGGAACACCCTGTCAGTGATCCCATCAGGAATACACCTGCAATTACTGCAATTAACTTCTTTTTCATCTTCTTGCCCTTCCATTTCCTATATGATCCTCTGCCTGTCTTTTTGACAGCCTGTTTTTTATTATACCACATTCTGTTGAATGAGACGTACATTTTTCTTAAGAGTTCATAAGATTTTCACTGTTTTTTCTGTCTGTTTATAAAAGCGGTGACAGCAATCTTGAAAACTGCTCTTTTCCCCGGATGATAAGACTTCTCTGGTGATACGCATTTCTCGTGATCTGTGTAGATTTTGTCATATCATTTTCAAAGCTCTGCTCCAATTTCTGCGTTGTCTCCTCGCTGTATACCACTGCATTGACTTCAAAGTTCAATCCAAAGCTGCGAAAATCCATATTGGCAGTTCCCACACACGCTACGGTTCCATCCACCATCACTGTCTTTGCATGCAGAAATCCGTTGTCATACACATAACATTTTGCTCCGGCCTCCACCATTTCACCAATATAGGAATAGGTCGCCCAGTATACAAACGGATGATCCGGCTTGCACGGAATCATAATCCTTACATCCACACCGGAACGGGCGGCAATCTTCAATGCATCCAGAATCGAATCATCCGGAATAAAATACGGTGTCTGCAGATATACATGATCTTTTGCGCTGTGAATCAGTCGCAGATAATTGTCATGGATTGTTTTGATCTGCGAGTCCGGACCACTGGAAATAATCTGCACCGGGTCTCTTCCCTCCCGCTCATACTTCGGAATCTCAAATAAGGTATCCTCCTGAAACAGATTTTCCTTTGCCGCATAATTCCAATCCAGTACAAACCGTACGGCCAGAGAGGTTACGGCTGCCCCTTCGATACAAAGATGGGTGTCCCTCCAGTAACCGAACTTCTTTTTGTCCAGTCCCAGATATTCCCTTCCTACATTGAAACCACCCACAAATCCGACCCTGCCGTCTATCACGACAATCTTGCGGTGATTCCGGTAGTTCATTCGAAGCTGAAGATTTCCAAACAGCGCCGGGAAAAATTCTGCCACGTGGATTCCTTCCTTCTCCAGACGTTCCCAGTCCCGGTTATGCATCCCTCGACAGCCCATACTGTCAAACAAAATGCGGACCTCAACTCCCTCTTTCGCCCTTTTGATCAGCACCGGCTCAATATGCTGCCACAATTCATCATTACGGATAATATAATACTGAAAATGAATATATTTTTTTGCTTTTTGCATCTCTTCCAGCAGCGCTTTGAATTTTTCCTTTCCATCGGTATAGATCCGCACATCGTTATTATCTGTCAAAACAGCCTGCCCTGCTTCCAGATTATATAAAATCAGATCCCGATATCTTGCCACCGCTGGATTCGTCAGGCGGAGCCTACGTCTGTATATCGTCTCTTCCTGCCTGCGCACAGCATATTTTATCTCTCCTTCAATCTCTTTTGCCTTAAACATCCTGCTTTTATGAAAATCCTGCCCGATCAGCAGATACAGGACAAATCCGAGAATCGGTATAAAATACAGCAATAACAGCCAGGTCCATACCGTCTGCGGAGATCTTCTCTGAAAAAACACAATGACCAGAGAAAGCAAAATATTAATCACAACCAGATTGTCCATCATAAAATGATACACACTGACTGCACTGTTCCATATCGTTTCTGCCATAAATACCTCTCCCCTATCTTTTTCTCATTTCCTTAGTATACCTGTTTTCTCCAAGAAAAGTAAAGCCCTGCCGTCCAAATCTCTTGCACTTCCAGGGAAACAATGTTACAATATTACATGCATAATTATGAAAAGAGAATTTAGGAGGGTTTATCGTGTCTACAGGATGGATCGTACTGATCGTTGTACTTGTGATTCTGATCGGTGTACTCGTCGGCCTTTATTTCTTCGGAAAAAAGCAGAAGAAGAAGCAGGCAGCACAGCAGGAACAGATGGATGCCATGGCGCAGACTGTCAACATGCTGATCATCGATAAAAAGAAAATGAAACTCAAAGAAGCCAATCTTCCTTCCGCAGTGCTGGAGAATACGCCAAAATATTTGAGACGTACCAAAGTACCTGTTGTAAAAGCAAAAGTCGGACCAAGAGTGATGACTTTGATGTGTGATGCTAAGATCTTTGACCTCATCCCAATCAAGAAAGAAGTCAAAGCCACCGTAAGCGGCATCTACATCACTGCTGTAAAAGGTGTTCGCGGACCACTCGAGGCTCCGGAAAAAGCAAAGAAAAAAGGCTTTTTTGCAAGATTCAAAAAAGACAACAAATAAGACAAAGAGCATTGCCGGCAGAAAATCTGCGCTGCAGTGCTCTTTTTTATACAGCAATCCCGCTGCCTTTGGATACAATATTCATTCGGATCTTACAATTCGCAAGCGGTTCATGATTCACATCCAGTTCATAATCCACCCGTACTTTAATCGTTTCATCCGAAACTTCAATTTCCATATTTCTGGTATTCAATCCTACCAGCATCTGACCATATAGTGTTTTGTAATATGTCAGATTCTTCTTGTTTTTCTCAAATATCATATGTGTATTCGATAATCCGCTTTTCATAATCTCAAGACTGTCTGTTCCTGATATTTTGATTTTATTCTTGATCGTGTCACTGACTCCTTCTACGATCTCATCATAGATGATATAATGTTTTCCATTTCTGTAGTAGTAAGTAGCCGGTGTCACAACTTCGATCACATCATCCTCATCCGGTCCCGGAATCTGGGCGTCCATATCCATATGCAGCCCTGAAATACTGACCAATACATCCTTTGTCATCTGTGTTCCCCTAATATTCTTCTATATTCACAATATTTGCTTTCGAAATATCAAACGGCATCACTGTATTTGCAAAATTTACAAACTTTTCCGCCGCATCGCTGACATAAAATTCATATTTGCTACTTGTGCCCTCTTCCCCGTCATTTTCCATATCTTCACTCTGAAGAAGCCGTTTGAGATCCATGGCGGTCTCATAGGCCGGATTGACGATCTGGATTCGTTCTCCCATATAAGAACGGATCTTGGAACGTAAAAGCGGATAATGGGTACATCCTAAGATCATCGCATCGATCTCTGTATGCTTTAACGATTCCAGATAATATTCAATAACCTCTTCTGTGACCACATGTTCTTTGAATCCTTCTTCCACAAGAGGGACAAACAGCGGGCAGGCTTTCTCCCTCACATGGATATTCGGATCCATCTGATGAATCACCTTTGTATAAGTACCGCTCTTCACCGTTGCATCCGTTCCTACCACACCGATCTCTCCGTTTGCCGTAGCTTCTACTGCCGCCCTTGCTCCCGGAACGATCACACCAATGATTGGAATATCAAATTCATCCCGAACAGCATCCAAAGCCAGTGCACTTGCCGTATTGCAGGCAATGACAATGGCTTTGACCTGTTTTGTTTTGAGAAAACGGATGATCTGCTCAGAAAAGCGAATAATATTGCTCTTAGATTTACTTCCGTATGGAACGCGGGCAGTGTCACCAAAATATACAATATTTTCATGCGGCAGCTGCCGTGTTATCTCCCGTACAACAGTAAGTCCCCCTACACCGGAATCAAATACTCCGATCGGAGCCTTTTTCTTCTCACATTCCATACTCATAATTTTTCTCTCCTAGATTGCAAATGATTTTGCGATTTTATACTGATACTCCGGAATTGTCTTCTTCATGGACAATGCCTGATCAATATCGAAATCTACATATTTTCCATCCTGATATCCAATGACACGGTTGGATTTTCCTTCGCACAGTAAGTCAACTGCCAGTGCCCCCATTGTAGACGCATATACTCTGTCTTTACATGTCGGGCTTCCTCCTCGCTGCATGTGTCCGAGGATTGTTGCTCTTGTCTCGATTCCTGTTGCTTCTTCAATTCTCTTCGCCATATTGATGGAATCACCGATTCCCTCTGCATTGATGATGATGTAATTCTTTTTACCGCGTTTTTTGTTCTCCAAAATATCTTCGATCAACGCCTGCTCATCATAGTCTTTTTCTTCCGGAAGAAGAATCTTTTCTGCTCCGTTGGCAATACCGCACCACAACGCAAGGTATCCTGCATCACGTCCCATTACCTCAATGATACTGCATCTCTCGTGTGAAGTAGATGTATCACGGACCTTATCGATCGCTTCCATAGCTGTATTGACAGCTGTATCAAATCCAATCGTATAATCTGTACATGCAATGTCAAGATCGATCGTTCCCGGAAGAGCAATCGTATTTACTCCGAGGTTCGCCAGCTTCTGTGCTCCGGCAAAAGATCCGTCTCCTCCGATTACTACAAGACCGTCAATTCCGTATTTTTTACAAATTGCTGCTGCTTTCTGCTGTCCTTCTTCTGTACGCATTGTCTGGCAGCGTGCTGTCTGAAGAATTGTACCACCTCTCTGGATGATATCAGACACATCGCGTGCCGTCAAATCAATGATCTCTTCTTTTAAAAGTCCGTGATATCCTCTTCTGATTCCGCGTACCTTCAGTCCTTTTGCAAGAGCTCTTCTTACAACTGCACGGATCGCAGCGTTCATTCCCGGTGCATCTCCACCACTTGTAAGTACTCCAATGGTACGAACTCTATCTTCAATCTCTTCTAACATTTTTTCTTTGTCTGCTTTGTTTGCCATAACTTTTCCACCTTTCTGAATTCTTCTACTCTTCAAAAGTAAAGTTTGCCTATTTTTTAACACTCCGGGTATATTCTACCTTATTTATATTCCTTTATCAATAGATTTTTCTACGACTTTTACTCGCTTTTCCCCGTAATGATTCATCAATCTGCTCAATACTTCCTGGCCGATCCGAATGTTTCTGTTTCTCGGAAGCCGCTTGATCGCCCGCTCTTTCTGACAATAGATCACAACCTCGTCATCTCCTTCCGAGTCTGCCAGGTATCCATATAAAATATGCTCATTTCGCAGAAAATCTTCTTTATCTGAAAACTGCACCCACAGCTCTTTTTTGGTCTGCTCAAACGGAATGATCGTCTCACAGATCAGCTTGCTCGGCCGCTCCTCTTCCTCGGATACTCTTCCCTTTACAAAGATTTTTTTATCAATCTCCAGATACTCTCTGTTTTTTCATAGTCCCGCGGGAAGACGATCACCTCTACCGTTCCCACCAGGTCTTCCAGAGACAAAAATGCCATCATCTGATTTGTCTTTGTATGCTTGATCGTTTTTGCGGTAATCATGCCGCCTACGATCTCCCTCGTTCCGTCATGTACCTTTGCCCGGCCTGTCTCTTCATCCGGCTGGAAATCCAGTGTGGTGGCTGAAATGGATTTTCTCCATTTGTCCTCATACTCCTGCAATGGATGTCCGCTTAAGTAAACTCCCAGCACTTCCTTTTCAAACGCCAGCAGATTCTCTTTCGAATACTCCCCGACATCCGGCAGTTTGATTTCAAACTGCTCTTTTTCTTCCTCACCCACCATATCAAACAGTGTCATCTGACCGGTCATGGCATATTTCTTTTCCTGATTGACGTGATCGACGATCTGAACATAAATGCTCATAAACTGCTTTCTCGTGCCTCCCAGGCAGTCCAGCGCACCTGATTTGATCAAATGCTCAATTGCCCGTTTATTCAGTCCATCCTTGACTGACATCCGACTGATAAAATCTTCCAGATTTTTAAACGGCCCAAACTCATCCCGATCTTCTATGATCGCAGCAATCACCGGTCTTCCAATGCTCTTGATGGCCGCCAGTCCGTACCGAATGTTGTTGCCGTCTACCGAAAAGTTGCCGATCCCGCGGTTAATATCCGGTGACAGAATCTGAATATTCATCTGCCGGCAGGCATAAATATATTCTGCCACTTTGGACGGATTTTCAATCACAGAAGTCATCAGTGCTGCCATGTATTCCACCGGATAATAATATTTCAGGTATGCTGTCTGATAGGAAACAACCGCATAGGCCGCCGCATGGGATTTGTTGAATGCATACTTCGCAAAATCGATCATTTCATCATAGATCTTATTGGCTGTCTTTTCATCAATTCCATTTTTAATACAGCCCGGCACACCGTTCTCCTCATCTCCATAGACAAAGATCTGGCGCTCTTTCTGCATCACATCGCCCTTTTTCTTGGACATGGCACGGCGAAGAAGATCGCTTCGTCCAGTGTGTATCCGGCAAGGTCACGCACGATCTGCATAACCTGCTCCTGATAGACAATACATCCGTAAGTAGCGCCAGAATCGGCTCCAGCTGCGGACAGTCATAGGTGATCGATCCTGCATCATTTTTTCCCCGGATATACTGTGGGATAAAGTCCATCGGACCCGGACGGTACAGGGAAATACCGGCAATAATATCCTCCAGACTGTTTGGCTTGAGCTCTTTCATGAAGCCTTTCATTCCGCCGCTCTCCAGCTGGAAGATTCCATCGGTCTTACCGGTTCCGATATAAGAAAGTACCTGTTTGTCGTTATAGTCAATCTGATCCATATCAAGTTCCGGATTTTTGCTTTTTGCAAGCTGCACCGCATTCTGGATCACAGTCAGCGTCCGAAGTCCCAGGAAGTCCATTTTTAAAAGTCCCAGTTCTTCCAGAGTGGTCATTGTAAACTGAGTTGTGATCGAGCCGTCAGAAGCTCTTGAAAGGGGAACAAAATCATCAATTTCTCTCTGACCGATCACAACCCCTGCCGCATGCATGGAGCTGTGGCGCGGCAGTCCTTCCAGTCGTTTGCACATGTCGATCAACAGTTTTACCTGCGGATCATTTTCATATGTTTTACGTAATTCCGGATTCATCTGCAGTGCTTTATCAATCGTGATATTGAGTTCCTGCGGAATCATCTTGGCAATCGAATCCACAAATGCATACGGAAGATCCATCACGCGTCCCACATCACGGATCACACCTCTGGCAGCCAGCGTACCAAACGTCACGATCTGACTACCCGGTCTTTTCCATACTTACGCACAACATAGTCGATCACCTCCTGCCGTCTCTCGAAGCAGAAATCCACGTCGATATCGGGCATGGTCACACGCTCCGGGTTGAGAAAACGCTCAAACAGAAGCTGATACCGGATCGGGTCGATATTTGTGATCTCCAGACAATAAGAAACAATACTTCCCGCTGCGGAGCCACGCCCCGGTCCTACTGCGATCCCGTGATCTTTGGCATATTTGATAAAATCCCATACAATGAGGAAATAATCGACATATCCCATGCTGCGGATCGTATCCAGCTCATAGCGCAGCCGTTCTTTCAGCTCCCTGGAAGACTCTCCATAATGTTTTTCAAGTCCTTCCCAGCATAACTTGTTCAAATACTCCCAGGAAGTCATGCCGTCCGGCACATCATACTTTGGCAGCTTTGTGACTCCGAATTCAATCTCTACCTCACACCGGTTTGCAATCTTCTGCGTATTCTCCAGTGCCTGTTTTGCATATGGAAACAGCGCTTCCATCTCCTGAGGGGACTTTACATAATACTGGCCGCCCTCATACCGCATCCTGTTCTCGTCGTCCAGCTTCTTCCCGGTCTGAATACAGAGCAGGATATCATGAGGCTTCGCATCTTCCGCGTACGTATAATGAATATCATTGGTCACGACAAGCTCGATCCCTGTCTCCTTAGAAAGCTGGATCTGCCTCTGGTTTACAAGCTGCTGCTCCGGGATCCGTGATCCTGCATCTCCAGAAAGAAATTTCCTTTGCCGAAAATATCCTGATACTCCAGCGCCACCTTCTTCGCCTCTTCGGTAAGTCCCCGGCTCAGATATCGCTGTACCTCCCCCGCAAGACAGGCACTTAAGGCAATGATTCCCTCGTGATACTGACGCAGAAGATCCTTATCCACACGGGGCTTATAATAATACCCTTCTGTAAATCCTCTGGAAACGATCTTCATCAGATTGGCATATCCCGTATTGTTTTCTGCCAGAAGTACCAGATGATGATATCTGCTCTCTCCACCGGCAGTCTCACGGTCAAACCGGGAATTCGGCGCCACATAAACTTCACAGCGAGAATCGGCTTGATTCCCTGCTTTCTGGCTTCCCTGTAAAAATCGATCACACCGTACATAACCCCGTGGTCCGTGATCGCAGCACTGTTCATGCCCAGTTCTTTAACTCTGGATACATATTCTTTTATTTTGTTGGAACCGTCCAAAAGACTGTACTCCGTATGGACGTGTAAATGCGCAAAACTCATAATTCACCTCTATATCCAGTATTGCTGTAAATCTAAAAAGGGCGTTCCCTTACAGAGAACTGCCCTTACATCTTCTCGTGTCTGTCAAAACCGGCGATTCAAAATCTGAGATATTCTTATTCACCGTTGATCATAAAATTGATCAGTCTTTCTGTATCTTCCGGCTCATAAGCAATGATCTCAAGCTCCGGAATCTCTCCGTTTGAGAAAATATTTGCCATAGATACATACTGGGAAAGTTTGGATTTCAGGTTCAGTCTGTCTCCCTCTCCTGTTACCAGTTCTACTCTTCCTTTGCAGTTGTCTACTACTTTAAAAAATGCGTCTATGTCTGTAATATTCTGTACTTTCATTTCTATCTGTCCCCTTTCTTCTCTATTTCTTTCTTCATTATAGCCTATTTACCATGGATTGCAAGGCTTTTTAGCGAATTCGGATACTGTCCGGAAAGATTTTTACGCGGTTTTCTTTCAGGAGTCGTCCGACGGCACGCTTGAATGCAGCCTTGCTCATACCAAACTCTGCCTTGATCGTATCCGGATCTGCCTTGTCATTAAACGGCAGTACTCCGTCATAAGACTGGATTCTTTTCAAAATCAGTTCTGCATCTGCATCCATCTGCTGCGGAATCTTCCCTCTGACACTTAAATCCAGCTTTCCATCTTCCTTTACATTTGTCACACGTGCTTCGATCTCATCACCGATACGAATCTTTCCAAAAACATCCTTTTTCGGGATTCTTGCAGAAACTGATGATCCACCGCAACAAAAACTCCAAACTCATCACTTCTGTCGTATACAATTCCTTTTACCTGATCGTCTTTCTGATATGGAGAGTCTGTACGCAGCATATGATAAACTTTCATGGTGGCGCAAAGTCTTCCGCTCTTGTCTACGTACAATGCAACAAGACACTTATCGCCTTTCTGTACTTTTGCTGTCTGTTCTTTAAATGGAAGGAACAGATCTTTTTCCAGTCCCCAGTCCAGAAAAGCTCCCATCTTTCCTGTATCTGCCACTTCCAGAACTGCCAGATGTCCCATCGTCAGCTTCGGTTCATTCGTCGTCGCGATCAGACGGTCAGACGAATCCCGGTACAAAAATACTTCCACCGGATCCCCCGGTTCAATTCCTTCCGGTACCTGCTTTTTCGGAAGAAGTACACGTTCTTCATCATTTCCCAGATACACACCAAAATCTACAATCTTTACAACAGTTAAAACCTGCTTTTCTCCTAATTTCATTTAAAATCTCCTCTTCACCGTTCTTCGAACAGTATAACATGCTCTCTTACTTGATTTCAATCACTGCATACGGTTTTCCGTTTTCATCACACAATTCTGTCACAATACGATTTTCCTCTCTTGCCACTTTCGGAAAGATCACATCTCCAAGAACTGCTGATTTCTTGTATTCCACCCGGATCTGGCGGACTCTTGTCTCTTCCGGCAAAACCTCCAGAGCCATCTGTACATACTGACAGTTATTCACATGCTCGTTGGTATCAATGTGATACTTCCTCACCGGAAACGATGGTTTTTCCTCCAGATTTTCCGGAAGACGGATCTTTCTGTCTTCATACTCCATCTCAAGCGCAGGCTCTGATCCATATGGAAGTACATCTTCCGGCTCAGGTCTTGCCGGTCTTCCTTTTTCCATATCCATAAACACCCACACAGAATTGGCATACGCAAGCCGGTTTCCCCGGGCATCATCGAGCACAAAATTCCGGTTTCCATACAAGCCTTTAAATTCCGTCGCAAAGGTTCCTGCTGTAATACGCTCTCCCAATGCCGGCAGACGTTCGATCACGATCTGCCAGTAAGACAAAATCCATGCTTTTTTCTTTGCCTTTAACACCTCTGTGCCCAACCCGATATCCTCAGACTGAAACGTACTGCAGTCCTGAAAATAATTAATCAGTGCCGGCAGGGTCATATTCCCGGTATGATCGATCTCACTGTATCTTACTCTGCTGTCAAATGTGTACATCTTTTCTTCCTTCCCGAACAGTTCCTGTTCCTTATACGTGTGCCTTATAGCTGTGTTCCATCGTAATGACACACTGATATCTTTTATCAATCTCCTGCAGCTTTTCCATCAATTGAAGCTGCAGATTATTTTTTTCTTCCTCATCATATTCAAATGGTACGACCATATCAAAGATCAGATTGATCTGCCCCATCCCGTTGACAACACGCAGATCATGAATGCTGCACTGAGAATCCAGTTCCTTTAATGCGGCTTCCACTTCTCCTCTCACCGTCATCACCTGTTCATCCCTCATCTCGATCGGATCCATATGAATCACCAGAAGAATTCCCAGCTCATCCACCGCATCCCGTTCGATCCGATCGATCAGCTCATGGGCTTCCTCAATATCCGCGTCGTTTGGCACTTCCGCATGAATGGATGCCATACTTTGATTCGGTCCGTAATTATGTATGATCAGATCATGAGTTCCCTCAATTCCCTGATAACGCTCTACAAAATGCTTGACTTTATCATATTCTTCCGGATCGATTGCTTCTCCGATCAGAGGCTCCAGCGTGTCTTTTGCAATTCCGACACCGGCCCACATAACTACCAGAGCGACTCCGATCCCCACAATCCCATCAATATTAAGCCCGGTCAGCCGGAAGATCACCAAAGACAAAATCGTTGCACTGGTCGTGATCACATCTCCCATAGAATCTGTAAAGACTGCCATCATCACCTTGGAATCAATCTTCTTTCCCAGCTTTTTATTAAATACACCGAGCCATAGCTTAACTCCGATGGATAAAATCAGGATCACTACCGAAATCAACTGAAAATTCAAGGTTTCCGGGGTTCTGATCTTGGAAACAGAATCCTTCAAAAAAGTAAATCCCACTTCCAGTACCAGAAATGATACAATCAAAGCCGCTATATATTCAATCCTTCCGTGTCCGAACGGATGCTCCTTGTCCGCCGGCTTGCCCGCCATCTTCACCCCGATAAACTGATGATCGAAGATGCCGCATCTGACAGGTTGTTAAACGCATCTGCTGTGACAGAAACACTGTGCAGCAAAAGCCCCACAATAAACTTCACAAGAAACAGAAATACATTACAAACAATCCCCACCATACTCGCCAACACTCCATATGCAGTGCGGACCGCAGATTTTTCTACCGCTTCATAGTCTTTCACAAAATGTCTGACTAAAAATTCCGTCATACTTCTCTTTCGTCTCCTTCTGTTGTTTTATTTTTGAAATATCTCCTGCAGGTAAAAGCGAAATTTTACTTTCTCCGGCTTTTTTTCTTCCTCTGACAACAGGATCCCGTCTCTCTCACTTTTCGTCTCCTCATTTACCGTATGCACTGCATCCCAAAATGCCAGCTCCGGATAGAGCATTCCCCACCAGTTGTGACCTTTGGCACTTCCGATCTCCACACGGAGTGCTTCGTAATTTCCTGCCGGAAATGTCATATCCTGATACTTCTTTTCCGGAAAATAGGTGGTTGTCACAGCCGCATTGACCGGATCATCGTATCCCTTTTCTGTAAGGCACTTTTCTGCAGTCTGCTCAATTTCATCACAGTGGGAACGCACCCACTCTTTTGTCGCTTCTGCGCCTGCACCTGTTGGCATCTCGGTCTGCAGAAATTCCAAAATCTCATTGCGTACACACAGCTTCATCTCCTGATCCAGGGTACTGTCACTGTTTGCCAGCACATGAAATCTGAGCACCTCATCTGCCAGTTCCTTTTGTACCTTTGCCTGTACTGTTCTCTCTGCTGTACTAAAGATCTGTCCGATCAGAATTCCCGCTGCCAGCATGGACAGCAATGCAATGATTCTGTTCCTGTTCTGATTTGAAAATTTCATATGTATCTCCTCCGGTTTCATTTTGATATCCGAAGTATGTACCAAAAACAGGAAGTTTATACAAATTTCCGTAATTTAAGACGTAGTGAAGAAATCCTTCACTACGCCCTTACTTATGTCTCAATGAATCTGTCACTGCAGTCACCTGATTCTCAATATGCTGTCCCATGATCTCAGATGCTGTCTCTTTATTACTCTTCTCGATCGCCTCGATGATCGCCTGATGCTCTCTCAAAAGCTGCGGATAACATTCTTTCTTCTTGAGATACTCTACTCTGTAGCGGTACATCTGTTCTCTGAAATTATTCAAAAGCTGCATCAGCCTCTGATTGTCTGTAGAACGACAGATAATATCATGATATGCCACATCAGCCTCTGCGATCCTGGTCACATCCTCACTTCCCAGAGATTCTTCAAACTCCTTCGCCGCTTTCTTCAACGCTTCGAGTCCTTCTTCATCCATCCGCTCACAAGCCAGCTGAACTGCAAGCTCTTCCAGTGCCTTTCTGACTTCCAGCACATCATTCAGACTTTTCTCCGTGATCTCTGCGACTTCTGCTCCGCGTCTTGGGATCATCAGCACGAGACCTTCCAGCTCCAGCTTGCGGATCGCCTCCCGGATCGGTGTGCGGCTCACCCCCAGCTTATTGGCCAGCTTGATCTCCATCAAACGCTCTCCCGGCTTTAATTCTCCGCGCAGGATCGCCTGCCTGAGTGTCTTAAATACCACATCCCGAAGCGGAAGATATTCATCCATTGTCACTTCTAATTTCGGTTCCATCTTATGTCCTCCTTGCGCCATGCACATTTGTCACATATACCTGTTTTGCCAGTGCCTTCCTGCGGATCTGCTCCTGCGCTCTGCGCGCTGCCGCACGGCTTTCAAAAATCCCGAATACGGTAGGACCGCTCCCGCTCATCATCGCATTGAGCGCACCTGCTTTTTTCATCTCATCCTTGATCTTTTCAATGACCGGATACATCCCAATCGTGACATCCTCCAGCACATTGCCCATATGAGCGGCAATCTCGGAAAGAGACCCCGTCTCCAGCCCCCGGATGATCCCGTCTATGTCCGGATGATCCACGATCTCTTTTGCATCCAGTGCCTCATATACCACTTTGGTAGAAACACTGATCGGCGGTTTTGCGATCAGTACCGTACACGCCGGAAGTGCAGGAAGTGTAGTCAGCTCCTCTCCAATTCCCTCTGCCAGTACCGTTCCTCTCATAATACAATACGGAACATCTGCTCCCAGACGGACACCTCTCTCCATCAGAGATCTCTGACTTAAGCCCAAACGGAACATCTTGTTCATCCCAAACAAAACTGCCGCTGCATTGGAACTCCCCCCTGCCATACCTGCCGCTACGGGAATGTGCTTGTTCAAAACAATCCTGACGCCGCCCGGAAGCTTAAATTCTTCCATCAGCATGGCTGCCGCCTTATACGCGATATTATTTTCATCCGTCGGCAGAAAATGCAGATTCGTCTCCACTTCTATGCCCGGCAGATCCTTTCTCACGATCACAACATCATCATACAGATAAACGGACTGCATGATCATCCGCACATCATGATATCCATTTTCTCTTCTTCCAGTACGTCCAGTCCCAGATTGATCTTGGCAAGTGCCTTTAATTCTATCTGTTTCATCCTGTGTCCTCCGTTTGTATCTTGTATACATTTGTGTTTATAGTATACCCATTTTGCCTTCAAAAATCAACGATATATCTCTACATTCCGATCTCTTTACAGATGATGAGCTTATCGCCCGGTTTGATTTTTCCATTTTCGAGATGGTTGATCTGACGGATACTCTCCTCGGTCGTCATATATTGTTTTGCCAGCGTCCACAGATCATCCCCGGATTTTACCATATACCCTACGATCCCCGGTTTTTTCGCCAGTTCCTCCCGGTCTGTTTCCTCCAGAGACACTTCTGTGATGACCTGCATCGGCACTTCTTTTCTTAAAAATACATCAAAATCCAGAACTGCCTTTACTTCTACTGAATCACTGCCAGTCATGGTCACTGAGATCTGTTCCACTCGGTTGGATAACTGATACCGCACGTCTTTTGGCATATCCGGACATTCCAGCAGATAAGAAAACGGAACCATTCCCTGCCAGTTTCCAAACGGAAGCGCATCATCCGCTTTCAGATACAAAAATGACACATGCAGGATTCCTTCAATCAGGATTCCCCCCTGTTTTTCCGCTCTTGTCTCCACATGTTCGATCTGCACACTTCCCGAGCTGTGACAGATCTGCAGAACATCGTCTTTCAGCTCCGGAAGCGACAGGTTTTCTACAATCTTGCATTTGGACTGATTCTGTAAAAGCAATTCTTCATAGACTGCCTCTCTTGTCTGATACGAAACTTTCTGTTCCAGAGAGTACAGATCTTCCAGAAGATTCAGCTCTTCCTCTTCATACAGATTGATCCGAAGACTTACGGTTCCCTCAATCCCGATGATGCGCATCTCTCCGTCCTCATCCATCCGTACATCTGCCAGTGTATCTTCCAGCGCGTGCTGCACATCATAATACATCCCTTCTGTCGCCCCGCTGCATTCGATTCGTCCCTCATAAGGAACACTCTGCTCCAGCCAGTCGGTCTTTCCTTCTTCTGAGAGATACATACAGAAAATCTGCAGTTCTCCCCGCAGAAGCAGTTCATCCTGTGCTGCCCGCACTTCCAGCTTGCGCCCTGTAATATCCGTCAGAAGCACCTGACCGATGCTCTCTTTTGTTCCGGGGATCGTAATTTCTTCTTTGATGCGGTATGTATCCTTTTTCGCAGTATGCAGCTTTAAGAGATTCACCGGTTTCTGCTTCTTGTAAATAGAAGCACTGCTCTCCAGATCCACCGCCGTCTCTTCTTCAATGAGATTTTCACATCCGACTTCCATCTCAATCATCGCGCGGATACTGATCTTTCTGGAGTGTACCAGGGTCGTACCGAACTCTACCCGGATATTCCGGACAAAATACTGGGTGCGCTCTTCTCCCTCCGTGTACACCATTTCTTCAAACGGAATCTTGCCATCCAGTACTGCCGGCATCGGCTCTCCCTGATCCGTCACATACAAAATCTGGAAATACAGCTTTCCGGAAATCCGCACATAATTTTCCACCAGCTTGACATCCTCGATCTTGACAGTTCCCTGTCCCTTGATGATACGCCGCACATCCTGCTTTGCATCCGGAACATTGTAATCTTCGTCCAGATAAAACTGGTCAAATGTTTTTTTTCCTTCCTGATTATAACGGATTGTTTTCTGTATCAGCTCCATAAACTCCTCCTACTCAAATAAAATTTCTTTTTCTGTCTTTTTTAATTTCACCACCACATACGGATAGGTTACGACATCCTTTGTTTTCTCTCCTTTTTCCGGTCCCAGAAGACTTGTCTGGATCCGCACCGTTTTTTCCCCCTCCAGGACGGCATCGACCTTGATCTGATATCCGGTCTTATTCTGCGGTCCGTAGCTTCTGGCAGCGTAAATATCCTGCTCCACGGCATATGTCAGCATAAAAGGATGGGCTTTCTCCTGTTCCATCCATTCCTTTAGTTCTTCCGGGATTTCTCTTTCACTCATCAGCTGAAATGCTGCACTTTTCTCCCCTGTGATCTCCGGCTTTTTGCGGATACAGCCGCAGGGCAGCCAGATCGCTGACAGAATCATCATCCACAAAACCACAATTTTGAATGTTTTATTTTTTCTTTTTCTGTTCACCCTCTGCTCCGGAGTCCCTCTTTCCATTTATCTTATTAACATTTCTGTCTTTTTATGACCGCGAAACTTGTATTTCACAGGATGCTTTAGTATAATCTGTACTAGACTAAAAAGATGTCAGGCATCTTTGCCCCCAACGTCTAAAAAACTAAGAGAGAAGGTTTATAACATGATTCGTTTTATTTGTGTTGTTGTTTTCCTTATTCTGTTTCTTATTCTGACAATTCCGGTATTTTTCATTGAATGGCTGATCGGAAAGTTCAACCGCAATGCAAGAGACTACAGTTGTCTTCGAATCGTACAGTGGGGATTCAAAGCAATCTTAAAAGTAACCGGTGTACACACGACCGTAATCGGATTCGAAAATATTCCGGACGAGCCCGTGCTGTTTATCGGAAATCACCGCAGTTTCTTTGATATTCTTCTGACGTACTCCCGCTGTCCGAGACTGACCGGATATGTGGCGAAAAAGGAGATGGAAAAAATTCCGCTTTTATCTACCTGGATGCGCTTTGTATACTGTCTGTTTCTGGACCGTGAGAATCCAAAAGAGGGACTGAAAACCATCCTTCAGGCGATCGATTATGTGAAGCAGGGAATTTCCATCTGTATTTTCCCTGAGGGAACGAGAAACAAAGGCGAAGAGCTCAGTATGCTTCCTTTTAAAGAGGGCGCTTTTAAGATCGCCGCCAAAACAGGATGTGCGATCGTTCCGATTTCCATGAACAACACTGCCGCGATCTTTGAAAATCAGTTTCCAAGGATCAAAAAGGTCAATGTTGTCGTAGAATACGGAACACCGATCTATCCAAAAGATCTTGCACCGGAGGACAAAAAACACATCGGTGCTTATGTACAGAATATCATTCAGGAAACGATCAATAAAAATGCAGAATTAATCTGATTTAAAAAAGGAGATTTTTTATGAGAGCAGATAATTTAACATTGCTCACAGATTTATATGAGCTGACCATGATGCAGGGCTATTTTGAAAAACAGTCTGCAAACGAAACCGTGATCTTTGATGTATTTTTCCGGGAGAATCCGGTAAAAAACGGCTACTCCATCATGGCCGGTCTGGAACAGGTCATCGAATACATCAAAAATCTGAATTTTTCTTACGAAGATGTAGATTACCTGCGGGGACTCGGCATTTTCAGTGAGGACTTTCTCCACTATCTGAGTGGATTTCATTTCAGCGGAAATATTTACGCGATTCCGGAAGGAAGTGTGATCTTCCCGAAGGAGCCGATCTTAAAAGTCATCGCTCCGATCATGGAGGCACAGCTTGTGGAGACTGCGATCTTGAATATCATCAATCATCAGAGCCTGATCGCAACAAAAACAGCCCGTGTTGTCCATGCGGCACAGGGAGACGGTGTCATGGAATTTGGTCTCCGCCGTGCTCAGGGACCGGATGCCGGACTTTATGGAGCCAGAGCCGCTATGATCGGCGGATGTGTCGGCACATCTAATGTGCTTGCCGGCAAGATGTTTGATGTCCCGATCATGGGAACCCATGCCCACAGCTGGATCATGAGTTTTCCGGACGAGTACACCGCATTCAAAGCCTATGCCGAATTATATCCGGATGCATGTACCCTTTTGGTGGACACCTATGACACGTTAAAATCCGGAGTTCCAAATGCGATCCGTGTCTTCCGTGAAATGAAGGACGCCGGTATCCATCCAAAGAGCTACGGCATTCGTCTGGACAGCGGAGATCTCGCATACCTGTCCAAAAAAGCACGTGTCATGCTGGATGCCGCAGGATTTGAGGATGCCGTGATCGCAGCTTCCAACGATCTGGATGAGATGCTGATCAATGATCTGAAGATCCAAGGTGCAGCGATCACCTCATGGGGAGTCGGAACACATCTGATCACCTCCAAGGACTGCCCTTCCTTCGGCGGCGTTTACAAACTGGCTGCCATTGAAAAAGACGGCAAATTCCTTCCGAAGATCAAGATTTCAGAGAATACGGAAAAAATCACGAATCCGGGAAACAAAACCATTTATCGTGTATACGATAAAGAGACCGGAAAGCTTCGTGCGGATCTGATCTGTTTTGCGGACGAAACCTATGACACATCCGAAGAACTGCTTTTATTCGATCCAAACGAAACCTGGAAAAAGACTCGTCTTCCGGGCGGAAGCTACACGATGCGTGAGATGTTACAACCAATCTTCATCCACGGAGAATGTGTCTACACTTCTCCTTCTGTCATGGAGATCGCAGCATATTGCAAACAGGAAAAAGAGACTCTCTGGGATGAGACAAAACGGCTCTTATATCCACACAAAGTTTATGTGGATTTGTCCCGGAAGCTCTATGACACAAAAGCAAAACTGTTAAATGAAGTAAATAAATAAGATAGGAGATCATCATGAAAATTATCGTATTAGCCGGTGGACTCAGTACAGAACGCGACGTTTCTCTCGCTTCTGCTGCCGGAATCTGTAAAACATTACTGGAGAAAGGACACGATGCATTTCTTCTGGACGTATTTCTCGGCCTTGAGAACGCACCCGAGAATCTGGAAGACGTCTTTACACTGCCCGGACACGGTCTGGAAATCGCAAAGAATATTTCCGAAACAGAGCCGGATCTTGCAGCTGTAAAAGCTTCCCGTCCGGACCAGTCTGACTGCTTCTTCGGTCCGAATGTCATCGAACTCTGCCGCCTGGCAGATATGACCTTCCTCGGACTTCACGGCGGAGAAGGAGAAAACGGAAAGCTGCAGGCTTCATTTGATCTGCTCGGAATCCGCTACACAGGACCTGACTCGCTTGGATGTGCTGTTGCCATGGATAAAGGACTCACCAAACAGATTTTTATGGAAGCCGGTGTGGACACACTTCCGGAGTCTGCCTGTATAAAGAAGACAGTGACTGTTCCCTGGAATCTCTGGGACTTTCCTTCCCGGTCGTTGTAAAGCCATGCTCCGGCGGCTCCAGCATCGGAGTATATATTGTAAATACAGAAGAGGAATACCGTCAGGCACTGAAAAATTCTTTCCGTTATGAAAACGAAGTGGTCGTCGAAACTTACATCAAAGGCCGCGAATTTGCATGCGGCGTGATTGATGGAAAAGCACTTCCTCCGATCGAAATCATTCCCAAAAACGGATGGTTTGACTATGCCAACAAATATCAGGCAAATGCGACTGAAGAAGTATGCCCTGCCGATATCAGCGAAGAGATTGCAGAGCGCATGAAAGCTCTCACAGTCCGCGCTTTCCAGGCATTGAAGCTGAACGTATACAGCCGGGCTGACTTTATCCTGGACGCAGACGGCAATCTGTACTGCCTGGAAATGAATACCCTTCCGGGCATGACTTCTGCAAGCCTCCTTCCAAAAGAAGCACTTGCAGACGGAATTGAATACGGAGATCTGTGCGAGCTGATCATCCAGAAATCCATGGAAGCAAGATATCAGTAAGCAAATACAATAAAGGATGGAACGTTTATGAAAAACATGACATTGAAAGAAATCGCCGTTGCCTGTGGTGGAATTTATTACGGCGATGATGAAAGCTATTATAAAGAAGTTTCCAGCGTTGTGATCGACAGCCGGAAAGTAGAAAAAGACTGTCTGTTTATCGCCATTCGCGGTGCAAGAGTGGATGGACACATGTTCATCCCGCAGACGATCCGGGACGGCGCTCTGTGTGCGCTCTCCGAAAAGCGGATTGAAAATGCCTCTTATCCATACATTCTGGTCACCTCCTGTGAACAGGCATTGAAGGATATTGCCGAGCACTATCGGAAAAGCCTTAATCTGAAAGTCGTAGGTGTCACCGGAAGTGTGGGAAAGACCAGCACCAAAGAAATGATCGCATCTGTGCTTGGAGAAAAATATAACGTATTGAAAACAGCCGGGAACTTCAACAACGAGATCGGGCTCCCGCTTACGATCTTCAATATCCGCGAAGAACATGAGGTTGCCGTGCTGGAACTTGGTATCAGCAATTTCGGCGAGATGGAACGGCTTGCAAAGATTGCCCGTCCTGACATCTGCGTCATCACCAATATCGGAGTTGCCCATCTGGAGCATTTAAAGTCCAGAGACGGTATTTTGAAAGCAAAAACGGAGATTTTCCTCTATATGAACCCGAACGGTTCCATTATCTTAAACGGGGATGATGATAAACTCTCAACCGTTCACCCTGCAAACGGAATCCAGCCGGTCTTCTTTGGTCTGGATGACAGCCGGGATTTTTATGCGGATCAGGTAGAATCCTGCGGACTGCGCGGTACCAATGCCGTCTTCCACACACCAAATTCAACCTTCTCTGCACATATCTCGATTCCGGGAGAACATATGGTTCTCAATGCACTTGCCGGCATTGCCGCAGGGTATGCACTGGGAATGAACGACGAAGAGATCAAAGCCGGCATTGAAGCTTTAGTTCCTCTGGCAGGACGTAACAATCTGATCGAGACAGATTCCCTTACGATCATTGATGACTGCTACAATGCCAATCCGGCTTCCACAAAAGCATCTCTGGATGTTCTTGCAAAGGCAGACACTCGTCAGGTTGCAGTCCTTGGCGATATGTTTGAACTGGGACCGACAGAAAAACAGATGCACTATGAGGTCGGAAAATATGCTGCCGGCCTTGGAATCGATATACTTGTCTGCATCGGACAGCTCTCAGAACATATGGCAACCGGTGCAAGTGAACAGTGTTCCAAAACACAGGTATTTTATTTTGAAACAAAAGATGACTTTTTCGAACAGGCAGACCGTATTTTAAATCCAAAGGATACAGTTCTTGTCAAAGCTTCCAACGGTATGAAGTTTTCCGAGATCGTCAGTGTACTAAAAGAGAGGTAACATATGGACTACCAGATGCTCGTTCTTGATCTGGACGGCACTTTGACCAATTCCAGAAAAGAACTTACAGAACCGACAAAACAGGCACTCATCGAGATTCAGGAGGAAGGAAAGAAAGTTGTACTTGCCAGCGGACGCCCGATCAACGGTATCGTTCCTCTGGCAGAAAAGCTGAATCTTTCCAAATACGGCGGATATATGCTCTCCTTCAACGGAGCCAGGATTACCCAGTGCTCTACCGGAGAGATCATCTATAATCGTACCCTGCCTGCCGACGTGATTGCGCCGATCTATGAAATTACATCCACCTATCCGGGACTGGATATTCTGACTTATGACGGGAACCAGATTCTGTCCGGTATTGCTTCCAACGAATATACCGAAAAAGAATCTTTTATCAATAAAATGGAAATCGTACAGGTACCGGATTTCGTATCCCGACTGACTTTCCCTGTCAACAAACTGTTGATTGCAGGAGAACCGTCTATCTTGGAAGAACTGATGCCGCACCTCCAGCAGAAGTTTCATAAGCTGCTGAATATTTACCGGTCTGAGCCGTTTTTCCTGGAGATCATGCCACAGAATATCGACAAAGCATACTCTCTGCAAAAACTGCTAAACAGCATCGGACTGACTGCAGATTCTATGATCTGCTGCGGAGATGGCTTCAATGACATTTCCATGATCGAATACGCCGGACTTGGCGTTGCCATGGAAAACGCACAGCCGATCGTCAAAGAAACGGCTGATTTTATCACGAAATCCAATGATGAAGATGGGATTTTACATGTGATCAATACGTTTTTACGGTAACCTGATTATAAAGACTATAAAAGAAGGGGAAGGCTGCACGTTATAAATTGCAGGCTTCCCCTTTTATGAAGGTTCCTTTCAGTTCCACTATCGCTGGGTTTAATTATGGCATGTTCTTCATTTTATATCCATGCTAAGCTTGTTAAAGATTCGTAAGTATTTTGTAAAACCTCCTGTTTTGCAAAACATTGATTACACACTGTTCTCCTACTTTTAAAACAAATTATAACAAAACGAAATCAGAAACGGCACCAGTGCGGAACAGATCACTCCGTTAAACACAGACAGTACCACGGTCTCTTCGTTCGTATACCGTATCATCATCGGCAGTGTTGTATCTTCACTGGTTGCTCCCGCCGGCGCAATACAGGTATAATAATTCAGTTTTTTCGAAATCCACGGAATGCTGAAAAAGGAGAAAATCTCCCGCAGCAGATTACTTAAAAATGCGATACTTCCCGCCTGTGCTCCCGCCAGATTGCCAATGGTAACCCCGGAAAGGCTGTACCATCCAAGTCCACTGGCAATTGCTGTACTCTCACCAAGCGGCATCCCTGTCAGAAGTCCTCCCGCGATTCCTCCTAAAATAGAGCCAACTACGATTCCCAGGGGAATCACAAAAATTTTAATATGATATTCCTTGATCTTACTGACAATCCCCTGATTAAAACCAATGCTGATTCCTACCAGAAACATCAGCAGGTATAAGATCATATCTTTATTCGAAGTAATCCAGGATACGATCACGTTCTCGTCCAATCCTGTCATTCCGCAGGCAATGCCGCCAAGCAGCGCAATAATTGCCAGATATACCATGTCTATTTTCTCCCCTTTCCAGTCTTTTTATTTTCTAAAAAACGTCTGGTCAGAGGATAGACCAGAAGAACCGATCCCACAGACGGCAGCAAAAAGAAAATCACACTCTGAATTCCCAATGTAGAAAGTTCTTCCAGAAAGTTTTCCCGGCTTCCCAGCAGAACTCCCATGGAAAAAATCAGAAACAGTGTGCACACTACCTGCAAGATCTGATTCCACCTGTTTAAATTGCGTGGCAATAAAAATTTGCCGGCCAGCACTCCAATACACATAATCACAATAACATCCATCGTTTGTATCCCCGTTCTTTCTCTCCTTTTCAGGTGTATAAAAAACACCCCATTCGTACAAGGATATCACGAAAAATATGTTATCGTCAATGTCCTATAAGTCCAGAGTTTCCAGGACTTTTTTCAATTCCGCGGCAGACTGTCTCAGTTTCTCATGCTCTTTTTCATCCAATGGAATCTCAAGCACTTGCTCTGCTCCTTTCTGGGAAACCAGAGTCGGAACACTGATACAAAGATCTTCCAATCCATATTCGCCCTCCATCAGACTGGAAACTGGCAGAACAGAATTTTCATCACGGATAATACTTTCTGCAATTCTGCCTACTGCCATAGCTACTCCGTAATAGGTCGCACCCTTTCGCTCAATGATCTCATATGCACTGTCGCGAACTTCTTTATAAATCCGCTCCATTGCCGCATCATGCTCATAATGGCCGCGCAGCTCACAGAAATCATGGATATCAATTCCCGCAACATTCGCACTGCTCCAGACAGCCAGCTCACTGTCTCCATGCTCTCCGATGATAAACGCATGAACACTTCTGCTGTCCACATCCAGATGTTCACTCAACAGATAGCGGAATCTTGCAGAATCCAGAACTGTTCCGCTTCCAAACACACGCTCTTTTGGATAACCGGAAATCTTCAATGCCGCATATGTCAGAATATCCACCGGGTTTGCCACGATCAGAAGGTTTCCCTCAAAATTTCGTTTTGTAATCTCCGGAATAATTGATTTGAAGATCGCCACATTTTTGTGTACTAAATCCAGTCTTGTCTCTCCCGGTTTCTGGTTTGCTCCCGCTGTAATGATGATCAACGCACAGTCACTGATATCATCATAATCGCCTGCGTAGATCTTCATGGAATGAACAAACGGTCTTCCATGACTGAGGTCCATAGCCTCGCCTTCCGCCTTCTCCTTGTTCGCATCGATCAGAACCAGCTCTGAAAACAATCCTTTCTGCACCAGGCTGAACGCCGTAGATGCTCCTACAAATCCACATCCTATCACTGCTGCTTTTTGAATATTTATCATATCGATCTCCCTCACTTTTGTTTAAAATAATAACTATTACTGTTTTAAACCCTACCATAAAACTAGGAATTATGCAATTCTTTTTCCTGAATTTTCCTGATTGTGTTAAAAAAAGAACAACATTCCAGTTTTGTAACCTCTCTACTAGAATGTTGTTTTTTTCTGAAATTATTCTTTTTTAACCGATTACCTGATGATTCAGCCATTTTTTATTTTTCAGCCGAATCGCATAAATGATTCCACGTACAGACCAGTCTGCAAACATTCCGATCCATACCGCCATCGGTCCCATTCCGAATCCTCTTGCGAGAATCATTGCAAGAAGCACTCTGCAAAACCACATCGAAAGTACTGATACGGTCATTGTAAACTTCACATCTCCAGCCGCACGGAATCCATATGCCGGAATGAAAGAAAATACCCATGCAACAGGTTTGACAATCGTGATCCAGGTTACCATATGAATACAAAGTCTTGCACTCTCCGCTTCCATTCCCCCGAATTTTGTAATTGGATAGACGAGAATATACATCACAACACAGGAAATTACAATTACGACCTCTGAAACAATACTCAGCTTTTTCACATAATAAATCGCTTCATCCTTACGACCGGCGCCGAGGCTTTCTCCCACAACGGTCATCAGCCCGACACCAACTCCGATCACCAGGATTCCATTCAGATTTTCAATCAAATTTGCCATTCCCTGAGCCGCAATGGCAGCCATTCCCATCAGAGAAACTGTAGACTGGATTGCCAGCTTTCCAAACTGAAACATACTGTTTTCAATTCCTGAAGGAATTCCGATATTCAAGATTCTTCTGATCTCTTTCCACTGCGGACGAATCGTAAAGTAATCGTACACGGGGATTTCCAGATCTGGTTTTCGAAGTTTGTACATAACTACAAACATGGCAAACAAAATGTGATAAAAATCAGCTGTCTCGCTGCCTCTTTTGCATGATCCTACTTTTTGCATCCCAAATAATGTGAGCAGACTACCGTTCCCCGGATGCCAGTGCAAAAAATGCCTGTACGATCAGAATATTGATGGAATCCACCAACGTCACCGCTGAAATAGCTGCCGAACCAAGATTACTGACTACCAGAGTATCCACGGTTCCCATAAAGGAATTCAAAAGCTGATCGATTGCAAGCGGAATCAATAGAGCCGCCATTTTCTTGTTATCAAATAGATGCTTTTGTGCATCCACTTTTTTGCCCCCTCTTTATGTTCTGTCAAATCATTTTGATCAAATACGTTCTTAGGATACACCCATAGTTTCTATTATGCAAGAATAGAGAACAAATCTTGCAGATTTATCTTCTCACGTATTCTCTATCCTCTTTTATGAACATCAAAACAAATCCTGCCAGCAGCAGTATCGCCGCAATCCAGATCGTCCGATCACCAATCTGCCGGATGAATAATGCTCCCATGGCCGCTCCAACCGCAAAAACCAGAATTACAAAGTAATAATGCATACTTTTTTTCTTCAGTTCCTGATTGCCCGTTACCTGATATTTACAGAGCATTTCTGTCGCACTTCGCATATTTCCGATACACATGGTCGTTGCACACGGAATCCCGTGGAATTTCCGGAAGGCATTTACCTGCATCGCACAACTGAATGACATCATCGCATTGGCCGGTACATTCATACTCTGCGGAAACAAGCCTACCAAAAACAGCAATATGATCTGAATGACCAGCACAATCTGTCTCCAGTGGATTTTTTCGCTTTCTTTGCACAGATTCTGAATGCGGACTGCCACATAAACACCACTGATAAACGCCAGCAACGGAATCAGATAATGAAGCGCAACGCCCCAGTTTCCCTCTGCAAGATTCTGTCCCAAAAGTACAATATTTCCTGTCTGGGCATTGGCAAATACTTTGCCTCTGCAATTATAAGAATAGGCATCCTGCAAACCACCGGCCAATGTAAGAAATATTGCCAGCGGCATGGATTCTGACATCTGTCCTTTTGCTTTCATTTCTAAACACCTCTTTTTTTGCAGATATCAAACAGACAACATCTGTCACAATATGGTGCTGTCCTTGCAGTACAGATTTCTCTTCCATGATATACAAGACGATGGCAAAAGCTGCTGCCCTCCTCCGGAGGAATGATCTTCCACAAAGCCATCTCTACCTTTTTCGGCTCTTTGATCCCATCTACAAGTCCCATTCGATTGACCAGACGGATACAGTGTGTATCTGTCACGATCGCCGGTTTTCCGAATACATCGCCCATGATCAGATTGGCACTTTTTCTTCCGACTCCCGGAAGTTTTAATAATGCATCAAAATCATCCGGCACTTCTCCATGATACTCATCACGCAGAATCCTCATACAGGCGCTGATATCTCTCGCTTTGCTTTTCCCAAGCCCGCAAGGTCTTACGATTGCTTCAATCTCCTGTGGATCTGCTTCTGCCAGTGCATTTACATCTGGAAACTTTGCATACAGATCTTTTACAACAATATTGACTCTCTCATCTGTACATTGTGCTGCCAGACGCACTCCTACCAGAAGCTTCCACGCCTCACTGTGGTCATAATCGAGCGTACAATCCGCATCCGGATACGCCGTGCGAAGTCGTTCTATGATCTCCAGTGCAAGTTGCTTTTTTGTCATATGTAATCAACTCCTCTTTTACTATGGTAAACTTTTATTTTTTTCACAATCCGTTTTTATCATAGCACAAAACAGCCGACATACCAACAGGTAGGCCGACTGTTTTTTAATATCTTCCATTTATACACGATTTCTGTACTTCCTGCTAAAAATAACCAATATCACAATATCCACTCCCATCGCCACTGCTGCCACACACCATGCCGCATTGACTCCGTTCCATTCGGTCAGCACTCCCAAAAGATTCATAATAATAAATCCAGCAACACTCTGAATCGTACTGAAGATCGAACTGTAAGCAGATCTTGTCTCACTTTCTATACAATCGCACATCCAGGTTGAAGTGGCAGATTGTTCCACACCAAATCCAAATTCAATCAATCCCGCTCCCATCACAAAACCCGGAAAAGAGGGTAATACAAAAAGAAGTACAAACCCTAAAATACTAATAATAATTCCTGCAATGGATGTTCCTAAATTACTGATCTTCCGGGTAAAAATGCTTACTGCATAATTCCCCAACATCAGAAGTACCATAAATACCAGCAAGAAAAATGCCAGATATTTGGTCTCGATATGGATCACCTCTGTTGCATAAATCTGCCAGAATAAGACAAATGCTACAAAAGGAACATGGCACACGATCGTCCGCAAAGATAACAAAAGTAATTTTTCTTCTTTAATGAACGACTTTGCCTGAAGCTGCAGCATCCGGAATATATTATTCCCCTTTACCCGTCCGTAATTATCCTGTCCGAACAGCAATGCAACAATTCCTGCTCCAATTGAGATACATCCCGCCGTTATGATCGGCAGCCGCTGATTGACGCCAACCAGAAAATAGGATGCGAGCGAGGCAGCTATCGCAAAAAATCTGACTCCTGCCTGAAGTTTTGGCAATATTTGATTTCTTTCTTCATATATACCATGTCTGATCATCTGATCTACCAGCCATGCTGACGGAGCTCCGGAAATCAGCGCCAGTCCTAGCGCCATAAAAACCATAGCAGGAAGAAACGTCCAGAAATTTACTGCAAACGCATACAGCAAAATCCCCGTTCCCCACACAATAAATCCATACCCCATAATTTTCTTCCTGCCGATCTTATCCGAGATTGTTCCCGTAGGATAATCAAATACAGCCTGCAAAATCTGTTGAATACTGAACAAATTTGAAATCTGAGCAATCGATAAATCCTGAGCACGCATAAATGCAACATACGTAGCACCAAAAAGCTTGTCTGCCAATTCATACAGAGACATCATACTCACATACAGATTTCGGGTTTCACGAAATTCTTTGTCACTATGGTCTGATCCAGTCATCCCTCATCCCCCTCACATATTTTTTATCTTCTAATCTATCACATTCTGATATTTTTCAATACTTCAGGGGATGATATCACTTTTTTCCTATGCTACAACATTCGTATCTCTGAAATACTGCGGTGTCATACCTGTATACTTTTTAAACGTCCGGTAATAGTGTGACAAATCATAAAAACTCAATCTCCGTGCGATTTCTCCTACCGGTACGCCCGACTGGAGCATCATCTTCGATTCTTCAATTTTTCTCTGATTGACATATTCATTAATGGATATCCCTACTTTCTCCTTAAATCTGCGACGAAGAGCACTTTCTGACAAATAGAACTGCTTTGCAAGCTCTGTAACTTTAATCGTGTCATAAATTTTCAAGTTAATATGTTGCAGGATACATCGGATCAGTGATGTTCTTGCCTGATTGGAAACACCATGAAGCTCTTTTGTAAAATGTATGATTGCAGTGTCTCTCGTTCCCATTTCTGCAAGACCACTTTTTAATAATTCCAGGTCGCCCTGACTGACAAGATTCATGATCTTATTTTCATAATAAAATGTATACTGCTCTACCCAGAATGTCTCATATGCTGTATCTTCTGCTGATTTCCGCACCAACTCCAGCTGATTTTCGCCCACTTGTTTATGCAGCTCTTCAGAATAAATCTCTTCCAAATTCATATCAAACAAAAATCCAAGAAGAATCAGATAATCCCGAATATCTCCCAGTGGATATACCGGAAGTGAAGAGTAATATTCCCAGCATTCTTTTTCTGACAAAATTTTCTTATTTTCCGGAGTCAGATTGTCATATACATGAGAAAACTCTGTACTGGTAACATTATTTATTCGAAACGCTCCAATTACAATTCTGACATCCTGATACCATAAGCACAGAAAAATTTCATTTAACATCCCGCTGTAAAACCGTACAACCTCATCTGAAATATTTTTTTCTTTAAATTCATATGAAATCGGATGCTTATAAATTGATTTGTAGCTTTTCAAAACCCGATTTGTCTCTCTTTCCAATATCCATATGGGCATTTTCAACATCACATGTAACGATTTGATTTTCTTTAAATCCTGTTCACTCAAATCCATATATCCCTCTCCTCTTTCATTTTCTATTTATACGGTACTTTCTTTCCTTCATTATTACATAATCAGAGTTGTTTTACCACGCTGCTTTTTGAACTTCCAACATAATTCAGAAATACTGTCACCTTCTTCAGCATTCTCAACAAGACCCACAAGATCTCATTTTTAAATGATCATGCGGGTCTTTGTTGGTGTATTATTTTGATATGAAACACATATCACTTAATAATTTTCTGTATTGTAGTTTCCTTTAGTTCATTTTCAAAATGCTCCTGCATTTTGAGGTACGTTTCTCTCAAACGACATGCCTCTGTTGCAAAACAGCTGCAATACCGGTCATCCTCAAGGCATCGATTCCATTTCATGGTTTTTTCCATGGTATCCATAATCTCGAATAAATTAATCTGTTCTGTCTCTTTTTGCAAAATATACCCGCCATGAATTCCCGTATTTATGGCCAAAATCCCCGCATGATTCAATTTCCTCATAATCTTATAAATAAAAGGCTGTGAAATTTTCAGATTCTCTGACAACTCTCTGGATGACACTATTCTCCGCTGCTTTGCCATATAGATGACTATACGAATGGCATAGTCTGTTGCAATATTCAATTGCATCGTATTCCTCCTTTCAAAAGGCTGAACAGTAATAGTGTTTTTTTCGCTGTCATATTTTTCCACCATCATGTCTTTCGCCTCTTTCTTTATAATACATACTAAACCGGCACGCTACACTTTCACCCGAAAGGAGTCAGTTCTTACATGCATTTCTCAATTTATACATTGTCGGACGAAGAGATTTTTTCAATCCTTTTTTCTTTAGGTCTTCTCAAAAACGGTCAACGGCGTATAATTAAAATTAACCGCAGCGGTTAAGGAGGAAGAAGATCATGAACAAAAAATTTTTGCACTGCCTATCCAGAAACAGGAGGCGATTCTCAATGCGGGATTTTGTGTATTCTCACAGAACTCTTATAAGAAGAGCCCTACAAGTGAAATTGCCGATGCTGCAGGTATCAGTAAATCCCTGTTGTTTCACTATTTTTACAACAAAAGAGAACTGTATCTTTTTCTATGGGAAAAATGTGCGCAGATTACCATGGAAGCTCTGGAAAAAAGCGGCTGTTATGAGCAGACTGATCTGTTCGATTCCATGAATTTAGGTCTTCAGGCAAAGCTGGAGATCATGCGCCGATATCCGCATATGGGTACATTTGTAATGAAAGCATATTATGAAAAAGATCCGGATGTACGCCCTGCGATTCAGGAAAGCATTGCAAAATACGCTGATTTTAAGACAAATACCGTCCTGTTTAATCTGAATCCGGAACATTTTATTGAAGGACTTGATCTGGAAATGATGTATCTCGATATGCTATGGGCATCTGAAGGATATATCTGGGAAAAGCTGCAGCATGATCATATCAATGTTGATGAGATCGAAGCGGATTTTATAAAACTGATTGATTTCTGGAAATCCATTTACTTGCGGAAAGAGAGGTAACTTTATGAATGCGATCCAACTATCAAATCTAACCAAATATTACGGAAAATCCAGGGGGATCTTAAATTTAAACCTGGATGTAAAAGAAGGGGAATTCTTTGGCTTTATCGGTCCAAACGGCGCCGGTAAATCCACCACGATACGTACACTGCTCGGCCTGATCACGCCCTCATCCGGTCAGGCAAAGATTTTTGATGAGACAATCCGGAAGCGCAATCCCCAAATTCGTTCCCACATCGGCTACCTGCCTTCTGAGGCGGTGTTCTACCGTGGAATGAAAGTCAAAGACCTGTTAAAATTATCTGCTGATCTTCATCACAAAAACTGTTCTGCGGAAAGAGAAATACTATGCAGACGCCTGCAGCTGGATGTCAACCGGAAGGTCGATGAATTATCTTTCGGTAATCGAAAAAAAGTAGCAATCGTATCTGCACTCCAACATCAGCCAAAGCTTCTGATCTTAGATGAACCGACAAGTGGTCTGGATCCTCTGATGCAGAGGGAGTTTTTCCATATTATCCGGGAGCGCAATGAACAGGGCGCTACCGTATTTCTTTCCAGCCATGTCCTCTCAGAAATTCAACGGAATTGTACGAGAGCCGCGATCATCCGAGAAGGGCGGATCATTGCCTGTGACCGTGTGGAGGCGCTTTCTAAAACAAATGCCAAGCGGATCAGCGTACAAGGACAGGTATCGCTTGATTCTCTGGAAGAAATTCGTGACCTGAAGGAAAATGACGGTATTTTCAGCTTTCTTTACGGTGGAGATATCCATCGGCTCCTTGAAACACTCTCAGCCGAAACGATCACCGATCTTTCCATTTCGGACCCTGATCTGGATGAAATTTTTCTGCACTACTATGAAAACGGAGGTGAACAGGTATGATCCTAATCAAACATGAATTAAAACAGGGATGGAAATCACTTGCCATCTGGACTGCTTCTATCGGATTTTTTATTATCATCTGTGTGTTCCTGTATCCGGAAATGAAGGGAGAAATGGAAGACATGAACGAAATGTTCTCCTCTATGGGAGCCTTTAGTTCAGCATTTGGTATGGATCGTCTGAATTTTGGCACTCTGATCGGTTTCTACGCAACAGAATGTGGCAATATTTTAGGGCTGGGCGGTGCATTCTTTGCATCTCTTATTGCAGTCAGCAGCCTTGCCAAAGAGGAGAAAGAACACACCGCAGAATTTTTATTCGCACACCCGATCAGCAGAAAAAAGATTCTCACGGAAAAACTGACCTCTGTCTTGTTCCAGCTTCTGATATTGAATGTGATCGTGTTCCTGCTTTCCGTTGGATCCATTTCACTGATCGGTGAAAAAATACTCTGGAAAGAAATCTGCCTGCTGCATCTTGCCTATTTTCTGATCCAGATTGAGCTTGCCGGCATCTGTTTTGGAATCTCCGCATTCCTGCGCCGCAGCGGACTCGGCATCGGACTTGGCATTGCCACAATGATGTATTTCCTGAACATTATTGCCAATATCTCCGATCAGGCAAAATTTCTGAAATATATCACCCCGTTTGGTTATGCAAACGGAGCAGATATTGTTGAAAACGGCAGTCTGGATACCGGTATGGTTTTGACGGGGATGCTGTTTGCTGTAATCGGGATTTTAACCGCTTATTGGAAGTACAGCAGAAAAGATATTCAGGCATAAAAAACACAGCCGCAGGTTCTCTGCATTTTGTAACCTGCGGCTGCATTTTTTGACTATTCCATCCACTTCAGCGTTTCCCTCTTGTCACTGTATAATGGCTCTTTCTCTGTTTTTTCGTTTCATACCGAGCTTTGTCTGCCTCTATATAGTATGTCTCAAAGCTGCATAGACAATGCTTCCAGATTTAATAGATTTTCCGTATATTCAATGGATTCCTTCAAACTGCTCACAAGCAAATCGGATTTTAATACAAAACCAGTTTCCCTCTATTTCCGCAGTAATCTCCCCGTTCATTTTCCAGACGAAGCCTCTGGATATGGAAAGCCCAAGTCCGGTAGAATTTTTGCTTCTTGCTCTGTCCGCTTTATAGAATCGTTCAAACACCCTTTTGATATCAATCTCTCCCGGATCTGTCACTTTATTTCGAAAGACAAGCTCCGCCTCATTTCCATTCTTTGTGAGCTGAATATTGATTTCTTTATTTCCGTGATCCAGTCCATTTTTGATGATATTCTGCATGGTACGTCTCAGCGCCTGCCGGTTGCCCTGTATCCACACCGGTTCTTCTGTTATCTCAAACTGCGGACGAATTCCCTGTTCCATCCAATTATCATAATAAGAAAATACTGTCTCTTTTAAAATCTGACTCATATTCTGACGTTCCAGCTTTAATTCATATGTCCCGTTCTGGAGCTTTGTATAGGTAAATAATTCCTCAAGCATCTCCTTAAGGCTTCCGATTCGTTCCTGAATAATGCGATATAACGTTTTCTGTCAGATTCTTCTTTCGCTTCCTCCAAAAGCTGAAAATACCCGTCAAGAGAAGTAAGCGGTGTTCTGATATCATGAGAAAGATTCGTATAAATATCCGCGATCATCTGCTCCTTCTTCCGATAGGCTGTCCGCTCTTTTTTCCTTTCTTTCAGCATCTCATTCAAAAGCTCTGTCAGCTCGCCAATATGTCCCCATTGCATTTCTTTCGTAATCAGCATATTACTTTCATGTTCCTGCAGGAAACGCAATTGGCGGCAGATGTCTTTTATCTGCCGCTTATAATTTACCAATATACATATGAAAATAAGAATTGCTATGGATAACACTCCAATCACGATGTACATCCCTATATATCCCTCTTCTTAAATACGGTACTGCATACTTCGATCATCACAATGACAAATGCAATACTTACTGCCAATGCCGTTACTGCCATCTTTGCCGTGACATTTGTTTCCAGGAACGAGATATTTCCCGTCACTGTATATTCCAGAACATGAAAATTCTTGATATGTGCCTTTGCGATCAGATTATCCAGAAAGCTGTAAAAGATTACAAGCACATTCATACAGAGACAAACACTCAGCATCATACTGATGACATTGTTGCGCAGTACGATCGCAATGCACATCACGATGATAAGCAGTGCAAAATGTAACAGCGTCTGTATTCCCGCATATTGCAGAAATTCTTTTACAGGTCCAAATACAAGCTCATCAAAGAAAAGTGCATTGCTGATCGTCTGAATCCCTGTAAAAATCAGCATCGTTAAAACTGTGTAGACAAACAGAGACACTCCTTTTGCAAATACGAGTCCCCTGCGGTCTCTTACCTGCCCCGCAATATTTTTGATAAACCCACTCGTCATATCTGCCGTGGAATATAACACTGCAAAAATCACCATAAAAAGTGCGAGAAACTTTCCTTTGATATTTCCATAAAACAGGTCAAATACTGAAACCGTATCTCCCGGTTTTGTCGGCACAGTTACGTCCATTCCAAGATTGACAGTGTCGCTTTTCTGCTGCCCTGTCGCATATTCATACATTTCCTGCTTTTCTTCCATTGTATATGTTTTCATTTCATCCGCTGACAGCCCTGTAGTAAATAAAATTCCCGCCGCCAGAACCAGCCATATCACATACAAACTTTTTGTTTTGAACATCCGATATAGTTCCATCCGAATCATATTAAGCATTGTGGGCACCTCCTGTCAGATTCAAGAAATAGTTTTCCAGTTCTTCGTTTGTGATTCCGATCCCTTTTACCGGAACTCCTGCTTTTGCCAACTCCATATTGACAGCTGCACTTTCATTCAGCCTCTCATAAATATGGATTGTACTCTGGTTCACAACCTGATAGTTGGTAAATCCCATCTGATCCAGGATCGGAAGCGCCGCCTTCGGATCATCAAGCGTAAGCTCCATCCGCTCACTGCAGCGAGTCATCAATTCTTCTCTTGTAAGCTCCTGGATCAGACTTCCGTTGTGAATGATTCCGTAGTGTGTCGCGATCTTTGATAATTCCTCCAGGATATGACTGGAAATGATGATCGTCATATTCTGCTCCTCTTTCAGCCGCAGCAGCATATCACGGATTTCCGCAATCCCCTGTGGATCCAGACCGTTGATCGGCTCATCCAGAACAAGAAGATCCGGTTCTCCCACAAGCGCCAGCCCAATCCCTAAACGCTGTTTCATTCCAAGCGAAAAATGCTTTGTTTTCTTCTTTCCGACTTCCGAAAGCCCCACAATCTTCAAAATATTCTCAATATATTTTGAATCATTGATTCCGAATAATCTACACTTGATCGCAAGATTGTGATACGCTGACATATTCCCGTAAATCCCAGGTGCTTCAATCAGACAGCTGATACGGGATCTGACATTTTTGAGTTCCTCATTTCTATATCCAAACATTTGGATCTCACCGTCGGTCGGCTTTGATAATCCGCTGATCATTTTTAAAAATGTTGTCTTTCCGGCGCCGTTTCTTCCGATAAATCCGTAAATCGCACCTTTTTTCACGTGCAGATCTACATTGTTGACTGCCTTATGATGCCCGAACTGCTTTGTCAGTCCGCTTGTACTCAGTAAATACTCGCTCATCCTTATTTCTCCTTTTCCTTTGATCTGCTCTTATTCTACGAGGCAACTCCTAATCCATCGCAAATAAAAAGTAAAAAAAGAGTAAATTTACGGATGAAGACGGTATCCGATTCCCCATATCGTCTCAATATATTCCTTGCTGGTCACAGATTTTATCTTCTTGCGAATATTGCTGATATGTACATCCAGCGTCTTTGTCTCTCCCATATAGGCCTCTTCCCAGGCATACTCAAAAATCTCTTCTTTACTGAATACCTTTTTCGGATGCTTTAAAAGAAGCTCCAAAATAGAAAACTCCTGTCTTGTAATTTTCGGGAGCTCTGTCTGATCCACCCTCACACAAAAATTTTCTCTGTCCAGTTCCAAACCCTGATAAACCAAATTGCCTTCACTGAAACTCCCTTCCATTCTCCGGATCTGCACTGCAACACGAGCCAGTACCTCCTTGATGTCAAATGGCTTCGTCACATAATCATCCGCACCACTTTGCAACACTTCCACCTTATCATCAATTGTATCCTTCGCTGTCAGAATAATAACCGGAGTATTTCCCTGCTTTCGGATCTCCTGCAGCACCTCTTCCCCGGAAATTCCCGGCAGCATCAGATCCAGAAGCACTACCGAATACCGGTTCATTGCAAGAAGCATACGCGCCTCTGTTCCTGAAAATGCCTGTGTGCAGAGATAGTCCGCTTTCTCAAGAGCCTCTTTTAACAGCCCGTTTATGTTCATATCATCTTCTACAATTAATATTGAATGCATGCTTTCACTCCTTTAGAATGTCAGTCTCTTCTAACACAATTATTATTTATCGGCATTTTATCATGTTTGGATGTCTCTGACAACAGATTTATCTTATGGCGTTCTTCATGGATCTTACATACTCACCTATGTAATCCGGCGCCTCTTTTCCATGCTTTTCCAAAAGCTTGATAATCGCGGAGCCTACAATGGCTCCATCCGAGATATCTGCCATTTTCTTTGCCTGCTCAGGCGTGGAAATGCCGAATCCGATTGCACAGGGTACATCCGTATTTTCTCTTATCACTTTTACGATCGAATCCAAATCCGTCTTGATTTCACTTCTCACACCTGTCACTCCGAGACTGGAAACGATATAAATAAAACCTTCCGCTTCTTTTGCAATCATTGCAATCCTGTTTTTAGAGGTTGGAGCAATTAAAGATATCAGATCCACACCATACTGACTGCAGATCGGATGAAATTCTTCTTTTTCCTCAAATGGCAGATCAGGAAGAATCAATCCGTCAATCTCAATCTCTCGACACGCAGAAATAAACTTTTTTGCACCGTAAGAGAAAACTACATTTGCATAAGTCATAAAAACCATTGGCACTGTTACATCTTTCCGCAGCTCTTTTACGAATGCAAATATTTTATCCGTAGTGATCCCTCCATTTAATGCTCTTAAATTTGCACCCTGAATGACGGAACCTTCTGCGGTAGGATCAGAGAACGGTATGCCAAGTTCGATGAGATCTGCACCATTCTCTGCGGCAGCCCGGACAGCCCTGGCTGTTGTTTCCAGATCCGGATCGCCACAAGTAATAAAGGCGATAAAAGCCTTTCCCTTTTCAAATACTTTTTTAATGTTACTCATAAATATCCTCCCTCTGTAACGGGCAATCGCGGCGCAGTCTTTATCACCTCTGCCTGAAATCGTAATCACAATGATTTTATTCGGATCCATTGCCGGTGCAATCTTCATCGCGTGAGCAACTGCATGCGCCGATTCGATTGCCGGAATAATACCTTCCATCTTTGCAAGATATTCAAATGCATTTACTGCTTCATCATCCGTAACCGGCACATATTCGGCTCTGCCGATATCATGCAGATAAGAGTGTTCAGGACCTACCCCGGGATAATCCAGGCCGGCGGAAATGGAATAAACAGGAGCGATCTGACCGTACTGATCCTGGCAAAAGTAAGACTTCATTCCATGAAAAATACCAAGTCTTCCGGTTGCAATCGTGGCTGCTGTTTCCAATGTATCAACGCCCCTTCCTGCCGCTTCACAGCCGATCAGTCTGACATTCTCATCTTCAATAAAGTGATAAAAACTGCCGATTGCATTGGAACCACCGCCTACACAGGCTATCACCGCATCCGGCAATCTTCCTTCTTTAACAAGCATCTGATCTTTGATTTCTTTGGAGATCACTGCCTGAAAATCACGCACAATCGTCGGAAACGGATGCGGTCCCATAACTGAGCCGAGACAATAATGCGTATCGGAAATGCGAGAAGTCCACTCACGCATTGCTTCAGAAACTGCATCTTTCAGAGTTGCCGTTCCTGTTTTAACCGGAATCACCTCTGCTCCAAGCAGTCTCATACGATATACATTAAGCGCCTGGCGAACGGTATCTTCTTCGCCCATAAACACCACGCACTCCATCCCCATAAGGGCTGCAGCAGTTGCAGTTGCAACACCATGCTGACCTGCTCCGGTTTCAGCGATCAGCCTTGTTTTTCCCATCTTTTTTGCAAGCAGAGCCTGCCCCAGTACGTTGTTGATTTTATGCGCACCGGTATGATTGAGATCCTCACGTTTGAGATATATTTTGGCGCCGCCAAGGTCTTTGGTCATTTTCTCTGCATAGTACAATCTGGATGGTCTGCCTGCGTATTCATTCAAAAGTTCTGTAAGCTCCCGGTTAAATTCGGGATCGTTTTTATAGTTGTTATATGCTTCTTCCAGTTCAATCACTGCATTCATCAATGTTTCGGGAATATACTGTCCACCGTGAATCCCGAAGCGTCCGTTTGGATTCGTCATAATCGTTCTTCCTTTCTGACAGCGGCAACAAATGCCGCCATTTTCGTTTTATCTTTGAGCCCATCTGTCTCAATGCCTGAACTGACATCGACCGCATACGGGTTTAATTGTCTCACCGCATTTTCTACATTATCAATGGAAAGTCCGCCAGCGAGGAAATACGGTCTTTGTATGTTTTGTATCTTCTTCCAGTCAAATACAGTTCCTGTCCCTTCGCCGGAATCAAGCAAAATATAATCTGCTAAGCAGGATTCAGCATCTGTAATATCTTCTGACTCTTTTATACAAAAAGCCTTGATGATCGGTTTATCAGTAAGCGTTCTCAGTTGATTGATATCATTTTCATCTTCAGCGCCATGAAGCTGGGCAATATCAATAATTCCTTTATTTAAGAGAGCCGCAATCCGTTCAGCCGCTTCATTTACAAATACCCCAACCGCTTGAATGTCAGGATCAAGCAGCTTTTTTAATTCTGCCGCTTTTTCAGGCGTTACATATCGTCTGCTTTTCGGTGCAAACACAAAACCAATATATTCTGGTTTCAATTCATTAGCTGCATCTATATCACACGGGCGAAACAGCCCACAGAGTTTCATTTTGGTCATAACACACCTCTCAGTTCGGCAAGCCTGGCTGCTTTATTCTCTGCTCTCATAAGTGTTTCTCCGATTAAAACAGCATCCGCACCGATCTCACAGAGTTTTCTTACATCTTCGGCACAACTTACACCACTTTCAGAAACAAACAGTACATCCGGCGGAATCAGCTTTCTGAATCTGCGGCTATTGCCGGTGTCCACCGAGAAATCTTTGAGATTGCGATTGTTGACTCCTATCATACGTGCCCCGGCATTTAATGCCATTCTCACTTCGCATTCATCGTGTGTCTCCACCAAAGCAGAAAGTCCCAGCTCATCGCAAATACTGATATATTCTTTTATTTGTTCCTCACTCAATATAGAGCAGATCAAAAGCACCGCTGATGCGCCTAACACCTTTGCCTCGTAGATCATGTACTCATCCACCGTAAAATCCTTGCGCAGACAGGGAACAGAAACGGCGTCGGCAATTTTTTTCAGATACTGGTCACTTCCGAGAAACCATTTTGGTTCGGTCAGTACCGAGATGCAGTCTGCCCCTGCCGCTTCATAGTCCTTTGCAATCTGCAGATATGGAAACTCTTGAGCGATGATTCCTTTTGATGGAGAGGCTTTTTTGCACTCGCAGATAAAAGAAAGTCCCGGTTTTTTGATTGCTTTTTCAAATGTAAAATTGCCTTTCGGCAGGGATAACGCCTGCTGTTTCAACTCTTCAAGTGATATTCTTAACTTTGCCTGCACGGTGCGCTCTCGGGCGCAGCCGGTAAGCTGATCTAAAATCGTCATACTCACACCTCCGAACGGTTGCTGACTTCAATGAGCTTATTCAGTGTTTCCAGCGCCTTACCCGAGTCAATGATTTCTGCGGCAAGTGCGATACCCTCTTTCATACTGTCTGATTTTCCACCAATGTAAAGTGCCGCACCGGCATTTAAAAGCACAGCATTTCTCTTGTAACCTTTTTCTCCGTTCAGAATTGCAAGGGTAATTTTTGCGTTTTCTTCAGGCGCACCACCCCTCAAATCTTCTTTCGTACATCTTTCGAACCCGAAATCTTCCGGCGTGATCACTGAAGATTTGAACCAGCCGTCTCGAATCTCACATATCGTGGTTGGTGCGCTCATGGAGATTTCGTCCAGCTTATCCTGCCCATACACAACCATCCCGCGCCTGATACCAAGCTGAATCAATACCTGTGCCAATGGTTCCACAAGATACTCGTCATACACACCGAGAAGCTGCATAGAAGGTGTCCCCGGATTGGTAAGAGGGCCGAGGATGTTGAACACCGTACGGAATCCCAACTCCTTGCGGATTGCTCCCACATGTTTCATTGAAGTATGATATTTCTGTGCGAAGAAAAAACACATTCCCACTTCATCCAAAAGTTCCAGGCACCTCTCAGGCTCTGCTGAATGTTTACGCCGAGGGCTTCCAGACAATCTGCCGTTCCGCATTGTGAGGATGCTGCACGGTTTCCATGTTTGGCCACTTTCATACCTCCTGCAGCGGCAACCAGAGCTGATGTAGTGGAAATATTGAAGCTGTGCGCATTATCACCACCGGTTCCTACAATTTCAAAAAGATCCATTCCTGTTTCGACCTTCATGGCATGCGCTCTCATAGCGGCCGCACATCCGGCAATTTCATCGGTTGTTTCTGCTCTGGCACTTTTGGTTGACAAAGCTGCAAGAAATGCAGCGTTCTGCGTCGCAGTTGTTTCACCGCTCATGATTTCATTCATAACAGAATATGCCTCATCGTAAGTGAGGTCTTCTTTATTGACGATTTTTACAATGGCTTCTTTGATCATGACTCATATCTCCTTTATAAAATTTCTAAGCATTTGCTTTCCATCCGGTGTCATTATGGATTCGGGATGAAATTGTACCCCGTAGATCGGATATTCTTTATGCTGCACTGCCATTACCTCTCCGTCCGCAGTGAAAGCGGTGATTTTCAGACATTCGGAAATTGTGTCGGCATCTGCTGCAAGAGAATGATACCTGGCAACGGGAGCAGTTTCAGGACAACCCACAAACAACGGACAATTTATGTCAAATTTGACATCCGATTGTTTTCCATGCATTCGTTCTTTTGCGTAAGTAATGGTTGAACCAAATGCCGCACATATTGCCTGATGTCCGAGACAAACACCGAGAATCGGAATTTCCTTCCCGAGTATTTTTACGGCTTCAACAATCATGCCTGCATCTTCAGGTCTGCCCGGACCGGGAGAAAGAATCATGCGGTCGGGTGTTAGTTCTTTTATCTCATCAACTGTCATTTCATCATTACGGATGACTTTGATATTCGGATCTATTTCGCCAATGAGCTGGTAGAGGTTATAAGAAAAGCTGTCATAATTATCGATAAGTAAGATCATAATTCTGCCTCCTGTGCAAGTTTCAACGCTTTCAGCGAGGATCTGGCTTTGTTGATGCATTCTTCATACTCCTTTTCAGGTACGGAATCTGCCACGATCCCGGCTCCGCTCCTAACAAAAACCTTCCCGTTTTTCTTGTAGGCGATACGAATCGCAATACAGGTGTCCATATTTCCTGTGAAGTCGATGTATCCAATGGCGCCGCCATAGATTCCCCGCTTGTTGTTTTCAAGTTCTCCGATAAGCTGACAAGCCCGGATCTTCGGTGCACCGGAAAGTGTTCCGGCAGGCAATACCGCTTCAATGGCATCAAGTGCATCGTGTTTCTCTGTTATTCCACCCCGTACAGTAGAGCCAATGTGCATAACATGGGAGAATCGTTCAACAGAATGCAGTTTTTCCACCTGAACGGTGCCAAACTTACTGATTTTACCAAGATCGTTTCTGCCAAGGTCAACCAGCATATTATGTTCGGCCAGCTCCTTTTCATCTGCAAGCAGCTCTGTTTCCAGTGCTTTATCTTCCTCATCGTTTTTTCCTCTCGGTCTGGTACCAGCGAGAGGAAAGGTGTGAAGTACACCATTTTCCAGCTTTACCAAGGTCTCAGGCGAAGCGCCTGCAACCTCGACATCCGTTCCTGAAAATAGAACATATAAGGAGACGGATTGATCGTTCGGAGAACACGGTAGGTATTGAGCAGGCTTCCTTCAAAGGGAGCAGACAGTCGGTTTGACAGCACAATTTGAAAGATGTTTCCCTCATGAATATGGTGTTTTGCCTTTTCCACCATGGCACAGAACTGTTCTTTGCCAAACAGCGATGTAACCTCTCCCAGAAGTTTTCCGCCTGGCTCCCCCCTCTTTTCTCCATTTCTAAGAAGTTCAATCAGTCGCTTCAGTTCCATAACTGCTTTATTATATCTGACCTCAACATCATCAAGCGGCATATTGACAATAAGAACGATTTTTTGCCTGAGATGATCAAAAGCGATGACCTTATCAAAAAGCATCAGATCAACATCCTTAAAATCCTCTGTGTCTTTGGCGTCGCATTTCACTGTTGGTTCACTGTAACCAAGATAGTCATATGAAAAATATCCGACAAGACCTCCCGTAAATGGCGGAAGATAATCAAAGCGCGGGCTTTTATAATCTGCAAGGATCTGCCGCAGATAGTCGGACGGATGTTCGGTTTTTAATTTCAGATTTCCGATTTTCATTTCACCATCTACGCAAGTAATTTCCATCTTTGGATCAAAGCCGAGGAATGTATAACGTCCCCAGGTTTCGTTCGCCTGGGCGGATTCCAGCATATAACAGTGAGTCGATACATTTTTCAGTATCTTTATGATTTCGATGGGGGTTGTGAAATCGGAAAGTATTTCGCAGCTGACCGGCAGCACATTGTAGTTTACATCTGAAGCAATCTCTCTGACTTCAGCTAACGTTGGAAGAATTTTCATTACCTGCACCTCCAAATTGATAACATTACATTAATTTCGGTTACGATCAAGATTCTTATTTAAATTCTATATCCGGCGCACAAAAGCACCGCCAATATCTCGTCAACAGCATATTGCAACCTCCTTTTAAAAAAGCTCCTTTGACTAATATCTCTCGTCAAAGAAGCTTTATAAAAATAAAAAACGTCCCTGACAGAAGTATAGCCTCTGTCAAGGACGAATAGATGCATCTACAGTATGACTCTACCCGCGGTGCCACCTTGATTCACGGTATAACCCGTACGCTTAGCAGGATACCAACATATCCCCGGCAACTGACGTATGCCCACACGTTGCAGAATACTCTGGGAAAAGATCCCATTTGACTGCACCCTCAGCGGTCCATTTGACAACTTGTTTCTTGCCTGATTCTCAGCATCTCAGGCTCTCTGTAAAGGCATCATTGCCGTTATCTCCGCTTCAACGGTTTACTATGTTAAATTGCTTTGGATTTTAGCACAAACGAAATAATGTGTCAATGATATTTTTTACGCTTGTTAGAGAAATATTCTACGATAATGGTAAGCTTTTGCCTAACTTTCCTTTTCAACTATATCCATTATCTTCTTTCACTATAATTTTTCTAGTTATTCACTGCATGGCGCTTCGTTCATTAACGGCTTTGCCAGAGTTGCTTCCACCAAAGAGAAAGCAATAGGCGCTGCCGTTGGTGCTGTTGGTGGGCTTGTCTCTGGAATGAAACAGTCCTGATAAAAATCCCATAAATATTCCTTTCTGCCTCAAAGGGCGTATAAAATTCAAAGTTTCGTCATAAAACAATCTATGCAAATGCTTGCAATCGCAAGCAAAAGCGAATATAATAAAGAAAAAGGAGGCGATACTATGGCAAATACATCCGCTGTTTATGCAAGAATAGATACCAATCTCAAGGATAATGCTGAGAGCATTCTTTCTCAGCTTGGCATTTCTCCATCCAGTGCAATTCAGATGCTTTATAGCCAGATTGTACTGAAGAAGGGTATGCCATTTGAATTGAAACTTCCTTCTTCTAAGCCATTAGCTGTTGGTGCAATGACCAGAGAACAGCTTGATGCAGAACTCCAGAAGGGTGTTGATTCCATCAAAGCAGGAAAGGTATATTCTGCAGATGAAGTCGATGCGGCACTTGCAAAGGAGTTTGGCATATGACGGATAGCTATAAGGTCGGCTATTCTGTAGATGCACTTGACGATTTACGTGAAATCTATTCGTACATTGCGAATGAACTCCTGGCTCCGGAGACTGATACTTCTCAGCCGGGCCGCATACGAAAAGAGATTCGTTCATTGGATTTCATGCCAGCTCGTTATGCGTTAGTTGACTGGGAGCCTTGGCATTCGATGAAAATGCATCAGCTTCCGGTAGATAACTTTATTGTGTATTATCTTGTTGATGACGAGAAAAGGGCAGTTACAGTAGCTCGAATATTCTACGGTGGCCGTGATATTGAAGGAATCATAAATTCAAATAAATAAACAGTAATGGAGCTTTTTGTATAAAAAACAAGGGCTCCATTTTCATATGAACAAAATTCCTCTGTCATCGTAGACAGAAGCACCTGTATTGTTTCCACAGCGGATCGCACGGTCAAGTCCCATTATGGTAGCAACAGCACCGTCGATTTTCTCTGTGGATTTTTCTTTGTCTGTCTTTATATTTCCTGCTGGATCCGTGCGGATATAGATGTTATCCATCATCCAGCGAAGTCTTTACTTATGCTAATTCTTTTATTGCATACGACATTATTGCAAAAGCAGCTGGCCATCCTGATAGGGATACAATATTACTTCTCTTTGCTAATTCCGATACTCCGTATGTCAAATTATCTTCGCACACATTATCCATATTTTACCGTTTGTACTTGCTCCGCATACAAAGCTTTATAATGGTATCGTAATTTAAGACACTTCAAGAGACATTTCTTAATGAATCTGATATACTGTAAACACTACAGAAAGAAGGATTATTATTATGTCTCGAACAAGAAGAAATTTCTCTGCCAAATTCAAATCAGAATTAGTGATTGAACTGCTCAAAGGAGAAAAAGACTTAAATACAATCGCAACCGAAAACAATATTCAGCCGAATCTTCTCCGCAACTGGAAGAAGGAGTTCCTCGATAAAGCATCCGTGGTTTTTAATGACACACGAGAGGATAATCTGAAAGAAAAACTCGCTTTAGAACGCAAGGAAAAAGCTGAATATGCGAAAAAAGTTGGCCAGCTCACCATGCAGGTGGATTGGTTGAAAAAAAAATCTGAAGAAACACTTGGACCTGACTACGAGAGTAAATTTAGTCCAAAACCTTTTGAAGACTAAAGAACTTCCAGTTAAAACAGGAGCTACACTTCTTGATATCAATCGTACCAGTGTTTATTACAAGGGCATGCCCATATCTCAGGAGGAGTTGGATTGCAAATCGATCATAGATCGATTACACACGGATAATCCGGCCTGGGGAGCACGACAACTGTCTGCTCAACTGAAGAAGCGTGGGCATCAGGTTGGTCGCCGGAAAACGCGCCGTTATATGAATGAAATGGGGATTGATCCAATTTATCCAAAAATGAACCTTTCTAAACGTATGCGACAGGCTAAAGTCTGCCCGTATCTGCTACGTAACGCCGTTATCGACCGTCCAAATCAGGCATGGTCAATCGACATTACATACATCCCCATTAAGCGTGGATTTCTGTATCTGACCGCTGTGATTGACTGGTACAGCCGCTGTATCGTTGGCTGGGAAGTCGATGATACTCTGGATACCAGAATGGTCATAACTGCGTTAAAAAAGGCGTTTATAGTGGCAAAACCTGTTATCCTGAATTCAGATCAGGGCTGTCAGTTTACAAGCAATGAGTACATGAATTTCCTCAAAGAGAACCAGATCCGTCAAAGCATGGATGGTAAAAGCCGGTGGGCTGACAATATCATGATTGAACGATGGTTCCGAAGCTTCAAGTACGAGGAAGCATATCTGACCCAATATAACAATATCAGAGAAGCACGGAAGGCAATCGGTAAATATGTGCACACTTACAACTTTGAACGTTGTCATTCTGCACTCAATAATCAAACACCGGCATCCTGCTATTATCCGATTCTGTTACTGGATGATCATGCAGCCTAAGGGGGGATTTTCTCCCCTACCCAGTTACATATATCAGTTCATTATAAAAAGCTTAGATTTTTGTCTTGACAACTGAACCACTATACTTACAGCACCCGATGGTGTATTAAACAGCATGTCTTCCTGAAGTACAAAATTCTCATCGATTTGAGACTTATACTGTTGCCTTTTTTTTAATCGTTATACTCCGGACAACTCTTTGTCGTCTTGTCTGAAATTGTACTTCCTTTTTTTACAACAAATCCATCTGCAGTTCTCACCCCCACTACGTTCACGCCACTGCGTCTACAGAAGAATTGTAAGCGCAAAATATTGCTACGCTATCCATGAATTACGCTTGCACCAAAATGATAGATGCAAGCCCCAGCATATCCCCAGCAGGACGCACCAGCTTCACATTCAAATCATCATAAAAATCTTTGACTTCATCACAACGGCGTTTTAATTCGTCCAAATCATCAGCTGATACACGCACCACATAAGAGAGCTTATACATCCCCTTGTGGGATTTCGTAAGTTCTAAATGAGAAAAGGACAGCCATGTTTCAGACTGTCCCTTAAAAGAGAAATACGCTGTCAGTAGCAACAATGCTTGTTGCTGATCTTCCAGCGTTAATATTCTTCATTTATTTTAAGCAAATGAGAAGTTGTTAATTGTTTATATTTTTGATATTTCACTTCTGCTTTCGGATACAATCTAATAATTTGTTCGCTTATTTGAAGTGGTGGATTCTGAATATACAAATTTTCCACGTCAAACTTAGCAAGGAAGTTAATAAAATTTGTAATAACATGTTCTCGAACCCCAGCATATTCATCTGAACTAATAACAAAGTTTTTTACAAATATTTTCTCTTCCTTTTCTTCTTTCGGATATTCGCCACTTTGAGTTGGTATCACCAATTTCATGATTTTTCCGTCTTTATCAGATTCATAAACTAAATCCGTTAAATTTCTATATTCTTTTGGGATAATTTGATTGAATTTTTCCTTTGAACCATAGTATATAATTACTTTATTCAATACTCATCACCCCTGCCAGCACAGTATCATAAACATCTAACAGTATTCATACCAAGATACAAGACAACACAGTCTATATCTTCATTTCTGCATATTTCTAAGGCTTCGCTATCAAGTTCAAATTCATAAGCCTTTTATCTGTTCGGACTTGTCGCCAGCCTGCATATATGCACCGTCCAATAAGTAGCCGTTTGGAGCTTTTGTTTCCTCAACGGTTAATGTTCCTAAAGGAAGAACCGCTTTTCCGTCCTGCATATAGAAGCTGTCGCCAGACACTTTGTATGCGTCCGCCAATTTTGTAACATAATGGATTGTACCGTCGCTGTCCTTTTCAGCGATTGTCTTTGTAACCCATGTACGATTAGCTTCGGCAGGGAGATTGTCTTTATTGTAGTAACCGTCATAATATTTCCATGTAAACTCTGCACCCTCTAAAGAAGCGTTCCCTTGTGGGTTGTCTTTCTGTGTTTCCATATCAATCTTGAAAAGTTCAATCAGTGTGGTTGTGACTTTGGGCGTATCACTGACTTTCAAGGTAGCTATTTCACCAGCTTTGACAGTCAACGGATATACTGTCTTGTCCAACTGAAAACCTGCCGCCGGAACGGATAGCTCTTTGATATAGACTTTACCAGCCTTTACTTCCACCGCTTCGGTGTTCCCGTCTTTATCTGTCATAAGGGTGGCAAGCTGTTCCTTGCAGCCTTTATCAGCAAAGACACCATACGTCGCACCAGCAAGGGAATAGCTGTTGTTTCCATTGGTAATGCCCGGATTGGAGGACACCTTTTGAAGTGCCGCATTTCCTACATCCAGCTTCGCCCAGAATTGTCCTAATTCCTGCCCGTCGCCGGAATAGATATAGCCGCCGCAATCATAGCGTCCTTTGTTGGCTTTTACAAATGCCCTTGCGCCAGCGTATACCTCGTCCTGTACCGCTTTGGATACTTCGTCGCAGGCAGCACGTACATGGTCGCAGTTCCATCCTAAATGTACGCTTAACCGCTGCCAGACAACACATTGTTCCAATAGATAGACCTGTTTATAATTCAGCTCCCTGTAGCTGGCTGCATACTGCTTGACGTATTCCAGCGAGAGGGCAACGTCAGCGATCTGGTCGGCACTCATACGGTGCTTGCGTCAGAACGTGATTTATAGCCAGACTGGAAATCGGTGTTGATGTCAATGCAGTAGGCGGTTTCACCATCCACGGTCATAATTCCCTCATGGAATGTAGAACCTATGCTGCCGTCATTCATGACCTTTTCTACATAGCCTGCCTTTTCCTGTGCGTCCGCCCAGTATTGCTTCTCCGCAGCCTGTACCTGTGAAGCAGGCAAGGTTGTGAGAACCGCAGCCAGACTTAGTACGCCAGCAAGCAGACGGTTTATAATCTTTTTCATATAATCAATGCTCCTTTCGCTTTTTGTAAAAAAATAGGTAAAAAAAATAGATGTTCACTTTTGAACATCTAAGGGAAAATGTGATATAATGTCGTATTAGGAGGGAAACTTATGCTGGAAATCATTTCAATATGTTTGAATATAATAACTATTGGTTTGACAATTTATGAATTATTCTGCAAAAAATCTTCTAATAGTACGAAGCAATATATTCAGAATAATATAATTCAACAAATCAATCCTAAATATGATATAAATGTATCATCAACTCCAATGTACAAATTAGATAATGTAGCAATACAAAATGCACGTTGGAAATCTAAAAGAATAACTCAATTTGCCATAATTTTGATTTATGTATCTATGGCAATAAATTTTGTAAGTTTCATAAAAAGGAATACTATTCATTCTATTACTGATATCACTGCCATTTTTTATATCCCTATGCGGAACACAATGCTACAGTTATCTATAATTTTGGTATTACTGTGTATTATTTTTATTGTACGTGGTTGGAATAAACAACAATCTGTATTTTCTAACCTAATGAGTATGAAATATTTTACTTTGAAGATAGTAGCAGATTTTTTTGCTATTGCTGGTTTTGCAATGGTTGATTATTCTCTTTTGGAGAAAATAAATACTAACATACAGAACCCGCTTTATTCAATTAACATAATTGGTTGGTCGTTTTTGTTTATACTCCAATTATTTTGGATTCAGCATACAGTTTTAAAAATATATAAGCTTATTCCGTTGTCTAACACGTATGAAGAAAAGGAAAAACAACTATTTGCTTTTGTTCCTGTTTACATTATTTCTATCTTACTTTTTGGACTGACCATCTATACAAAGTTTTTCTAAAACAAATAGGGCGCTCATTTCTGAACGCCCAAACGCAAGAAGGGATACTGTTTTTATCCAGTACCCTTCTTTGTAAATCTTATTCTGTTGTGTTCCCACACTCTATATCGTAAGCGCAAAATATTGCTACGCTGCCCATGAATCACGCTTGCACCAAAATGATAGATGCAAGCGTTTTGCTCTATGTTTAGTTTTGACAGTTCGCTTTCGCAGTCTCGCTCCATGGGGCAAGCTG
>ENA-OQJX01000106-OQJX01000106.1-human-gut-metagenome-genome-assembly--contig:-NODE-106-length-55885-cov-3.429750_pt1 | contig 55885 bp, 64 predicted proteins | sample MGYA00242615_ERZ504782 | MGnify/ENA primary metagenome ERZ504782 (study PRJEB26092, sample SAMD00036354) | human gut metagenome | host: Homo sapiens | study: EMG produced TPA metagenomics assembly of... | reverse complement strand
CTGATGCATATTGCGTCAAAGAAGAACATCCGGCATTGGAGCTGACTGCGGTGATGCTGAATATCAACGCGGGCATAATGAAAAGTTGAAGGAAATGTGCAAATCTCTGAAGGATTACTCGGAATATACGGCAAGAGTGCGGGAGTACGCTCAGGTAAAGCCGGTGGAAGAAGCAGTGGAACAGGCAATCAGTGAGTGTATTCAGGAAGGAATTCTTTCAGAGTTTTTGAAACAAAACAGAGCGGAGGCGAAACAAGTGAGTATTTATGAATATGATGAGGAAAAGCATATGCGGCAGGAGCGGGAAGCGTCCTGGGAAGAGGGCAGAGAGGTTGGAAGAGAAGAAGGACGAGAAGAGGGAATTAAAAAGGGAAAACAGGAGCTTTTAGAAAGGCTGATTCAAAAGAAACTGGTAAAAGGAAAATCTATTTCTGAGATTTCAGAGGAACTTGAAGAAGAGGAAGATGTTATTGCACAAATGATCCGAGAGATGGGAGAAGAGAGGGCAGCGGGCAAAGAAGAACAATAGAAAATACATATTTGGGGCTGTCGGGAAATAGATCGTTCTAAATAGGGGCAGATGTGACTCGCACGAGTTGCATCTGCCCCCAAAACTTTCCCGTTATCCCAATTCTGAATAGCCGGTAAACCTGTAAACTTAAAAATTTTTCAAACCCACAGGAATAAACTTTCACTTCTCTCATATACATGGGATAAAGAGGTGGACAAGATGAATGAAGAGAGAAGAAAACAGCAGATCCTTCACATTCTGGCGGCCGGAATCCGCAAGGTGATGGAGGAAGCGCACCTGGACTATGGAAAGCTCCAGGAGATCCGGCTGCGAACAGATCAGCCGCTTCTGATCCTGTATCAGGGAGAAGAATTATTTTTGCCTGCAGGACGGGCGAAAAAGCATATGGTGACAAAAGAAGAGATAAAGGAGACGCTGGAATACAGCAGTCATTATTCCCTTTATGCGTATGAAAATGAAATCCGGCAGGGATTTCTGACAGTGGAAGGAGGACATCGTGTGGGGGTGGCAGGAAAAGCAATATTAGAACAGGAAAAGGTGAAAAGTCTGCAGCATATCTCGTCTGTAAATATCCGGATGTCACATGAAATTCCCGGATGTGCGGACAGGCTGCTTCCGATGATCACAAAGAACAGAGAGGTATGTCATACACTGGTCATCTCTCCGCCATGTGGTGGAAAGACAACGCTGATCCGGGATTTGATCCGGCAGATTTCAGACGGGAATGCGCATGTGAAAGGATGCACGGTAGGGGTTGTGGATGAACGCTCCGAGATCGGAGGCTGTTATCTGGGAGTGGCACAGAATCATCTGGGGAGCAGGACGGACATTCTGGATTGCTGTCCAAAAGCAGAGGGTATGATCATGCTGATCCGATCGATGTCCCCAAGAGTTCTGGCTGTGGATGAGATCGGGGCACAGGAGGAGATCCGTGCCGTAGAGTATGCTATGCAGTGCGGTTGTAAGCTGATCGCCAGTGTACATGGGAATTCGATGGCAGAGATCGCGTCCAAGCCGGGACTGGGGGAACTGGTGAGACAGCGGCGCTTTGAGCGCTATGTGGTACTGGAGAACAGAGAACATCCGGGAGAAATCAAAGAGATTTTCGATGAGCGGGGGAGTCTTTTATGCAGAAACTGATCGGCTGCATTCTGATTCTTTTGTCAACCACGGCAGGGGGATTTTTATATGGCGTGGAACAGCAGCAGTATCTGGAAAAACTGATGTACATCCGCCATATTCTGGAACTGATCCAGGGAGAAATCGAATACAGCGGCGCACCTCTTTTTGAGGTTTTTGGAAAAACTGCAAACCGGGTGCAGGAGCCTTATCGCAGCTGGATGCTGGATCTCAAAAGAAGGGTGGAGGCAAGAGGCGGGCAGAGTTTTCGGGGGATCTGGGAGGCGTGCACGGAAACAAAATTAAAGGAGCTTCATCTTAAGAGCAGGCATATGAGAGAACTTTCGGAGGTGGGGATGTATCTTGGACAGATGGATGTGAGGACAGGCAGAACAAGTATGCAGATGTATCTTGAGAATCTGGGGGCAGAAATCGAAGAAACCCGGCAGGAGATCACGGCAAAAAAGAGAATCGGAAACTGGCTCGGCGTGATGAGCGGATTGTTTCTGGTGATCGTATTATTTTAAGAAGAATTTTGCCGGGAAATCAGACAGGAGGAATTCATGACGATCGGTGTTATTTTTAAAATTGCCGCAGTCGGCATTCTGGTTTCTATTTTGAGCCAGGTATTAAAACACAGCGGAAGGGAAGAACAGGCGTTTCTGACAAGCTTTGCAGGTCTGATTCTGGTATTGTCCTGGGTGCTCCCATATATTTATGAGTTGTTTGCGTCCATGAAGCGCCTGTTTTCACTGTGAAGAGGGAGGCGGATATGAGTGTATTGCAGGTCAGTCTGATCGCGATGGTGGCGGTTCTTCTGGCAATTCAGCTCAAAGGAGGAAGAGCGGAGTACGGATTTCTGATAAATCTGGCGGCAGGCATCTTTCTTTTTTTCTGCATTGTGGGAAAACTGGAAGTGTTTATTCGGGCAGTGGAACAGATTCAAAGCTTTCTGACTCTTGATACGGAATATATTGCCATCATGCTCAAAATGGTCGGCATCACGTACATTGCACAGTTTTCTTCCGGAATCTGCAAAGATGCCGGGTATCAGGCGATTGCAGCGCAGATCGAGATATTTGGCAAGCTGGCGATCCTTGTGGTGGGGATGCCGGTCCTTCTTGCCCTTTTGGAAACAATTCAGGAGTTTCTGTTATGAGAAAATATGGGATATTCGGCATTCTCTTTTTGAGCCTGTGCCTGTTTGGGGCGGTACATACAGCGTATGCTGCAGAAGAGGAAGAAAGCCTGCAGATCACACAGGAAGAGCTGTTGGATGAATTTGATTTTTCAGATCTCGATGACAGTCTGAAAAAGATGTTCCCACGGGAAAAAATGACCTTCCGGGATGTTGTGGAGACGCTTGTGTCAGGTGATTTGAAAAAAGCGGGGGAGCAGTTTACAGGCTTTCTTTTCGATCAGTTTTTCTATGAACTGCAGACACACCGGAAACTTCTGGTATATCTGATTTTGATCGCAGTGATTGCTGCGGTGTTTGCAAATTTTTCCGGCGCCTTCGGAGAACGTCAGGCTTCAGAGATTGCGTTTTATATTCTTTATATGCTGCTTATCGCACTTTGTCTGAACGGGTTTCGATTGGCAGTATCCGAGATGGAGGCTTCGTTAAACTTCCTGCTGGAATTTATGAAGGTGCTTTGTCCGACGTATTTTTTAGCAGTTACAGCAGCCTCTGGAAGTGTGACATCCATGTTTTTCTTTGAAGTGGTACTATTTCTGATCTTTCTGGCGGAGGCAGTAATCCTGAATTTTCTGGTGCCTCTCGTCAATGTATATATGATGATCCAGGTGATGGGCAATCTTACCGGAGAAGAATTTTTGTCGCAGTTTGCTGAGCTTCTGGAAAAACTGACGGGCTGGACGCTAAAGACCATGCTGGCGTGTGTGATCGGGATCAATGTCGTACAGGGAATCCTTTCTCCTGCATTGGACTCCCTGAAACGAAGTTTTGTTACAAAAACAGTGGAGGCGATACCGGGACTTGGAAACATGGCAGGTTCCGTGATGGATGTCGTACTTGGAACGGCAGTTCTGATAAAAAACGGGATTGGAATGGCAGGCGCGGTGATCGCAGCGGGTATCTGCATTATCCCGATCGTGAAGCTTCTTCTTCTGGCGTTTTTGTATAAAACAGTGGCGGCGGTGACACAGCGATATCGGACAAACGAATTACAGCATGTATCGGAGGGGTCAGTGAGGGGTATGAAATGCTTGTGAAAGTAATGGCGACTACAGGGATTTTGTTTTTGCTGACCATCGCTGTGGTCGCGGCTTCTGCCACGTAAAAGGAGGGAGAAGACCTTGAAAGAACTCTATCAGTGGCTTCAGGATCTGGCGGTCTATCTGATTCTTGTCAGCGCCATTTTGCAGGCACTTCCACAGGAATCGTACCAAAAATATATCCGGTTCTTTTCCGGACTGGTACTGATCATTCTTCTGATGACTCCACTGTTAAGGCTGACCGATATGGAGGACAGTTTTAGAAGTCGGGTACAGGAACAGAACATGGAACAGGAGAGCGCTTCTTTTTTGGAAGAAATCCGGGAGAAGCAGGAAGAAGGAAAGGGAGAGATGACCCTGGAGACGGAAGAAAAAGAGCAGATCGAAGTGGAGGAGATTCAGATTGGAGAATAAATGGAAGCAGTGGATTTCCGGATTTGGAAAAAAAGGAAAACTGCCGGCAAAACAGCAGCTTTTGATCCTGCTTTTGGCAGGAATCCTGCTGGTGGTGGTCGTTTCCCCGGTTCCGGATCAGAAAGATCCGGAAATCGGGACAGGGGCGGGACAGGAAGAAACGGAAACAGAAGGGGGAGAGGCGACAGAACAACAGTATGAAAGATTGTTGGAAAAAAGGGTGGAAGATACCCTGGAATGCGTGGAGGGAGTCGGGAAAGTAAAGGTGATGATCACCTTGAAATCTTCGGAAGAGAAAGTGGTGGAAAAGGACAGCCAGAGGGAAGAAAATGAAATCACAGAGGAAGACAGTAAAGGAGGGAGCAGGGTTTCAGAAGATCGTTCGCTGAGTCATACCAGTATTTATGAGCAGAAATCCGATGGGACACAGACACCTTATGTGAGTAAGGAAATGGTGCCGGAGATTGAGGGAATGGTGATTGCAGCTGATGGAGGAGATGATCCGGTCGTGGTAAAAAATCTGACAGAGGCAGTGCAGGCATTATTCGGAGTGGAGGCGCATAAGATTAAAATAATGAAACGGACAAATGCATAAAACAGAAGGAAAAAGAGGAGGATATGATTTTGAAACGATTATTTAAGAAAAACCAGATCATTATTACAGCGCTGGCGGTGATGATCGCGATCGCAGGATATCTGAACTATTCAGGACGCCTGTTCGGAGCAAAAGAAGATGGGGCAAAAGAGGCGAGTGCCGGAACCGCCAATCAGGAACTTTTGGATATCTCGGCAGAAGATCTGGAGACAGACGGAGAGATTGCAAGCAATGATTCCGAAGTAGAGGGGACACCGGGGGAGGCTGTTTTGACCAGCGGTGAGGCGGAAAATACCGTAGCGCAGGCAAAAGTTGCCAGAGAACAGATGCGTTCCCAGAACAAAGAAACGCTCCAGGCGATCATTGACAACGCGAATATCAGTGAAGAAGAAAAGAAGGATGCGATCGCACAGATGCTGCAGATGACACAGCTCTCAGAGCAGGAAGTGGCGGTGGAGACATTGATGGCATCGAAAGGCTTTTCTGAATCCGTTGTCAGTCTGACTGCTGATTCTGCGGATATTGTGGTGAATGCAGCGGAATTAACAGATGCAAATCGTGCCCAGATCGAGGATATCGTGACCAGAAAAACAAACATTGCTCCGGAAAAGATTGTCATCACACCGATCCATGAGACTGCAGAAGCCGAAAAATAAAGAAATTTGGATTGCGGCAGAGAAATGCTTGTGATACACTAAAAGGACATGTGAAGTTTTATAGAACAGGAGAAGAAGTAAGATGTCAGATATTACAAAGGAGATAGAAAAACGAAGGACATTTGCCATTATATCCCATCCGGATGCCGGTAAGACGACATTGACGGAGAAGTTTCTTTTATATGGAGGAGCAATCAATCAGGCAGGTTCCGTAAAGGGAAAGGCGACCGCAAAGCATGCGGTTTCCGACTGGATGGAGATTGAAAAGGAGAGAGGTATCTCAGTTACATCGTCTGTGCTGCAGTTTAATTACGGCGGATATTGCATCAATATTCTGGATACACCGGGACATCAGGATTTCTCGGAGGATACCTACCGTACACTGATGGCTGCAGACTCTGCGGTGATGGTCATTGATGCCTCCAAGGGTGTGGAGGCCCAGACGAGAAAATTATTTAAAGTCTGTGTGATGCGCCATATTCCGATTTTTACATTTATCAACAAAATGGACCGGGAAGCCAAGGATACATTCGATCTTCTTGACGAGATCGAAAAAGAGCTGGGGATTGCAACCTGCCCGGTGAACTGGCCGATCGGCTCAGGAAAAGAATTCAAAGGAGTGTTCGACCGTCAGAAACAGGAGGTTGAGCTGTTCTCGGATACGAAAAAAGGAACTTCTGTGGGAGAAGTCAAAAAGGTAGATATCAACAACCCGGAGATCGACTGGCTGATCGGCACAGAAGCAAAAGTGACACTGGAAGAAGAGATTGAGCTTTTAGACGGGGCGGCTGCCGAGTTTGATCAGGAGCTGGTGAGCAAAGGAGAACTTTCTCCGGTATTTTTCGGTTCTGCACTGACCAACTTTGGAGTGGAGACATTTTTGCAGCATTTCCTTGCCATGACATCGTCTCCTCTTCCGAGAATGTCAGATCAGGGACCGATCGACCCGATGAAGGAAAAAGATTTTTCAGCATTTGTATTTAAAATCCAGCCAATATGAATAAAGCACACCGTGACAGAATCGCGTTTATGCGGATCTGTTCCGGTGAGTTTGAGGCCGGGATGAATGTGTATCATATCCAGGGGGGCAGAGAAGTACGCCTTTCCCAGCCGCAGCAGATGATGGCAAGTGAGAGAAAAATGATTGACAAAGCCTATGGCGGAGATATCATCGGAGTATTTGATCCGGGCATCTTTTCGATTGGTGACACGCTGACAACTTCAAAGGAGCGGTTTGTATATGAAGGAATCCCGACCTTTGCGCCGGAGCATTTTGCCAGAGTGCGTCAGGTGGATACGATGAAGAGAAAACAGTTCGTCAAGGGAATCAACCAGATCGCGCAGGAGGGTGCAATCCAGATCTTCCAGGAATATAATACAGGTATGGAGGAGATTATAGTGGGAGTAGTCGGTGTCCTTCAGTTTGATGTGCTCAAATACCGCCTGGAAAATGAATACAAGGTGGAGATCCGTCTGGAAAATCTGCCGTATGAGTACATCCGCTGGATTGAAAATGAAGAGATCGATATGAACCGTCTGGTCGGAACTTCGGACATGAAGAAGATCAAGGATCTCAAAGACAGACCGCTGCTTCTCTTTACACATGAGTGGAGCATCCGGATGACACAGGAGCGGAACGAAGGGCTGATCCTGTCAGAATTCGGGCGCTCATGACCCTTGTCAATGCAGGGCATGTCTGATATAATATGAAAAGAAGATTAGCGCAAACAGTAGACACAAACAGGAGGGTCTTATCATGGCAAAGGACGAAAGAAATATTTATACAATACAGGATGACTCCAGCATGGGAGAAGTAAAAATAGCAGATGAAGTGGTTGCGATTATCGCAGCACTTGCCGCTACAGAGGTAGAAGGTGTGGCATCTATGGCAGGCAATATCACCAACGAGCTGATCAGCAGACTGGGAATGAAGAATCTTTCCAAAGGTGTGAAAGTAGACGTGCTGGAAGGCGTTGTGACGGTATCGTTGGCGTTGAATATGAAGTATAATTACAGCATCATGGATGTATCTGCCAAGGTACAGGAAAAAGTAAAGAGCGCTGTGGAGAATATGACAGGACTGGAAGTTGCGGATGTCAATGTGAAAGTGGCAGGCGTGGAGATGGAGAGTCAGGAGTCTGCAAAATAGAAATTCATTGCAAAAGACAGGACAGCTGTAGTATAATAAAGGATGTCGCAGGACATCCTTTTTCTGTTTTAGAAAAAGCAAAAGCCCTGCAAAAAGAAATATGGACGAAAGAAGCATAAGGGACGGAAGGAGCCGATATGGTAAGAACAGAACTTCGGGAGCACATTTTTAAGATGTTGTTCCAGATTGAATTTAATACATTAGAAGAGATGCCAAAGCATCTGGAATTGTACTTTGAAGAGCTGACAAGCGCAAAAGAGAAGGATAAAGAGTACATACAGAAAAAGCTGGAAGCAGTGGTTGAAAAGCTGGAAGAGATCGATGCGATTTTGAATGAAAAAGCAACAGGATGGAAAACCTCCAGAATGAACAAGGTCGATCTGGCGATCCTCAGACTTGCGGTTTATGAGATCAAGTGGGATGATGATGTTCCTGTAAAAGTTGCAATCAATGAGGCAGTGGAACTTGCGAAGAAATTCAGCGGGGAAGAAGGTCCTGCATTCGTAAACGGAGTACTTGCCAAGATTGCAGATTAAAGATGGCGGGGCGGACAGATGCTGAAGAATGTCTACACAGTAAAACAGGTCAATGCCTATATCAAGAATATGTTTACACAGGATTTTATGCTGAACCGGCTGTACGTCAAAGGGGAAGTGTCCAACTGTAAATATCATCCATCAGGGCATATATATTTTTCATTAAAAGATGAGTCCGGCACGATAGCCTGCGTGATGTTCGCAGGCTCACGGTCAGGGCTTTCTTTTCGTATGCAGGAAGGACAGCAGGTGGTTGTTCTCGGCTCGGTCAGTGTCTATGAGAGGGATGGCAGATACCAGATGTATGCCAGAGAGATCATTCTGGACGGAGCAGGAGAGCTGTACTTAAAGTTTGAAGCGTTAAAAAAAGAGCTGGAAGAGATGGGGATGTTCGCACAGGAGTACAAGCGACCGATTCCGCAGTTTGTAAAAAAAGTCGGGATCGTGACTGCATCTTCGGGAGCTGCGGTGCGGGATATCATCAATATTGCCGCCAGAAGAAATCCGTATGTACAGCTGATCCTCTGTCCTGCCAAGGTGCAGGGGGAAGGCGCAGCGGAAAGTATCGTGCAGGGAATCCGGATGCTGGAAGAACAAGATGTGGACGTTATGATCGTGGGACGCGGAGGCGGATCAATCGAGGATCTGTGGGCATTCAATGAAGAGATCGTTGCGCGTGTGATTTTTGAGAGCCGGGTGCCTGTGATTTCCGCAGTAGGGCATGAGACGGATACGACGATCGCGGATTATGTGGCGGATCTTCGGGCTCCGACTCCTTCGGCGGCTGCAGAGCTTGCGGTGTACGAATATCAGGCTGCAGAGAATCTGATGAAGGAATATCAGATGCGTTTGAGCAGTGCGGTTTTGAAAAAGGCGGAACAGAACCGTCAGTATTTGAAACAGGCGGCACTGAAACTGCGGCTGTTTCACCCAAGGCAGAAGCTCCTTGAGAACAGGCAGTATGCCTCAGATCTGGAGTTGCAGCTGCGCAGCCGGATGGAAGAAATCCTTCAGCAAAAGAGACACCAGTTTGCTCTTTATGTGGAAAAGATGAAGGGATTATCCCCGCTGGAAAAGCTGAACCAGGGATATGCTTATGTAGAAGATAAGAAAGGCCGCCCGGTGCGGCAGATTGCAGAGGTAAAAGAAGGAGATGCGATCCGTATTTATGTATCGGACGGAATGATCGAAGCGCAGGTAAAAGGAATGACAGAAGAAATCCAATATCACGCATAAAGGAGGCAGACATGGAAAATCAGGGACAGAATACGCCCGGTCTGGAGAAATTGTTTGCAAGACTGGAAGAAGTAACAGCAGACATGGAAAAGTCAGACATTACTCTGGAAGAGTCTTTTGCATTATATAATGAGGGAATGCAGCTGTTAAAGCAGTGTAATGAGACTATTGACGCAGTAGAAAAGAAAGTTCAGGTTCTGGACGAGAATGGAGAAGTTCATGAGTTTTAAGGAGATACAAAAAGAAAAAACAGCACAGATCGAACGGATTTTAAAAGCATATCTGCCAGGGTGCAGGGGTATCAGGAAGTGATCATGGATGCCATGCGCTATAGCATGCTGGCAGGGGGAAAGCGTCTGCGCCCAATGCTGATGCAGGAGACATACCGGCTGTTTGGCGGAGCGGACAGTGTGATCGAGCCGTTTATGGCTGCCATTGAGATGATCCATACCTATTCCCTTGTTCATGATGATCTGCCTGCCATGGATAATGATGAGTATCGCAGGGGGCGAAAGACGACCCATGTGGTATATGGGGAAGATATGGGGATCCTGACAGGGGATGCGCTTCTCAATTATGCATTTGAGACAGCAGCATCGGCATTTGAGACGGCGCCGGAAAAGAGTCTTTTGATCGGAAAAGCAATTCGTATCCTTGGACAAAAAGCAGGGATCTACGGAATGATCGGCGGTCAGGTGGTGGACGTGAAATCTTCCGGTAAGAAAATTGACGGAGAGAAACTGGAGTTTATCTACCGTTTAAAAACAGGAGCTCTGATCGAGGCTTCCATGATGATCGGAGCAGTTCTGGCAGGAGCGGACGATGAGAGTGTACAGGTAGTGGAAGAGATTGCAGCAAAAGTGGGAATGGCTTTTCAGATCCAGGATGATATTCTGGATGTGATCAGTACTACTGAAGTGCTCGGAAAACCGGTGCACAGCGATGAGAAAAATGAAAAAATGACGTATGTTGTGTGGAAAGGGCTGGATGCAGCTAAACAGGAGGTGGAGCATTTGTCCAGAAAAGCCATCTCAGACGTAAGAGCACTGAATCCAAAAGATGATTATCTGGAGATTTTGCTGGAGTCATTGATATACAGGGAAAAATAAGGGGGCATACCTTATGCTATTAGAAAAGATTCAAAAAGAAAATGATATCAAACAGTTAAAGCCGGAGGAGCTGGAAAAGCTGGCAGAAGAAATCCGTCAGTTTCTTGTGGAGAAAATCAGTGTCACAGGCGGGCATCTGGCATCGAATCTCGGTGTGGTGGAGCTGACGATGGCGCTGCATCTGGCGTTTGAACTGCCGCAGGATAAGATGATCTGGGATGTGGGACATCAGTCCTACACACACAAGATCCTGACAGGACGGCGCGCCGGATTTGACGATCTGAGAAAATATGGCGGCATGAGCGGATTTCCAAAGCGAAAGGAAAGTGAATGTGACGCATTTGATACCGGACACAGCTCCACCTCTATTTCCGCAGGCCTCGGGTACGTGGCGGCGAGAGATATCAAGGGAGAAGAACACAGCGTGATCTCTATCATCGGAGATGGAGCCATGACCGGAGGGATGGCATATGAGGCACTGAACAATGCGTCCCGTTTAAAAAGCAATTTTATCATTGTATTAAATGACAACAATATGTCAATTTCTGAAAATGTGGGCGGGATGTCCAGATATTTGAACGGACTGCGCACGGCAGAGGCATATACGGGACTGAAAAAGGGTGTTGAGGATACCTTGATGAAGATTCCGGTACAGGGTGAGAAGATCCTGTACCAGATGAAAAAGACGAAAAGCGGACTCAAGCAATTATTTGTTCCGGGTATGTTTTTTGAAGATATGGGAATCACCTACCTGGGACCGGTGGACGGGCATGATATCCGAAAGCTGTATAAGACATTTCAGGAGGCAAAACGGGTAGATCATGCAGTTCTGGTTCATGTACTCACCAAGAAAGGAAAGGGATACGTTCCCGCGGAGGAGAATCCATCCAGATTTCACGGGATCGTTCCGTTTGACATTGAGACCGGGGAGGCAAAAGAGAAGAGCTCTAAGGACAGCTATACCGATATTTTTTCCAAAGTATTCTGTGATATTGCAAAGCAAAATGATGCAGTAGTCGGAATTACAGCAGCCATGGCGGATGGAACCGGACTTGCCAGATTTGCAAGGATGTTTCCGGACCGATTCTTTGATGTCGGGATTGCAGAAGAGCATGCGCTGACCTTTGCGGCAGGACTGGCAGCAGGGGGATTAAAGCCGGTTGTTGCGGTGTATTCCTCGTTTTTACAGCGGGCGTTTGACCAGACGATTCATGATGTGTGCCTGCAGAATCTGCCGGTGATGATCGCAGTGGACAGAGCCGGCCTGGTGGGCAGTGATGGAGAGACACATCAGGGACTTTTCGATCTGTCATTTCTGAATATGATCCCGAATATGACGATCCTTTCACCGAAAAACAGATGGGAGATGGCGGATATGGTGCGGTTCTGTGCGGATTTCCAGTATCCGGTGGCACTGCGTTATCCAAGAGGCGCCGCTTACGAGGGATTGTCGGCGTTTCGTACTCCGATCGTCTATGGAAAAAGTGAGATCCTTTATGAAGAGGAGGATATTGCGGTGATCTTTGTAGGGCACATGGCAGAGCTGGCAGTTCAGGTGCGTGACAGACTGAAAGAGATCGGATATCATTGCTCACTGATCAATGCCAGATTTGTAAAGCCTCTGGATACAGAGATGCTGGAAGCTCTGACAAAGGATCACAGACTTTTTGTGACGATTGAAGAAAATGTATTGTCCGGCGGATTTGGAGAACAGGTACTTCACTATGTATCGAGAGCAAAGCTGGATGTAGGTGTCAGATGCATCGGAATTCCGGATGACTATGTAGAACACGGCAATGTAGACTTGCTGCGCAGGGAAGTCGGACTGGATGCGGAGACGATTGTAAAACAGATTATTGCAGATTATGTGACGATAGGAAAAGATTGACATGAAAGAACGATTAGATGTATTGCTTGTAAAAAGAAATCTGGCAGAGTCCAGAGAAAAGGCAAAAGCTGTCATTATGGCAGGAAATGTGTTTGTAGAAGGACAAAGGGAGGACAAAGCTGGAACGACATTTCCGGATACGGTACAGATTGAAGTGCGCGGTCATGTGCTTCCTTATGTGAGCAGGGGCGGATTGAAGCTGGAAAAGGCGATCGCCAACTTTGACGTCAGTGTGGATGGAAAAGTCTGTACAGATGTGGGTTCGTCCACCGGCGGATTTACGGATTGTATGCTTCAAAACGGTGCCAGAAAGGTATTTGCGATTGATGTGGGAAGAGGACAGCTGGACTGGAAACTCAGACAGGATGAGCGGGTTGTGTGTATGGAGAAGACCAATATCCGTTATGTAGTGCCCGAAGATCTGGGAGAACCGATTGATTTTTCTTCCATTGATGTTTCCTTTATTTCGCTGACAAAAGTGCTGGAGCCGATCCGGAATTACCTGAAGGAAGACGGTGAGATCGTGGCGCTCATCAAGCCGCAGTTTGAGGCGGGCAGAGAAAAAGTCGGCAAAAAAGGGGTAGTCCGCGAGAAGAGTACCCACCATGAAGTGATTGAGAAAGTAGCGCTGTATGCGCAGTCCATCGGATTTAAGATTTTGAATATTGATTTTTCACCGATCAAAGGGCCGGAGGGAAATATTGAATATCTGATTCATCTGAAAAAATGGCCGCATCCGGTGGAGGATGCACTCTTGGAAGATTTGAGTCTGGTTGTGGATAGGGCATTTGAGACACTTGCAAAATAAGAGGTGTGGTATGGAGCGTTTTTATATTATTACAAATCTGATGAAAGATCCGGATTATGGGATTACAAAGGAGATTCAGAAATATATAGAACAGCATGGCAGAGAGTGTATTCTGGCAAAAGAAGATGAGCAGGGATTTATTTTTCCCGGAACTGTGCCGGAAAATGTGGACTGCGGGATCGTGCTGGGCGGTGACGGAACACTGATCCGTGCGGCAAGAGAGCTTGCAGAATATGAATTTCCGCTGATCGGGATCAATCTGGGGACGCTTGGATTTCTGGCAGAAGTGGAACGGTCGGATTTTTCATATGCGCTGGAGCGATTGTTTAAAAATCAAGTGGGATTTGAGGAGCGGATGATGCTTTCCGGTGAGGTTTCCGGCAACAGCAGTTATCAGAATGTAGCAGTCAACGACATCGTGATCACCAGAGATGGAAGTCTTCGGATCGTTCACTTTGATGTTTATGTAAACGGAACGTTGCTCAATAGCTATATGGCTGACGGTGTGATCATCTCCACTCCGACAGGAACGACAGGCTATAATCTGTCAGCAGGCGGACCGGTTGTAGAACCGACAGCCAGTATGTTTGTGATTACGCCGATCTGTTCTCATGCGCTGAATACCAGCAGTATCGTGCTTTCGGCGGAAGATACGATCGAGATTGTGATCAGCCAGGGACGATATGGAAAAGACGAGCAGGCACTGGTGACGTTTGACGGGGCAGATATGCTCCGCCTTGGTACCGGAGACCGTGTCACGATCAAAAGATCAGATCATGTGACAAGACTTGCAAAACTTAGTGAAGAGAGCTTTATGAAGACAATGAGAAAAAAGATGAAAGGAAACTAATACAATGAAAGTAAGCCGTCATGCAAAAATTATTGAACTGATCGCACAACATGACATTGAAACACAGGAAGAACTGGCAGAATATTTGAACAGAGAGGGATTTAAGGTGACTCAGGCTACCGTATCCAGAGATATCCGCGATCTGCGGCTTACAAAAGTGGCAGTGGACGGCTCCAGACAGAAATATGTGGTACTGGCACCCGAAAAGGATGAGATGAATGAAAAATATATCCGTGTGCTCAGAGACGGATATATTTCCATGGATATGGCGCAGAATATTCTGGTGATCAAGACCGTTTCCGGAATGGCAATGGCGGTAGCGGCCGCAGTAGATGCCATGAAATGGAAAGAAGTAGTAGGGTGTATCGCAGGATGATACGATCATGTGCGCGATCAGAAGCGTACAGGATACGGAACATGTGATGGATAAGATTCGAAAGATTGTGTCAAAAGGGATATAGGAAAAAAATATGCTTCAAAATTTACATGTAAAAAATCTGGCGCTGATCGATGAGGTGGAGGTGGATTTTGGACCGGGACTCAATATTCTCACAGGAGAGACAGGAGCCGGTAAATCCATTATCTTAGGTTCCGTGAATCTGGCACTCGGCGAAGATACAATGCGGATATGCTCCGAAAGGGCGCCAGGTTCGGACTTGTGGAACTGATGTTTTCAATTGAAAATCAGGAGTTGATCCGTCAGCTGGAAGAAATGGATATCTTTCCGGAAGACGGGATGCTGATCTTAAGCCGGAAATTGATGGAAGGCAGAAGTGTCAGCAAGATCAATGGAGAGACGGTGACGATGGGAGTACTGCGGGATGTGGCAAGTCTCCTGATTGATATTCACGAGCAGCATGAACATCAGCGTTTGTTAAATAAGCGCAATCACCTGACGTTTCTGGATGTATATGCCAAAGAGCAGGTGGAAAAGCCAAAACAGAAGATGGCCCTGGCTTACCGGGCATATCAGGAGTACAGTCGCAGGCTGGAAGCATCTGGAATGGAAGAGAAGGAGCGGCGCAAAGAGATTGATCTGACGGAGTATGAACTGCATGAGATTGAAAGAGCGCATTTACGCATGGGGGAAGACGAAGATCTGGAAAGTATCTATCAGAGGATGACGCAGAGTAAAGACCTGACCAGTGCGGTGGCCCAGACATACCAGTACACCAGTGAAGATGACCGAAACAACGCCAGCGACCTCTTAAGCCGTGCAATCCGTTCCCTTCAGGAAGTGGAAAATTTCGATGAAAAAGGAAATGCACTGTATGGACAGCTGGTGGAGATTGACAGTCTGCTCAATGATTTTAACCGGGAACTCTTGGAGTATGCCAAAAGCTTTGAATTTTCAGAAGAAGAGTTTTATGAGACAGAGAACCGCCTCAATGAGATTAATCGATTAAAGGCAAAATATGGGAATACAGTCAATGAAATTCTGGAATACGCAGAGGAAAAACGGCAGAGACTAAATGAACTGGAGCATTATGAGACTTATATTGAAAATCTGCGGTCTCAAACCGAAGCGGCGCAAAAGGAAATGCAAAGCTGTGCCGAAAAGTTGAGTAAGATTCGAAAAAAAGCAGCTATTTCCTTTACAAAAGAGATCAAAGCAGGGCTTGAGGATCTTAATTTTCTGGATGTACAGCTGGAAATGCGTTTCTTACAAGAGGCAAAAATGTCTGCTCTGGGAATGGATGACGCGGAATTTTTTATTTCTGTAAATCCGGGAGAGCCGCCAAAGCCGCTTGGAACTACGGTTTCAGGAGGTGAACTCTCAAGAATCCTTCTGGCAATCAAGACTGTGCTGGCAGATAAAGAAGACACGCCAACACTGATTTTTGATGAGATCGACTCCGGCATCAGTGGAATCACAGCTGGAAAGGTGGCGGAAAAACTGCATATCATCGGACAGAAGCGTCAGGTGATCTGTATCACCCATCTTCCGCAGATTGCGGCAGCTGCCGATGCTCACTATCTGATTCAAAAGCAGACGGATCAGACAACGACAAAAACAGGCATTTTTCCGTTGGATGAGGATGCTTCTGTGGGCGAGCTGGGCGCGTCTGCTTGGCGGCGCCAGGTAACGAAAAATATTCTGGACAGTGCAAAAGAAATGAAAGAAATGGCAAAGAGAGTATAGAATTCCAGTGTGAAAATAAAAAAATGTCACATACTAAAACGGATACCTTTTGGTGTCCGTTTTTTACGTTTGGCAGAGAGGATGTGACAAAGATGAAAAGAAAGTATAGGCAACTGGCAGCTGTTCTTATGTTCCTTGTGTGTCTCTCCGGCTGTGCGATGTCTCCCAAAAAGGAGACACAAAAGGTCAGAGAAGCCAGTACCCAGGCAGTCATGGAGGAAGGCGTCATACCAGGCGGCATGCCGGTCGGGATTTACATGGAGACGGATGGTGTTATGGTACTTGGTACAGACCAGATCACCGGCGCAGACGGAAAACAGTATCAGCCTGCAGAGAATCTGGTGCGGCCGGGAGATTACATTGTGGCATGGAATGATGAAAAGATTGAAAATAAAAAAGAACTGTTCCAGAAATTATCCAATCTGGACGAAGATCAGGTGGCGCTGACACTGCGAAGAGGGCAGCAGGAGCTGACAGTTGCGGTCAAACCCGTAGAAACGAAACCAGACGAATATAAGCTGGGAATCTGGGTGAGAGACAATGTGCAGGGACTTGGGACGATTACCTTTATGACCAGAGACGGAGCTTTTGGAGCGCTGGGGCATGGGATTCATGATATGGATACAAGCGCGCTTTTGTCGATTCGGCAGGGGACTCTTTATAAGACCAGTATTCATTCGATTCAAAAGGGACAGAACGGAATTCCGGGGAGTATGGAAGGAATGATCGTGTACAGTCATTATAATCGTCTTGGAACCATAGATAAAAATACGGAGGCGGGGATTTACGGGACGATTGAATCCGCAGAAAAACTGTTTTTGCAGCAGGAGATGGTTCCGGTGGCAGAGCGGGGAGAAATACAAAAAGGAAAAGCTGTGATTCGCTGTTATGTTAACGGAGAAGTAGAAAATTACGACATTTTGGTGACAGATATCGACGATTCCGGACAGGAAATCAACAAAGGGCTGGTGATCGAGATCACAGATCAGAGACTGCTTGATGCGACCGGCGGCATCATACAGGGGATGAGCGGAAGCCCGATTTTACAGAACGGAAAGCTGATCGGAGCGGTTACGCATGTGTTTGTACAGGATTCGGCAAAAGGCTACGGTATTTTTATTGAGAATATGTTGTCGAATCTTTCTGCCTAGTTTTGTCGAATAAGGTCTCCCTGATTTTCTTGCATTTTGGCAGATAGGGCAGATATAATGAAAAGCGTGGCGTTTAAAAGTTCAGGCAGTGAACAGAGGGAGAGGAACTATGGAACAGGTAAACGTGGCGATTGCTGACGATAATGAGCGGATTTTGGATCTTCTGGAGGAAATCATCAACATGGACAAAGAACTTCATGTTGTAGGAAAAGCAAAAAATGGGGAAGAAATGTGTCAGATCATCCGAAATAAGCAGCCGGATGTCGTATTATTGGACCTGATCATGCCGAAAATGGATGGTCTGACTGTGATGGAGAAGATCAATCAGGATAAAAATGTACAGAAGCGTCCGGACTTTATCGTAGTGACAGCAGTCGGCCAGGAGCGGATTACAGAAGATGCATTCAATCGAGGCGCAAATTACTATATCATGAAGCCGTTTAACAACGAAATGCTGTTAAATCGGATAAAAACAGTCAGAAGACCAGTGAGAAGCTGCGAAAAGAGGAATGATGAACTGTCATCACAGGTTCCATACATCAGAGAAGGGGATTTGGAGAACAGAGTGACAAACCTGCTCCATGAGATCGGAATTCCGGCACATATTAAGGGGTATCATTATCTGCGGGATTCGATCATCATGGCAGTGCAGGATATGGATGTGTTAAATGCGATCACAAAGGTGTTGTATCCAACCGTAGCAAAACGGTATCAGACGACATCCAGCCGTGTGGAGCGGGCAATCCGTCATGCGATCGAGGTAGCATGGAATCGTGGAAAACTGGATACACTGGATGAGCTGTTCGGTTATACGGTCAGTACCGGAAAGGGGAAACCGACCAACTCAGAATTCGTGGCATTGATCGCAGATACGATCCAGTTGGAATACAAACACAGATAAACCACACAGAAACCTTTGCAATCTTCGGGAAATGGAGTATAATGTAGAAAAATACTGGCTTAGTAAAACGGAGGGAAATGGGAGGGAAAGCTATGAAGAACATTTTATTTGCAGCTTCAGAATGTGTGCCATTTATCAAAACAGGAGGACTGGCAGATGTTGTCGGTTCACTTCCAAAATATTTTGACAAAAAGAAATACGATGTGCGGGTGGTACTTCCGAAGTATTCCTGTATGAACCAGAAATGGAAGGACCAGCTGGAATATATGGATCATTTTTATATGAATCTGGCGGGAGAAGACCGTTATGTAGGAATTCTGAAATATGTGCAGGACGGGATCACATTTTATTTTATTGATAACGAGTATTATTTTAATGGATTTGCACCGTATGACGGAGATCCGAGATGGAATATCGAGAAATTCGCCTTTTTCTCAAAGGCTGTGCTGAGTATCCTGCCGGTGATCGACTTCCGTCCGGAGCTGATCCATTGTCACGACTGGCAGACAGGCTTGATTCCGGTTTATCTGGACAATTTTAGATTTCTGGGTGAATATTACAGAGGAATCAAGAGTGTCATGACGATCCACAATCTGAAATTCCAGGGCGTGTGGGACACCAGCACTGTACGTCAGATCACAGGGCTTCCGGAGTATTACTTTGCTCCGGATAAGCTGGAGGCATACCGGGATGCCAATCTGTTAAAAGGCGGTATCGTCTATGCGGATAAAGTGACAACGGTAAGTCAGACATACGCGCAGGAGATCAAGACACCGTTTTTTGGAGAAGGTCTCGATGGTCTGATGAGTGCAAGATCCAATGACCTTTGTGGAATTGTAAATGGACTGGATTATGATGAGTACTGTCCATTTAAGGATACACGGATCGCAAAACGTTTTACGGTCGATACATTCCGCAAGAACAAGGTTTCCAACAAGCTGTCTCTGCAGGAGGAGCTTGGACTGGACAAGGATCCGAAGGTGATGATGCTCGGTATTGTGTCCAGACTAACCGATCAGAAGGGATTTGATCTGATTGATTATGTGATGGATGAGCTCTGCAGGATGCAGTACAGATTGTAGTACTGGGAACCGGGGAAGCAAAATATGAGAATATGTTCCGCCATTTTGCATGGAAATATTCGAATAAAGTATCGGCCAATATTTTCTATTCAGAGGATATGTCGCATAAGATCTATGCATCTGCAGATGCATTTCTGATGCCGTCTCTGTTTGAACCATGTGGATTGAGCCAGCTGATGAGTCTGCGTTACGGCACGCTTCCGATCGTGCGGGAGACAGGCGGGCTCAAGGATACGGTAGAGCCTTACAATGAGTTCGAGAAGACAGGTACGGGATTCAGCTTTTCCAATTACAACGCGCATGAGATGCTTGGCACGATCCGGTATGCAGAGCATATTTATTATGACAAAAAGCGGGACTGGAATAAGATTGTAGAGCGTGCGATGGAACAGGATTTCTCATGGAAGAATTCTGCAAAACAGTACGAGACATTGTACAAAGAGCTTATTGGAGAATAGACAAAATATACACAGGAGAAAAATGCATGAAGATTATTGACAGACTCAGAGAAGACGGGAATACATATTTCCTTTCGAGATTTTTCCGCCAAAGACAGATGCGGGATATGACAAAGTAATTCGGGCAGCAGAAGAAATGGCAGGCTTAAAGCCGGAATTTATCAGTGTGACTTACGGGGCAGGCGGCGGTACCAGCAAAAACACAGCAAAGATCGCATCCTATATCAAACATGATCTGCACGTAGAAAGCCTGGCACATCTGACGTGTGCTTCTTCCACAAAAGATGAGGTGCGCAGCGTTATTGCCAGCCTGAAAGAACAGGGGATTGAGAACATTCTGGCATTGCGGGGTGATATTTCAGAAGATATGGTATTTCCGAGCGAGGATCGTTTTCATTATGCCTATCAACTCGTAGAAGAGATCCGCAGACATGGAGATTTCTGTATCGGAGCTGCGTGTTATCCGGAAGGGCATGTGGAGAATGAGCATAAAGAAGATGATATCAAGTATCTGAAACAAAAGGTAGACAGTGGTGTGGATTTTCTGACAACACAGATGTTTTTTGACAATGATATCCACTATAATTTCCTGTACCGTATTCGTGAAGCAGGAATCACTGTTCCGGTATTGCCGGGGATCATGCCGATCACAAGCGCAAGACAGATGAAACGAAGCTGTGAGTTGTCCGGAACCGTATTTCCAAGGAGATTTCAGGCAATCCTGGATCGGTTCGGGGATTCGCCGAAGGCGATGGAACAGGCAGGAATTGCATACGCTACCGACCAGATCATTGACCTGCTGGCAAACGGAGTGAAGAATATCCACATTTATTCGATGAACAGACCGGAAGTGGCAGCAGCTATCATGCATAATATTTCAGAAATCATTCAGTGTTAGGAGACGGAGTAATGGATAGAATGACAAAAGAAGCTATCCGTTATCTGGGCTATGGAAGGAATGCGGTAGATGAACAGACACTTGCTTTGATCAAAGACTCTTTTGAGGGTCTGAGATCTGCAGTAAGTCCAAAATCCATCTGCCGTATTTTTGATTTACAGCATCAGAGCGAGGAGTGCTTTCAGATTGGAAATATCCGGATGAAGAGCAGAAGTCTGGGCAGAAATTTAAAACAATGTGAGAAGCTGATTCTCTTTGGAGCGACACTGGGAACAGGAGCAGACCGGCTGATTACGCGGGCATCTCTGACAGACATGGCAAAAGCAGTGGTGCTTCAGGCCTGCGCAGCGGCCATGCTGGAGGAATACTGTGATGCGTGTCAGAGAGAAATTGCGAAGCAGCAGGAAAAAGAAGGCTGGTATCTGCGTCCGAGGTTCAGTCCGGGATATGGAGATTTTGATATTCAGTATCAGAAGCCATTGATGCAGATGTTAGACTGCGCAAAAACGATCGGACTGACCATGACGGACAGTTTTATGATGACTCCGACAAAATCGGTGACAGCAGTGATCGGAATGAGCCGTATCAAAGAGCGGTGTCCGATACAGGGCTGCGAGATTTGTGAAAAAAAGGACTGTGAATATAGAAGGGATACGATATGATTTTAGAACGCTTGGGAAAAGAACTTTTATTTTTTGACGGTGGGATGGGAACCTTGCTTCAGGCAAAGGGCTTCTTCCCGGAGAATTGCCGGAGACTTGGAATCTGACGCATGCAGAGGCAGTGCGTCAGATTCACCGCAGTTATTTTGAAGCCGGAAGTGATATTGTCCTGACCAATACATTCGGAGCAAATGCGTTGAAGTTTCACGATGAGAGCTGTTCCTTAAAAGAGATTATTTTCTCTGCGGTTTCTCATGTGAAGGAAGCGGCGGAAACAGGGGGTGAGAGACAACCGGGAAGTGTATACCGCGTTGGATATCGGCCCTACCGGAAAGCTGTTAAAGCCCATGGGGGATCTGGAATTTGAGACCGCTTATGAAGCTTTCAAGGAAGTGATGATCTATGGAGAACAGGCCGGAGCAGATCTGATCCATATCGAGACGATGAGTGACACCTATGAATTGAAGGCAGCGGTACTTGCAGCGAAAGAGAATACAACCCTTCCGGTGTTTGTGACGACTATTTTTGATGAGAGAGGAAAGCTGCTCACCGGAGCGGATGTACCTTCTGTAGTTGCACTTCTGGAAGGACTGCGCGTGGATGCACTGGGGATCAACTGCGGGATGGGACCTGAGCAGATGATGCCGATCCTGCATGAGATTTTGGAATATACGTCTCTTCCGGTGATTGTCAAGCCAAATGCAGGACTTCCGAAACAGCGAGATGGTGAGACTTATTATGATGTAGAGCCGGAGCAGTTTGCAAAGACGATGGAAATGATCGTAGAAACAGGAGCCTGTGTGATCGGCGGATGCTGTGGTACGACACCGGATCACATCCGGGCAATGATCGCACAGTGTAAGGATCTTTGATCAAACACCGGAGAAAAAAGTTCATACGATCGTATCTTCTTACGGACAGGCAGTGATGCTTGGTACGGGATCCAGGATCATCGGAGAACGGATCAATCCGACGGGAAAGAAGAAGTTCAAACAGGCGCTCAAAGATCATGATCTGGATTATATCCTCAAAGAAGGGATCATGCAGCAGGATAATGGAGCGCATATTCTGGATGTGAATGTAGGATTGCCGGATATTGATGAAGTATCGATGATGAAAGAAGTCATTACAGAGCTTCAGAGTGTGACCAGTCTTCCGCTGCAGATCGATACCGTGGATATTCAGGCGATGGAACAGGCAATGCGGATCTACAACGGAAAACCGATGGTGAATTCAGTCAGTGGAAAACAGGAATCCATGGATGCGGTATTCCCGCTGATCCAAAAATACGGCGGTGTAGTGATCGGTCTGACGCTGGATGAAGACGGGATTCCAGAAACGGCAGACGGCCGTGTGGCAATCGCAGAGAAGATCATCCGTGAGGCGGCAAAGTATGGCATTGACAAGAAAGATCTTGTGATCGATGTACTTGCCATGACCGTCAGCTCAGAACCGGAAGGGGCAAAGATTACTCTGGAAGCACTGCACAGAGTCCGGTATGATCTTGGTGTGAATACGGTTCTTGGTGTTTCCAATATTTCATTTGGACTGCCGGGAAGACCGATCATCAATGCGAATTTTTATACGATGGCCATGTTCCAGGGATTAAGCGCCGGCATCATCAATCCTGCATCGGAAGATATGATGCGTTCCTATTATGCGTATCATGTACTGATGAATCTGGATCCGAACTGTGAAAATTACATTGGACGCTACGGAAGTGCTAATGTAGAGTTCGCTTCTGCGCCCGGAAGTATTACAACCGGCGCAGGGCGGACAGCAGGGGGATGATGACACTGCAGGCTGCGATTGAAAAAGGCTTAAAAGAGGAAGCACATCAGATTACAAATGTGCTGATGCAGGAGAAAAAGCCGTTGGATATCATCAATGAACACTTGATTCCCGCGCTGGATACCGTGGGAAAGGGATTTGAAAAAGGAACGGTCTTTTTGCCTCAGCTTCTGATGAGCGCAGAGGCTGCAAAAACAGCATTTGCAGTTTTAAAAGAAGGGCTGGAGAACAGTGGAGACGTGCAGGAGAAAAAAGAAAAAATCGTGCTTGCGACAGTCAAAGGCGATATTCACGATATTGGCAAGAATATTGTAAAAGTTCTTCTGGAGAATTACAGTTTTGAGGTAGTGGATCTTGGAAAAGATGTGCCGCCGGAGACCATTGTAGATACTGTTGTTGCACAGCAGATTCGGCTTGTGGGATTGAGTGCGCTGATGACCACGACTGTTGTCAGTATGGAGGAGACGATCCGCCAGCTCAGAGAAAAAGCACCGTGGTGCAAAGTAATGGTAGGAGGCGCTGTCCTAAATCAGGAATATGCAGATATGATCGGTGCAGATTTTTATGGAAAAGATGCAATGCAGTCCGTGTATTACGCACAAGGACTGCTGCAGCAATAAAAAGTACACAGACAAAGGAGGAAATCAAAATGTCCAATATGAGAGGCCTGGATACCCAGGTGAGAGCAATTCGCAGACGTGTGTTCAAGGAAGTGGCAAAGCTTGGATTTGAAGCAAATTCAGAGACCCTGCTGGAAGATATGGAAGCCATTCCGTATGAGATTGTCAATGATGATACGGTAAAGTACAGAGAGAGTACGTATCGTTCCCGTGCGATCGTTCGGGAGCGACTTCGTCTTGCGATGGGACTTTCCCTGCGCCCGGAAGACAAGCCGGTACATCTGACGGCGGGAGTGCAGGAAAGTAATATTTCCGAAAAATATTATGAGCCGCCGCTGATGCAGGTGATTCCGTCTGCCTGTGAAAGCTGTGAGGAGAACAAATATGAAGTCAGCAATATGTGCAAGGGGTGTCTTGCACATCCGTGCAGTGAGGTCTGTCCGAAGGGTGCCATTTCCATGGTCAACGGAAAATCCTATATTGATCAGGAAAAATGCATCAAATGCGGAAAATGTAAGGCAGTCTGTCCGTATGATGCGATCGCGAAAAAAGAGCGCCCATGTAAAAATGCCTGTGGTGTGGGAGCGATTGTTTCTGACAAATACGGCCGTGCCTATATTGACACAGAAAAATGTGTGTCCTGCGGAATGTGTATGGTGAGTTGTCCGTTTGGAGCGATTTCGGATAAGTCCCAGATTTTCCAGCTCACAAGAGCACTACAGGAAGAGGGAAGCGAGATCATTGCGGAGATTGCACCGGCATTTGTCGGGCAGTTTGGAGAGAATATTAATCCAAGAAATATCAAGGCGGCATTGATTGAATTGGGATTCAAAGGCGTGCATGAGGTGGCGCTGGGAGCAGATATCGGTGCAGTTGCGAGGCGCATCATTATGTAGAAAAAGTCGTGACCGGAGAGCTGCCGTTCCTTCTGACTTCCTGCTGTCCTTCCTGGGCAATGCTGGCGAAGAAATTCTTCCCGGATCTGATCGATCAGATTTCGCAGGAACTGACACCAATGGTGGCAACAGCGAGAAGTATTAAAAAAGAGCATCCGAATGCCAAAGTAGTCTTTATCGGACCATGTGCGGCGAAAAAGCTGGAGGCTTCCAGAAGAAGTGTTCGAAGTGATGTGGATTTTGTAGTTACTTTTGAAGAACTGCAGGCGATGTTTGATGCCAAAGAGATTGATCTTTCCCAGTATGAAGCAGAGTCCTCTTTCCACGATGCGACAGGTGCCGGAAGAGGATATGCCTGTGCAGGCGGAGTAGCAGAAGCGATTGAAAAGTGTATCAATGAATACTATCCGGATGTGGAAGTCAGCATTGAGCATGCAGAAGGGCTTGCCGAGTGCAAAAAGACACTGACGCTTGCCAAAGCCGGAAGACTTAACGGCTGCCTGATTGAGGGGATGGGATGTCCCGGAGGATGTATTGCAGGAGCAGGAACGAATATTCCGGTATTGAAGGCGAAAAAGGATCTGGCAGCTTATGTAAAGAATTCAACTACGCCGATTCCGCCGAAAGAGCTGGAAGAAATTGAGCTAGAATAGGATTTACAAAAAAAATAAGCTGTGGTATGATAAATTAGACGTGGGTCTGCTGCAAAACGAATGTCTTGCGGCAGCCCCTTTTTGTGAGATTAGCGAATGAAACCGGAGGATAAGGTATGCAGCCATATGGAGTAAACCAATTAAGAAAAATGTTTTTGGAGTTCTTTGAAAGCAAGGGACATCTGGCAATGAAGAGTTTTTCTTTGGTGCCACACAATGATAAGAGTCTTCTTCTGATCAACTCGGGGATGGCTCCGTTAAAACCATATTTTACAGGACAGGAGATCCCGCCGAGACGCAGAGTGACAACCTGCCAGAAATGTATCCGTACAGGAGATATCGAGAATGTAGGAAAGACAGCACGTCATGGTACATTCTTTGAGATGCTTGGAAACTTCTCGTTTGGAGATTACTTTAAGAATGAAGCAATCGAATGGTCCTGGGAATTTTTGACGGAGGTAGTAGGTCTGGATCCAGACAGATTGTATCCGTCCATATACGAAGAAGATGAAGAGGCATTCGAAATCTGGAATAAGAAAATGGGGATCCCGGCAGAGCGTATTTTCCGTTTTGGAAAAGCAGACAATTTCTGGGAGCATGGTTCCGGCCCATGCGGTCCTTGTTCCGAGATCTATTATGACAGAGGGGAAAAATACGGATGCGGCAGCCCGGATTGTACGGTAGGTTGTGAATGCGACCGTTACATGGAAATCTGGAACAACGTATTTACACAGTTTGATAATGACGGACATGGACATTATTCCGAACTGGAGCAGAAAATATTGATACCGGAATGGGACTGGAACGTCTGGCATCTGTTGTACAGGATGTGGATTCGATCTTTGATGTGGATACACTCAAGGCACTGCGTGATCACATTTGCCGTCTTGCTGATACAGAGTATGGAAAAGATGCACAGGCTGATATTTCCATCCGTGTCATCACAGACCATACACGTTCTGTGACCTTTATGATTTCTGATGGAATTATGCCGTCCAATGAAGGAAGAGGATATGTGCTCCGCCGTTTGTTAAGACGTGCATGCCGCCACGGAAGACTGCTCGGAATCGAGGGAAGCTTTATTCCGGAACTGGCACAGACCGTCATCGAAGGATCAAAAGACGGATATCCGGAACTGGAAGAAAAGAAAGACTTTATTTTAAAAGTCATTGCAAAAGAGGAAGATCAGTTTAACAAGACGATCGATCAGGGACTTGGTATTCTTGCGGAAATGACAGCGAAAATGGAAGCAGAGCAGACAACAACTCTGTCTGGCGCAGATGCGTTCAAGCTGTATGACACATATGGATTCCCGATTGATCTGACAAAAGAGATCCTGGAAGAAAAAGGAATGCAGGTGATGAAGAGGGATTCCACGCATCCATGGAAGTTCAGAGAAAGACTGCCCGTGCAGCCCGCGGAGAGACGAACTATATGGGAGCGGATGTGACGGTTTACGAATCCATTGATCCAAGTATCACAAGTACATTTGTAGGCTATGAGAATCTGGCATGGAAGTCTCCGATTACGGTTCTGACTTCTGACACAGAAATCGTAGAAGCGCTTTCTGACGGACAGAGAGGTACTGTATTTGCAGAAGAGACTCCATTCTATGCAACAAGCGGCGGACAGGAGGCAGACACAGGAATCATCCGTACAGCAGAAGGTGAATTCAAAGTAGAAGATACAGTAAAACTTTTAGGTGGAAAGATCGGTCATGTAGGAGTGGTCATCAAAGGAATGATCAAAACAGGGGATCAGGCAGAATTGTGTGTAGATGCTGAAAAACGTGCATTGTCTGCAAGAAACCACAGTGCGACACACCTGCTTCAGAAAGCGTTGAGAACCGTTCTTGGAACACACGTAGAGCAGGCAGGATCCAGCGTGAACGAAGACAGACTTCGCTTCGACTTTTCTCATTTCTCTGCCATGACAGCGGAAGAACTGCAGAAAGTGGAAGAAATCGTGAATGAGCAGATTGTGGCAGGACTTCCTGTAAAAGTAGAAAACATGCCGATCGAAGAGGCAAGAAAAACAGGAGCACAGGCCCTGTTTGGTGAAAAATACGGAGATGTGGTACGAGTTGTCAATATGGGAGACTACTCTATTGAATTCTGTGGAGGAACTCACGTAAAGAATACAAATGAGATCATGGCGTTCAAGATTCTTTCTGAATCGGGAGTTGCTGCCGGCGTGAGAAGAATCGAGGCACTGACATCCAAGGGATTGATCCGTTACTATGACAATCTGGAAAAGAAACTGAATGAAGCTGCAAAAGTACTGAAAGCGACACCAGATAATCTGGCTGAGAAGATTGCGCATCTGACAGCAGAAAACAAGGCGCTGCACAGTGAAGTGGAAAGCTTGAAGAGCAAACTGGCACAGGATGCCATGGGAGATGTCATGGATCAGGTACAGGAGATCAAAGGTGTGAAACTTCTCGCAGCAGAGGTGGATGGAGTCGATATGAACGGGCTTCGTGATCTTGGAGATCAGCTCAAAGAAAAACTCGGAGAAGGTGTTGTTGTTCTGGCATCCGGAAATGATGGAAAAGTCAGCCTGATGGTAACTGCGACAGATGCGGCAATGAAACAGGGTGCTCATGCAGGTAACCTTGTAAAAGCCATTGCAGGTCTTGTAGGCGGTGGCGGCGGCGGTCGCCCGAATATGGCGCAGGCTGGTGGAAAGAACCCGGCAGGAATCCAGGAAGCACTGAAAAAAGCAGCAGAAGCACTGGAAGGACAACTTTCTTAAAAAAATGAAAAAAATCAGTTGACGTTTCCGGAAAATATGTTATAATTCTTTGTAGTGCAATAAAAATACCCGAACAGTCGTATGATGCACAATACCAGGCTGGAGGGGAGGTTAGGTGTGAGACTATGTCAAATGTAATCGTAAAAGAAAACGAGACGTTAGACAGCGCTTTACGCAGATTTAAAAGAAATTGCGCAAAAGCTGGAATCCAGCAGGAGATTCGTAAAAGAGAACATTACGAAAAACCAAGCGTAAGACGTAAGAAAAAATCTGAAGCTGCTAGAAAACGTAAATATAACTAATATGTGCAGATAAATAGAGTGTCGTAAGACACTCTATTTTTAATGTGAATTAAAGATTGCAGAGGCAGTTGTTCATGCAGGGAGATTATGAGTATACAAATTATGCAATAAAGGAGAAAAATGCAGGATTTCAAATCTAAAATTTCAAAAACTTTACCGAGACAAAGTGTTAAAACAATGAAATTTGATGCAAGAAATTCTTGACAATTGGGAAATATCACTATAATATAGAAAAAGGACAAGATGTCTTGTAAAACCCGGATGCAATTTATCTATTTGGGTATTTCTATTTCAGGAGGTAATAATGATGTCATACGTTGATGAAGTAATTGATTTAGTTGTAAAGAAAAATCCTGCAGAGCCGGAATTTCACCAGGCAGTCAAAGAAGTACTGGAATCCCTGCGAGTAGTAGTAGAAGCAAATGAGGAGAAGTTCCGTAAAGATGCACTTCTGGAAAGACTTGTTGAGCCGGAAAGACAGTTCAAATTCCGTGTGCCATGGGTTGACGACAACGGACAGGTACATGTTAACACAGGATACCGTGTACAGTTCAACAGTGCGATCGGACCTTACAAAGGAGGTCTGAGACTTCATCCTTCTGTAAACCTCGGAATCATCAAATTCCTTGGATTTGAGCAGATTTTCAAGAACTCTCTGACAGGACTTCCGATCGGTGGAGGAAAAGGTGGTTCTGATTTTGATCCGAAAGGAAAATCAGACAGAGAGATCATGCATTCTGCCAGAGCTTTATGACAGAGTTATGCAAATATATCGGCGCTGATACAGATGTTCCGGCAGGAGATATCGGTACAGGAGCAAGAGAGATCGGATACATGTTCGGTCAGTATAAGAGAATCCGCGGAGTATTTGAAGGGGTCCTGACAGGAAAAGGGCTTACTTACGGAGGATCTCTGGCACGTACAGAGGCAACAGGATACGGACTTCTCTATCTGACACAGGAGATGCTGAAATTAAACGGAATCGAACTGGCAGGAAAAACAGTTGCAGTTTCCGGTTCCGGAAATGTTGCGATCTATGCGACAGAGAAGGCACAGCAGCTCGGAGCAAAAGTTGTGACAGTCAGCGATTCTACAGGATGGGTATATGATCCGGAAGGTATCGATCTGGCAGCACTCAAAGAGATCAAAGAAGTAAAGCGTGCAAGACTTACAGAATATAAAAACTATCGTCCAAACGCAGAGTACCATGAAGGAAGAGGCGTATGGAGCGTAAAAGTGGACATCGCACTTCCATGTGCAACACAGAATGAACTTCATCTGGAAGACGCAAAAGCACTGGTTGCAAACGGATGTATTGCGGTTGCAGAGGGTGCAAATATGCCGACCACAATGGAAGCTACAGAATACCTGCAGGAAAACGGAGTTCTGTTTGCACCTGGTAAAGCAGCGAATGCAGGTGGTGTTGCCACATCTGCTCTGGAGATGTCTCAGAACAGCGAGCGTTTAAGCTGGACATTCGAAGAGGTAGACGGAAAATTACAGCAGATTATGGTAAATATCTGCCACAATATGGCAGATGCTGCTGAGAAATATGGCGCAAAAGGAAACTATGTAGTAGGTGCCAATATCGCAGGATTTGAGAAGGTTGTAGAAGCAATGACCGCACAGGGAATTGTATAAACGATATCACAAATCATACAAAAATAATCTCTAAAGCAAGCAAATATGTGAAATGAGCAGGCGGCAGTATTCGTCTGCTCATTTTGTGTATTCTGCTTGCTTTTTTTCAGAACAGGTGTTATAATCCATATCACTTAGAGACAGATCTGGTTTCTGAGTTCTAAAAATTCATGGAATCTGAAGTACAGATTCATCGTTTTATATGATTCAGAAGTGATGGTTTTCATCACATCAGTAAAATGTATTCCAGTTATAGCAAGAAGTATACAGGAGAGATAGACGAAACGTCTGTTTTATTTTTGTACCCGAAAGGAGGGAGCAGATGGAGGAGAATGATGCATTCGCGCTCCGCCGACAGTTGTCTGACAGCAGTAGGAAAAGAAATGGAGGTGTGAATATAAGAAGAAAGAATCGGAGATATCTGGCAGCAGGTTTGACTGTATTTTCCCTGTTGTTTGGCGGTTTGCAGGTATGGGCTGCCGAGGAGCCGGATGCCGGATGGGAAACAAAGATACAGAAAGAAGAAAAAAGTAACATGGAAATACTGATCGCTTCGGAGCAGCCTTATACATATTTGAGTCAGATGAAAGAGCGTATACAGTTTGTGGGGGCACTTTCTCTGGGAGAGCTTTATCAGCTGCAGGAAATTTTACCTTATCTGATGATCAAAGAACACATTGGAAAAGAAAGGGCTGCGTGGGATACCAAAATGTATCTGGAAGTGGTTGAGGAATGGAAAAGACGGGAGGAAGCACTGATCAGTGAGGAAGAAAAGCAAAGCCTTACGGAAGCGCTTATAAAAATGCTTCCGGAAAACGGGCAATCTTATGTGATTGATGGAAAAGAAAGCCGGGTGGACAGTCTGCAGCGATATGGAGAGTTTTTGCAGACACAGGTGTCTTTTTCAGTGGAAGCATGCCTGGAAGAAATCCGAAACAGCAGAGCAGACGACAAAGAAGAGCCTGTTGAAAAAGAAGAAACATTGCCGGACAACGTGTCCAAAGAGCAGAAAGCAGAAGGCGCCTGCCGGATTGGAAATACATACTATGAGGATCTTTCGGCGGCTTTGCATGCAGTAAAGGATAATGAAACGATTTATATTGTACAGAGTCATGCGATGAAGGATAGTTTTGTATATGTGGAAAAGACCAGAACGAGAAAGTTTCAGAATGTCCGGATTTTGCCCGAGGGCGGTCCGAGAACGGTCAGGATGCCGGACCGGCACAGGCTGGCATTTACAAAATCAAGTGTTGCGATCGGAAGTAAAGGAAGCGATCCATTGACATTTGATTTAAGTGGGACTTCCGTTCCGGATTCGGATAATTTGTATTGTGGTGCCATTTGTGCAAATAAGGGAAGTTCTGTGACATTTGAAAATTGCGTTTTTCAAAATGGAGATCAGCTGTCAAGATGGATGATCCACGGAGAATATGGTTCTGTAACAGTGGATCAGTGTAAATTTCAAAATTGCGACAATGGAGTGGGAGTTGTTACAGAGGCAAGTTCTGCATTCACGCCGACAGAAATCAGTTTTCGCGTGCAAAATTCTGTGTTTGATGGGATTGCGGATATCGGAGCGGTTCACTTTTCTATACATAGGGCCAATATCCGTGCCGAGATTCAGAACAATGTATTTAAAAACTGCCGGATCGGGATTGGCGGAATCCGAAGTGATGAAGCTCCATATACCGGACCGATAAGTGCACGGATTCAGGGAAATACGTTTCAGAACTGTTATATCGGGGAAAGCTTCAGTCAGGGTACTTCGGTTGCAGCTTCTGCGTTTCAGGTAAATGTGTCCAATGAGAGGTATCATGGATGGCAAAGTACTTCACAGCATCCGAATGTGGGAGATCTCTACTCAGGATGGTTCAGTACCGGATTTTGCAATTCCAATGTAGAAGCAAGTGTGAATGGATGCAGCTATGAGAATGGCGTCCATGGAATTGCAACGATGAGTAAAGGGCGCACGGTGTTAATAATACGACTCTGGCAAGAAACAATGCAAGAGAAGCTAATACGGAACAGTGCGGACAGAAAGGAAACGGTGGAGGTATCTTTCTCAATGGAGGAACGATTATATGGAATAGCGGAACGATTTGTGAGAATCAGGCAGATCGGGGAGCGCCATTTATTTAAAGGATGGGGAGATTCTTTTGAAAGACGGCAGTTTTTATGGAAATCGTGCACAAAACCGGGGCGGAGGAATCTACAATCAGAATGGAACCGTGAAACAGGAAGGGGGAAATTTTTCCGCGAATACGGCAGAGATCGGTTCCGGTGTTTATCAGGATGGAATTTACCAGATGAGTGGTTCAGCATTGGTAGATGAAGGGAATGACGTATATCTGCCAGCTGAAAAATACATTGAGGTAATGCAAAAGCTTCAGTCTGTTCCTGCGGCAAGAGTTACACCGGACCGATATGAGAATGGCAGAATGGTGGTAAAGGTAAATTATGGAAACCGTACAGGAAGTATGGAGTGGGAGCGGTTTTTGCTGACACCACAAAGCAGATATTGCCTGCGCCCGGGAGATTATCAGGATCGGCGTGCAGGTACTTTAAAAGAAGCAGTTACGATCAGCAGTGAATATACGGTGCAGTATGATAAAAACACGAAAGCACAGGTGGAACAGATGCCGGAACCGTCTGTCAAATACTGGTATGAGAAAGCAGCGGTTTCGGAACAGATTCCAAAATGGCTGGACGTACCGTTTCTGGGATGGAATGAAAATCAGACGGCGAAAGAGGGACAGTATCAGCCGGGAGAAAATCTTCCTGCTGAGAAAAATCAGGATCTGACGCTGTATGCAATCTGGGAGGACCGGGTATCGATCCGTTATCTGGGAAATCACGCAGAAGAAGGACAGGAAAAGTCGGAAATTGTTTCTTATGAGGATTGTCTCCAAAACGGATACCGGATTCAGAAAAATAAAGGCTATACAGATTATAAGAGGAACAGACATACATTTGCAGGCTGGGATCAGCGTGCGGATGTGGGCGCAAAAGAAGCGGCATTTCAGGAAAATCGCGAAAACAGAATTTCTTATGAAGAACTTCGAAAGATTGCTGCCAGTCAGAGAACCGAAACCGGGGAGAGCAGGGAAATGGCAAAAGTGGCATTGTATGCGATCTGGGACCGGGCTCCGGAGATTTCAGCACCGGATAAAGAGTACTTTGAAGGAGAGACCGTAAAAAAGGAGGATCTGTTGAAAGATGTTCAGAGTACGGATCGGGAAGATGGGGAATTAACTACGCAGATTAAGATCGTTCAGATTGAATATGCGCCCGGCAGACTGACAGAAGACGGAAAAGCGGATAAAGAGGTGAAAACATGGAAAGACGGAATGTCATCCGAAGAACTTCTGGATACGTGGTTTTTGCAGCTGGATAAAAAAGACAGCCCGGTCACACATAAGTCGTATATCAGGTTACGGACAGCATTGGAAATATTACAGAAGAGTCCTGCAGCGTTAAGATTAAATATAATGAATTTCCGGTGATTGAAGCACAGGATCGCTATTTTACTCTTCAAGAGGCACAGCAGGGTGCAATTACGGAAGAAGTGTTAAAGACTCAGGCAATATCAGAAGGAAAAGTAAAAGCCAATGATACGGAAGAAGGAGATCTTTCTGAAAAATTGAAACTGCTTGATTTTCATCCGGAGGAATTTCAAAAATTTACGGATTCAGGGTATATCGTGTTGAATTGGCATGTTCAGGACAGCATGGGTCCGGATGGCAAAGGAAAAGAAACGGTTCGGCCGTTTACTGTGTATGTTGTCAAGGATGGAGAAATTCCAAAAGCACCGCATAAACAGAATGTTCGTTTTATCAGTGAAAAATATTATCGGATCAATGAGAATGTGGATGCAGACGCTCTGACAGAGGACGAAAAAGAAGCATACAGTAAAAACGGAGGACTTCATGTAGACTCCAAATGGTATCAGGAACAGGAGTATCAGGATGTGATCGAAAAGACATGGAAAAAGAATGGTGGAAAAGTATATCGTTTTACGCATGAGGATGCCAGAAGAGCGGAAGAATTTGTGGATACCCACGGAATCGGAAACAGTCGGGATGAGAATGCACTGGCGATGTTTGCAAATGAGTTTCTGAAATAAATTGACAATATCGAGTATCGATAATATAATGAATGTATAAATTATCGATACTCGATATTTCTTTTTGGGAGGAGGAAATCTCATGAGAACAAAGAAAAGAGTGTTTCGTAGTTTTGGATATCTGGAATGTGATGCATTTGCAGAATATCTAAAGGAAATGGCAGCATCTGGATGGCATTTTTCATTTCCGGAATTTACTACATCTGTTATGGTCAGAAAATTTTACGTCTTTCAGTGGAAGAACCTCTGACAAAAGAACAGATTCAGGTTGTGGAAGAACGACTGAAATTGAAAGAATAAAGAAGGGTGTGGACTATGGCAAGAGAGCAGTTTCAGACACTGACAGAGCCGATGTATTATATTTTGATCGCGTTATCCGAAGAATGCTGTGGAGTGGACATTATGGAAAAGGTGCAAAAAATTTCCGGCGGAAGAGTGAAGGTTGGTCCGGGAACGCTGTATACAATGCTGTCTAAATTTGAGGAAAATCAGATTATTTTCAGGACAAAAGAAGAAGGAAGAAGAAAGTCTTATGTGATCACAGAACATGGAAGAAAATTGCTGCAGGAAGAGCACGAAAGATTATGTATCATGCTGGCAGATTGGAATGGATATTTTGACAAAAACTTGCTATACTACAATAATAGACAAGAGAAGAAGGAGAACGAAAGATGAATATATTTGATATTCTCGGACCGGTTATGGTAGGACCGTCCAGTTCCCATACTGCGGGAGCAGCAAGGATCGGCTATATTACAAGAAAGCTGCTGGGGAGCCGACCGAAAAAAGCAAGGATCGGATTGAGCGGTTCTTTTGCGGCAACAGGGAGAGGACACGGAACAGATCGTGCTCTGGTAGCAGGGCTTTTGGGGATGAAACCAGATGATATGCGGATTCCGGATAGTTTTTCTGTTGCGAAACAGGAAGGACTGGAGTTTGAAATATACAATACACAGATTAAAGAAGCGCATCCAAATACAGCGCTTTTGGATGTAGAAGGAGTTGACGGAAAGACGATCGTGGTGCAGGCATCATCTCTTGGCGGCGGGAGAATTATGCTCAATGAACTGGATGAAATCACCGTAAACTGTACAGGCGCCTGTCCGACATTGATCATAAGAAACGAAGATAGCCCGGGACAAGTGGCAGAGGTGACTTCTGTATTATATGGAAAGAAAGTCAATATTGCCACACTTCAGCTTCACAGGGACAAGCGGGGCGGTTATGCGGTTATGGTGATTGAAACGGATCAGCCTGTAGAACCGGACACGATTCGGGATCTGGAACGTTTAAACGGTATCAGCAAAGTGACTTACATTGAGACAGAGGGGGTATAGCGGATGGCATTTCATTCATTAGAGGAGATTCAAAAATCCTGCCGGGAGAAGAACGTTTTGTTTTGGAGAGCGGTCCTTTTAGAAGATATGGCAGATCGATCTGTGACAGAGACGGAGTCAATGCAGTCGATGCAGCAGATGTGGACAGCGATGAAATCAGCGAGTGAGCAGTATGACAGGACACAGGTCTCTGCCAGCGGACTGGTCGGAAAGATGGGGGCGCAGATGGAGGAATACCGTCAGAGTAAAGAGCCGCTGTGCGGTCCATTTGTCTCAAAGGTGATCGCAAGAGCATTGGAGATGGGAGAATCCAATGCCTGTATGAAGCGGATCGTGGCAGCACCGACAGCAGGTGCATGCGGGGTGCTGCCGGCTGTACTGGTTCCCCTTTATGAAGAAGAACGGGTATCGGAAGATGAGGTGATCCATGCATTGTATACCGCGGCCGGTATCGGCCAGGTGATCGCATCCCGTGCATTTATTGCCGGAGCGGCAGGTGGATGTCAGGCGGAGATTGGAGCGGCATCTGCAATGGCAGCAGGCGCACTCGTGTTTTTACAGGGTGGAGATGAAGAGCAGATCTCACATGGAGCGGCCATGGCGCTGAAAAATCTGTTGGGACTGGTGTGTGATCCGGTAGCCGGTCTTGTGGAAGTACCCTGTGTAAAGAGAAATGTGATCGGAGCTGTCAATGCTTTATCATCTGCGGATATGGCACTGGCGGGAATTACCAGCAGGATTCCGCCGGATCAGGTGATCGATGCGATGAAGGAGGTCGGAGAGAGTATGCACGTCTCTCTGCGTGAGACAGGAGAAGGCGGAGTTGCCAATACGCCGGAAGCGCGGAAAATCAAGGAAAAACTGGGAATGTAGTATGGTTTGCAGAAAAAATCGTTGACAACAAAAGGAAAATGCTTTATAGTTTTCTTAAATAAAAGGGAGTAACCAGCGCTTATGGCGTGCACGATGTCGTCAATACGATGGAAAAGTTCATCCGTATCGTGATTAAATGGTGAGACTTTTGTTGCATACATAACTTGCAATAAAAGTCTCTTTTTTATTGCATAAAAGAAATGGAGGAATGAATGTGAAAAACTATTATCAGTTTTCTGCAGAAGAAGTCAAACAGGATATTAATGGAAAACAAGAGCCGTTGACAGCTGCGGAAGTAAAAGCACATCAGGAGAAGTTCGGACCAAACGAACTGGTAGAAGGGAAGAAAAAGACCACACTTCAGATCTTTCTGGAGCAATACAAAGATTTCCTTGTGATCATTTTGATCGCTGCAGCGATCGTCTCCGGATTTTTAGGAGATGCGGAGAGTGCCATTGTTATCCTGATCGTAATCACGATCAATGCGATTCTTGGTACGGTACAGACCGTGAAGGCAGAGCAGTCGCTGGCCAGTCTGAAAAAGCTCTCCGGACCGGAGGCAAAAGTATTGCGTGACGGAAGTGTTGTTCCGATTCCATCTGCAGAAGTAACAGTCGGAGATATCGTTATGCTGGATGCGGGAGATTATATTCCTGCAGACGGACGTCTTTTGGAGAGCGCCAGTCTGAAAGTAGACGAGAGTGCTCTGACAGGAGAAAGTCTTGGTGTAGAAAAAATGACAGATGCCATTGAAGGCGAGGTTCCGCTTGGAGACCGTACGAATATGGTATATTCCGGAAGCTTTGTCACATACGGAAGAGGTTCCTTTGTAGTAACCGGTATTGGTATGGAGACTGAGGTCGGTAAGATCGCAAGTCTGTTAAAGACCACATCTGAAAAGAAAACGCCACTGCAGGTGAATCTGGATCAGTTCGGACAGAAACTTTCCATCATCATTCTGGTGTTCTGTGGTATTTTATTTGGAATCAATGTATTCCGCGGTGGTAATATCGGAGATGCGTTCCTGTTTGCAGTTGCACTTGCAGTTGCAGCGATTCCGGAGGCACTTAGTTCTATCGTAACAATCGTACTTTCTTTCGGTACACAGAAGATGGCAAAAGAACATGCGATTATCCGAAAACTGCAGGCAGTGGAAGGTCTGGGAAGTGTTTCTATTATCTGTTCTGATAAAACAGGTACCCTGACTCAGAATAAGATGACAGTCGAGCAGTATTATGTCAATGAAACAGTGATTCCTGCAGATAAGATCGATGTGAAAGATTCTGAGCAGGAAAAACTGATGTATTTCAGTATTTTGTGTAATGATTCTACGAACGTAGATGGTGTGGAGATCGGAGATCCGACAGAGACAGCCTGATCAATCTGGGAAGCAAGCTTGGTCTGGATATTCAGAAGATCCGTGGAGAATATCCGCGTGAGAGCGAAAATCCATTTGACAGTGACAGAAAACTGATGTCTACAAAGCACACGATTGATGAGACACCGATCATGGTTGTCAAAGGTGCGGTTGATGTCATTATGGGACGTACAGCAAGCATCCAGTGTGGAGATGAAGTGCGTGCCATTACTCCGGAAGATATTGAAAAAATCGAAGCACAGAATCAGAGCTTTTCAAGAGAAGGGCTTCGTGTTCTCGGATTCGCCTACAAGGCAGTATCTGCGGAAGAAGAGTTGTCTCTGGAAGATGAAAACAATCTGACATTCCTTGGTCTGATCGCTATGATGGATCCGCCGAGAGAGGAATCTATGGCAGCGGTTGTGGAATGTAAGAGAGCGGGTATTCGTCCGATCATGATCACAGGTGACCATAAAGTGACAGCGGCAGCGATTGCAAAACGAATCGGAATTCTGGAAGATGAATCAGAAGCATGCGAAGGTGCAGTGATTGATTCCATGTCCGATGAGGAACTGAAAAACTTTGTAGAAGGTATTTCTGTTTACGCACGTGTTTCACCGGAGCATAAGATCCGTATCGTACGTGCATGGCAGGAAAAAGGAAACATCGTAGCCATGACAGGAGATGGTGTCAATGATGCACCGGCGCTCAAACAGGCAGATATCGGAGTTGCTATGGGTATCACAGGAAGTGAAGTATCAAAGGATGCTGCTTCTATGGTACTGACAGATGATAACTTTGCAACAATCGTCAAAGCAGTAGAGAACGGAAGAAATGTTTACCAGAACATTAAGAATTCCATTCAGTTCCTGCTCTCCGGTAACTTCGGAGCAATCCTGGCAGTATTATATGCATCTATCGCAGGACTTCCGGTTCCATTTGCACCGGTACATCTGTTGTTCATCAATCTTTTGACAGACAGTCTTCCGGCTATTGCCCTTGGACTGGAGCCGCATTCGAAAAAGGTAATGGATGAAAAACCGAGACCGATGAATGAATCAATCCTGACAAAAGATTTCCTGACAAAGATCGGAACAGAAGGTCTTTGCATCGGAATCACGACAATGATCGGATTTATGATCGGTCTGACGGGAGAAGGCGGAAACGCAGTACTTGCCAGCACAATGGCATTTGGAACATTGTGTACAGCAAGGCTGGTACACGGATTTAACTGTAAGTCTGATTATCCGGTAATTTTCTCCAAGAGATTCTGGAACAATATTTATCTGATCGGAGCATTCCTACTTGGTCTGGTATTGATCACTTGTGTAATGACGATTCCGGCACTGGATGAAGTCTTCAAAGTACAGACACTGACCTTTACACAGTTGCTGATCGTATATGGTCTGGCACTTGTAAATCTTCCGATCATTCAGCTGATGAAAAAAATCAAACTGATGTTCAGAAAAAATAAATAAACAGGCAATGAAAAAGTCCCATTGGAAAGTTTGATCCAATGGGACTTTTTTCTGCCCTTTTCAGGTGTGACGTTTAATCGTCTCTTTTAATACATATTTTTTATTACTGTAGCGGTCTACAATATAACGGTTTGCTTGTTTCTCCAGATCGTCGGAAAGTGGAGCGAGGGTTATTTCTTCACCGTATTTGCGCTTCAGCGCCCGCTCTAACAGATAGTCACAAACCTGCGGATTCTTCGGAAGAAGAGGTCCGTGCAGGTAGGTTGCGATTACATTCTTGTATATAACGCCTTCATAACCGGATTTTCCGGTATTTCCCAGTCCGAAAAATACTTTTCCAAATGGAGTGTGATCTCCGATATAAGTGCGGCCTCCATGGTTTTCAAATCCTACAACAGGAGTGTCAAACAGCGGACTGTTCAGGATAATGTTGCGGATGAGACGCTCCGGTTCCCATTCGGTCGTGATATCCAGAATGCCAAGACCTTCGATCATCTTTTTATCGGTCTTGTAATATTTGCCGAGCAGCTGATAGCCGCCGCAGACGGCAAGCACAACGCCGTTATCCTCTACATATTCTTTGAAATCCTTGCGGATCTCTTTTAGATATCCGCAGACGAGCTCTTGTTCTCTGTCAGAACCTCCGCCCAGAAGTACGATATCCAATTTGGAAAAGTCAATGTTATCTCCGGAGAGTACGGGAATGACTTCTGCCTCGATTCCGCGCCAGTTGAGACGTTTTCGGAAACACTGGATATTTCCGCGGTCTCCGTACAGATTCAACAGGTCGGGATATAAGTGTCCAATTGTCAGTTTCATGCCTGTTCTCCTTTCTGTTCCTTTGTATTTTGCGCCAGTTCTTTGAGCATTCGGTTTGTGCGGTAAAGCCCGGAGTAGTTGACAATGATGTAGAGATTTTTCGTTCCGTTTTCGGTCAGCTCTTCAACACGGGAGCGCATATCATTAGTTGAAGTACAGTCGATGTCCTCATATTTGAGACGAAGCCCCATGTCATGTTTGCGGGTTCCGCACGTTGTGATGGTAGCTGCATTGCTGTCTGCAAGATATTGGAAATCGACATCCCAAAGCCAGGAAACATCTTCTCCGTCTTGGTAGGTATCATTGATCTGAATGATAATATCCTTTGGTTTTGGATCTTTTAAGACGAGAGAAATCTTCTGCTGGAATCCGATCGGGTTTTTGGACAGGTGAAGCTGTACTCTGGCACCGTTGATCATCAGGATTTCTTCCCGGTTGTTTCCATAGTCAAAAGACTCTGCCATCTCTTTAAAATGTGCCATCGGGGCATGCATGGTATGCAGTGCCGTATAGGCAGCAAGAGTGTTGTAAATATTGTAAGGCGTCCGTACCGTAGAATCCAGGTGCAGATCTCCCATATCGAAGGCATAGAGTTCGTCTTTGAGCGTGATCTGTGTGGCTGTAAAATCAGGATCCGGGCGCTCCCATCCGCAGTTCGGGCAGTGATAAATTCCAAGCTGTCCATAATGGAAGAAATCATACTGTAGTTTCTTTCCGCATTTTCGGCAGAAAATACTTTCCCGGATCTCAGAGCGGGAGATGTCATCAAAAATCTGTTCGCTGATCCCGTATGTCACAAACGGATTGCCGCTTGTTTCCGCTAGGGAATAGGAAAGAATATCATCGCAGTTGATGATCAGTGTCGTATCCGGGACACTGGTGACGGCTGTTTTCAATTTGTCAAAGGTAATATCTACTTCACCGAACCGGTCCAGCTGATCTCTGGAAATATTTGTCAAAAGCGCACAGTCCGGTTTTAACTGAGGGAGAACTCCCACAGATGCGATCTCATCGACCTCAATGCAGGCATAATCCGCATTCAGCTGTCCGTGCTTGTCTGTGGCCAGAACAAATGCCGAAATAATCCCGTTGAGCATGTTGGCTCCGGTACGGTTGATGATCACGGTTTTTCCCTCGGCCTTCAATGCTTTGTATAAAATGGCATTGGTCGTTGTTTTCCCGTTAGTTCCCATGGTAACGATCGTCTTCTCCCGGATCTGGGAAGCCATGACGCTTAAAATATTGGGATCGATCAATCTTGCCACATATCCGGGGAGGGTAACGCCGCTTCCGCGGTTTAATTTTTTGATCAGGGCACTTGTCCCTTTTGCACATGTAATTGCAAGTCTGCTTCTTAATTTCATAGTAATCCACTATCATCCTTTTCTTTGAAATACTTGTATTATTATAAGGGAAATGGAGGAAGAAGACAAGGAATCTGTATGATTTTCCTGTTTTAGAAGAAGAGTTTTTGAAGATTTTCTAAAGTTTCCTGGAATCTACTGGAAAAACGCATTCAGTGTGTTAAAATGTAAGCAATTATACGAAACAAAGATCCTATCAGGATTGGACATACGGAAGGAAGCGAGAAAAATGCGGCAGAAAAAGCGTGGAGAAAGAAGAGTAAAACGAAGCATAGACGAAACGCAGACGATGGAGATCACACTGGAGAAGCGGATTCCCACCACAAGATACCGACCGGATCATCAGACGGGGCTGACTGCGCAGCAGGTGCAGGAGCATCGGATGCATGGGTGGACCAATCAGCCGGTGGATCCGCCGTCTAAGACTACAAAAGAGATCATTCAGGAAAATGTCTTTACCTATTTTAACCTGATCTTTCTGGTACTGGCAGTTCTGCTTTGCCTGGTCGGTTCCTTTCGAGATCTGACCTTTTTACCTGTAATTGTATTGAATACTCTGATCGGGATCATTCAGGAGACCAGGGCGAAAAAAGTACTGGATAATCTGACGATGCTCAATGCACCTCATGCAATGGTGATACGGGATGGAAAGAAGAGCCAGATCAATGCAGAAGATCTTGTGATAGATGATATCGTAATCTTCGAAGCCGGAAATCAGGTGTGTGCGGATGCCGAAGTGTGTGCAGGAGAAGTGCAGGTCAATGAGTCGCTTCTGACCGGAGAATCGGATGAGATCACAAAACGAAAAGGCGATCAGCTGATGTCCGGAAGTTTTATTGTATCCGGACAGTGTCATGCAAGGCTTGACAAAGTGGGGGCGGATTCTTATATTTCCAGGCTGACACTGGAAGCAAAAGCGATGCAGAATACAGAACAGTCGGAGATGATCCGTTCTCTGGACAAGCTGGTCAAATGGGTCGGCGTTGCATCATTCCAATCGGGATTATTTTGTTTATTCAGGCATTTGTATTTCAGGGCGAAGGGTTTCGATCCAGTGTGACGTCCATGATCGCGGCTGTGATCGGAATGATCCCGGAAGGGCTGTATCTGCTTGCCAGTGTGGCGCTTGCAGTAAGTTCGATCCGTCTGGCACAGAAAAAAGTATTGCTGCATGACATGAAGTGTATAGAGACGCTTGCCCGGGTCAATGTACTGTGTGTGGACAAGACCGGAACGATCACGGAAAATACAATGGAAGTGCAGGATGTGATTCCGACCAAGGAATACGAGGAAGGTGAGCTGCGCCCGCTTTCTGAGCTTCTGGGAGATTTTACGGCTGCACAGAGCAGTGATAATATTACCATGGAAGCAATGAAACGGTATTTTAAAATCGCATCCGGGAAGAAGGCTGTGGCAAAGACAGGATTTTCTTCCGCATCCAAGTACAGCAGTGTGACGTTTGAAGAGGCGTCCTATGTGTTGGGAGCACCGGAATTTGTGCTCAAAGAACAGTATGAAAATTATGAGGAAGCAATCAGTGCACATGCGTCCAAAGGAGCCCGCGTTCTGGTATTTGGAACAGCAAAAGAAGAACCGGATGGGAAGCCTTTGAAAGAAGCAGTCACGCCTCTGGCTTATGTACTGTTAGCAAACCCGATCCGTCAGGAGGCGAAAGAGACCTTTACGTATTTTGCGGAGCAGGGTGTGGAGGTGAAAGTTATTTCCGGGGACAATCCCCTGACCGTGTTAGAGGTGGCAAAAGAGGCGGGAATCGCAGGCGCAGAACGATACGTGGATGCGTCCACGCTTCATACGGAAGAGGAGATGCGGGCAGCAGTCCTGAACAATGCAGTATTTGGCCGTGTCACTCCGAACCAGAAGCGGAAATTTGTGCAGATATTGAAGGAAGAAGGAAAGACTGTGGCCATGACCGGAGACGGTGTCAACGATGTGCTGGCCTTAAAAGATGCGGACTGCAGTATCGCTATGGCATCCGGAAGTGATGCAGCGGCACAGGCATCCCAGCTCGTTCTGCTGGAATCGGATTTCTCCTGTATGCCGGAAGTGGTACTGGAGGGAAGAAGAGTCGTCAATAATATTCAGCGGTCAGCCAGTCTGTTCCTTGTAAAAAATATTTTCTCGTTCCTGCTGTCGCTGGTATCCTTTGTATTTATGTTTACCTATCCGCTGGAACCGTCTCAGATTTCACTGATCAGTATGTTTACGATTGGAGTACCGGCATTTTTCCTGGCACTGGAGCCGAATAAGAATATAATCAAAGGGCATTTCCTTACAAACGTATTCTTAAAAGCACTTCCTGCGGCACTGACTGATGTGCTGGCAGTTGGGGCGCTGGTCATATTCGGACGGACATTTGGAGTGAGTTCAGCCGATATTTCCACAGCAGCAACGATGCTGTTATCCATTGTAGGATTTATGATCCTGTACACGATCAGTGCACCGATGAATGTACTGCGCGGTGTGATCCTTGGCGGATGTATCGTGGGACTTCTGTTCTGCAGTATTTTCCTCAATGATCTGTTTGCGATTACAGGGATGACTACGAAGTGCGTGATGCTGTTTGTGGTATTTGCCATTGCTACAGAGCCGGTGCTGCGATATCTGACCTGGCTGATCGGAAAGCTGCGATTCTATTATAAGCGGCTCAGAGGACAGAAAGAAGTGTAGGAAGCGAACAGTCCGGATAGATTGTAAAACATAAAAACGAGATGCGTCACATGGAAATGCATCTCGTTTTGTGTTTTACTGAAATTTATTTAAATTCCATCCGGATATTCTACGCCATCCGGCAGAGGATCCCATTCATTCAGCCCCAGATGCTGTTTGAATTTTGCCTGTTCCATGGTAATCTTGACCGGATCTTCGGCAAGGTATTCCATCAATTCGTCAATTCCCTCCCGGGTCACGTTATTTACAAGAAAAATACGATCGCAGCCGGCATTTAAAAGCCACTGTTTTATCATAGGAACATTGGCATAGGGGGAATCGGTCTTGGTAATGATGCCGATCAGCGGCCGCAGGATAAACGTGCGCAGACAGGGACTAAACAGGTTGTATGGTTCATCCGCTGCCTGAACGATCCCGACAACGTCCGCTTCAAAAGAAAAGCATGCAAGACCGGCACCGAACTGTTTTGACTCCGCATATTCTCCCGGAGAGTCAATGGTATCATCCGCCGTAATCGTATATTGTGTTTTTTCATAGTGAAGCTCTTCCCCTTTTAATGCCTGTGTCAGGGAAGTCTTTCCGGCTTCACTTCTTCCCATCAAAAATAATTTTTTCATATCGTCATGTCTCCGGTTCTCTTAGTTTTTATGGATCTCACAGGTGCGAAATCCCAGATCTTCATGAAAAAATCGAACGACTTCTTCCACCGCGGTCTGTACCTGTGACAGGCCGCCGGTTAAAATGAGGGAACCGCAGAAGCGATCCATAAATCCAATTTCTACATCGGCGCTTTTCATTGCCACATCCGCAGCAACGACAACTGCTTCCCATGGGGTAAAACGGATCAGACCAATGGATTCTCCGGTGTGATCCTCCCCCTCATGTACACCGATATGCAATCCCAGATTCTGATAAACAGGGGTCTGGGAAGTATTGATGATGTGAGCCAGACAAACTTCTTTGCCGGGAACACGAACACGTGTCATGCGCAGTTTTTTCCCTTTCAGATGCTCATAGTCATCATTGAAAATCTTTTCCAGAAGTTCTTCCTTTGTTATACGAGTCATGGTCACACTTCCTATCTCTTTGTAATATCACAAACGACATATCCCAGAGAATCTCTGAAAAAGGTTACCACTTCTGTCAGGGCAGACATGACGTCTGAAATCTCTCCTGTGATGATGAGTGTTCCTGTAAAACGATCTGCAAATCCAAGGTAAATGTTTCCGCTTTTTACTGCGATATCGGATGCGATGACAGCAGATTCCGGCGGCGTCATATTCATAATTCCGATAGCAGAAGAACGATAATCGACCTGTGGATTCAGACCAAGTTTCTGATATACGATCGGCGCCGGACCACCCATTACATGAGCAAAGGTGATCTCTTTGCCGGCTACGGTCTCCTGCACGATTCGGATCTGTTCTTCATGGTTGTTTGACATTTAAAAATTCCTCTCTTTCATAACATAAGTAAATGATACTATTTGTGGAATTTTCTGTCAAGATTACATATCCTGTCACGATAAACATTGACAATGACGAAAATATATGATACCATGAAAAATAGTTTAGTATAGTAAAGTGGTCAATCGTTAGCATGATGACGTACAAACAGGGAGGAAACAAAGATGAAAAAGAAATTAGCGCTGATTTTGGCAGGGACAGCGATGGCAGCAATGGTACTGGCAGGATGTGGAGAAAAAAACAATGCATCCGGGGAAGATGTAAAGACAGCAGAAAGTGTGGAAGATAAGAAAACGTTTACGGTAGGATTTGATGCAGAATATCCGCCATACGGATATATGGACGAGAACGGAGAATACACAGGATTTGATCTGGAGCTGGCAGAGGCAGTCTGTAAACTGGAAGGCTGGGAGCTTGTAAAAAAACCGCTCAACTGGGATTCCAAAGACATGGAACTTAATTCCGGTTCGATTGACTGCATCTGGAATGGATTTACCATGAATGGAAGGGAAGACGATTATACATTTTCAACTCCGTATGTAGACAACAGTCAGGTGATTGTTGTGGCAGAAAAATCCGGTATTGATACCCTGGAAGATCTGGCGGGAAAGACAGTCGGTGTACAGGCTGCAAGCGCGGCACTGGATCTACTGCAGAGTGAAGAAGAAGGCGGTCAGAAAAAACTGGCAGATACATTTGGAGCTTTGAATGAGTTTGCAGATTACAACACCGCATTTACCGAGCTTCAGGCAGGCGCGCTGGATGCACTTGCAATCGATGTGGGAGTTGCCAATTATCAGATCAAGTCCAGAGGGGAAGGATATAAGATTCTGGATGAGACATTGAATACAGAGCAGTATGCGATCGGGTTTAAGAAAGGGAATCAGGAGCTGTGCGACGTAGTCAATGCGGATCTGAAAAAACTGACAGAAGACGGAACAGTTGCAAAGCTGGCTGAGAAATACGAGATTGCGGATATGGTGACTTTAAAATAAGAGGGGAAGAGACATGAGTTTTGATGTGATGTTGAGGCAAATGACAGCAGGATTCGGACAGACCTGCCTGATCTTTTTTATGACGCTGATCTTTTCTCTGCCTCTGGGAATGCTCGTATATTTCGGAAGGGTGAGCAGGATCAAGCCGATCAGCTGGATCGTGAAGATCTATATTTCGATCATGCGCGGAACCCCGTTGATGCTGCAGCTTCTGGTGTGGTATTTCGCACCGTATTATCTGTGGCAGATGAATATCGGCGGGTATAAGCTGACGGCGATCCTTCTTGGATGCTCTCTGAATTATGCGGCATATTTTGCAGAAATCTATCGTTCCGGAATCGAATCGATCCCCAAAGGACAGTATGAGGCAGCCACACTTTTAGGTATTCCAGAGGGCAGACATTTTTCCGGATTGTGCTGCCGCAGATGGTAAAGAACGTGCTTCCGTCTGTGACAAATGAAGTGATCACACTGGTGAAAGATACGTCCCTTGTGTATTCCCTGTCTTATATTGAGATGTTTGCAGTGGCAAAACAGATTGCGGCGGCACAGACAACCGTACTTCCATTTTTTATCGCCGGTGTTTACTACTATATCTTTAACTATGTGGTTGCCGGAGTGATGGAATTATTTGAAAAAAAGCTGAATTATTATCATTAGGAGGTTTCCGAAATGAGTCTTTTGGAAATGAAACATATCAAAAAAGAATTCGGCGGGATGCCGGTGATCCGGGATATTTCGCTTTCTGTGGAGCAGGGAGAGATTCTGGCAATCATCGGACCGTCCGGTTCCGGCAAGTCTACGCTGCTCCGCTGTGCGACGATGCTGGAGACGATCGATGACGGTGAGATTTTGTATCTGGGAAAAAGAGCGGCATGGGTGGAAAATGGAAAACCCGCTTTTCCGAAAAAGCAGGAGCTGAAAGAAATTCAGTCCTGCTTTGGTCTGGTATTCCAGAACTTTAATCTGTTTCCTCATTTTTCCGTCATCAAAAATATTACAGATGCACCGATCCGTGTGCAGAAGCGAGAGAAAGAAGAAGTCTATGAAGAGGCGAAGAAGCTCCTTACAAAGATGGGACTTGCGGATAAGGCGGATGCATATCCGTATCAGCTCTCCGGAGGGCAGCAGCAGCGTGTATCGATCGCACGGGCACTGGCGATGAAACCGAAGATGCTGTTTTTTGATGAACCGACCTCTGCACTGGATCCGGAGTTGACGGGGGAGATTTTGAAGGTAATTAAGGATCTGGCGGCAGAGCATATGACTATGGTGATCGTGACACATGAAATGAATTTTGCGCGGAACGTGGCTGATAAGATCATCTTTATGGATAAAGGTGTCATTGCGGTGGAAGGCACTCCGGAAGAGGTCTTTACATCAGAACATGGAAGAATGCAGGAATTTTTGGGGAAATTATCGGTGGAATAATAAAAGGAATGAGACAGGGAACCTTCGGCGGTAGCGGGAGGTTCCCTGTTTTGAAGTTCTGATTGTGATTATTTTGGTAAAATGCTAAAATAAGAGAAACAGTGCAGAAAAAGATCGAAAAGGAACAAATATGGAAGAAAAGAAGATTATACAGTTGAAACAAGGATTGACGACAGCGTTTATCAATTACAGTCATGCTTCAAATCTGGCATACAAGCCACAGTTATATCAAACAATTATAAAGAAGGGCGTAAGGTAATCTCATCTGTTGAGGACGAGCTGCTGAACTGTGAAGAGTTTGCAATCAGTGTTGCGTTCATTACAATGGGTGGTATTACGCCACTTCTTCAGACATTGCGGGAGTTGAAATATCGTGGAGTCCGGGGAAAGATACTCACAACAGATTATCTGACATTCAGTGAACCAGAGGCTCTGCGAAAGCTCGCACAGTTTGAAAATCTCGAGCTAAAGATGTTTGTGACAGAAAATAGAAAAGAAGGATTTCATACAAAGGGATATATTTTCAAAAAGGAAGAAATATATCGGATCATTGTGGGAAGTTCCAATATGACATCAAGTGCTCTGACAACAAATCGGGAATGGAATACAAAGATTGTTTCAACAGAGCAGGGGGAATATACGCATAATGTTGTAGAGGAATTCGACCAACTGTGGAATTCTGAGCAGGTATTGCCTTTTGAAGAATTTATTGAAAGATATACAGATACTTATACAAGAAATAAGGTTATTCAAAAACAGAAGAAATTAGCGCGTGAGACAGAAATTCCATCTTTGGAGGTTTATCGATTACAGCCGAATTCTATGCAGGTTGGATTTATCAACAATCTGCAAAAAATATATGAGGCTGGAGAAAATCGAGCATTGCTGATTTCAGCAACGGGTACTGGGAAAACATATGCCTCCGCTTTTGCTATGCGTGAGTTGGGGTTTCAGAGAGTTTTGTTTTTGGTACATCGAAATCAGATTGCAAAACAAGCCATGAAGTCGTATCGGAAAGTGTTTGGTGGACAAGTGGTGATGGGAATGGTTACGGGAAAACATCAGAAATATGATGCGGATTTTGTGTTTGCTACGATCCAGACATTAAGTAAAGATGAGATATTAGAGAAATATGGAAAAACAGCATTTGATGCGATTGTGATTGATGAAGCGCATCATAGTGCTGCAAATAGTTATAAAAAGGTAATGGATTATTTTCATCCTAAACTTTGGCTTGGGATGACGGCGACCCCGGATAAACGGGATGATAATCTGGATGGAAGAAATATTTATGAAATTTTTAACCATCAGATTGCTTATGAGATTCGTTTGCAGGATGCTATGGAAGAAGATTTGCTTTGCCCGTTTCATTATTTTGGAATTACCGATTTGGAAGTCATCGCAGATGCTGGAAAATCTAAGCAGGATAAAATTGAAAATTTTCAATACTTAACATCCGATGAGCGTGCTTTGAACGTTATGAAGCAGGCAGAATTTTTTGGATACAGTGGAGAACGGGTGAAAGGTTTGATTTTTTGCAGTCGCATTGATGAGGCAAGAATACTGTCTGAGAAATTCAATTCGAAAGGCTGGCGTACGCTGGTGTTAAGTGGGAATGATTCGGAAGAAACGAGAGTAGAGGCTATTGAGCGTTTGGCGGGAGACGAACGTGAGGATGCGCTGGATTATATTATTTCTGTTGATATTTTTTCGGAAGGTGTAGATGTTCCGGAGATTAATCAGGTAATTATGTTGCGTCCAACCGAATCTCCAATTGTTTTCATTCAGCAATTGGGGCGTGGACTTCGAAAAGCAGAAGAAAAAGAATACGTTGTTGTTTTGGATTTTATTGGAAATTATAGGAATAATTTTATGATACCAATTGCGTTATCCGGAGATCTCAGTTATAACAAGGATAATATTCGCCGTTATGTTACAGAAGGCGGACGAGTAATCCCTGGGGCAAGTACGATCCACTTTGACGAGGTTTCAAGAAAACGAATTTTTCAAGCGATTGATAATGCGAATTTTAGTGATATTAAATTGATTCGTGAGAATTATACAAATCTGAAAAATAAGTTAGGACATATTCCGGCATTGGGTGATTTTGATAAATACGGAGAAATGGATGTACTTCGGATTTTTGATAATAATAGCTTGGGCTCTTATTATAAGTTTCTTGTGAAATATGAAAAAGAATATACAATTCGGTTGTCCGAAGCGGAAGAAAAGGTAATAGAATTCGTTTCTAAAAAGCTGGCAAGTGGGAAAAGAATTCATGAGCTGGAAATGTTGAAACGATTGCTTAAATATCAACATGGAATCATGGCCCAATTAAAGAAATCATTGCATGAAAATTATAACTGTTCCATGGATGATGATTGCGCAGAGAATGTTGTTAACATGATGACAAATGAATTCCCTACAAGCGCAGCTAAGAAAACATATTCTCAGTGTGTTTTTTTAGAAAAAGAAGGATCAGACTACAGTATGTCCCAATCATTTGGCGAAATGCTGCAAAATGAAGATTTCTATAATATCTTAGAAGAACTAATTGACTTTGGTATTTCTCGTTATAAAGAAAATTTCAGCATGCGTTATCAAGATACGGATTTAGTTCTGTATCAAAAATATACATACGAAGATGCTTGTCGTTTGTTAAATTGGGAAAGAAATGAAGTTCCATTGAATATTGGTGGATATAAGTATGATAAAAAAACAAAAACATTTCCTGTATTTATCAACTATGATAAGCAGAATGATATTAGTGATACTACAAAATACGAAGATCATTTTACAAGCCACAATCGATTGATTGCGATTTCAAAAAGTGGAAGAAGTATTGAATCAGAAGATGTGCAGAATTTCTTAAATGCGAAGGAACGAGGAATAGATGTTCAGCTTTTTGTGAGAAAAAACAAAGATGATAAAATATCAAAAGAATTCTATTATTTGGGTCGAATGTATGCCACGGGCGAAGTAAAAGAATTTATAATGCCGAATACGGATAAATCAGCAGTTGAAATCGAATGGGCATTGGATACTCCGGTTCGAGAGGATATTTACGAGTACATTATAAATGGGTAATGGTGTTCAGCGATGAGAATAGGAAAGGAATAAATTGTTCATGAAGACAGTTAGAGTTGTTGCTGCTATAATAATTGAAAACGACAAAGTGTTTGCGACACAGCGCGGATATGGTGAATTTAAAGATGGATGGGAATTTCCCGGAGGAAAGATTGAACCTGGCGAGACACCAGAAGAAGCGATTGTAAGAGAAATTAAAGAAGAACTAGATACGGAAGTGGAAGTGATTGAGTTGTTGGATACGGTTGAATACGATTATCCGAACTTTCATTTATCTATGGGGTGCTTTATTTGTAAAATCAAATCCGGGGATTTGGTGCTCAAAGAACATGAAGCTGCAAAATGGTTGACGAAGGACACACTGGGAAGTGTGGAGTGGCTACCGGCGGATATGGGATTAGTCAGAGAAATTGAAAAATATTTGAAGGAAGATTAACATGTTTAAAATTACAGAAGGTGACTTTAAAAATCAAACATATGGGGACGAAAGTTATTTGTCTAATTGGCCAATGCTTTATATTTTGGAAAATGGAAAGCAAGCTTATATTGGAGAGTCAAATCATGTGAAAAATCGTATGTCCCAGCATCATAGTTCTGTAGATAAGCGAATTTTCGACAAAGTACATTTTATTTATTCTTCTAAATTTAATCAGTCTGTTACATTTGATTATGAGTCAAAGTTGATTCAGTATATTGTGGCCGATGAGCTTTATGAAGTGCGCAACAAAAATGCTGGAATGGCAGACAAAGAATATTATGGAAAAAAAGAATATGATGAGAAATTCCAGGTTCTTTGGCGCAGCTTGCAGCGTGAAAAGTTAGTGAAGCATTCCTTAGAAGAACTTGAAAATTCAGATTTATTTAAATATTCACCATTTAAAGAACTGAATAATGATCAAAGAACAGCAGTAGAAGAAATTGTTGATTCCTTAAAACAAGAAGAAAATCAAACTGTAGTTGTAAATGGTATGCCTGGAAGTGGAAAGACAATCGTTGCAATTTTTCTATTGAAATATTTGAGAGACAGTGAAGAATTTAAGGATAAAAAGATTGGTTTTGTGGTGCCACAGACTTCCTTGAGAAAGACGTTAAAAGGCATTTTTAAGAGTATTTATGGACTTAAGGCGTCTGATGTTTTGTCGCCTTCTGATGTGACAAACAGTATTATGATATTTTGCTTGTAGATGAAGCACATAGATTGCATCAGTATAAAAATATTTCATATATGGGAGCGTTTAAAGCAAGTTGCAAAAGAATTGGTCTAACAACGGAAAGTGATGAGTTAGATTGGATACTTCATCAATGTAAATGTCCTGTACTTTTCTATGATGAAATGCAGATTGTTGGTCCATCAGGAATTGATGTGAAACGGTTTGGTAGTAAAATGAAAATAGAACAAGCAAAACGTATGCTTACTTATTACAGCTTACAAACACAGATGCGTGTAAAAGGTGGAAATGATTATATTGCTTATGTAAAAGAAATTTTATCCGGCGAAGTGAAGTCGAAGAAAAGTTTTGCAAATTACAATTTAATATTAATGACTGACTTTACGAAGTTCAATAATTTGATGTACCAGAAGGAAAAAGAAGTAGGCCTGGTGAGAATGGCAGCTGGATATGCATGGGACTGGCTTAGTAAAAATGATAAAACTGTTTATGATATTGAGATTCAGGAAATAAAGAAACAATGGAATCATTGTACAGAAGGTTGGGTTCATTCAGAAAATGCAATTGATGAGGTCGGGTGTATCCATTCTATACAGGGGTATGACTTAAATTATGCGTTTATTATTCTTGGGGATGAAATAGGATATGATCCGGATGAAAAAAAATATTATAATTCGTGCGGAAAAATTATTTCGATCAAAATGGTAAAAAGACAGCAGAATATGAAGAACTTAAAGAGTATATACAACATATTTATTATGTTCTTATGACAAGAGGAATTCGAGGAACATATTTATATGTAAGCGATCCGAATCTTAGAGATTATATTTCACGATATGTAGATGTAGAATAAGGGGAGAAGAGGTATATCAAAATGACACAAGAAACGATTAATGAGGTATTAGAGTTCAGAGATGATAGAGATTGGAAACAGTTTCATAATCCCAAAGATTTGGCTATTTCTATTAGTCTGGAAGCAGCAGAATTGCTTGAAGTATTCCAGTGGAGTGCAGGAGATGTGGTTTGTGAAAAAAAGTTGGATAAAATAAAGGAAGAGTTAGCTGATGTAGTTAACTATTGTATTCTAATGGCTGATACTTGCGGATTGGACTTAGATGAAATTGTTCGTGACAAAGTTAAAAAGAACAATGAGAAATATCCAGTAGAGAAAGCCTTTGGGAGTAAAGAAAAGTATACAGAATTTAAATAACAAAGTATTCTTCCTTGCTTAACAAGACTGTAACCACAGGAACCAAAGAAAGAAGAAAAGAACTGGAATGAATGTCTGGTAGCAGAAGTTCCGGTAGAAAATATGGCAAAGCAGATGTGTTGGAGAGATGCCAGGGAAAAACCAGTTCCGGTCATGAAAATGTCGGAGGTTGAGGAAACGGTGGTTCAGTGGTTATGGTATCCGTTCATTCCCTTTGGAAAGGTTACTTTGATCCAGGGAAATCCGGGAAAAGGAAAAACATGGCTTGCAATGGCAATTGCCGCATACTGTACCAACGGAAAGGAACTTCCCAATGCACTACCCATAGAACCCTTTAATGTGTTGTATCAAACAGCAGAGGATGGGATTGCAGATACCATTAAACCCAGATTAGCAAAATGTGGTGCAGATATGACAAGGGTACGATTCATCAATGAAGAAGAAAAACAGCTTTCTATGACGGACGATCGGATTGAAAAAGCCATCCGACAGAATAATGTACGACTCATGATCATGGATCCCATACAGCTTATCTGGGAGCCAATGTGGATATGAACCGGGCAAATGAGATCCGTCCCTTATTTCGACATCTCAGTACGATTGCAGAGAGAACTGGATGTGCCATTGTTCTCATTGGACATTTGAATAAGTCGTCGGGAAGTCAGAGTGATTACCGTTCCCTGGGATCCATTGATATCGCAGCGGCAGTACGAAGCATCTTATTTGTAGAAAAGGTGGAAAAAGAGAAGGAACAGGATATCCGAGTGGTATATCAGCAAAAGGATTCTCTTGCTAAGAAGGAAAATCCGGTAGCGTTTTCTTTAGGAGAAGAAGGCTTAAAATAGTTAGGAGAATACGATATATCCATTGAAGATCTGCTGATGGGGAAAGCAGGAACGAAAAAGGAAACGAAACTGGAAAAGGCACAGAAGTTGATCCTAGAATTATTGAGCAAACGGAAAATGATGTGTTTAGAAGAATTAGAGGCAGAACTGCTAGCCTATGGGATTTCTTCCAGAACAGGAAGAGATGCAAGAAAGCAATTGGAAAGTAGATTAAGCTATGACTGGTGTCAGGGAAGAAAAACAGTTGCGTTAATCACAGAATAAAAGATGACATTGGCAAAAAAATACTTTGGCATTGGCAGTCTTTATAGATACCTTTGCCAGCCGCCAATGTCAAAAACAAAGATAATAGAAGGAGGCATACAAATGACAAGTTATGATATACCTTATTGGAAGAAGTATACATTATCCATTGAAGAGGCAGCATCCTATTTTCGTATTGGAGAAGGAAAGCTTCGTAAGTTAGTCAGTGACAATCCAAATGCAGAGTATTTGCTTTGGAATGGGAATCGTGTACAGATAAAACGAACAAGATTTGAAAAATTTATTGATACACTCAGTGCGATATAAAATGAAATTTAAAAGAAGGAGGTGTTCGAATTAGGGGTTACATGATATACTAACAATATCATGTTGCGTCCCCTTGGAGGTAGGATATGATTTCAAAGAGACGTGATGATAAAGGCAGAGTTCTCCAGCAAGGAGAATGGCAGGAACCAAGTGGACGTTACCGCTATAAATATACAGATTCACTTGGTAAGCGTAAAATATTATATAGTTGGAGATTGACAGAAGCAGATAAGATGCCGGAAGGTAAACGGGCAGATCTTTCTCTCAGGGAAAAAGAAAGAAAAGTTCAGTCCTTACAGATGCAAGGGATTACAGGAAGTAACATTACAGTGCTTGAACTTGTGGAACGATATCTTTCCCTGAAAACAGGAGTAAAGCATAATACTTTAGCGAATTACAAATTTGTGGTGAATGTATTGAAAAAGCTATAAATGAGCAAATTTGAAAAATTGCACAAAACTACACTGCGAATTTCATAAATGAATCAAAATCATTGCTTTCCTTTGCGCATTGAAAAAGATAACGATACTTTTCCAGCTGAATGGTATCACAGATTTCGTGATATCCAGTTTCAAACGAACAGAACCTACCAGTACCCACTGCACACATGAAATGTGCCAGTGACATAAGCAGCCAGTACCTTTTGATTCCCTGTGCAGAGCGTATCTGATAGCTGTCCAGTGCCAGTTTATCCTTACACTGGCGGAAAAATACTTCAATCGGCCATCGACACACATACCAGGAAAGAATCTCCTGTGTAGATAGGGCTGCGTTTGTACTGATGAAAGCACGCAATGCTTTGGGATTACCAAATGCTTTTTCCGGATAACTCAAAAGAACTACCGCATTTTCTATGCCGTTGAGGTTTCCCTCGTACCGGTACACATAATAGTTTCGTTTTTTGACTGTCACAAGGTCAAATTCACGATGTGTAACAGACAATTCGGCGGCCAGTTCACGAAGTTTCTTTTTCATTCCCGATGGATACAGC
>ENA-OQJX01000105-OQJX01000105.1-human-gut-metagenome-genome-assembly--contig:-NODE-105-length-55888-cov-3.726260_pt1 | contig 55888 bp, 58 predicted proteins | sample MGYA00242615_ERZ504782 | MGnify/ENA primary metagenome ERZ504782 (study PRJEB26092, sample SAMD00036354) | human gut metagenome | host: Homo sapiens | study: EMG produced TPA metagenomics assembly of... | reverse complement strand
TTCTCTTTGTCTTGTTACCTGCGCAGTCGTTTCTTTCTGCCCTGGCTCTAATGTAATCACTGGTTCAACTCTGTATTATAGTCATCCTGAATTGCTGTTCCCGGATTTGGCTGCAATTTTGCAGTAATTTTCCCTTCTGTTCCACCTACACGTTTTACTTTCAGATCCTTTGTTTCATCTTCATTCATCGTGTATGAATCAGACTCCAGCTCAATCATACCTTTTCCGCCATTGTTGATAACAGCTGCTGCCTCAATTCCGATTGCCTGACTGCTTACTTTCAATTTAATTGTATGATCTCCATCTTGTAAGTCTGGAGTTTCAAACCATCTCTGTCCAACTGCACGTTTTGATGCTTTCGTATCTACTGTGATAGGGTCTCCGCCATCAATTGTAATTTCCGCTTTTCCATGGTTTGGATCTACCGTTCCAAAGAAATATGCCTTTGTACCATGGAATTTCAGTTCTAATTCTGCTCCCGCATTTGCCCACGTGTTAGTTCCGTTAATGTACTGCGGCTGGTTTTCATCATGCCATGTTCCCTTAAAGGTAAATCCTTTTCCATCTTCCACATTTTTATCTGTTACATCGATAACTTCCATTCCCTTTGGAATCGGATTTGGTTTTTCCATATCTTCTGTAGACTTGTATACGCCAACTTCACTGATCATCGGAACTTTGCCATCTTTTGTTTCAACTGTAATTTTAATCTGTTTTGCCGAAACTTCACTTGTTCTGCAAAGACGTTTTGCACCGATTGTCTGCCCTTCTTCTAACAGAGTCCATTCACCGCTGTCTCCCTCACGGTACTCTACTTTATATTTATTGATTCTCTGACCGTTCTGGATTGCTTCTTCAATGGATACCACATCAAAATTCTTTTTCTCTCCTAAATCGACCAGAATTTCACCCGATTTATTTCCATCGCTGGTTGTCCAATATGTCTCATCATTGTCATCAATCATATTGCCCGGTTTAAATGTTTCGTCATTTCCTCTTACTTCAGACACTTTTACAGATGCGCCTTCTGCTTTTGCCAAATTGGTTTTAAATGTCTCTTTGATATTGTTTCCGAATTCTGTCACACGATCCAGAATCGCTTTGTCTACTGTTCCCTGATTGTTCGGCGGTATATTTAAAAGCAATGTTGCATTATGCCCCACTGAATTAAAATACATATCACTCAATTCGTCCATTGTCTTTGGTGTATTCTTTGTTGTTCCCCAGAACCAACCAGAAGTAATACGAGCATCTGCTTCCGGAACGGTCCACTGGTTTCCATCTTCAAAACCAACTGTCGCATTTCCCTGCTTATTGCTGTTAATCGTATTCTTTTCTTTATCCACTGTGGATTTTGACCAGGTGTCTTTTCCGGCAATTCCTAATTCATTTCCAATCCAACGAACCGTTGTATATGCTTCTGCCCCAAATAGCATACAGTCTGCATCGTATCCTGCTTTTATTCCTTCGTTTTCCTGAATAGTGTTAAACCATCTTTTAAAATCATATTCCTGGGCATTCGCTCCGTTTCCTTTCGCACCATCCATCCAGACCTCTACGAAATGTCCTTTGTTTCCATATTTCTCATTTCCAAGAATTTCTTTTAATTGATTATCATAATATTCATTATAATCTAAATGATCATGCTCTTTATCCGTCGGTTTATGATTTTCATCATAATATCCATAACTTTCATCATGAATATCCCACGGAGACAGATATAATCCCATATCCATATTCTGATCTGTACATGCTTTGGATATCTCTGCCAAAATGTCTGACTGCCCATTTGCATCCTTATACCCAGATGCAGCAACATCATACTCTGTATGTTCACTATCCCAGATACAAAATCCATCATGATGTTTTGCTGTTACGATCAGCTTTTTAAATCCGGCATCTTTTAATGTCTTTACCAACGTCTCTGCATCAAAGTCCTGTTTCAATGTAAAAATCTCACTTGGCTTCTTATCCCCATAATGTTCGCCCCATTCAATCTCATTGAATGTATTCGGACCAAAATGACAGAACGCTGCAAGTTCTTCTTTCTGATAGCGGAACTGATTCTTGTCCGGCACTACCTTATCTTTTGCTGGAGCTTCCGCATTTCCTGTTAAATTTTCATCTCCAACCCAATTTGTTGTTTCTGCTGCCCGAAGTGTTACCGTTCCCCCCATGAAACCTGTTGTTGTCACTACACCGGCAAGCAGCATTGACATCCACTTTTTGTACAAAGCTTTCTTTTTCACCTTTTTTCTCCTTTCTGACATACCATATTTATATATGGGATTATACTCCCTCACTTAAATTTTCATCAATTTATTATTTTCCAATTTTTGGTTAAAATTTTCCAGTTCTGGGTAAATTTTTAACTATTTTCACCATGATGAATAAAAGAACCCTTGGATTATGTGTCTGTTTTCCACATAAACCAAGGGTTCTCTTACTTACTTTTCGTTATTTTTTCTTTTTTGATGTTCCAACTTTTGCAGGTTCTGCTTTTTTCCCGATCTTCGTTCTTCATCACATACCACAGAGCACCTGTGATACATACGGAAGAATACGCTCCGCAGATAATACCTACCATCAGAGGAAGTGCAAATTCTTTAATGGAGCTTACCCCCATAATAAACAGTACCGCCACCATAACAAATGTTGTCAGAGAGGTATAAATACTTCTTGTCAGAGTTCTTGTGATACATCTGTTTACCAGCGTATCCAGCTCTTCTGTACGTTTCTTTGTCTTCATCTCCTCACGGATTCGGTCAAAGATAACGATTGTTGCATTGATAGAATATCCGACAATTGTCAGCATACATGCAATAAATGTATTTCCTACTGAAATTCTTGCGATCACATAGAAAGCAAGCACCACCAGTACATCATGGATCAGTGCAACTACTGCACTTGTCGCAAACCGGATATCTTTAAACCGCAGCCAGATATAAAGCAGCATAAAGACTGTGGCAATGGCAACCGCAATGATTGCATCCACACGCATCTCGGAGCTTACGGTAGAACTGATGTTTTCAGTCGTAATATCCTTTTCTTCTACTCCGAATTCATCTGCCATATATTTTGCAAATGCTTCTCGTTTTTCCAGATCCAGCGTCTGTGTCTTGAAAATGACCTGATTACTGTTTGCAACGGTCTGTACCTGGATGTTTGGATCATCTGTCACCTTCTCCAGATCCGGAATCATTGTTTCATCAATCTCTTTCAACGTATATGCTTTGTCAAATGTTACATTTGTAGATGTACCGCCCTTAAATTCCAGACTGTAATTGAGGGCACCTTTTCCTGTTCCTGCATTCACTCCCATAAACACAAATCCAACCAGAATCACTGCGACCGATACCGCAAAGAAAATCTTACGTTTTCCAAGGAAATCAATCGGCTCACGCTCTTCTTTAATCCGTCCGTAAAGCTTTGTATTTCGAATTCCAACTGCATAGAACGCATACACGATCATCCGGGTGATCACCAGAGCTGTAAACATGGAAACTACGATACCAAGCGCCAGTGTCTGTGCAAATCCTTTGACAGTACCGCTTCCTTTCAGCCAAAGCACTGCTGCCGCAATCAGTGTTGTAATATTTCCATCTAAAATCGCAGACATTGCTTTATGAAAACCTGCATTAAGCGCAGATTTTACAGATTTTCCAGCCGTCAGCTCCTCTTTTACACGCGCAAAGATAATGACATTCGCATCGACCGCCATACCGATACCAAGAATGATACCCGCGATACCCGGCAACGTCAGTGTGATATCAAATGCATTGAGCAACACCAGGATCAATCCAGTGTAGATTACCAGTGCAAGACTGGATGCAAGTCCCGGCAGCAGATATACCATGCACATAAATACAAATACAATCGCAAGTCCGATCGCACCTGCCATCAGACTGGTACTGATTGCTTCTTCACCAAGCTGCGCTCCAACTACATTAGAACGGATTTCTTCCAGTTCTACACTCAGGCCACCGATACGGATCGTAGAAGCCAGCTGCTCTGCCTCTTCATATTCCATGGATCCTTCAATGATTGCCTGACCATCTGTAATTTCTGCATTTACTCTTGGGACACTGATCAATTCACCATCATAATAGATTGCGATCGTTTCTTCCGCCTCTTTTGCCGCTTTGGTTGCTTCTGCAAATTTTTCTGTACCTTCCTTTGTCATAGAAAGCTGAACAACATTTTTATTTGCTCCTGTTGTGGAATCCTGATAAGAACCGGACTTTGCACTCTTGATATCTGTTCCGGTCAAAACGACAGATCCTTCTTCCTTTAACTCATCCATACTTTTTGCAAGCACATAGTGTCCTGAGGTATCCAGTCCATAATTCGGATTTCCATCACTGTCCTTCTCTTTGATAAAATACAGGGATCCCGGCTGACCAAGCTCGCTTAAAATCTCGTTGGCATCTGTCACACCTGGAATCTCTATGCTGATGCGGTCATCTCCCTCCTGGTAAACCGTTGCCTCTGTGCTGTACTGTTCCACACGCTTCTGCAGCTTATAGATCGTATCACTCATATCTTCTGCAGAAGGAGTCTCCCCTTTCACCTGATAGGTAATGCTGACTCCGCCTTCCAGGTCAAGTCCAAGCTTAATATTCTTTGCTGCCCCCGTCTGTCCTTTTCCAAATCCGACCACCGTTGTAAATCCAAGAAGTGCAATCAGCACCACGGTCAGAATCAGACTGATAATCCCTTTACTCTTCTTCATGATCTGCCATCCTCTCCTGATCAGCCAGTGCCGCCTTGATCATAATCGCACATTCCACACGCCTGCGCTCCATCTCACAACTTACCTCGTATGTATCATTGATCGTATGATGGAATTTATAAGAATTCGCCATACATCCGCCGCTGCAGTAAAATCTTGCAAAGCAGTTTCTGCAGCTGTCTTTGGAATACACACTGCATCCTCTGAATTCTTCCGGAATCTCCGGCTTTGTAATTCCTTCCTCTACATTTCCCAGCAGGAATTCTTCCTGACCAACGAACTGATGACACGGATACAGATCTCCCCAAGCGTAACTGCCAGATATTCTGTTCCGGAACCACATCCGGACAGACGTTTTGCCACGCAAGGACCGCCTTCTAAATCCAGCATAAAGTGGAAGAACGTAAACCCTCTGCCTTCCCGTTCTCTGTCTACCATGATTTTTGCCAGCTTATCATACTCTGCAAAAATCTTCGGAAGATCTTCTTTTTGAATCGCATACGGATCTGTATCTTCCCCGACTACAGGCTCAATTGAAATCTGCTCAAATCCCAGATCTGCAAAATGCAGGACGTCCTCTGAAAAGTCCAGATTTTCTCTTGTAAATGTTCCTCGTATATAATACTTTTCCTGATTTCTGCTCTCTGCCAGTTTCTGGAATTTCGGAACGATCAGATCATAACTTCCTTTTCCATTCCTAAACGGACGCATTCTGTCGTTGACTTCTTTTCTTCCATCCAGACTGAGCACCACATTGTCCATCTCTTTATTGACAAATTCCTGCACTTCATCATTGAGCAGAACTCCATTTGTTGTCAATGTGAAACGGAAATGCTTGTCGTTTGTCTTCTCCAGCTCTCTTCCATAGGCAACCAGATCTTTCACTACCTGCCAGTTCATCAACGGCTCTCCGCCAAAGAAATCAACCTCGAGATTTCTTCTCTTTCCTGAATTTGCCACAAGGAAATCCAGCGCTTTCTTTCCGACTTCCAAAGACATCAGCGCACGGCGTCCATGATACTCACCCTCTTCCGCAAAGCAGTATTTGCAGGCAAGATTACAATCATGTGCAATGTGCAGGCAAAGTGCCTTAACAACTGTCTTTCTTTCTTTTACCTCTCCGATATAGCTCTCATAAACATCCTGTGTAAACAACTGACCTGCCGCTGTCAGCTCTGCCACTGCCTCCAGAAGATCTCTCAAATCTTCTTCTGCATAAATATCGCCAAGCTTTTCGAGCAGATATTCTGCCGTCTTCTCTTCTTTTAACGTTTCCGGCGTATGGGCAGGGTTCATGGCCTCCAGACAGCCGATCACATCATACGCAATCTTGTCCACGACATGCACAGATCCGCTGTTCACATCCAGGACAATATGATATCCATTATTCTGGTACTGATGAATCACAACAGTTACCCCTCTTTCATTTAAATTTTATATTTTTGCATAACACACGTAAGGCAGCGACCACGGCCGCTGCCTCATGTCTGATATTCAGTTTCTTATTTTTTGTGTTCACAAACCTGATTTCCTACTGTACAGGATGTCTTACATGCTGACTGACAAGATGTCTGACATTCTCCGCATCCACCTTTTTTCACTGTATGATTCAATGTCTGAGTATTTAATGTTTTGATATGTTTCATTTCTATTCCTCCTAATGTGTATGCATAAGCATCTAGTTTTCTTAGAATTATAACACATCCTGATCACTTTTTAAAGTATTTTTTTACTGTTCCATCTGTCTGCCCAGAAATTCTGCTGCCACAGCTGCCATTTTTTCTTCCACTTCACTGAATTTTTTGTGTTCTTCTTTGTGTAAAAACACCACTGTTCCCATCACGTCCCCGCCACTGATAATCGGACAAATAATTTCCTGAGAATATTCCTCACCCCCGGCGAATATCGGAATATAGTCCGCTTTCCTTTTTTCTGTACGGATCTGCTTTCGAGCCTGTATTGCATACTCCAGTTCTTTACTGATATAACGGTTCAGCAGCTCCTTGCTCCCATTTCCCGATGCTGCTACAATCTGATCCATATCAGTAAGACACACAATACAGTTCATGGTATGTGCAAGGCTTTCTGCGTACAGTCCGGCAACAGCACCGATTTCTCCGATCGGAGAATACTTTCTTAAAATCACACTGCCTTCTCTCTCGGTAAAAATTTCCAGTGGATCTCCTTCCCGAATACGAAGTGTCCTTCGAATTTCTTTTGGAATCACCACCCTGCCAAGGTCATCAATTCTTCGTACAATTCCTGTCGCTTTCATCTTATCTTCTCCTTTATATCTGGTTTTTATCGATAACAATCTGCTATTAGTATCGCTCATTTTTTAGAAATTATGAGTTATTTTACCAGTTTTATAAGAATTCATGAGGGATGTATTTTTTCCGAAAAGAGTAACTACAAGAGATTTTCTATCGTTCTCTCTGTACGTTTACTTCCTCACGAAATCATACCGCCGATCATTCCACCTCCTGTGCAAAGAATACACACGATCAAAAGCTGAGGAAACGGCTCCTGAATGCTGTGGTAAATACCAAAGGAAATCAATACAAGAAGCAGAAAATACAGCACACCGATTCCAAGCCCCCAGACAAATTTCCTGACCCTTGCCATTTTCCCTGCTACAAAACCACCTGCCAGTGTAGACAAAATATACACGGTCAAAATCCCTGCTGAAACATGTTTTTCCTCCAGTCCACATTTGTAAAGCAGTACTGTCAAAATCAAAAGGAGCACACCTGTTACAAGGTATGCACACAACAGGGATTTTAAAATCCAAAGTCCTTTTTTCTGCATTGAATTTTCAACATTTGCTTTCTTTTCCATATACGCTCTCCTCCCGGCTCATTTACAGCTAATACACTGTATGAGTCCGAAAAGCGTTTTATGTCCATCGTTCCATTGGTATCAGCTTTTTTTCTGTATCCAGCAGGCAACACATTGTTGTCTGTCACACTCACAATGTTCCCCTATCATTGTCTCTTTTCCCAACTCATGTAGCGGTGTGTCAATGATATGCATCAACTGACTAACAATATCATTCTCTAAAAATTTTATCATCTGCAATAGTTTGCCAATCTACCAGAAGATATTTAAAAAGGAAAACCCCTCATTTACAATCCTTTTCCCGCTTGAAAATAAAATTTGTAAATGAAGGGTTTTCTATTTTTATTCGCTCATCTGCTTATACTGCTGTGCGATATTTTTCACATGGTCTCCCATTCTTTCAAAATCTGTCAGCATCTCTGTAAAAATGATTCCGCTCTGAGGTTTACATTTTCCTTTTTTCATACGCTGCATCTGTTTCTTAAAGTACTTATCTCTCAGATCATCGATCTTCTGCTCTGCCGCACTGGCTTCAAAAAGAACCTGCGTCATATCGCTGCCCTCTTCATTTTTCACGATATCAAGCGCTGTCAGACACTGTTTTTTCATCTCTTCGATTTCTTCCAATGCTACATCAGAAAATGACAGATTCCACTCTTTGAGATCTTTTGCATATCCCGCCAGATTCATGGCATGATCCCCGATACGCTCCAAGTTGCCGATCACGGCATAATATCCATTAATGATCTTGGAATCCTCTGTCGATTTCTCATTGGAGATCAGAGATACGATATACTCTGAAATCTCACGGTTTAAATAATCGATATAGGTCTCTCTTTCTGAAATCTTCTCCATATCTTTTTCATTATACTGAATCAGAACATCATATGCTTTTGCAATATTCTTCGATACCATATCGCGCATTCTCTCGATTTCATCCCGAACCTGTGAAAGTGCTACCGCACTGGAGCCGATCGCATAGTTGGATTCAAACCGTGTGATGTACTTGAGTCTGTAATCTCCATCGTCTTCTTTCTTGCTGTCCGGCAGGATCTGGGTTGCGATTCTTGCCATGACATTGCCAAATGGAAGCAGGATCAATGTTGTTACAATATTAAATGTTGTATGCACATTGGCAATCTGTGCCACCGGATTTCCAGGTGTGAGTGCTTCCATCCAGGAGACAAACGGAGTGTCATACAGATGACCGTAAACAGGATCGATCCGAAAATATTGAACATCAGATGGATCACGGTTGTACGCTTTGCATTGACTTTCATTCCAATCGATGCTAAAACTGCAGTAATACAGGTACCGATGTTCTGTCCAAACAAAATGTATACTGCGCTGGAAAGCGGAACCATTCCAGTTGCTGCAAGCGCCTGCAGGATTCCGACAGATGCAGATGATGACTGAATGATCGCCGTAAAAATCGCACCGATCAGAATACCTACCAGCGGATTCTCAACTGTTGTCATAAAGTTGATAAATGTCTGTGAATCCTGAAGCGGAACCATGGCATCTCCCATCATTGCCATTCCCATAAATAAAATTCCAAGTCCGGAAAAAATCCCGCTGATATGATGTACCTTTTCATTTTTAATGAACATCATCGCAGCTACACCGCCAATTGCAAAAATCGGAGCGATTGCCGAGATATCCAGTGCGATCAACTGACCTGTGATCGTTGTACCGATATTTGCACCCATGATTACCCAGACTGCCTGACTTAATGTCATCAGACCGGAATTTACAAATCCAACCAGCATAACTGTGGTTGCGGAAGAAGACTGAATCACGGCTGTGATCACAGCTCCAACCAGAACTCCTTTAATACGGTTGGAAGTCAGCTTCTCCAAAATCGACTTCATTCTGTTTCCGGCAGCAGCTTCCAAACCGTTGCTCATCATATGCATTCCGTACAGAAACAGTGCAAGTCCCCCCAGCAAGGAAAGTATATCTGTTATCCCCATTGTATCTTTCTCCTTTTTTCTTCTCTTTTTGTATTTTATTTTTTCGCTCGAAACGAGACTGCCGCAAATGGTATCACAGCAGTCTCGTTTTCTGGCAAATTTTACAATTTTGATTCTAGCACACCGCATTTTTCCAGGTCAACATTCTTTTACACTTTTTTAACAAGTTCTTAGCATAACCTTAACATAAGCCTTCACAGTTCAGTCTTTCCATCAAGTATTGAAAAGCCTCCCTGATTCTGTTAAAATCAAAGAAGATTCCGAAAACAACGGAATTTCAAGAAATTTTAAGGAGTGAATACGATGAGTAAGATTGATGAAGTAAGAAGCGCCATGATGGCTGCTATGAAAGCAAAAGATAAAGAAAGAAAGGATGCGCTTTCCGCACTGCTCACTGCATTGAAGAACAAGGCGATCGACAAACGCGCAGACCTGACTGAAGAAGAGGAAACACAGGTAATCTTAAAAGAGATTAAACAGCTCAAAGAAACCATTGAGATGACACCTGCAGACCGCACGGATATCCTCGCGGAATGCAACAGCCGTCTCGCAGTCCTCGAAGAATACGCTCCAAAGATGATGGATGAAGCGGAAATCAAAGCAGTGGTTTCAGAAGTACTTACCTCTCTCGGTCTGGATGCGCCGACCGCAAAAGAAAAAGGCAAGATCATGAAAGAACTGATGCCGAAAGTCAAAGGAAAAGCCGACGGAAAGTTAGTCAGTGAAGTCGTTGCTTCCTTCCTGTCCTGATTCACTATGAAAGTTCTGATTTTATCCTGCAATACCGGAGAAGGACACAATTATGCCGGCAGGGCACTCAAAGAGTGTATCGAATCGCATCATGATACCGCAGATATGCTGGATATTATGATGCTTGCCAGTCCCAGAGTATCAAAACTGGTGGGGGACAGCTATGTCAATATTGTCCGGCATGCTCCCCGCCTTTTTCAGTGTTTATACAAACTGGGCGGACTTGTCAGTTCCGCCAGACATCATTCTCCGGTTTATTATGCCAATGCTCTTCTCGCCAAAAAGCTAACGCGCTATCTGGATACACACCATTACGATGTAATCGTAACGCCCCATCTTTTTCCCGCCCAGACACTGACTTATATAAAGAAAAAGAACCTATTGTCCCAGAAAGTCGTGGCTGTAGAAACAGATTATACCTGTATTCCATTTTGGGAAGAGACAGACTGCGATTACTACATCATCCCTCACTATGAACTGATCGACGAATTTACAGCAAAAGGAATTCCCAGAGAACGTCTGAAACCATACGGGATTCCGGTTCGTCCGGCATTTTCTGACCAATCTGACAGACAAAAAGCGCGCGTACGCTGTGGGATTCCAACGCATGCCCAGGTTTATCTGATCATGAGCGGCAGTATGGGATTTGGAAAGATTCAGCTCTTTGTTGCCGAACTGCTCCGTACCCGAAAGCCCGGAGAATATGTTGTTGTAATCTGCGGAAACAACCGTCGCCTGCAAAAAATCCTCCTTGCGGAATTTGGAAAACAAGAAGGTGTTCAGATTCTGGGATACACTGAAAAAATTGCAGATTTTATGGCTGCTGCCGATGTGCTTTTCACCAAACCCGGCGGTCTGACTACCACCGAAGCAGCTGTCAAAGGGATTCCGATCGTACACACACGCCCAATTCCCGGCTGTGAGACAAAAAATCTGGCTTTTTATACAGAACGGGGATTGTCCCTGACTTCCCAAAAACTGCACGGACAGATTCTTGCCGGCCGAAAACTGATGTCAAACGATGAACTGAGGCATTCCATGTGTACAGCGCAGCACACTGTCATCCCACCAAATGCTGCTGAGAAGACTTACCAGCTTCTCTGCCAGCTTTCTTCTGCGTATGCCGTCTCAGATGATACTGCAAAAAAGGAGACTTTATGAATGAGTTATTCTTTATTTTAGTCGGATATCTTTCGGGAAGTATTTTATATGCCTATCTGCTTCCCAAATATATTTGCCATATCGATATCATGAAAGACAGTGACGATCACAATCCCGGTACATTCAATGCTTTTGCACTGGCAGGTACACAGTTGGTATTCTTGTGATTGCATTGGAGCTTTTGAAAGGATTTCTTCCGATCTGGCTGGCTTCACATATTCTGGATACAAGAAGATGGATGTTTGCATTTGTTCTCTGTGCACCTGTTGCAGGGCATGCGTTTCCCCTGTTTTATCCGAAACGTGGCGGAAAAGCCATCGCAGTTTCTTTTGGAGTATTATTGGGACTGCTGCCGCGATACCGCCCGGTGCTACTTCTCATCTTCTTTTATCTGTTATTTTCTTTTTTGATCGTTGTAAAGCCGCATCTTTACAGAAGCATTCTTACGTTTACACTGTTTTCTCTGACCGGATTGTTTTATTTCCATGATGCGGTGATCAGCATGGGCACATTTTTCATTTCCTGCGTGGTCATCATCCGACATCTGGTACATCATCAGAAAGAGCCTTTCAGCATTCGCTTTTTACAGCGGAGCTGAAAGGCTCTCTTTTATTTTTTGATCATAGAAATCGCTTTTGATCGTTCCAGTGTTTTTGCAAGCACATAAAAGATTACGGAATCAATCGGAACGGAAACTACCTGTTTTATAAATCTCGCCGGAAGGATTGCCAGAAATCCTTTTCCATACAGGATCGTCAGCCACCAGGTACCGAGCAGAAGATTTACAAGTAAAGCAACCGTAATTTTGGCTGCCACGACTCTTCCCAATTGAATCGGACGATGATAGAAAAAAATTCCGTAAATAACAGGTCCCAGCATCGCATTCAGTGTATACCCAAAGAAATACGGTCCCGTCGCTTGATCAGAAACTTCAGGATATCCCCGATTCCTCCCATGATCCCGCCAACCACCGGACCGAACAGCATCGATGCCAGCTCATTAGGAATACCGGAAAAACCAATCCGGATAAACTCCGTAAGCTGAACAGAGAAAAAGCCTAATATCACACCGATCGCGATCAACATGGCAGCCACTGCCATAACTTTTGTTTTCCTCAACTCATGCCAGGAGTCTACAAACTGCTGTTTTAATTGTTTCATAAAAAAATACCTCCTTTGCAGTAATCCTCAAGCTACTCACAGAAGGTATCCTTATATCAAACTGGTATATCTGTCTATGTGCAGCAGCGGGATGCGAAATATGTACCGCAAGCATTCACTTTTCGTCCTGCTGGCAACTCCCCGTCCAACCGGCACTTAACGCACATACTTCTACTCTGCTTTTGTTTTCATTTTTCGTGGTGATTATAGCACAATTTTCAAAGACGGACAACTATTTTTTCTCCTGCGGCTCTTCCGGTCTCACGATCGGAATCTGAAGATTGACTCCGTACGGATTGATCACAACCCCTTTTGCCTCGTTTACCAACATCTTCGGAACATTTTTTGCTTCAATAGCCATTGTCTTAAACTGATCCTCTTTATTGAATTTTCGAAACTCCAGGATATCTGTGAAAATCGGCTGATATGCATCTCCGTTCTTCTGTTTGAGCATCGGCATTCCGTTTTCTTTGTGAACGGCTACGATAAATCTGCCTCTTCCATAGTTGACCAGTATCTCTTCCTGCAGACCTTTCAGCTCTTCTGTCAGTTCCGGCTTTTCCTGTCTGCGCATCTCCTGCATAAAATACAGAGCGGTCAGATGAAGCTGCGGATTCTCTACCCATACTTTTCCATCCGGAAGGTCCTCGGTATTTGGTCGTATCACCAGTTCTCCCAACTGAAGTCTTGCTTCACTTTCCATATTTTTATTGATCAAAAGCCCGTTGACGCCCATCGGATACAGGCTTGAGAAAAATCCAAGCAGCTGTTTCTTTTCAATCTTTGCGATCTGGATCGGAATCCGCTGTTCAATCAGCTTCTTTCCCTCTCTCTGTGCATCCTCCTCTGTATAATATAACAGCACTTCATCATCAAATGTTTCTTCATCACACAGGACATACGGCATCTTTGTACACAGAGACATAAAGACATACATCTCCTCTGCATTTCGCAGACTGCTCAAAAGCTGCTCTTTTTCCGGTAACTGTCCGTTTTTATTTTCCTCTTTCATGAAACTGATTCCTTTCTTCTGTTGATATTCCCTATCTTTTAATTATACCAAAATTTTACTCTGATACCAACAAGATTCTGGATTATTTTCCACTTTTCGAACTCTGGATCTCAAAGACAATCCGTGTCAGATACTCCTCTTCTTCAGACATGGTGAGGCTGTCAAACAGAATGTCTTCATAGCAATGTGCGCCCAACTGGATTTTATTCTCTTTCCCATATTCTAAAATTTTCTTATAGGTATCCTCCAGCGTCTGCCATTTTCCTTTATGATAGGCGATCAGATACATTCCCGCGGGTCTGACACTGTAGTTGACTTTTTGCGGTTTCTCATCCAAAAGCTCATAAAAAACAGAATACTGATCAAAAATACCGCTTTGAATCTCCTTCGTATTTTGTCGGTATCCAATGGAATATGCGCTTTTGATCCCATTCCTCGCACAATACTCAAATAATTCTCCGATTTTTTCTGCCCATACCCGTTCATTTGTATCCGTTGCACAGGACTGGATCATATATCTGTCCGGTTCTTCCTCGATTCTGATTGCTTCCGTATCTGTCTGCATTGTCTTCTCAATAATCTCACTCTTCTTTACAATCCACTCTTCCATCTTTTTCAGCTGCTGCATCTGTTTCCTGATTATGCTCTGTTCTTTTCGAAACAACTTCAGCAGTCTCTTTGGACTTCTCTGATTCATATATCCTTTGATCTCCTCTAAAGACACATCCAGTTCTCTCAATGTCTGGATCACATCGAACACATCCAGCTGATCAAAAGAATAAAAGCGATAGCCATTCTCCAGCTTGATCTCCGGAGAAAACAATCCAATCTTATCGTAATAGAACAGCGTATGCTTTGTCACTCCAACCAGCTTTGCAAATTCTCCGGTTTTAATATATCTTTCCTGATTCATTGGTATTCCCCTCTTGACTATAGACTTACTCTATAGTTTATGATAACAGGGATTGTAAGAAAAAACAACTGACAGGAGCTTTTACCATGACAAATTGTTATCACTACCTCAAATAAACATACGAAAAATACCGCCGCATCTCCTGCATTTTCAGGTTGATGTGGCGGTATTTTTTCTTTTACGCTAAAAGATCATCTTTGTCAATCCGATTCAATAAAAGTGAACACAGAACTCCAAGTCCCAGGCAGATCACATTTACGATTGCCGCACTTAAAGATACTGTAAAACTTCCAAATGGTATGATCATAACCGTTGCCGCTACTACAATTCCGACAATGGCATGGAACACATAGGAATAAAATTTTTCCAGAAGAGCATCTATCATCTTCGCGAAACATATTACCGTAACAACTGCACCGATTCCACTTGGGATCATAATGCTCAGATTCAGATGTCCCAGCCCGTCAACAAACGGAGTATACAATCCCAGAGGCATCAGAAGGGTAGAAAAACTCATTCCCGGAACAATCACGCTCAATGCCAGACACACGCCGCAAAAAACGTACCATCTACATTCGGCACAAGGCTGACTGACAGCAGGTTCAATGTTGTCAGTATGGCAAAGATCACCACTGCTGCTGCCACCATAGAGATCCATGATCCGTTGGTCCGTCCTTCTTTTCCCGCCTCACGCATCAGAGACGGCAGCATACCTGCGATCAATCCGACAAAAAGACACACGGATGGATCCGGATACTTTTCCAGGAAAAACGACAATATATTGGCAACTCCAAGGAAACCGACTGCGCCGCCCAAAATAACCGGAAGTAATTTACGGATATGGGTAAAAAAGTACTTTCGCGGATTGGACAATAACTCCATTACAGGTCTGTAAATTCCGAAAATGACGCACAGGACACCACCTGAAATTCCCGGAAGGACAGCTCCAAGGCCTATGAGCATCCCCTGAAGCATTCGAACTAGAAATGTGCACAAAGGCAAACTTCCCTCTTTGTGTTCTTTCATCATAATATCTTTCTCCTGTCTCTATCTCTTTTTTAGCTGTTTTTCATTGCAACGCTTCCTACGATATCTGCCACATGCTCACATGCATCTGCGCATTTTTCAAGATAAGTATAAATCTCTCTCCATGCAATGATATTTCTCACATCCTGTTCTTCCACGTGAAGTTTTCTCATACTGGAAATAAACAGTTCATCTTCTTTTTCTTCTAATGTATTCATCCGGATAATGCTTGGCTTCAGTTCTTTGGAATGTTTGAAATTCTTAAACTCCTTCAAAAGAGTCTGAAGTTCTTCACAGCATTCGATCACTACATCCAGCATAAGAAATACTTCCTGACACATTTCCTGTACATTGTTGATGTAAACACGGATCAGAACTTCTTCTATTTTATCCGTCACATCATCAATATGATGGCTGAGAGCAATAATATCCTCTCTTTCAATTGGAGTGATAAATGCTTTTGCCAGCTTATCTGTAATCTCGTGTCTCTGTGTATCTGCCTGACGCTCGATCTCATGAATCTCTTCCATCTTCTTTGAAATCTCTTCCGGCTGAAACTCTGTCAGTATCTCCTTTAATAAATATGCTGCTTTACATGAGTATTCTGCACATTTCATAAAGTTATCGAAATAATAATCATCCTGTTTTTTTGACATTGGTATTCCTCCTGTTATCCAAATATGTACATAAATATTTTTGCCATACAAAAACTAATCAGTCCGCAGCCCGGAAACGTAAAAATCCAGGTCAGCATCATATCTTTTACAACTCCAAAATTGATCGCAGAAACCCTTTTTACTGCGCCGACTCCCATGATCGCACTTGTCTTTGTGTGTGTCGTAGAAACCGGAACTCCCATCAGACTGGAGTACAGAAGACAGATTGCCCCGGCAAGATCCGCGGAAAATCCCTGGTAACGCTCCAGCTTTACCATGTTCATGCCCACTGATTTAATAATTTTTTCTCCTCCGATACTGGTTCCAACAGCCATAACAATACTGCACAGAAGCATCAGCCACACCGGAATTTCCATCCCGCTTACGGAATTGTGTCCTCCTGCAAATGCGATTCCCAAAAACAAAACACCTATGAATTTCTGACCGTCCTGTGCTCCATGCATAAAACTCATGGCTGCCGCACCTGCAATCTGCGCACCTCCAAAAAAGCGATTCGTCTTGCGGCGGTCCATGGAACGGCAAAAGACGGTAATCAGTTTACATACCACCCATCCTGTTGCAAATCCAAGGATCAGGCTCAGTACAAGACCATACAGAACTTTGACCCATTCATCAAAGTTGATTCCGCCCACGCCCTGCTGAATTGCGATCGCGGCTCCGGAAAGCCCTGCAATCAGACTGTGACTTTCGCTGGTCGGAATTCCGAAAAATGAGGCTGCTGTACTGTATATCACAATGGACAACAACGCTGCACACAATGCGATCAGCGCCTCATCGGTATGGTTCCCAAAATCCACCATATTGCTGATCGTAGATGCAACGGAGCTGTTGATCTGCGTCATTACAAAAACGCCGAGAAAATTAAACACTGCACTCATCATGATTGCGGCACGCACCGGCATACACCTGGTCGCCACACAGGTGGCGATCGCATTCGGTGCGTCGGTCCAGCCATTTACAAAGATTACCCCCAGAGTGAGTAGGACTGTGATAAACAGCATCGGGTTACTTATAATATCCTGCCAGAAATTTACAAATGTCAATTCCATACTCTTTTCCTCCGGCCCTTAAACTTCATTCACGAACACATCAATGTTATCTACTTTTCCGATCACCACAATGATGTCTCCCTGACGCAGACGATATTCCGGCATCACTTCAATATTCGTCTCATCTCCGTTTTCAATTGCAATAATATTCAACCGGTACTTCTGACGGATCTCCGTCTCTTCTATGCTCTTCCCGATCAAATGGTTCGGGACCTCTATCTGACGGATCTCTACCTGGTTACATAAAGAAACATACTCCAGGAAGTTATTGGACAACAGTTTCTTCCCAAGTCTCAGAGCCATATCCCTCTCCGGATATACAACCTCTGCTCCGAGCTTGCTCAGCACCGCTCCCTGTTCCGGACTCAGCGCTTTTGCAATCACACGCGGCACTCCCATCTCTATCACACTCATGGTGGTCAATACACTGACGTCCACTTTTTCTCCGATACAAATAATCACAACATCACAATTCTGTATTCCAATTTCTTTTAATGTATCAGAGCTGAGATTGTCTGCCACAAATGCACAGTCTGTATACTGCCGCATCTCTTTTACCTTTTTTTCATCCTTATCAACTGCGATGACCTCATGCCCTGACTGTGCCAGCATCATTGCCAGCGCTTCTCCAAAACGCCCCAGCCCGATGACTCCATATGCTGTTTCTACTTTCTTTTTCATTTTTTTGAATTCTCCCTTTTTATTATCCTATTGAAACTTCTTCTGAATACCTTGCTCTTGGTTCTGTACGGTTCACCCACATGGAAATTAAAGTAAATGCTCCGACTCTTCCTGTAAACATGACAAGAATGATCACCGCCTTTCCTGCCACACTGAGCGCCGGTGTGATACCGGTAGAAAGACCTACCGTTCCAAACGCAGAAACTACTTCAAACAACAGCTGCATAAAACTATATTCCGGTTCGAGTACACACATAAAGAACGTTGCAACACATACCACTGTTCCCGAAAGTATCGTAATCATAAATGCCTTTGAAATATTCTGCTCTGATATATTTCTATGGAACGCATGCACTGTTCCTTTCGTACATGTTCCTCTTATTTTCTGGAACATGATAAAAAATGTACTCGTCTTGATACCTCCACCGGTAGATCCCGGAGAGGCACCAATAAACATCAGGATACACAGTACAAACAGGCCGGCATCCGTAAACTGCCCAATCGGATAGGTGGAAAATCCGGCGGTTCTCGCCGAAACGCTCTGGAAGAACGCCCCCAGCCATGTTACATTCTCTGTCAGTTTAAGTGTCAGTGTTCCGACAACAAGCAAAACCAAACTGGTAACGATCACCACCTTGGAGTGCAGAGTAAGCTTCTTGAAACACTTTTGTTTTCCTATATCCAGAATAACAAGAAATCCCAATCCGCCAAAAATGATCAGTGTACATGTGGTCAGATTCAAAAGGACATCATCCTGATAAGGCGTCAGGTTTCTAAGTCCTCCCAAAATGTCAAACCCCGAGTTATTAAAGGCTGCAATAGAATGGAAAATACTAATTCCGATCGCATGCACGGTACTGTAATCCCGGCTGAAAACCAGAAAGCTTAAGAGCGCACCTCCCGCTTCAAAGCACAAGGTCATTAATAATACAGATTTTACTAATTTTACAATTCCCTTATAGCTTTCAATATTCAGCGCCTCTTTTACCATCATTCTGCTTTTAATTCCAACTCGTTTTCTTGCCACAAGCATCAGGCCCACGCCCAGAGAAGTCACTCCCAGTCCGCCGACCTGTATCAAAGCTGCAACAACGCCCTGACCAAAGGCAGTAAAATGATCCGCCGTATCAATCGCGATCAGCCCTGTCACGCACACTGCACTTGTAGAGGTAAACAGTGCATCGATCAGAGTGACCTCTGCACCATCCTTTACCGATATGGGAAGAAGCAGCACAAGCATCCCTAACAGAATCACTGCCGCAAATCCTGCCACGATCATTCTGCCGGGCGGCTGATTTCTCAAAAACATATTTATTTTCTTCATTTTCTTTTTTGCCCTGTCTTTCTTTTCTGAATTTTTTCTCTATGCTCTTCCCACCATACCCACAGAGGACCGGCAATGCAAATGGACGAGTAGCATCCTGAAATGAGCCGGCTAAAAGAGGCAGTGAGAAGTTTGTGATAGATTCCATTCTGTAAACTACTGAGACAACAAAAATGATAAATGCACATAACACAACCGTAAACGCTGTATTGATCGAACGCTGCAAAGTTTCTGTCGTACTGATATCCACCAGTTCTGCCAGTGTACTTTTCTTTTTCATGTTGCTTCTGTGCTCACGGATCCTGTCATACAGAACAATCGTGTCGTTGATCGAATATCCGATGATCGTCAGCGTCACCGCTACAAACGCATCATTGACAGGAATTCTGAAGATTCCGAAAATAAAGAGCACGATCAGAATATCATGAACAAGCGCGATCACAGCTGTGACTCCGGATGCAAGACCTCCCAATGCCGAAAAGCGAAGCCGGATATATACCACAATGAAGAGGAATGAGAGAACAATCGCAATTGCCGAATTCTTCAATGCCTTTGCTCCGATATATGGTTCTACCGCTGATGTTTCCGAGGTCTCAAACTGATTCTTATTTCCCTGATTGATGGTATTTAGAATCTCTTTCTGCTGTTCGGGCGTCAACCCTTTTTTGCCTGAAAGTGTAATGACCAGACTCTTTTCTCCTGTGGCAGAGTTTTCAGAAGTCTGTACACTGACACTGCGATCCACAATATCTTCTACCTCTTTTTGAATCTGTCCTGTATCCGCCTTTCCGGTATATGTATATCTTAAGATTACTCCACCCGTAAACTGCGTATCCAGTTTCATTCCATTTACGCAACTCCATATCGTTCCTGTAAGGAGCAGTGCAACACTTGTCAGGAAGAAATATTTTTTTGCCTCTGCAAATTTCAAAATCTTCTTATCTTTTTTCTTTCTAAACCACTTTTCCTGATTGAACAGCTTATATCTGATCACTGAATTCAGCATATATCTGGACATCCAGACTCCTGCAAGCAGATTGATGATAACACCTGTCAACAGGGTATATCCAAAACTTAGCATTGTACCTGATCCGAAGATCATCAAAATCCCCGCTACTGCCGCAGTGGTGACATTTCCATCTAAAACAGATGAGAATGCACGCTTATATCCATTCTTAACTGCATTTCTGACGGAATTTCCTTTTTTCAATTCTTCACTGATTCTCTCACTGATAATAATATTCGCATCTACCGCCATACCGGCTGATAAGATCAAACCTGCAATTCCCGGCAGCGTGATCGTGTACTGCGGAACTGAAATAACAAGAATCTGAAGTGCAATCTGAAACGTCAGTGTCAGACAGCTGATCACTCCCGGCAGCCGGTACCATATGATCATAAATAAACAGATCAGCGCCATTGCGATTTCCGCTGCCAGTGCCATTACATTCAACGCTTTTCCGCCAAGTGTCGGCTGATCGTACTGTAGTTGGTCGTCTTCATGGAAAACGGAAGAGAGCCTGAATTAATCTTATCAGAAAGGCTCTGTGCCTCTTCTTTGGAAGACATTCCGGTAATCTCTGCTTTTCCTCCTGTTATCTTGGCATTGACTGTAGGATTGGAGATCAGGTCATCATCCATATAAATTCCCATTGAACAAAATCGCTACGCGATGGCCTGCCGAGGCTGTGGCATAGCGATTTTTCTGTTTTCTATAACAAAACAGTGGAAAGCAAGTCCTAAAAGTAGTATTGTTAAATCACCACAAAATAACAATCAAACAGGATCGACCTCTCCACTGCCTATGAAAAGAATACCACCCTTCCACTTGGTTGGCAAGCGGTTTTATGACCCCAATGCTCCTCCGTATAAAGCAGTGTTTCTGATAACTACTGATTTTATATGGAGGATTTTATTATGTATGAAAAATATTTAGAACAGCTTGAGGAAGCCGGGAAAATCCGTAACCTCAAAGATCGTTCCATCAGTTGCTATAAAAACTATGTTTCTTACTTTCTGAAATATCAGAATAAGAATCCCAAAGAACTTACCTGTCAGGATGTCAGGGTTTTTTTGCTTGCGAAAAAAGAGGAAGGACTGAAAGCCACAACTCTGAATCTTTACAATTCTGCCATCCGTTTTTTCTATCGAAATGTCCTGCATATCCTTTGGGATGACATCACAGTTCCACGTATGATCCTAGAACATAAGCTTCCTACTGTACTGACTGCCTCTGAGATTGACCGCCTGTTAGATGCTGTTGATGATATCAAATATAAGGCTATGTTCGCAGTCATGTATTCCTCAGGTATGAGAGTTTCTGAAGTGATCCATCTTCATTATGACGATATCTCCCGTTCAAATATGCAGATCCATGTCCGGGATACCAAGAATAGAATGGACCGTTATACCATTCTCTCCAAACGTTGTCTGGATATCCTTACACAATACTGGTTTGAGAAAGGTCGTCCCCGTGGCATCCTGTTTCCGAATAAATTTACCGGTAATTATCTAACAGTCAGTACTCTGGAACAGGTAATGCGACGGGCAGTAGCTGATACAGAACTTCCAAAGGCAGCAACCCCTCACTGTCTCCGCCATAGCTTTGCAACCCATCTGATGGAACAGGGCATAGAACGGCATAACATTCAAGCACTGCTTGGACACCGTGATCCGAAATCTACGGAAGTTTATCTTCATGTCAGCAACAAATCCCTCATGGGCATTCAAAGCCCTTTTGACAGGAAAGATGGTGCTGACCATGAATAAACCCACTGTCCAGGATATTTTTCGACATTTTTATACAGCATACCTTGAAAAGTATTCTCCATCCCCGGAACAGGCAAAAACTGCCCGGAACATCTTGAACTGTAAAACAGGAGCTTATGGTGCAAATATCAGTGTATGTGAAGACTGTGGTGCTGTCCAGATCCATTATAATTCCTGCCGTAACCGCTGTTGTCCCATGTGTCAGGCAGTCCCAAAGGAAATGTGGATGGATGCCCGCAGGGAAGATGTACTTGATGCACCTTATTTCCATCTGGTGTTTACAGTCCCTGATATTCTGAACCCAGTCATTTACAGTAATCAGAAACTGTTATATGACACGCTCTATCATGCAGCCTCTGCTACCATTCAAGAACTTACATCAGACCCAAAGCACCTTGGAGCTTCCGTTGGTTATATCTGCATCCTTCATACATGGGGCTCTGAAATGAACTTCCACCCTCACATTCATATGATACTGCTCGGCGGTGGACTGACACCGAAAAATGAGTGGAAAGATAATGGTACGGAGTTTTTTCTCCCTATATGGGCTATCTCCAAAGTATTTCGTGGGAAATATATGGATGAACTGAAAAATCTCTGGAATACAGATCAGCTTGAGTTTCATGGAACAGCAGAAAAATACCGTAATCATTATGAATTCAAAGAACTTATAGATTCCTGTTACGACACAGAATGGGTTCCTTACTGTAAGAAAACTTTTAACGGTGCACAATCTGTGATTGATTACCTTGGAAAGTATACCCATAGGATCGCTATCAGCAATCACCGCATCATCCATATGGATGATGAAAATGTTACTTTTTCTGTTAAGGATTACCGGAAAGAAGGACAATGGAAGGAACTGACCATTTCCGGCATTGAATTTATACGGCGTTTTCTGATGCATGTGCCCCCCAGACGTTTTGTCAGGATCCGGCATTATGGACTTCTATGTTCCCGCAGCAAACACAAAAAACTCACTTTATGCCGGAATCTTCTCGGATGCAAAAAATATCTTTCAAAGCTCAGGGATAAGGAAATGCCGGAAATACTGAAACAGCTATACAGGATAAACATCTGTGTATGTAAATCCTGCGGTGGACATCTTGGAAAACCACAACTGAGAATACCGCAAAGGTGTTAAAATCCAAATCTTTTATATGTTTTTTAAGCCTCAAAATCCTGAGGTTTTATTGTTGTATCTATTTATCTGAAAATCCTTGATTTCTGTAGCGTCTGCATAGGAAATCCTGTATAATCATGGATAAGAACAAAAGATTAAAAGTCCATAGGTAGTATCTACTCGGACGCTCACTTTGTTCAATTAGGTCAAATCGAAAATGGAGTAAACGAAGGGGCAGTTCACTGAAATGTCAAAACTGCTTTTTCGTTTACCCCATCATCGATTCTAACCTAAAGAATTTGTCCATTATTTCCATTCGTGACTGAGAATTCGCATCATAATAAAATCGCTGTATTCATTGTTGTAGTAATATGCCTCTTCCAGAATACCTTCCTGCTTGAATCCGATTTTTTTGTAGAATTCCAGTGCATCTGTATTCAATCCTACGACTCCGATTGAGACACGATGCATTTCATACCTATTGAAGGCCATATCAAGCATGATACGAATTGCTTCTGTCCCGTATCCTTTATGCTGCATCTTTGGATCGGGAATGATAATCGTAAGATCGGTTTGGTGCCATGCAGGAAACATCCGGAGCAGACCAGTCTCACCTATTATATTGCCGTCGAGGTCTGTAATCGTGAACCAAACCGAGTTTTCCGATTTATGGTCCACATTAATACAAGTTTTTACCTCTTCTTCATCGGTAGGCTTCTCAAAGCCGCATTGAAACATGACTTGCGGCTGATTGAACCAATAGGCAAAAAATGGCGCATCTTCTTCTCTTTGTTCACGCAAAATAATCCTTTTCCCTTTCATTTCTTTATTCATATGTTTTCACTAACCTTTCTTTTATTCTGGTAAAATCTCGATTTATTTATAATCATATTTTACCATACAGATTTTAAGCTGTCATGTATAATTTCAATTTTTATATGCCTGCCAAAGTACTCTTTGGTCCTGGTAAACTATAGCAAACCAAAATAATACTGCATACACTTGACAACGGGTTTATGATAAAGTTAAAAGGTGATTATTATGTTATACGAGCACGTAAATTACTCATCGAAGCCGGGATAAGACATACAATGCAAAGGAAATCGCAGAATGCTTTTCGGTCAATACAAGTATTGTTTACCGTCTGGAAAAGGGAATGCGGGAAATCAGCCCTGAGTCAGAATGACATCCGAAACTTCAGATTGTGATATGATATCATTGTTTAGGGTGGTTTCGTTCGTGTAATTATGTGCAGTAATTGCTTGGATTGCTATAGTTAAAGTAGGAATATAAGTTGTAGAGCCGTATACGAGACCCGTACGTACGGTTCAATGAGAGGGGCAGGAAATTTATTCTTCCTCTCTCCTATTGAGAGGATAAGAAAATGGAGTATTTATATACGAAGATCAGTATTATGACAAATATAAAAATTTTTGAATGGGATTGTGAAACGGATGAAATCAGTTGTTATGGGGTATTAGCAGAGCAAAGCAATCCACTGATATTATCAGAAGAACTTCGCGAACTTCTGAAAAATCGGATCATGAACCAGAAAACACCGGTGATTTATCAGGATGAGAATAAAGTGATTTTTGTGGGATGAGAGAAAAATGACGAAGATGCTTCTGCTGGGACCAATCTGTATTGAGGATATGTCTTATGTAGAGATACACCGATACTGTAAAGCTTATCAGATAGAAAATGAACAGTGTCCGCCCAAACTAAAACTGCAGAATCTGTTAGCTTTATTGGAGCTTTTATCTTATATAAAAATTGAGGAGAAATACGAAGATGAAGAAATTTTGGATGCGAATGGTCTGATCGAGAAACAGGAGATTGGACTTGAAGCGGATGTAAGAATAGATATAGAGGATATATATCATCATACTTATCAGGAAGAAGTAAAAACGATGGATTATATTCGTGAGGGAAATCTGGAGGAGGTAGTAGGGGCAGTAGAATTATTGGCAAGTACTGCGGGAAAGCTCTCGGAAAATGAGATTCGAAACGAAAGAAATCTGGGGATTTGTTCGATTACGTTGGCAACAAGAGCAGCAATCGAAGGTGGGGCAGTTCCTGCCAAAGCGTATAAGCTCAGTGATCTTTATATCAATAAGATAGACCAGTGCAAAAGAATGACAGAAATTTTTGAATATAGGAAAAGGAGTTTGTATGATTTTGCAAAATTGGTTGTAGAAGAAAGAGCGAAAAGAGCAAACTCCAGATATACGGAGCAGTGTAAGGAATATATACGGAAATACTATCACCAGAAGATTTATATATCGGATATTGCGAAGGCATTGGGATCAGTGAAAGCCACTTATCCAGAATATTTAAAAAGAAACAGGGGAGAGTATTCAGGAATATAGTATGCACATGCGGATTGAAAGAGCTGAAAATCTATTGAAATATTCAGAAGCATCTTTAACAGAGATCAGCGAGTATCTGTGCTTTTCCTCTCAGAGCCACTTTGGAAAGGTATTTAAGGTGCATAAGAATATGACGCCGAAGCAGTACAGGGATTACTATAAAAGTCCGGAATTTGTTTCAAGAGAAGAAATTTAATAAAAATGATGGAAATATAATAAATAAAGCAGAAATATGATATAGAAAAAAGACGAAAGCAGATATGATAGCATCATCAAATGAACCGGCCGGTCATCTAGGAAAGTACAGAGGAAAGGATTGAAATATAGTGATGATGAAAGGAATAGGAACAAACAGCAAAAAATTTATCTGGCGTCAGAGAATAGGGTTTGGAATTTCAGATTATGCCTGCAATCTGGCATATTTAATGGTAAACACATATCTGCTTATTTTTTATACCGATGTGGCAGGAATACCAGCGGCAAGCGCTGCGTTTATGTTTTTGATTACAAAATTTATTGATGCATTTACGGATTATATGGTTGGGGCGCTGGTTGATCGGACCAACACTAAAATGGGACGAAACCGACCTTGGATGCTGGCAGGGGCTCCGGTACTTGCGGTTGGAATGGTACTGGTATTTACGACACCTGATTTTTCAACAGGTGGAAAACTGGCATGGGCGTATATTACATATATTATTTTTTCTTTTGGATATACGCTGGTAAATATTCCGATGGGGTCCATTTTGCCGACTTTGAGTGCAGATGCCACGGAACGTACTAAAATTGCCACTACAAGAACAATTTTCTCGAATCTTGGATCTTTGACATCTGCATCTATGGCATTGTGGCTGATTGAAAAACTGGGACATGGAAATCAGGCGCTGGGATATAGAAATACAAATATTGTGTTTGGAATCATGGTGTTTTTGATCATGCTGATCTGTGTGGCAAGTATTCGTGAAATCAATTTGCCGCCAAGAACAAATCAAAAAACAAGTATTATCAAAGATATTGGATACCTGATAAAAAACAAACCATATATGTTAATGATTACCTATACGTTCTTTTTATTTTTGGGATATCTTGGCATGTTTGCAGCGATTGCATATTACTTCAAGTATATTGTGAGAAATGAGATGATGACTTCTGTGGCAGTGACGATCACAACGATTGTTCCGATTTTTTCAATGTTGATTGCAGCACGTCTCAATGCAAAATACAGTAAAAGAAATATTTCGATTGTGGGAACTTTGATTCAGATTTTGGGGTCTTTGATCATCTGGATAGGCGGCAGCAATGTGGCGATTGTATTCCTGGGAGTGGGACTGATGGGATTCGGAATGGGATTTCGTTCCAACATGTATTTTTCTATGCTGGCAGATGTGGCAGATTATGGAGAATGGCAGAGCGGAAGGAATCTTGCAGGAACACAGATGGCAGTCAATGGATTTTCCAATAAAGTTTCCAGTGCATGTGCGAGTGCGATTGTAGCAGGTTTGCTTGCATGGGGAGCTTATGACGGAACGGTGGCAGTGCAGTCATCAAAAGCGAATATGGCAATTTTATTTGCATTTGTTATTCTTCCGATTATTGCAAATATCGTAAGTATTGTTGTGATGTATTTCTATGATCTGGATAAACAGTACGACCAGATGGAACGTGAATTGAAAGAGCGGAGAAAAAAACTGGCAGAACAAACTGCAGAATAAAGGATAGAAAATCTGTTTTGAAAGCGGAAAAGATAAGGAGGAGAAGAGTATGTGGAAGTATGCATATCAAGTACCGGAAAATAAAAAAATAAGAGTGATTGTTCATACGGATTGTAAAAATGAGGCGGATGATCAGTTGCGCTTGCACACCATCTGATGACTCCCAAGTTTGATGTGCGGGGAATCGTAGCGGGACATTTTTGTAAAATCCCCAGGAATACGGAGAGGAGAATACTGCAAAAGCAAGCTATGATGAAGTAATCAGGATGATGGAGCTGATGGGGATAGAAGGAGAATATCCGGTAGCTCTGGGCGCTTCAAAGGGAATGGAAGACGAGCAGACTCCGGTAGAATCAGAGGGCGCCAGATTTATTATCGAAGAAGCTTTGAAAGTGGATGAAAGACCATTGTATATTGCTTGTCAGGGAGCTGTTACGGATGTGGCATCTGCTTTGCTGATCTGTCCGGAAATTGCAGAAAGGATTACGATTATCTGGATCGGAGGAGCCGCCTATCCGAATGGAGGATTTGAATTTAATCTGATGATGGATATTCATGCGGCAAATGTAATTTTTGCTTCAAAAGCGGAACTATGGCAAATTCCAATGGATGTATATAAACAGTTTGGTGTTTCACTGGCAGAATTGCAGTTGAAAGTGCATCCATGTGGAAAAGTAGGCAAATATTTGTTTGAGCAGTTAGAAGAATTTAATCATAAGGCGGCAGTTTACAATATGGCATGGCCTCATGGAGAAGTATGGGGGCTGGGAGATCAGGCGACTGTGGCAGTTCTTATGGAGGAACTGGAAAAAGTAAGCTATGAGATGATACCGGCACCGAGAGTGGCTGATGACATGACCTATATTCACGGGCAGGATTATCGAAAGATCAGGCTTTATAAAACAGCGGAAGTCAGATTGACGTTAGAAGACTTTTTTGCAAAACTGGCGATCAATTTTGGATAGTAAGGGTGAGGGTAAGATGAAGAAATATCTGGTGATTGATGCAGGCGGTACAGCTGTAAAATATGCGCTTATGAATGAAAGTGCCAAGATATTGGAAAGAGGCAAATTTCCGACGCCGGGATATGTGGATCATACGCTGGAAGACTTTTTGCAGAGACTGGATGTTGTTGTAGAAAAGTATCAGAAACAAATAGAAGGAATTGCTGTCAGTATGCCGGGAATGTTGGACAGCCGGAAAGGCTACTGTGTGACCGGAGGAATGTTGGCATATTTTAGTGAAGTTCCGGTCGTGCAATTACTGGAACAAAGATATAAACTTCCGGTGACGATTGAAAATGACGGAAAGTGTGCGGCACTTGCAGAAAAATGGAAAGGTAGTCTGAAGGACTGCAGAAACGGAGCGGTTGTAGTGCTGGGTACTGGTGTGGGCGGTGGGATAATCATAGACCACAAATTGTACAGGGGAGGGCATTTTACAGCCGGTGAATACAGTTATATATTGACAGATCAGAAACGATCAGAGGAAGCGAAAGGATACTGGGGCATGGCAAACGGCGCAGAGACCCTTGCCCAAAAAGCAGCTTTTTATACAGGAGAAGATCCGGAAAAATTGGATGGGATTCAGATCTTTGATCGTGCAAACAAGGGAGAAGAAGCGGTATTGAAAGCACTGAAAGAATTTACAGATACGCTGGCAGTTCAAATTTATAATTTAAATGTGATACTGGATTTGGATGTGGTGGCAATTGGCGGAGGAATCAGTAAACAGCCGCTGCTGCTGGAATATTTGAACAGAAGCATGAATGAATTAATGGAACATCATCCGATTCGTAAAATTACACCGTATGTTCCGAAACCTGAGATAACAAACTGTAAGTTTTACAATGATGCAAATTTAATTGGAGCCTTGTATCATTATGGTGTATTAAAAGAAGGGAGAGTGGAAGAATAATGTTTCCGAAAAATTTTTTGTGGGGAGGCGCAACAGCAGCCAATCAATGTGAGGGTGCATATCTGGAAGATGGAAAAGGGCTAGATATCCAGGATGTGACACCAAAAGGAATTGTGGGACCAAGAACAGAGGTTCCGACAGAAGATAACATGAAGCTGGTGGCAATAGATTTTTACCACCGATATAAAGAAGACATTAAATTGTTTGCAGAGATGGGGTTTAAGGTTTTTCGGCTGTCAATTGCCTGGAGCCGCATTTTTCCAATGGGAGATGAAGAGCAGCCAAATGAAAAAGGGCTTGCGTTTTATGATGCGGTATTTGACGAATGCCACAAATATGGAATAGAGCCGTTGGTTACGATTTCTCACTATGAGACACCATTGCATTTATCGAAAGAATATGATGGATGGGTAAACCGGAAAATGATCGGTTTCTATGAAAAATATGTCAGAACGATTTTGGCAGATATAAAGAGAAAGTGAAATACTGGCTGACATTTAATGAAATTAATTCGGTTTTGCATGAACCGTTTTTGAGCGGCGGGATTTATACGGAAAAAGAAAAGTTATCGCGCCAGGATCTGTATCAGGCAGTTCATCATGAACTGGTGGCAAGTGCACTGGCAACTAAAATTGCTCATGATATGATGCCGGAGGCAAAGATTGGATGTATGGTACTTAATATTCCGATTTATCCTTTGACACCGCATCCGGATGACATGATAGAAGTGATGGAAAGACGGCATATGAATGATTTTTTCCTGGATGTACATGTAAGAGGTCGGTATCCGGGCTATATGAAGCGCTATTTTAAAGAACATAAGATTCAGGTGCAGTTTGCCCCGGAAGATGAGGAAATTTTGAAGCATACCGTAGATTTTATTTCATTCAGTTACTATATGAGTATCTGTGCTTCTGCAGATCCGGATCAGGGAGAAGCAGGACGGGGAAATCTGATGGGTGGTGTTATGAATCCATATCTGGAAGCTTCAGAATGGGGATGGCAGATCGATCCAAAAGGTCTTCGATATGCACTCAATGAGATGTATGACCGTTATCAGAAGCCTCTTTTTATCGTGGAAAACGGTCTTGGTGCGGTTGATGAACTGGTAGAAGGAAAAGATGGAAAACTGACAGTGGAGGATGATTACCGGATTGCCTATTTGAAAGAACATCTGTTACAGGTTGAAGAAGCAATAGAGGACGGAGTTGAAATCATGGGATATACATCATGGGGATGTATTGATCTGGTAAGTGCTTCTACAGCAGAGTTGAGAAAGCGGTACGGATATATTTATGTTGACCGCAATGATGATGGAACAGGAACTTTGAACCGGTATAAGAAAAAATCGTTCTACTGGTACCAGAAAGTGATTGAGAGCAATGGAGAAATTCTTCATCAGGAATTAAAATAAATAGATTGCATCCCGGGCGCCGCATGATAAGATAGTTCTGTAAGTTATAGAAAACAGAACTTTATCATGCAGCCGCCTGTGCTGTATCATACTCGGTTATAACCCAGACGTTCAAGGAGTTCTTCCAGGTCTGTTCAAGAGAGTTTCCCCTGTGATGGATAAAAAGAGGATATTCTATGGTTTTATCATCTCTGTTTTCTGTAGAAAAACAGTAACGAAAGGAGGGGGACGGAGTAGGATGGAAAAAATTACTTGACAATTCAAGGAGCATATAATAGTATAATAAACAGAAGCGAACAACTGTTCGGGTAAAAAGGAGAAGATTCGGTATGGCAAGTGATGAAAAGAAAAAAGCGCTGGATGCGGCGATTGCAAAGTTAGAGAAGGATTTTGGAAAAGGTACTGTGATGAAGCTGGGAGAGGGCAGTCATGTTGCTGTAGAGACGGTTCCTACAGGGTGTCTGAGTCTCGATCTGGCACTGGGACTTGGCGGTGTTCCAAAGGGACGTGTGATTGAGGTTTATGGTCCGGAGTCCAGTGGTAAGACGACAGTGACACTCCACATGATCGCAGAAGTACAAAAGAGAGGCGGGATTGCAGGATTTATTGATGCAGAGCATGCGCTGGATCCTGTTTATGCGAAGAAGATCGGAGTAGATATTGATGAATTATATATTTCACAGCCCGACAGCGGAGATCAGGCTCTGGAGATTGCTGAGACGATGGTGCGCTCCGGAGCAGTGGATATTATTGTGATTGACTCTGTTGCGGCCCTGGTGCCAAAGCAGGAGATTGAAGGAGATATGGGAGACAGCCATGTCGGCCTGCAGGCGAGACTGATGTCGCAGGCACTGCGTAAGCTGACACCGGTCATCAGCAAATCCAACTGTGTGGTTATCTTTATCAACCAGCTCCGTGAAAAGGTAGGCGTAATGTTTGGAAATCCAGAGACAACGACAGGTGGACGCGCATTGAAGTTCTACGCTTCTGTCCGTATGGATGTCCGCAGGATCGAGACGCTGAAGCAGAGCGGAGAGATGGTCGGCAACAGAACCCGCATCAAGATCGTGAAGAATAAGATTGCGCCTCCGTTTAAAGAGGCAGAGTTCGATATCATGTTTGGAAAAGGAATCTCCAAAGAAGGAGATGTTCTGGATCTGGCAGTTGGTATTGATCTTGTCAAGAAGAGTGGTGCGTGGTATGCATATGAAGGAGAGAAGATCGGACAGGGACGTGAAAATGCAAAAGCATATCTGACCAGTCATCCGGAGGTGATGGAGGAGCTGGACAGAAAAGTACGCCAGCACTATCATTTGATCGAAGGAGAGGAAGAGGTAAAAGAGAGTGATCTGAAGCTGACTCCAAAAGAAGAACAGATGGAACTGTCGATCGAGGGAGAAGAATAAAAAATGGTCGTCACGAAAGTAGAGATGCTGACCAAGATCAAATATAAAGTGTATTTAGATGAGGAGTTCGCCTTTGTGTTATACAAGGGCGAACTGTCGCATTACCGGATTGTTGAGGGGACTCTTTTGGAGGAGGATACTGTACAGGAGATTCTGCAGAAGGTGATCTGTAAAAGAGCAAAGCTTCGTGCCATGCATCTTCTGGAGGATATGGACCGCAGCGAATCGGCACTGCGGGAGAAGCTGCGTCAGGGATTGTACCCGCCGGAAGCAGTGGAGGCAGCGATTTCTTATGTGAAGTCTTTCGGATATCTGGATGACGCGCGGTATGCGGAAAATTTTGTACAGAGCAGAAAGGCATCCAAGAGCAGACGAGAGATTTTATATCAGCTCTGCCAGAAAGGTGTATCAAGGGAAATTGCGCAGCAGGTCGTAGAAGAGTGCTTTGACGGACAGGATGAGACTGAGGCAATCCTTAAGATTATCGAGAAAAAGCGTGTGGATCTAAGGACGGCTACACCGGAGCAGATGCAAAAATTATACGGTCATCTGGCACGAAAAGGATTCCGATATGAAGACATCCGTCAAGTGATACAAAATTATGATGAGAATGCTTGACAGGGTTGGTAAAACAGTATAAAATTTAAGTGTTGTATTTATGTATGCAGATACATAAACATGTACAATGAAAATTAAATAAGGAGGTGCTCCTGTGCCGGTAATTTTATGTGTAATTATTGCGGCGGCCCTCGCGTTGATAGTCGGTGTCGTAACTCGCTATCTGACCATTACCAATCTGAAGAACAATGCGGAATCCAAGATTGGAAATGCGGAAGCGAAAGCAAGAGAAATCATTGACGATGCCGTGAAAACTGCTGAAACGACAAAAAAGGAAGCTCTTTTGGAAGTGAAGGAAGAGTCCATCCGGACGAAGAATGATCTTGAAAAAGAGACGAAAGAAAGAAGGTCGGAACTGCAGCGCTATGAAAAGCGTGTGCTGGCAAAAGAAGAAGCAGTAGACAAACGTTCCGAAGCTATTGAGCAGCGTGAAGCAAAATTTACAGCAAAAGAGGAACATTTAAGACAGCGTGAAGCCAAAGTGGAAGAACTCAGTCAGAAACGAGTGCAGGAACTGGAAAGAATCTCAGGTCTTACCTCCGAGCAGGCAAAAGAATATCTGTTGAAAACTGTTGAAGAAGATGTGAAACATGAAACAGCAAAGATGGTCAGGGAGCTGGAGTCTCAGGCAAAAGAGAACGCAGACAAGAAAGCAAAAGAGTATGTTGTCAATGCGATTCAGAGATGTGCAGCTGACCATGTAGCGGAGACTACGATTTCAGTCGTGCAGCTTCCAAGTGATGAGATGAAAGGTAGGATCATCGGACGAGAGGGACGAAACATCAGAACTCTTGAGACTCTGACAGGTGTAGAGCTTATCATTGATGATACACCGGAGGCAGTTGTGTTATCCGGATTTGATCCGATCCGAAGAGAAGTTGCCCGTATTGCTCTTGAACGCTTGATCGTGGATGGACGTATCCATCCGGCAAGAATTGAAGAGATGGTGGAAAAAGCACAGAAAGAAGTAGATTCTATGATTCGCGAAGAAGGAGAGGCAGCAGCCATCGAGGTTGGTGTACCGGGTATCCATCCGGAATTGCTGCGTCTGCTTGGACGTATGAAATTCAGAACAAGCTACGGACAGAATGCGCTGAAGCATTCCATCGAGGTTGCTCAGTTGTCAGGACTTCTGGCAGGAGAGATCGGGCTGGATGTGCGTATGGCGAAAAGAGCCGGACTTCTGCACGACATCGGTAAATCGATCGATCACGATGTGGAAGGATCTCACATTCAGATTGGTGTGGATCTTTGCAGAAAGTACAAAGAATCAGCGACTGTGATCAATGCAGTCGAAGCACATCATGCGATGTAGAGCCTCAGACTTTGATCGCCTGTGTTGTACAGGCTGCAGATACGATCTCAGCAGCAAGACCAGGTGCAAGAAGAGAGACATTAGAGACATATACAAACAGATTGAAACAATTAGAAGAGATTGCAAACCAGTTCAAAGGTGTTGACAAATCTTTTGCTATTCAGGCAGGTAGAGAGATTCGAGTAATGGTAGTTCCAGATCAGGTAACTGATGATGATATGGTACTTATGGCCAGAGAGATTGCTAATCAGATTGAATTTGAATTAGAGTATCCTGGTCAGATCAAGGTAAATGTGATCCGCGAATCACGCGTCACGGATTACGCAAAATAGAAAACTGAATATGAAATGAAAAGCGGAATTTCTGAAACATCGTAAGATGGGAAAGGAAGTTCCGCTTTTTCGTGGATGAAAGGAAGAATTGTGTAATGAGCGAAAAGATCAAACGTCTGAAGAGAGAATTAAAGTATAAGGGAGCAATCGTAGATTTTTATCAGGATACGATGGAGATAGACGGCACTCATACGGCCACATGGGATTTTATCAGTCATAAAGGGGCTGCAGCGGTTGTTCCTGTAACAGAAGATGGAAAAATTCTGATGGTGCGCCAATATCGAAATGCACTGGAACGTTATACACTGGAGGTTCCGGCAGGCGCGCTGGATGCGGCAGATGAGCCGGGAATTGTATGTGCAGGCAGAGAGTTGGAGGAAGAGACTGGATTTCGCAGTGAGAATCTGGAATGGCTGATCACATTGCGGACAACAGTGGCTTTTTGCAATGAACGAATTGAGGTTTTTGTAGCAAGAGATCTGATTCCCTCCAGACAGCATCTGGATGAAGATGAGTTTATAGATTTAAAGGCATACACACTGGAGGAGTTAAAAGAAAAGATTTTTTCCGGTGAGATAGAAGATTCCAAGACCATTGCCGCTCTTCTGGCATATGAGACGAAGTATCGAAAAACTGAATAAATAAAAAGTCCCGGCATATAATGAAATATCGAAAGGAAAAGGAGAAAAACCATTGAAGATGTTTCATGTAAAGAGGCAGCTACTGGCTCTTTTTATGCCGGGATTTTTATTGGGAATTTTATATGTCAATCTGGAAGCGGAGCAGTTTGCAGCGGGGGCAGGGATTTTCAGCGAATATTTTTTGAAACAATACCGGGCGGCAGATATTCTGACGGGAGAGTATATCTGGTATTTGCTGCAGGTCCGTCTTTTGCCGTTTTTAGTACTGCTGGGATCTGCTTTTACAAAATTCAGAAAAGCGGCAGTTATTCTGTTCTTGATTTGGACGGGCTTTTCTGCCGGACTTCTGTTTTCTATGGCAGTTCTCGGGATGGGAGTAAAAGGGAGCATCCTGTGCATTGCAGGAATGCTCCCCCAGTTTTTATGTTATATTCCAGCGTATCTGATCGTGGTGTGGTATGCGTACTGCTACCCGCGTATGCAGTGGAATATACAGAAAAGTCTGGTTTCCGGAGGTCTTCTTTTAGTTGGTATCGTGTTAGAACTGTATGTAAATCCGGTTTTGGTCGGCGCATTTTTGAAAACCCTTTAAGCAGAGATGAGATGTTTTAAGACAACACTGCAGCAGATGCTGACTGCAAGCTGGCTGATCAATAAGCCCCATAAATATCCCTGGATACCGAAAACGGGAATTGCGAAAAACACACTTCCGATGCGGATGGCAAGCCCGACCATGTTGATCGTAAAAGAGGTTGTTGTTTTGCCAAATCCGTTCAGGACACTCAGCAGAGAACCATTTACATACAGAAAAGGACAGATCCACGCCAGTGTGATGATAAAATTGCCGGCCAGATCACTGGCAAACAAAAATTGACCGATCAACTGTCCGAAGAACAGGAAAAACAGACAGCAGAACAATCCCATGAGAAAACAGGAGCCAAGTACTTTTTGCAGCAGTTTTCTGATGCCGGATGCCTGGTCTTTGACCTGAAGCTCGGCAACTGTCGGCATCAGCATGATAGAAACAGAATTGGTGATGGCGGACGGGAATAGAATACAGGGAAGTGCCATTCCAGTCAGAACGCCATAGGTACTCAATGCTTCGGAAGTGCTGTGATTATAAAGTTTCAGACAGCCGGGGATCGAAACAGCTTCAATTCCCTGGAGCAGGCCAAGCAGTACCCGGTTGGCAGTAAGCGGCAGGGACAAGGGGACAAGTTCCCGGAAGCGGAGTCTTATAGAAGAGAAAGAAAATCCCGGGCGGAAAATATCAGATCGGCTCTTTTGAAGTCCTCTGACAGAATAAAAGGTAGAAAACAGTTCTCCGAATGCAATTCCCGCAGCTGCGATGGAAATGTCCGCATGAAGTCCGTTTCGTATCGCGAAGCGGTACAGGCAGAAAACAGATAAGATCCTGGCAGTCTGCTCGATCAACTGTGAAACGGCAGGTATCTGTGTCTGTTTTAAACCATAGCAGTACCCCATGATACAACCATGAATAGAAGAAAGCGGCAAAGCGTAAGATAAGAGAATCAGGATCTCTTCACAACGTGGATCGCCGAGCAGCGCAGTCGAGAGATCGGCTGCGTTTTTTTGCAGGATGATCATCGTGATCACAGAGAGCAGGCATGAAATAAAAAGTCCGAGACAAAGTGTCTCAGAGGCTTCCCTGGGTTGATGGAGGGATTGTTTTCTGGCTACGGTTCTGGAAATGGCGGTCTCTAATCCTGCGGATGTAAATGAGATGCAGAGAGCAAATACCGGAAAAGTAAGCTGGTATAGGCCGACATTTTCTTCTCCGAATGTGTGGCTTAAAAAGATACGGTAAAAAAATCCCATGAACCGACACAGAAATCCCACGGCAGTCAGGATCAGGGTTCCTTGTAAAATTGTTTTTCTGGCAGACATAAATTCACCTGGAAAGAAGTGTTTTTAATAACATATTCGGTATTTTGCCTTGACAGAACAAAACGGCAATGGTATTCTACAAGAGGAAATCCTAGTAAAACAATAGGGATTGGAAAATAAGCGAATCAGCAAGAAGGTGAGAGCGTGAAATTATCTACAAAAGGAAGATACGGACTGCGCGCACTGATTGATCTTGCACAGCACGGCGGGGAAGGACCTGTATCGATCACAAGTATTGCGGAAAGACAGGAAATTTCGGAGCGGTATCTGGAGCAGCTGATGTCAAAATTAAAAAAGGCAGGTATCATCAGAGCATCCGCGGAGCACAGGGGGGATATGTCCTTGCAAAGGAACTGGAAGAAGTTTCGGTGGGGGAGGTACTCCGTGCGCTGGAAGGAGATCTCAATCCGGTAGAATGTTCCGGGTTTCTCTTAGAGGGCGGCTGCCAGGCAGCAGATAACTGTGTGACAAAGTATGTGTGGCAGCGAATCAATGACAGTATCAATCAGACCGTAGATGAGATGAATTTAAAAGCACTCGTAGAAGTGGGCGAGAATCTCAAGGAGAGCAAGGCCGACCAGACGTGTGTTTCCAATAGAGACTGCAGAAAATAAACAAAAGGAGAAAGAACATGAGCAGACTGATTTATTTAGACAATGCGGCAACAACGAAAACTGCACCGGAAGTAGTAGATGCAATGATTCCGTACTTTACAGAGCACTATGGCAATCCATCCAGTGTGTATAGTTTTGCTTCCGGAAATAAGGAAGTGGTGAGCAGACAAAGAGAGATTATTGCGCAGGCACTTGGCGCACAGGCTAACGAAATCTATTTTACGGCAGGGGGGTCCGAGTCTGACAACTGGGCACTGAAAGCGACTGCCGAAGCGTATGAGAAGAAAGGAAAACATATCATCACGACAAAAATCGAGCACCATGCAATCCTGCATACATGTGAGTATCTGGAAAAACAGCGTGGATTTGAGATCACATATCTAGATGTGGACGAGAACGGTGTCGTAAAGCTTGATGAACTGAAAAAAGCAATTCGTCCGGATACGATCCTTATTTCTGTGATGTTTGCAAATAATGAGATCGGAACGATCCAGCCGATCCGAGAAATTGGAGAGATTGCACAGGAACACAAGATTTTGTTCCATACAGATGCAGTACAGGCATTTGGCCAGATACCGATTGATGTGGATGCCTGTCATATTGATATGCTCAGCGCAAGCGGACATAAGCTCAACGGACCGAAAGGAATCGGATTTTTATATATCCGCAAAGGAGTCAAGATCCGATCCTTTGTACACGGAGGTGCACAGGAGAGAAAGCGCCGTGCCGGAACAGAAAACGTGCCTGGTATTGTTGGAATGGGGGCAGCTGTGGAGCGTGCGATGCGGACAATGGAAACAAGAACCGCAAAAGAGCGAAAACTCAGAGATTACCTGATCGAGCGGATTGAGACAGAAATTCCATACTGCCGCTTAAACGGAGACCGCACGAACCGGCTTCCGAATAATGTAAACTTCAGTTTCCGGTTTATCGAGGGAGAATCTCTTTTGATCATGCTGGATATGAAGGGAATCTGTGCATCCAGTGGTTCTGCCTGCACATCAGGGTCTCTGGATCCGTCGCATGTATTGCTGGCGATCGGACTGCCGCACGAAATCGCACATGGTTCTCTGCGCATGACACTGGGAGAAGAGACGACCAGAGAAGATCTGGATTATACCGTAGATACACTCAAAGAGATCGTGGCAAACTTAAGAAGTATGTCACCATTATATGAAGACTTTATCAAAAAACAGAATGCATAATAAAAAGGAGTATTGATATGTATACAGAAAAAGTAATGGATCACTTCCAAAATCCAAGAAACGTAGGAGAAATTGAGAATGCAAGCGGTGTGGGAACCGTTGGAAATGCCAAATGTGGGGATATTATGAGAATTTATCTGGACATCGATGAGAATCAGATCATTCGGGATGTAAAATTTAAAACATTTGGATGTGGAGCTGCGGTTGCTACAAGCAGTATGGCAACAGAACTGGTCAAAGGAAAAAGTATTTATGAGGCGCTGCAGGTGACGAACAAGGCGGTTATGGAGGCTCTGGACGGACTTCCGCCGGTAAAGGTACACTGTTCTCTTCTTGCAGAAGAGGCAATTCATGCGGCGCTCTGGGATTACGCGGAGAAGCATCATATTAAGATCGAGGGGCTGGAAAAGCCGAAATCTGATATCCACGAAGGCGAGGAAGAGGAAGAAGAGGAATACTAAAATGAGTAAAGTTGTTGTTGGAATGTCCGGAGGGGTGGATTCTTCCGTAGCGGCATACCTTTTAAAAGAGCAGGGGTATGACGTGATCGGAGTGACCATGCAGATCTGGCAGGACGAAGAACAGGCCGCTCAGGAGGAAAACGGAGGCTGCTGCGGACTCAGTGCGGTAGATGATGCAAGAAGAGTGGCAGCTGCACTGGAAATTCCATACTATGTGATGAATTTTAAAAAAGAGTTCAAGGAAAATGTGATCGACTATTTTGTGGAAGAATATCAGAATGGAAGAACGCCCAATCCCTGTATTGCCTGTAACCGGTATGTAAAGTGGGAATCTCTTTTACAAAGAAGTCTCTCGATCGGTGCAGAGTATATTGCGACGGGACATTATGCAAGAGTGGTACAGCTGGAAAACGGAAGATATACTCTTCGGCGCTCTGCTACGCTTGCAAAAGATCAGACTTATGCATTGTATAATCTGACACAGGAACAGCTGAAAAGGACTTTGATGCCGGTGGGGAAATACACAAAAGACGAGGTACGTGCCATTGCAGAAAAGATCAATCTCAGGATTGCCAACAAACCGGACAGCCAGGATATCTGCTTTGTGCCGGATGGCGACTATGCCGCTTATATTGAAGAAGAGGCAGGGGTGAAAGTTCCGGAAGGAAATTTCGTGCTCACAGACGGTACGGTGCTTGGACGGCATAAAGGGATTACCCATTATACGGTAGGGCAGAGAAAAGGTCTGGGTCTGGCACTTGGATATCCCGCATTTGTTTTGGAGATCCGTCCGGAAACCAATGAAGTTGTGATCGGGACAAAAGAAGAATCCATGACTACACAGCTTCGAGCCAGAAATCTGAATTTTATGGCAGTGGAAGATTTAACCGAGCCTTTACATGTATTTACCAAAATACGCTATAACCACAAAGGCGCCTGGTGTACAATAGAGAAGACGGGAGAGGATGAAGTACTGTGTACCTTTGATGAACCACAAAGAGCGGTCACTCCCGGACAGGCTGTTGTATTTTATGATGGAGAGTATGTGCTCGGCGGAGGAACGATTCAATGATAACAAGTGATTCTCATATGCATACAAGATTTTCCACGGACAGTGATGCAGATATCCGGGATATGATCGAGAGTGCGCTCAAAAAAGGATTGCAGTCCATTTGTATTACCGATCATATTGACAAAGATTATCCGTTTCATGAAGATACCGGTGCAGAGGCATTTCTGGTGGATCTGGATGAGTATTTTCCGAAGCTGGCAGAGTGGAAAGAGGCATATGCGGAGAAAATTCAGATCCGGAGAGGGATTGAGCTGGGGCTGCAGCCTCATCTTGCGGGATTTTATGAAGAACTGACGAATCAGTATCCGTTTGATTTTGTGATCGGTTCAGTTCATGTGGTGCATGGGATGGATCCCTATTACGGAGAGATTTTTGAGGGACGGTCTGATGAAGAAGTTTACAAAGAGACTTTTCTGGCTACCCTGGAAAATCTGGATGCAGTCAGCAGTTTTGATGTGCTGGGTCATCTGGATTATGTGGTACGTTATGGAAAGTGTCAGGCCAGGCAGTATTCTTACAAAAAATATGCACAGGAGATTGATGAAATCCTGAAAAAAGTGATTGCAATGGGAAAAGGAATCGAGCTGAATACGGCCGGATGGAAATACGGCCTTGCATTCTGCCACCCCCATCCGGAAATTCTCTGCCGGTATAAAGAACTGGGCGGGGAAATCATCACAGTAGGATCTGATGCGCATAAGCCCGAGCATGTGGCTTATGATTTTCAGAAAGCAGCAGACGTTTTGAAGGCGTGCGGCTTTAAATATTATACAGAATTTCAGGACAGAAAACCTATTTTTAAACAACTTCTATAAAAATATATTTTAGGGTTGAATTTTTGTTTTCATTTTAGTACAATAACCGTAGTTGATGAATCTTTAACAAAGTAATTACTTGGTTGGAGATTTACAATAAACAGCTGCAAAGCAGCAACAATTTTTTTAAACTTTAGGAGGAATTAATCATGGCAGTAAAAGTAGCGATTAATGGATTTGGACGTATTGGACGTCTCGCATTCAGACAGATGTTCGGAGCAGAAGGATATGAAGTAGTTGCAATCAACGACTTAACATCTCCAAAAATGTTAGCACACCTGTTGAAATATGACTCTACACAGGGAAAATATGAACTGGCTGACAAAGTAGAAGCTGGTGAAGATTCTATCACAGTAGACGGAAAAGAAATCAAAATCTATGCAAAAGCTGACGCTAAAGAACTTCCATGGGGAGAAATCGGCGTAGACGTAGTTCTGGAGTGTACAGGATTCTACACATCTAAAGCAAAAGCTCAGGCACACATCGATGCAGGTGCTAAGAAAGTAGTTATCTCTGCTCCAGCAGGAAACGATCTTCCAACAATCGTATACAATGTAAACCACGAGCAGCTGACAAAAGATGATCACATCATTTCTGCAGCTTCTTGTACAACAAACTGCTTGGCTCCAATGGCAAAAGCTCTGAACGACCTTGCAGCAGTTAAATCTGGTATCATGTGCACAATCCACGCTTACACAGGAGATCAGATGACACTTGACGGACCACAGAGAAAAGGTGACTTAAGAAGATCTCGTGCAGCAGCTTGCAACATCGTTCCAAACAGCACAGGTGCAGCAAAAGCAATCGGTCTGGTTATCCCAGAACTGAACGGAAAACTCATCGGATCTGCTCAGCGTGTTCCAACACCAACAGGATCTACAACAATCCTTACAGCAGTAGTTGAAGGAAACGTAACAGTTGATCAGATCAACGAAGCTATGAAAGCAGCATCTAACGAATCTTTCGGATACAACACAGATGAGATCGTATCCAGCGATATCGTAGGAATGAGATTTGGATCTTTATTCGATGCTACACAGACAATGGCTCTTCCATTAGACAATGGAACAACAGAAGTACAGGTTGTTTCTTGGTATGACAACGAAAACTCTTACACAAGCCAGATGGTAAGAACAATCAAACACTTCGGAACATTACTGTAAGTCGAAATATAGAAAAATTTAATCAGTTAGATTATATTTTTGAAAAATAGGCTCACAAAGGTCCGGTCTTATTTGGACCGGACCTTTTTGTCTGACAGAAAATAAACACAGGGAGGCAATCAAAATGCTTAACAAAAAATCAGTAGATGATATCAATGTAAAAGGAAAAAGAGTGCTTGTAAGATGTGACTTTAACGTGCCGTTGATCGATGGTAAGATCACAGACGAAAACCGTCTGGTAGCAGCTCTTCCAACAATTAAAAAATTAGTTGCAGACGGAGGAAAAGTAATCCTTTGCTCACACCTTGGAAAACCGAAGGGAGAGCCAAAACCGGAATTATCTCTTGCACCGGTAGCAGTAAGATTGTCAGAACTTCTCGGACAGGAAGTAAAATTTGCAGCAGATGCTGAAGTAGTAGGCGAGAATGCAAAAGCAGCAGTGGCAGCAATGAACGATGGAGATATCGTACTTCTTGAGAATACACGTTACAGAGCAGAAGAGACAAAGAACGGAGAAGCATTCTCCAAAGAACTGGCTTCTTTATGTGATGTGTTCGTAAACGATGCATTCGGAACAGCTCACAGAGCACACTGCTCTAACGTTGGTGTGACACAGTTCGTAGACACAGCAGTTGTCGGATACTTAATGCAGAAAGAAATCGACTTCCTTGGAAACGCAGTAGAAAATCCGGAGAGACCATTCGTTGCAATCCTTGGAGGATCTAAAGTTTCCAGCAAGATTTCTGTAATCAACAACCTGCTTGAAAAAGTAGATACACTGATCATCGGTGGTGGAATGTGCTTCACATTTACAAAAGCTCAGGGTGGAAATGTCGGAAAATCTCTTCTGGAAGAAGATTACTTACAGTACGCACTGGATATGATTGAAAAAGCAAAAGAAAAAGGTGTAAAATTACTCCTTCCTGTAGATGCTGTTGCAGCAGATGAATTCTCTAATGATGCAAACATCAAGGTTGTTCCTCAGAATGAAATCCCAGAAGGATGGATGGGGCTGGATATCGGACCTGAGACAGCAAAATTATATGCTGAAGCAGTAAAATCTGCAAAAACAGTTGTATGGAACGGACCAATGGGATGTTTCGAAATGCCAAACTTTGCAAACGGAACAGAAACAGTTGCAAAAGCACTTTCTGAGACAGATGCTGTGACAATCATCGGTGGTGGAGATTCCGCAGCAGCTGTAAACCAGTTAGGATACGGAGACAAGATGACACACATCTCTACAGGTGGTGGAGCATCTCTGGAATTCCTTGAAGGAAAAGAACTCCCGGGAGTAGCAGCAGCTAACGATAAGTAAAAAGCTTAGCGTTTACTTAGTTCTCCGCACTTGGCGAGGTATTTTCGAGCCTAGTAAGGAGAACATCCCGTAAAGGAAGCTTAGCGAAAACAAGCAAAGCTTAGTGAAAACAAGCCGCAGGCGCAGTTTGGAATAAACAGTGTACATAACAGTACAGGAAAGAGTGAAGAGTATGTCAAGAAAGAAAATTATCGCAGGAAACTGGAAAATGAACAAAACTCCAAGCGAAGCAGTTGCATTAGTAGAAGAGTTAAAACCACTGGTAGCAAATGAAGAAGTAGATGTTGTATTCTGTGTACCGGCTATCGATATCGTACCGGTTGTAGAAGCCGTAAAAGGAACAAACATCCAGGTTGGAGCAGAAAACATGTACTTCGAAGAGAGCGGAGCTTACACAGGAGAGATCTCTCCGGCTATGCTCGTAGATGCAGGAGTAAAATACGTTGTACTTGGACATTCTGAGAGAAGAGATTACTTCGGTGAGACAAACGAAGATGTCAACAAAAAAGTCCTGAAAGCATTTGAGCACGGTATTACACCGATCATGTGCTGTGGAGAGACTCTGGAGCAGAGAGAACAGGGCGTAACAATGGATTTCATTCGCCAGCAGGTAAAAGTTGGATTCCAGAATGTAACAGCTGATCAGGCAAAAACTGCAGTGATCGCTTATGAGCCAATCTGGGCAATCGGAACAGGAAAAACAGCTACAACAGAGCAGGCTCAGGAAGTTTGCAAAGGAATCCGTGAGTGCATCGCTGAAGTTTATGATGAAGCTACAGCAGAAGCAATTCGCATTCAGTACGGCGGATCTGTAAACGCTGCAACAGCTCCTGAATTATTTGCACAGCCGGATATTGATGGAGGACTCGTAGGTGGAGCTTCTCTTAAAGCTGATTTCGGACAGATTGTCAACTACAAATAGAAATCGCATTTGCCGATCATTTACAAATTAAGGTGTGGGCATGACCTTTTGGTTGCGCCTGCACCTCTTTCATTTCCCGTTCGAGAGAGTAAATTTTGAGGAGGTACAAATTTCATGAATCAGAAAGAAGCGGTTCACGAACGATTAAAAGAATATGCGTGTGTCGCACCTGATCAGATGATGCAGAAGCTTCAGATCAATGCAGAGGGGATTACGCAGGAAGAGGCAATCATCCGGCGACAGAAATATGGAAATAGTGCGCCGTCTGCAAAGAATAAGGATACGATGTTTTATTGTATTCGAAGAGCTTTTGTGAATCCATTTTCTACGATCCTGTTTTTCCTTGGTTTAATCTCTTTGGTAACAGATGTATTTTTGTCCAGTGATTATCAGAAGAATCTGACAGCGGTCCTGATCATTTTTTCCATGCTGATTCTCAGTGGAATTGTCCGGCTGACTCAGGAGCTGCATTCTAAACGAGTTGCAGATGAACTGTTTCAGTTGGTGCATACAACGGTTCAGGTACTCAGAGATGGACAATGGGTGGAGTTATCTTCTTCTGAATTGGTAGTTGGCGATCAGATCCGCTTAGAGGCAGGCGACAGGGTTCCGGCAGATTTGCGGTTAACAGGCGCGACGGATTTGTTTGTTTCGCAATCAGTGATCACCGGTGAAAGTGCCATACTCGAAAAATTTCCGGAGGCTTTGCCCAAAGAACCGCAGAAACTGACAGATTACAGCAATATACTGTTCGGAGGCACGACAGTTGCAGGAGGAACGGGAACTGGGATTGTCCTGACAGTTGGTCAGGAGACAGTTTACGGTGGTCTGACTCCGTCTGTGGAGGCACGCAAGCAGAGATTTGACCGTGGTGCCAATTCGATCGCATGGGTGTTGATCCGATTTATGACAGTTTTAGTCCCGGTTGTGTTTCTTGCAAGCGGACTGACGAAGGGAGACTGGTTAGAAGCGTTTTTATTTGCACTTTCTGTTGCAGTCGGAATCACACCGGAGCTGCTTCCGATGGTGGTCAACGCCTGTCTGGCAAAAGGCAGTCATTCGATGGGAAAGAAACAGACAATCGTAAAAAATATCAATGCGATGCAGAGTTTTGGAAGCATGGATGTCCTGTGTGTGGATAAAACAGGAACATTGACCCAGGATACAGTCCTGCTGGAGTATTACATGGATATTCTCGGGAATGAGAGTCAGAAGGTGCTGGATTATGCATATCTGGCAAGTCATTATTCTACCGGAGTGGGAAATCATCTGGACGAGGCGATCTGCAAGGCGGAGAAAATGCAGGGAAAAGCAGATTACTACAGGCAGCTGACAGAAAAATATCAAAAGACAGATGAACTTCCTTTCGACTATAACCGACGTTTTTCCAGTGTATTATTGAATACGGGAGAAGAAAATATCTGGATCATCAAGGGAAGTATTGAGGAAGTTGCGAGGCAGTGCAGCATGATAGAATACCGTGGAGAGAAAACAGCGGCAGGTGCGGATATCCTGCAAAATGTTCACGCTGTGGTTGATGAAATGCTGGAAGACGGGATGAAGGTAATTGCAGTTGCCTATAAAACAATGAGCAGAGCAGCCCTTGTTCCCGAGGAAGAGCATGACTTTATTCTGTTGGGGTATCTGGCATTTTTTGATGCGCCAAAGAAGAGTGCCGCAAGTGCAATTCAGAAGCTTCACAGTCTTCATGTGAATGTAAAGGTGCTGACAGGAGATCAAAAACAAGTAGCACGATCCATTTGCAGGCGTATCGGAATTCCCGCAGAGAGTTGTCTGACAGGAGCACAGCTGGATGCTCTTTCTGAAAATGAATTGCCCATAGCGGTTGAGAAAACAAATATTTTTGCAGAACTCTCGCCAAAACAGAAAGCCATGCTGGTGGAAACGCTGCAGACAAACGGGCATACAGTTGGATTTCTGGGAGACGGTCTGAATGATCTGCCGGCTGTTATCCGGGCAGATGTGGGGATTTCCGTTGAAAATGCAACAGAAGCGGTGCGGGAGAGTGCGAATGTCATCCTGCTGAAAAAGGATCTGAATGTGCTGGAAGAAGGTGTTTTAGAGGGAAGAGAAGCATTTGCCAATATGCTCAAATACATTAAGATTACGGCATCTTCTAATTTTGGCAATATTTGTGCGATTGTTGCAGCCAGCGTGTTACTGCCGTTTTTCCCGATGACTTCCATACAGCTGCTGCTTCTGAACCTGCTGTATGATATCCTTTGTCTGATTTTACCGTGGGATCATGTAGATGCAGATCTGTTGACAAAACCGTTGGAGTGGTCTGGCAGGACACTGGGAAAATTCATGACCTTTTTTGGACCGGTCAGTTCGCTGTTTGATCTGCTGACCTTTGTGTTTTTGTATTTTGTTCTTTGTCCGGGAGTGTGCGACGGCTCTTTTGGAAGTCTTTCGGCGGAGAAGCAGAGCTTGTTTATTTCCATGTTTCAGACAGGGTGGTTTTTAGAATCCATGTGGACACAGGTATTGATTCTGCAGCTTCTGCGTACAAAACAGCTTCCGCTGATACAAAGCAGACCGGGGCGTATGGTCACGGGAGTTACGATTCTGGGGATTGTATTATTTACACTGCTGCCGGTTACTCCGGTAGGGAAGATGCTTGGAATGACTGCGATGTCTCCTGTCTATTTTCTGTTTTTGGTCGCAGATGTGATTGCGTATCTTCTGTTGGTCACACTGGCAAAAGCATTCTATATCAAAAAGAATCAGGATCTGATCTGAGAAAGGAGGAGCCGGAATATGAAAAAAAATATTGGTTATGTGAATCTGGATTCCTCCATTGCTCTGTGGCTTATGGAGCATCTGCCACCCGGTGAATTGAAAAACGGAATCGAAGATTTGCTGAATAAAGAATGCAGTTCTCTTATATTGGAATCAGATACGGATGAATTATCTGTGTGGGATCATTCGGTCATCCGCTGCGGTACGCTGGAAATTTATCCGAAATCTCGCAAGGTGGAGCAAAACGGAACAGAGATTTCTCTCACGCCGAAGGAATTTGATATCCTTTTGTTTCTTGCGCGCAATCGTGGGGAAGTCTTTACAAAGGAACAGATCTATCAGGCTGTGTGGGATGGAGAATATTTGATGGATGACAGCAATATTATGGCTTTTATTCGTAAGATCCGTAAAAAGATCGAACCCAATCCGGATGCTCCGGAGTATATAGTAACGATATGGGGAATCGGATACAAATTCAGTGACAGGCTGTAACAGTAACAATTCTTGCTAAATCGCAAGAAAATCGCAAGGTTTTGACTATGTGATTTTCTATGCGATTTTTTTATACTTTAATTAAACCCGTATTTGCGGGTTCTTATCGATATATTACATGAATGGATGGAGGTGAGAAAAATGGATTCTGACGGTAGTACGCAGATTTACAGGCAGATGTTTATAGAAAGAGAGAGGGCAGAATCTGTTTTTCTCCCTGAAATATAAGGATCTTGCCTCAAAAAGAAGGAGGTATAGACCGATGAATAAGAAAATAAATCGTATAGAAGTTCGTCAGACAGCACAGAAAGCTGCCATTCGAGATGAGCAGAATCGCCGCATTCAGTTTGCGGCAACACATCCTATACAGGAAACGTTAGGATATCTGAACACAACACTCTGTGGACTGGAACCGGGAAAAGTAGAGGAAAACCGTTCAGAATATGGTTCCAATAAAGTGACTCGTGAAAAAAAGAAAACTCTGCCGCAGAGACTGGCTGGTGCATTTATCAACCCGTTCACTGCGATTTTGTTTTGTCTGGCGCTGGTTTCATCCTTTACGGATATGATTTTTCCACATTTCTCTCTGTTTGGCTGTGTGCCAAAGGATTTTGACTGTCTGACGGTCGTCATTATTTTGACGATGGTATTTTTATCCGGAACGCTTCGTTTTGTACAGGAAAGCAGAAGCGGCAATGCGGCTGAAAAACTGCTTGCAATGATCACAACGACTTGTACTGTAACCCGCAAAGGTCAGGAAATGGCAGAAATTCCGCTGGATGAGGTGGTAGTGGGGATATTGTTCACCTGTCTGCAGGGGACATGCTGCCTGCAGATGTGCGGATTCTGGATGCAAAGGATTTATTTGTCAGCCAGGCAAGCCTGACAGGAGAGAGCGAGCCCATTGAAAAGATACCGATGGTCAATGAGACCAGGGATGCAATTACGGATTACACTAATATTGCGTTTATGGGCAGCAATGTCATTTCCGGAAGTGCGTCAGCAGTCGTTGTTACAGTCGGGGATCATACACTGTTTGGTTCCATGGCCTCAGAAGTGGCGCATGAAGCAGTGGAAACAAGCTTCAGCAAAGGAGTCAACGCGGTATCGTGGGTGCTGATCCGGTTTATGCTGGTTATGGTTCCGCTGGTATTTGTGGCAAATGGTATTACAAAAGGCGACTGGCTCTCTGCCTTTTTATTTGGAATTTCCATTGCAGTGGGACTGACGCCGGAAATGCTGCCGATGATCGTAACTACTTGTCTTGCGAAAGGTGCTGTGTCCATGAGCAAGAAGCAGACGATCGTCAAAAATCTGAATTCTATTCAAAATTTTGGTGCGATCGACATTCTGTGTACAGACAAAACAGGAACACTGACACAGGATAAAGTTGTTCTCGAATATCATTAAATGTAAATGGAGAGGATGACCTTCGTGTGCTCAGGCATGCGTATCTGAACAGTTACTTCCAGACAGGATATAAGAATCTGATGGATGTGGCGATCATCCAGAAAACAGAAGAGGAAGAAGCGGATGATCCACAGCTTGTTGATCTGTCCGAGCACTATGTAAAAGTGGATGAGATTCCCTTTGATTTCGCTCGCCGCAGACTGACGACGGTTGTACAGAATCGGGATGGAAAGACGCAGATGGTGACAAAGGGAGCGGTAGAAGAGATGCTTTCTATCTGCTCTTTTGCGGAGTGTGACGGAAAAGTGCGGCCAATGACAAAGGAATTAAAAAGCCGTATCCTTGCAACAGTAGATGATCTCAATGAGAAAGGATTTCGTGTGCTGGCAATCGCACAGAAAAGCAATCCGTCTCCGGCGGGTGCATTCGGTGTAACGGATGAGTGTGATATGGTGCTTATGGGATATCTTGCATTTCTTGATCCGCCGAAAGAGTCTACTGCGGATGCGATCAAGGCTTTAAAAGCCCATGGTGTGACAACGAAGATTTTGACCGGGGACAACGATAAAGTCACTCGTACAATCTGTAAGCAGGTAGGGCTTAAGGTAAGAAATATGCTGCTTGGTTCCGATCTGGAGAACATGAGTGATCAGGAATTGGCAAAAGCAGCAGAAACTACAGATGTTTTTGCAAAGCTGACACCGGATCAGAAAGCGAGAGTGGTGTCTGTATTTCGTGAAATGGCCATACAGTCGGCTTTATGGGAGATGGTATTAACGATGCTTCGGCAATGAAATCCGCAGACATTGGAATTTCTGTTGATACAGCAGTAGATGTGGCGAAAGAATCCGCAGATATTGTGCTGCTGGAAAAAGATCTGATGGTTCTGGAAGAAGGAATTATTGAAGGACGCAAGACATATGCAAATATGATCAAGTACATCAAGATGACGGCAAGCTCTAACTTTGGAAACATGTTTTCCGTATTGGCGGCATCGGCACTGCTTCCGTTTTTGCCGATGGAAAGCTGCAGCTGATCTTTTTGAATTCTGATCTATGACCTTTCCTGTACTGCAATTCCATGGGATAATGTGGACGAAGAGTTTATTTCTGTACCCCGCAAATGGGATGCGTCCAGTGTGGGCAGCTTTATGATGTGGATCGGACCGACAAGTTCGGTTTTTGACTGGATGACTTATATTTTTATGTACTTTGTATTTTGTCCGCTCTTTGTTTCCAGGGGAGTGCTGTACAATGATCTTGCCAGTCATTTTGCCGGCGCAGATTTGGTACGGATGCAGACGGCTTATGTTGCAATGTTTCAGACGGGATGGTTTATCGAATCTATGTGGAGCCAGACTCTGGTCATCCATATGATCCGCACACCAAAACTTCCGTTTATTCAAAGCCATGCATCTGCACCACTGACGCTGATGACATTTACAGGAATCGGAGTGCTGACGATCATTCCATTTACTACATTTGGCAGAATGTTGGGATTTGTGGCACTGCCGACGGCATATTTTGCGTATCTGATTCCGTGCATCCTGCTTTATATGGTGCTGGCAACAAGTTTGAAAAAAGCATATGTGCGTCATTATGGAGAATTGCTGTAAAAGGAGGAATGAAGGATGAACTGGACAAATCTTTGGATAAAATTATTTGGAACAACGAAGTTTATGGGACTCGATATGGGATTCTGGGTATCGATTGCAGTTGTGATCGTGGTTGTGATCCTTATGAATGTAATATTCTGGAATATGGAGCTGACAGAAAAATAAAGGATAAAATATTTCCCTCAAAAATCAGAAAATAAATGACGGTACAGCTTTCAAATGGTATAATCAAATCATATGATCCAAAGGAAGCGTGAGTGAAAAGAGAGGGTGGTTATCCATGCGTATGAAAGAGAAAAAGGTACTTCTGTTTCTGGCTCTGATGTTTCTGTGCATATGCAGTCCCATGAGAGCAGAGGCAAGAGCAGGAGGAGCCAGCGGCGGTTCTTCCGGAGGCGGAGGAGGCTTTAGTTCCGGAGGCGGCAGTTATTACAGTTCGCATTCCAACCGTACCGGCAGAAGTTCCAGTCCGGTAAGCAGTGTTGTCATGTTTGGGGGATTTTTCCTGATGGCGAATGCGGGAGTCGTACTGTTTTTTGTCAAATCCAGAAGGGCATCTTCCAAAAGCTACCGGGAGATGAGGCAGTATCAGCAGTTTGGGGACAACTGGGATATCAATGAGATCCAGGAGCAGGTGAAGAATGCATATTTTGTGATCCAGGAATGCTGGAAGCGTCAGGATCCGGATTATGCAAAGGACTATATGAGTCAGAAATGTTACGATGATTTTGTAATGAAGCTGGGGTGGATGCAGGTTCGAAATGAAGTTCCGGTGCAGAAAAATGAACGGCTTTTAAGTGCGGTGCCGGTACATACATTTGACGATCTGGGGAAAGATCAGGATTATATCTGGTATTTGATCCACGGAAAAATGATCGATTATGTGGTGGATGAAAAGACGGGAAGGATGATACGCGGAAGCAGGAAAAATGAAGCGTTCTATGAATACTGGAAATTTATTCACCTGAACGGACACTGGGTTCTGGATGAAATCAGGCAGAAGGATGAAATGGATATCGATGAGTTTGCAAATTCATAAGAAAGATATTTGCAAAATCAAGGAAAAACGGTTACAATAGTCTACGGAATGAAAGAGGTAAATTCCATACAGGAATTACAAATTCACAGATAAAGTAAAAGGAGATATGGACATGAGTAAAAAACCAACCGTATTGATGATCTTAGATGGATATGGACTGAATGATACAACAAAAGGAAATGCTGTGGCAGAAGGAAAGACTCCGGTCATGGATAAACTGATGGCAGAGTATCCGTTTGTAAAAGGAAATGCAAGTGGAATGGCAGTCGGACTTCCGGAAGGTCAGATGGGAAACTCTGAGGTAGGACATCTGAACATGGGAGCAGGACGCATCATTTACCAGGAACTGACAAAGATCACAAAAGCGATCGAAGATGGAGATTTCTTTGAGAATCAGGCGCTGCTTGCAGCATGCAAAAATGCAAAAGAGAACAATACAGCTCTTCATATGATGGGACTGGTTTCTGACGGTGGTGTACACAGCCATAACGGACATATTTACGGACTTCTGGAGCTTGCAAAGAGACAGGGTGTAGAAAAAGTGTATGTACACTGTTTCCTGGACGGACGTGACACTCCGCCGGCATCCGGAAAAGAATATGTAGAAGCTCTGGAAGCAAAAATGAAAGAAATCGGTATCGGAGAAGTGGCATCTGTCAGCGGACGTTACTATGCAATGGACAGAGATAACCGCTGGGATCGTGTGGAGAGAGCTTACAATGCACTGGTAAAAGGAGAAGGCGTACAGGCAGAATCTGCGACAGCAGGGATTCAGGCTTCTTACGATGCAGATAAGACAGATGAGTTCGTAGAACCAATGGTGATCGTAAAAGACGGTGCACCGGTGGCAACTGTAAAAGATGGAGATTCTGTGATCTTCTTCAACTTCCGCCCAGACCGTGCAAGAGAGATCACAAGAACATTCTGTGATGATAACTTTGAAGGATTTGACAGAGGAGAGAGAGTCAAGACAACATTTGTATGCTTTACAGAGTATGATGTGACGATCCAGAATAAGCAGGTAGCATTTGTAAAAGAAGAGATCACAAATACATTCGGTGAATTTCTGGCAGCACACAACATGACACAGGCTCGTATTGCAGAGACTGAAAAATATGCACATGTAACATTCTTCTTCAACGGTGGAGTAGAAGAACCAAACAAGGGAGAAGACAGAATCCTTGTAAAATCTCCAAAAGTGGCAACTTACGATCTGAAACCGGAGATGAGTGCATATGAAGTATGCGATAAGCTGGTAGATGCGATCAAATCTGACAAATATGATGTGATCATTATCAATTTTGCAAATCCGGATATGGTCGGACATACTGGAGTAGAAGATGCAGCGATCAAAGCGATCGAAGCAGTGGATGAGTGTGTAGGAAAAGCAGTGGATGCACTGAAAGAAGTGGACGGACAGATGTTCATCTGTGCAGATCATGGAAATGCAGAACAGCTGATCGATGAGACAACAGGTGAGCCGTTTACGGCACATACAACAAATCCGGTACCGTTTATTCTTGTGAATGCTGATCCGGCTTACAAACTGAGAGAAGGCGGATGCCTGGCAGACATCGCTCCTACACTGATCGAGCTGATGGGAATGGAGCAGCCAAAAGAAATGACAGGAAAATCTCTGCTTGTAAAATAATCGCAGAGAACAGGTTGTTTCAACAGGAATAGAAATACAGGGAAGATACAGCAGGCAGAGGTTTGGAATTTTTTCGGGCTTCTGCCTGCTTTGTAAGAAAGGCATATTATGAGAGAGAAACTGACCCAAAGTGATGTCAAAAAGATTCAGCAGGAGATTGAACACAGAAAGCTGGTAGAGCGCAAAGAACTCATTGAAGCGGTCAAAGAGGCACGCTCTCACGGGGATCTGAGCGAAAATTTTGAATACCATGCGGCGAAAAAAGAGAAGAACAGAAATGAAAGCCGGATCCGTTATCTGGAGAGAATGTTAAAGACTGCAGTTATTGTAGAGGACCATTCCGGTGCAGATGAAGTTGGATTAAACAATACCGTTCAGGTATACTGTGAGGATGATGACGAGCTGGAGACGTACCGGATCGTAACTTCAGTGAGAGGAAGCTCCCTAAACGGACTGATCAGCATTGAATCACCGATCGGTAAAGCCCTTTTGGGACACAAAGTAGGCGATCGGGTATTTGTCAAAGTAAATGATGAGTTCGGTTATTATGTAGTGATCAAAAAAATAGAGAATACACAGGATGAAGATGCAGACAAGATCCGCAGCTTTTAGAAGGAGGAGAACATGGCATATCAGTATGAACTTGTCCTGTTTGATCTGGACGGAACGTTGACAGATTCCGGTCTCGGAATCATGAACAGTGTCCAGTATGCATTGAAAAAAATCGGCAGGGGCGTAGAAAATCTGGAAGAGCTTAAATGCTTCGTGGGACCGCCGCTTGCACAGCAGTTTGCAAAATTCTGCGGGTTTTCAGATGAAAAAGGGCATCAGATGGTAGAATTTTACCGGGAATATTACGAAGGAAAAGGGATGCTTGAAAATGCTGTTTATGATGGCATCCCGGAAGTACTGGAACAGTTAAAAAATGCGGGAATCCGTCTGGCAGTTGCGACATCCAAGCCGGAGAAATATGCAAGGAAGATTGCAGAGCATTTTAAGATCGCGCCATATTTTGAGTTTATCGGAGGGGCAAATATGGACGGAAGCCGTACGAAAAAGGCAGAAGTCATTGAGTATGTGCTGAAAAACTGTAAAGTAGAAGACAGGCAGTCGGTGCTGATGGTCGGTGACAGAGAACATGATATCTTGGGAGCAAAGGCATGCAAAGTGTCTGCATTGGGAGTCTTATATGGCTATGGTGACAGAGCGGAGCTTGAAGATGCAGGCGCTGACTGGATCGTGAGTACGCCGGCAAAGATTACGGAAAAAATACTGGGAAGGGAATGAACTGGTCAGTTTAACAAAAAATTTTGTCAGAACCCGGTATAGATTTAACATAACATCCTTACAATAAATGTTGGATAAGAACATGAGAAAAAGATTGTGAGGAATCAATATGTATACAAGATTATGGAAACTGATCACAAAACACATGGAAGAAAATTCCAGAATGGCAGTGTTTCTGACTTCTGCAATGCTGATCTGGACAATTGGAATTACGATGGCAGGAATTTTGGTCTGTATCATCAAGCATATGAATGTGATATGCAGGCTGAGTGATCTGATCTGTGCCGGAATCTATGCAGGACTGGTCTTTGGGCTTTTTGGCGGCGGATGCTTTTTATGGAATCACAGAAATCATTTATATAAACAATAAGAGCGAGGCTTATAGATGAGAAGAATGGACTTTACAACGGAGCATGTAGAATCATTTCAGCCGGGAGAGACATATGAGGTGACGGAGTGCGTACTTCCGTCCTCCTATTATTATGTGCTGGAACATGCTCTGGGTATCAGTAAAAATTTTAAGAATGCGGAGCGTTTAAAGACAACGACAGGAACAGTTGTGGATACGAGAAAAACGTCACGTTTTGATTTTGTAATCTTGGAATTTGACGAGTAATGCAGTATAATAACAGAAGAAAAATCCAAACGAGGTGATAAGAATGAACCCAGAAAGAATTGAAGCAATGTGCGGTGGAAAGGGACATGTGCTGATCAAGCATATTCTCGGAGAAAAGAGATGAATGGAAAGTGCGGGCTTTACGCGGAAGTGACTCTGGAGCCGGGGTGTTCCCTTGGTTACCATGAACATCATGGAGAAAGTGAGACGTATTACATCCTGACCGGAGAGGGCAATTATGACGACAATGGAAGAATCCGCCCGGTAAAAGCCGGTGATGTGACATTTACACCGGATGGATGCGGACATGCACTGACCAATACCGGTGATACAGATCTTGTGTTCATGGCACTGATCATTAAAGACTGATGAAAAAGACAGTCATTCCCAAAAGAACAGGAATGACTGTCTTTTTTTATGCTTTCTGATCAAGAAGACATCGCCGGTTATATACAAGATGCAGATACATGGCATCTTTGGCGCGCAGCGTATCGTGTGCTGCGATCGCATCGGTGATCTCCGGTGTGTTTCAATCGTTTCATGTAAAGCCGATTTGTTTGTCAGTTGGAATAAAAGTGGATCGAGCTGTTGATTACGGGAATCAGCGCGGAACGACCGAGATTTT
>ENA-OQJX01000104-OQJX01000104.1-human-gut-metagenome-genome-assembly--contig:-NODE-104-length-56290-cov-3.234122_pt1 | contig 56290 bp, 68 predicted proteins | sample MGYA00242615_ERZ504782 | MGnify/ENA primary metagenome ERZ504782 (study PRJEB26092, sample SAMD00036354) | human gut metagenome | host: Homo sapiens | study: EMG produced TPA metagenomics assembly of... | reverse complement strand
GATTCTGGCAGTACATACGTCTATGGAGTACTTCAAGCAGAAGATCAAGCCGGAGAAGTGGGCTCGAAGCGCTATGCCGCATAAAGTGAATCCGATTGACTTTGAAAATGCGGAAGGTAACTTGGGCATAGCAACGTCTATTCTGGAACATTTGGCTGTGAAGCTTCCTGTTTCCCGTTTGCAGCGTGACTTGACAGACTCAACGGTGTTGCGTAATGTCGGTGTACCTTTCGGGCACATCGTGATTGCCATCCAGAGTTCTTTGAAAGGATTGCGCAAACTGTTATTGAACGAACCGGCTATTTATCGTGATTTGGATAATTGTTGGAGTGTAGTGGCAGAAGCTATTCAGACCATCCTGCGCCGTGAGGCTTATCCGCATCCGTATGAAGCTTTGAAAGCGTTAACCCGCACCAACCAAGCTATTACAGAAAGTTCTATTAAAGAGTTTATCGAAGAATTGAATGTAAGCGAAGATATTAAAAAAGAGTTAAGAGCAATCACTCCCCATACATATACGGGGCTTTAATTGTTTACTTATATAATAAACGTGTTTTTTAAATAGCCGTGAGGCCAAAGTCTAATTTATTCGAATAAAAAAATGAGCACAGAAAACGAAAGAATGGCGCGAAAATTCTTTCAATGAAGAGAATACAGGTGCCGGCCGTGATGGTAACAGGTCTTACAACAGAGAAGGTGGAGAACGTCCGTATCGCCCTTCTTACAACCGTGAAGGCGGGGATCGTCCGTATCGCCCGCGATTTAATGCCAACAATGAAGGAGGCGAACGCCCGCAGCGTTCGTACGGTGACCGCTCTTATGGCGACCGTCCCCAACGTCCTTCTTACAATCGTGAAGGTGGAGATCGTCCGTATCGTCCTCGCTTCAATAACAATAATGAAGGAGGTGAACGCCCGCAACGTCCTTACAACCGCGAAGGTGGTTCTTATGACCGTCCTCAACGTCCTTCTTACAACCGTGAAGGTGGTGACCGTCCGTATCGTCCCCGTTTCAATAACGGCGAAGGTGGCGGCTATCGCAGCAACAACGGCGGTGGAGGTTATCGTCCGAGATATAATAACGACCGTCAAGGAGGATATCGTCCTCGTCCGCGTACCGGCGATTATGATCCGAACGCTAAGTATAGCGTAAAGAAACAGATCGAGTACAAGGAACAGTTCGTTGATCCGAATGAACCGATTCGTCTGAATAAGTTCCTGGCTAATGCAGGTGTTTGCTCCCGTCGTGAGGCTGATGAATTTATCACAGCAGGTGTGGTTTCTGTAAACGGTGAAGTGGTAACGGAATTGGGTACGAAGATCAAACGTTCGGATGTGGTTAAGTTCCACGACGAACCGGTAAGCATTGAACGCAAGGTATATGTATTGCTGAATAAACCGAAAGATACCGTTACTACATCGGACGATCCGCAGGAACGCCGTACAGTAATGGATTTGGTGAAAGGCGCTTGCAACGAACGTATTTATCCGGTAGGACGTCTGGACCGTAACACGACTGGTGTACTGTTACTGACGAATGACGGTGATCTGGCTTCCAAGCTGACACACCCGAAATTCCTGAAGAAGAAAATTTATCATGTTCATCTGGACAAGAACCTGACTAAAGCAGATATGGAACAGATTGCAGCTGGTATCCAGTTGGAAGATGGCGAAATCCATGCAGATGCGATCAGCTATACAGATGATTTCAAGAAAGACCAGGTCGGTATCGAAATTCACTCCGGTAAGAACCGTATCGTTCGCCGTATTTTCGAATCACTGGGTTATAAAGTAGTAAAACTCGACCGTGTGTTCTTCGCCGGACTGACCAAAAAAGGTCTGCGTCGCGGAGACTGGCGTTACCTGTCGGAAGCAGAAGTAAACTACCTCCGCATGGGTTCGTTTGAGTAATAAGTCAATAAATAATAACTTGACAGAGGACGGGGAAAGAAAGCAGGAAAGAATTCATCCTGCATTTGAAACCTCGTCTTCTTGTATCTAAAAAGAAAAAGTTAAATGGAAAAGATTGGTAGAACAAAAATTGTTGACCTGTTGAAGCGCACAGACATTGGCGCTATGGTCAATGTGAAAGGATGGGTTCGCACCCGTAGAGGTAGCAAACAAGTAAACTTTATCGCACTGAATGACGGTTCTACAATAAATAATTTGCAGATCGTAGTAGATTTGGCTAATTTCGATGAAGAGATGCTGAAACTGATTACTACCGGCGCTTGTATCAGCGTGAACGGAGAAATGGTAGAATCAGTGGGTTCCGGACAGAAAGTGGAAGTACAGGCTCGTGAAATCGAAGTGCTGGGTACTTGCGATAATACATATCCATTACAGAAGAAAGGTCACTCTATGGAATTCTTGCGCGAGATTGCTCACTTGCGTCCGCGTACCAATACATTCGGTGCAGTGTTCCGCATCCGTCACAACATGGCGATTGCTATTCACAAGTTCTTCCATGAAAAGGGCTTCTTCTATTTCCATACGCCGATTATTACGGCTTCCGATTGTGAAGGTGCCGGACAGATGTTCCAGGTGACTACCATGAACCTGTATGACTTGAAGAAAGACGAGAGAGGTTCTATCTCATACGAAGATGATTTCTTCGGTAAGCAGGCAAGTCTGACTGTTTCCGGTCAGCTGGAAGGTGAGTTGGCAGCTACTGCTTTGGGATCTATCTACACATTCGGTCCTACGTTCCGTGCCGAAAACTCCAACACTCCCCGCCACTTGGCAGAGTTCTGGATGATTGAGCCGGAAGTGGCTTTCAACGACATTACAGACAACATGGACTTGGCAGAAGAGTTCATCAAATATTGTGTGAAATGGGCGTTGGATAACTGTGCGGATGATGTGAAGTTCCTGAACGATATGTTCGATAAAGGCTTGATTGAACGTCTGCAAGGTGTATTGAAAGATGATTTCGTACGTTTGCCTTATACAGACGGTATCAAGATTCTTGAAGAAGCTGTTGCAAAAGGACATAAGTTTGAATTCCCGGTTTACTGGGGCGTGGACTTGGCTTCCGAACACGAACGTTTCTTAGTGGAAGAACACTTCAAACGTCCGGTGATTCTGATTGATTATCCGAAGGAAATCAAGGCCTTCTATATGAAGCAGAACGAAGATGGTAAGACTGTACGTGCCATGGACGTTCTTTTCCCGAAAATTGGTGAAATTATCGGTGGTTCCGAACGTGAAGCCGACTATAACAAGCTGATGACCCGTATTGAAGAAATGCATATCCCGATGAAGGATATGTGGTGGTATCTGGATACCCGTAAGTTCGGTACTTGTCCTCACTCCGGTTTCGGATTAGGATTCGAACGTCTGTTATTGTTTGTAACAGGTATGGCGAATATCCGTGACGTGATACCGTTCCCGCGTACACCAAGAAATGCTGATTTCTAATATTTCGGTATATTTATGTAAAACTCGCATAATCTTTAGGTTATGCGAGTTTTTTTATGCTCTGAATTGCTGTATTCTCAAAATAAATCTTTATATTTGGAAATACGCATTCGAGAGTGTTAACTAAAATAATACAACAATGAAAAAGCTCTATTTTTTTACCATGCTTTCAATAATGTTGTTAGCGGTAACAGGTGCGACGGCCCAGAAGAAAACCAAATTCAAAGCGGCTGATTTGAAAGGTATTTGGCAGCTCTGCCATTATGTATCCGAGTCTCCCGATGTTCCGGGAGCGTTGAAACCCAGTAATACATTTAAAGTATTGGGTGATGACGGACAAATCGTTAACTTTACCATTATTCCCGGTGCGGATGCGATTATTACTGGATACGGTACTTATAAACAACTCACGGACGATTCTTATAAGGAAAGTATCGAGAAGAACATTCATCTCCCGATGCTGGACAATCAGGACAATATTTTGGAATTTGAGATTAAGGACAATGATTATCTCCATCTGAAATATTTTATCAAGAATGATTTGAATGGAAATGAGTTGAACACCTGGTATTATGAAACCTGGAAGAGGGTGGAGATGCCGGCTAAATTCCCGGAAGATATTGTGAGATAATTCCAACGCACATGTGCAGGAAGGGGATAAAACCGATATATAGAGGGGTGGCAGATAGATATTACTATGTAAATATCCACCTGCCACTTATTCTTTTAGTATGTGAGGTATGAGCTATCGGGAAAAAGGGAGGCAGTCCTAAAACCCTGTGGGTATATTAAATTTCTGTTGCTTATTGAACGGTTATTTTATTTTTTGTTCTTATGCTCTTCTGTCTGTATTAAATTCTCATTTAACTAAAAAGCGGTGTGGTTTTGAACTAATTGTGCCGAAAATTACCAAAGCCCCAATTAAGTTTAGTTTTTCTCATTCACATCCTTCACGGATGGTAACCATCTGTTTGATAGGTGTTTTCTGTGAACAAATAAAGAAAAGTCTTATCTTCACGCTCTTCACGCCTTCACAATCCCCACAGTTTACACTTTCACAGTCCGCAACCTTCGCATCGACATTGTCAATCTTAGCAAATTGAACAGCTTGCATCTAAGAAGCCGACTAGAGTTGTCCATCTAGTCGACTATTGTTGTCTAATCAGCCGACTATAGTCAGCCAGGCAGACAACTATAGTCGGCGATTAATAAATAGAAATAAAGTATACGAGAAGGCGGTAGTTTATCAGTAATAAGAAGGCTGATTCTTAATATTGGTAATGAATAAAAGATATTCATTACCGTGCAGACATGAATAAATTATTGTGATATAGGATGCCCTGAAGCACATTATCCAGACTTCCAAACTGTCTCCCCCGATTTTTTAGACTGATCCAACAATTGTTGCTTCAACCACTCCAGCAGTTCGTTCGGAAGCTGTGAGGTGTCGATGCCTTTCTCTTTGACAGGGATTACAATGCAAGGTATATTCTCGTCCGTGGATTTCAGTTTCTGCAGATAGACTTCTTCAATGAAGTTGTATTGAAGAACTTCAGAGATGAGTAGAAGACGTTCCATATCTATGTTTTTACTGTTGAAAATATGGTAGAGAGAAGTCCGTGCGCAATGAATTTGCCGGGCGAACTCTGCATAACTGATACCGCGTTCATCTACTTTCTGCTGTATGAGTTTTTCAATATAGATGTCTTTAAATTTAGATTCCACAGTTTGTGTGCTTGTAATGTGCCTGCACCTGTTCCCCTGTGGCAGCGGGCTTTCCATTGTTAAAAAAGCAAGCATTTAATGTCTGAGATTGATAATGCCATCAAGGAATGCGACCTGATGATAGACCGCATCATAGAAAGTGATGCCGAACTTAAGGAGAACTATGCTATCATCACTTCGATAAAAGGCGTTGCACGTCAAAACGGAGCCTGTTTGCTTATCTTCACCAACAACTTCAGACGTTTTGACCTGGACGCACGCAAAATAGCCTGTTATTATGGTGTTGCCCCGTTTGGAAAAGATTCAGGCACAAGTATCCACTCTCCGGCTAAAACAAGCCATTTCGCCAACAAGCTCATAAAATCCTGCTGGGACAGGCTGCTCATTGTGCAAAAAAATTCAATCCAGAGATAAGAGAGTATTATAACCGACTAATTGGGCGTGGTAAAAAGCCACAAGTGGCTTTAAACAATGTCAAGAACAAACTCATCAGGATTATTGTGGCTCTTGTGCGAAAGAAGGTCTATTACGACCCAAAAACATACATGTTTTACAATGCTAAATTTACCGATGTTAAGCAAATGTTAAACTCATAAAATGACTTGGATAGAAACATAGAATACGTGGTATCGCCAAACACCAGACTGATAAATGAACTGAATAAACACCCCACGCTGATAGTATATATGTGTGCACCCTTTTGCAAGGGTGCACACACATACAACAACAGAAGCATCATACTGTTCCATCCTTTATCAGTCGAAATTTTGGCGATTTTCGTTTTTTAGGATGAAGCTGATAAGGCTTTCTTTTCTTATTTATAATAATGTATGCCTGTCCGGGAAGTTTGTCGCTTTTCCGTTCAGACTCTGCAAATATATAAAAGAAAACTGAACAGCATGATATAAAAGGGCGTTTATTCGTGCAAAAGGTATTAATTCTATCTTTACACTTGCCTCTAGGGAGAGGCTGTCTTTGGGTAGATGACAATAGTTCACCACAGAGGACGCGGAGGACACAGAGGTGAATTTTGCTCATGCGGGTACAGAAATGAATGAGAGTTTTTTTATCTTCCATAAACCTGAAAAATATAAAAACATTTGCCATCTGCAACATAAGCGTCTCCGCGATTTTCCCTCTGAAAGAGATACAAAGTAATCCGAAACTCAATGGAATGATATAATGACGGGTATTAGTAAGTCCCTCAATAGAATAGGCGACTGGAAAAATATACAAAAATAGTTTGCCAATTCAAAGAAAAGCCGTACTTTTGCAAGCCGATTATTATCACAAAATGATAAGAGATTAATTCATAGCAAGTTAGTCCTCCTTTGTCCGGGGAAGGCTGATATGTGGTGAAGAAAATTTTTAGTAGTAACATTTAAAAAACAAAATTAGAGTGGATACTTTAAGTTACAAGACCATTTCTGCAAACAAAGCGACTGTAACCAAAGAATGGGTTATCGTTGACGCTACAGACCAAACATTAGGCCGTCTGGGAGCAAAAGTTGCAAAATTGCTGAGAGGAAAGTACAAACCAAACTTTACTCCTCACGTAGACTGCGGTGATAACGTTATCATCATCAATGCAGACAAAGTAAAACTGACTGGTAACAAATGGAATGACAGAGTTTATTTGTCATATACAGGTTATCCTGGTGGTCAGAGAGAAATGACTCCTGCCCGTTTGATCACAAAACCGAACGGTGAAGAGAGATTACTGAAAAAAGTAGTGAAGGGCATGCTTCCTAAGAATATCCTGGGAGCTAAATTGCTGAATAACTTGTATGTTTACGCTGGTAGCGAACACAAACAGGCTGCTCAGAACCCGAAAAAGATTGATATTAATTCATATAAATAAGATATAATGGAAGTAGTAAATGCATTAGGCAGACGTAAACGTGCTATTGCACGCATATTCGTAAGCGAAGGTACAGGAAAGATTACTATTAACAAGAGAGACCTTGCAGAGTACTTTCCATCAACTATTCTTCAGTATGTTGTAAAACAACCATTGAACAAGCTGGGTGCTGCTGAGAAGTATGACATCAAGGTGAACTTGTGTGGTGGTGGTTTCACGGGTCAGTCTCAGGCATTGCGTTTGGCAATCGCTCGTGCACTGGTTAAGATGAACGCTGAAGATAAAGCTGCTCTTCGTGCAGAAGGCTTCATGACTCGTGACCCTCGTTCTGTTGAACGTAAGAAACCGGGACAGCCGAAAGCTCGTAGAAGATTCCAGTTCAGCAAGCGTTAATGTGCTGCCTGATAGAGGAATATGTTTAGTATCTAAACTACTGGGACTCTGCTCATAGACTACCCAGCGTTGGTTTAGAAAAACAAAAAAGTAAAGATAAACGATTTAAGGAAAAAACAAGATGTCAAAGAACAAATTTTGATACATTATTGGAGGCTGGTTGCCACTTCGGACACCTTAAGAGAAAGTGGAACCCTGCAATGGCTCCTTATATTTTCATGGAACGTAATGGTATTCATATCATTGACCTCCACAAAACAGTTGCAAAAGTAGACGAAGCTGCTGAAGCTTTGAAACAGATTGCCAAATCTGGCAAGAAAGTTCTTTTTGTTGCTACTAAAAAACAAGCTAAACAAGTTGTAGCTGAGAAAGCTCAATCTGTTAATATGCCTTATGTAATCGAACGCTGGCCGGGTGGTATGTTGACTAATTTCCCGACTATCCGTAAGGCTGTGAAGAAAATGGCTACTATCGATAAATTGACTAACGATGGTACTTACTCTAACCTTTCTAAGAGAGAAGTTCTTCAGATTTCTCGTCAACGTGCAAAATTAGACAAGACTTTGGGATCTATCGCTGACCTGACTCGTCTGCCGTCTGCATTGTTCGTTATCGACGTAATGAAAGAAAACATCGCAGTTCGCGAAGCTAACCGTCTGGGTATCCCTGTATTTGGTATCGTTGATACTAACTCTGATCCTTCAAACGTAGATTTCGTAATTCCTGCTAACGATGACGCTACTAAATCAGTAGAAGTTATCTTGGATGCTTGCTGCGCTGCAATGATCGAAGGTTTGGAAGAAAGAAAAGCTGAAAAGATCGATATGGAAGCTGCTGGTGAAGCTCCTGCTAACAAAGGCAAGAAGAAATCAGTGAAAGCTAGACTCGACAAGTCTGACGAAGAAGCTATCAACGCAGCTAAAGCTGCTGCTTTCATCAAGGAAGACGAAGAGGCTTAATATATAAAATGTGCCAATTTGCTAATGTGCAAGAGTATATTTATACGCTTGTATCTTGATTGGCAGATTGGCACATTTTTTGTTTCGAAAATTATTATTCATTTAAATAAAGGAAATTATTATGGCTGTAAGTATGGCTGATATTACCAAGCTGCGCAAAATGACCGGAGCTGGTATGATGGATTGCAAAAACGCGTTGACTGAAGCTGAAGGCGATTTCGACAAGGCAATGGAAATTATCCGTAAGAAAGGACAAGCTGTTGCTGCTAAGCGTTCGGAACGTGAAGCTTCTGAAGGTTGCGTTTTGGCTAAAACTACCGGTGACCGTGCTGTTATCGTTGCTTTGAAGTGTGAAACTGACTTTGTGGCTCAGAATGCTGATTTCGTGAAACTGACTCAGGATATTCTTGATCTTGCTGTGGCTAATAAATGCGCTACTTTGGACGAAGTAAAAGCATTGCCGATGGGTAACGGTACTGTACAGGATGCAGTGACTGACCGTAGCGGTATCACAGGTGAGAAAATGGAACTGGATGGTTACATGACTGTAGAAGGTGTATGCACTGCTGTTTATAATCACATGAACAGAAATGGTCTTTGCACGATTGTTGCTTTCAACAAGGAAGTGAACGAGCAGTTGGCTAAGCAAATAGCTATGCAGATTGCTGCCATGAACCCGATTGCTATTGATGAAGATGGCGTTTCTGAAGAAGTAAAACAGAAAGAAATTGAAGTTGCTATTGAGAAGACAAAAGCAGAACAGGTACAGAAAGCTGTAGAGGCTGCTCTGAAGAAAGCTAACATCAACCCGGCTCATGTGGACAGCGAAGAACACATGGATAGCAACATGGCTAAAGGATGGATTACAGCTGAAGATGTAGCTAAAGCAAAAGAAATCATGCTACTGTTTCTGCAGAGAAGGCTGCACACCTGCCTGAACAAATGATTCAGAACATCGCGAAAGGTCGTCTGGGCAAGTTCTTGAAAGAAGTTTGCTTATTGAACCAGGAAGATATCATGGACGGTAAGAAAACTGTAAGAGAAGTGTTGGCTGCTGCTGACCCTGAACTGAAGATTGTTGATTTCAAGCGTTTCACTTTGAAAGCTGAATAATCAATCAGATTCAAATTCTATGATGTGTCCTTAAAAACGGAACACGTTAACTTAATAGAGGTATTCATTAAGACTCTCTATTTGAAGATACAAGAAAGGCAACTAATTTATAACGAGTTAGTTGCCTTTTCTTTTGATTTGATCTTATCATTCCTTTCCTCAAGAAACTGCCAATGTATAACATGAGGCACATTCTTGGGGAGGATTATTTCAATGCTTTGTCTATTTCCTTCATCAGCTTGTCCATTTCTTCTTTTTTATAACCGACAGTGGCGGATATCACTTTCCCGTCTTTGTCGATTAAGTAACTTCTGGGAATGTATTGACTGGCAAACTTACCTGTGACTTCCCGTTTCGGGTCCGGGTAGAGAGGAAATGTAAACCCTTTGCGCTTGTTGTATTCCGTTAATTGATTGTCGGTATGTTCGCGTCCGATTACTAACATGCAGAAATCTTTGTTGTCCTTATATTTAGGCCAGAGTGTTTTTTGAACTTCAGCCAGTTCGCTTTGGCAAGGACCACACCAAGTAGCGAAAATATTGATTAATACAACTTTTCCTTTCAGGTCCTCGGAGTTTACAGTACCGTTCACTGTTGAATGAAGGGTGAAAGCAGGCATACTATCGCCTACCTTGACGATATCAGCATTGTTGTCTTGTGCAAATGACAACAGTGAGAATAACGCTGCTGCACAGAATAATGTTACTTTTCTCATATCTTTAAAATTTCTAGTTACAAAATGCTATTTAGTTTAACCTCCTATACCTTTTGTTTTAGAGTATCCTTCTTTAATGAGCAGCTCTATGATTTTGGTTTTGAAATCTCCTTGTACCATAATCTCTCCGTCTTTAGCCGATCCGCCTACTCCGCATTTGCTTTTCAGTAGCTTACCCAGCTCTTTCAAGTCGTTTTCTGTACCTATAAATCCGGTAATTAATGTGACCACTTTACCGCCCCGGTTCTTTTTGTCAATGGAAACTCGCAGGCTTTGTTTGTTTTTGTCGAGAGTAACTTGCTCTTCATCGTTATCCATTTCATAGCCGAAGTCCGGATTCGTGGAATACACTACGTTTAATCTATCTTTCCAATCATTATTTTTCATACTCGTCATTTTTAATCCTTTTCAAAAGTATTAAACTTATGGAAAAGAGCAAAATTTGAACCTCTTTTCATTGTTTTGTTTAATCTCTATTAAGGTTTTCTGTTATAGGGTTGTCAGTCTCAAAAAAGATTGTACTTTTGCAAAATACCAAATTTAGTAAGAAGTATGAGCACATCTATACGAAAAGAGGCGGATAAAGTGCCGGAGCCTACCTTGCGCAGACTTCCCTGGTATCTGTCCAACATAAAACTAATGAAAGAAAAAGGAGAACAGTACGTCTCTTCTACACAAATCTCTAAGGAAATAAATATTGATGCTTCTCAAATCGCCAAGGATTTATCCTACGTCAATATCTCCGGGCGCACGAGAGTAGGGTATAACATTGATGCGCTGATTGAAGTGTTGGAGAGTTTTCTTGGATTTACCAATATGCACAAAGCCTTCTTGTTTGGTGTAGGTAGCCTGGGGGCTGCTTTGCTTCGGGATTCAGGTTTGCATCATTTCGGGCTGGAGATTGTGGCAGCTTTTGATGTGAATCCGGAATTGGTGGGAAAAGACCTGAATGGTATTCCTATTTTTCACTCTGATGATTTTGAGGCAAAGATGAAAGAATACGATGTAAATATCGGTGTGTTGACCGTGCCTATTAATATTGCTCAGGAAATTACAGATAAGATGGTAGACGGAGGTATAAAAGCCGTATGGAACTTTACTCCTTTCCGAATCCGTGTACCCGAGAATATTGTGGTGCAGAATACGTCTTTATATGCTCATTTGGCTGTTATGTTTAACCGATTGAATTTTAACGAGAAATAATGAAGATTATTGCAGTAGGCATGAACTACGCCCAGCATAACAAAGAACTGGGACATACACAAGTAAATACGGAGCCGGTGATTTTTATGAAGCCTGATTCTGCTATTCTGAAAGATGGCAAACCGTTTTTCATCCCCGACTTTTCCAACGAGATACATTATGAAACGGAATTGGTAGTCCGTATCAACCGATTGGGGAAAAATATCGCTCCCCGTTTTGCTAACCGCTATTATGATGCTGTGACAGTCGGTATCGACTTTACAGCCCGTGACCTTCAACGAAAGTTCCGTGAACAGGGGAATCCCTGGGAGCTTTGTAAAGGTTTTGATTCATCGGCTGCTATTGGGACTTTTGTTCCGGTAGAGCATTATAAAGATATTCAAAATTTGAACTTCAATCTGTTGATCGACGGTAAAGAAGTACAGCGTGGCTGTACAGCAGATATGCTTTTCAAGATAGATGATATTATCGCTTATGTCAGTCGGTTTGTAACGTTGAAAATCGGTGATCTACTCTTTACGGGGACTCCTGTCGGTGTAGGTCCTGTTAGTATCGGACAGCGTTTGCAAGGTTATCTGGAAGAGGAAAAACTGCTGGATTTCTATATCCGTTGATCTTTTTTATTCATTAGTACTCATTTGTTATACGAAATATGAAGATAAGAGTAGGCTTTGGCTTCGACGTACATCAGCTGGTCGAAGGGCGTGAATTGTGGCTGGGTGGTATTCTTTTGGAACATACAAAAGGATTGTTGGGGCATTCGGATGCTGATGTATTGTTGCATGCGGTTTGCGATGCTTTGTTAGGGGCGGCGAATATGCGTGATATCGGCTATCACTTTCCCGATACGGCAGGAGAATTTAAAAACATAGATAGCAAAATACTGCTGAAGAAAACAGTGGAATTGATTGCTACCAAAGGATATAAAGTGGGTAATATCGATGCAACCATTTGTGCCGAACGCCCGAAGTTAAAGGCACACATTCCTTTGATGCAAGAGACGATGGCAACTGTCATGGGAATTGATGCGGATGATATTTCCATTAAGGCGATACTACCGAGAAACTCGGTTTTACGGGTCGTGAAGAAGGTATATCAGCCTATGCTACCGTGCTGATAGAGAAGATTTCTTAACCCCTAAAACAAATAAATATGATTCGGCTCTTAAAAATTTACTTAACACTTACCTTTTTGTTGGTAACGACTTTTTGTATGGCTCAAAAGAGTGAACTGAAATTTAGTAAAGATGGTAAATTCAAAATTGTGCAATTTACCGATGTGCATTTTAAATACGGCAACCGGGCTTCTGATATCGCTTTGGAACGCATAAATCAGGTGCTTGATGATGAACGCCCGGATTTGGTAATTTTTACCGGCGATGTTGTTTATTCTGCTCCGGCAGATTCCGGAATGTTGCAGGTATTGGAACCGGTAGTTAAACGCAAACTGCCTTTCGTGGTCACTTTTGGTAATCATGACAATGAACAGGGAATGACACGGGAACAGTTATATGATATTATCCGTAAAGTTCCCGGAAATTTATTGCCTGACCGGGGAACAGTCTTATCGCCGGACTATGTATTAACCGTGAAATCGTCTTCTAATGTAAAGAAGGATGCAGCTTTGCTTTATTGCATGGATTCTCATTCCTATTCTCCTTTGAAAGATGTGAAGGGATATGCATGGCTTACATTCGATCAGATAAATTGGTATCGCCAGCAGAGTGCAGCTTATAAAGCGCAAAATGGTGGACAGCCTTTGCCGGCTCTTGCCTTTTTCCATATTCCTCTTCCTGAATACAATGAAGCTGCCCGTACCGAAAACGCGATTCTTCGCGGAACTCGTATGGAGGAAGCTTGTGCACCTAAATTGAATACGGGAATGTTTGCGGCAATGAAAGAAGCGGGTGATGTGATGGGTATGTTTGTAGGACACGATCATGATAATGATTATGCAGTGATGTGGAAAGGTATTCTTCTGGCTTATGGACGCTTCACCGGTGGAAATACGGAATATAATCATTTGCCTAACGGGGCCCGTATTATTGTATTAGATGAGGGTGCTCGTACATTTACGTCCTGGATTCGTCAGAAAGACGGAGTGGTGGATAAAATTTCCTATCCGGCAAGTTTTGTCAAGGACGATTGGACTAAACGTTGAGGCTTGCGAACTTCACATGGCTAAGGCGCGTGTACTTTGAACCATAGCTTTCATATTGGCGTGATACTTTCGCCGATGCAATGTAGATAATATCTCCCAGTCGGTATTCATGTTCTATCCCTGATAGAGTGCATGAAACCGCACTGGGATTTTTTGATGGAATACTTATAATAACCAGGTTTCCACTGGCATCGGTTAAAGTCAGTATCTGCTTGACAAAAAACTGTGGGGTAGTGCCGTTCACTCTTGTTTTGTATGGATCGTCTTCCAGTCGTACGCGTGTGACTTTTAATTTTAAGTCAGTCAGTTTTTCCCCTAATTCTCCCAAATAGCGGCTTGATGAACGTTTCTCTCTCGACTTTCTGATCATGATATCCAAATGTATGGAATGATAAGCCTGTGCTATTTTGACGAAGCGTTCCTGTTTAGGTATTTTGGGGGTGAACTTGTAAGCTACCCAACTTAAATAGGCAGGATCTATCTTCAAAATTTCATGAAGAAAATGTCCCCGGTATTTTCCGAAAAAGATAAGGTCGTCACCGTTACTCTGCATTCTTTTCTCATTGTAATCCATGAGAATAAGGCAACGCCTTGAATAGTAAAACATTGTACTGGCCATTCGGAGGGATTCGTTAATGTCCGGTGACAGGTCATGTATATAAAGAATGGATTGCTTTTCGGGCAGGGGAGAGTACAGCCAAAGGGAATAGTTTGGTTTCCCCGGTCGGGGCAACACCACCAAGTAGACTCCTGCCTCTTTAAAAGAGGCTCTGCCTCGGTTGTACTCATTCAATTTGGCATACAATAAGGCTTCTTCGTTTTCGGAAATGCCCGGTAATCTAGGGTTAGCCATAATTGTTCTCGCTTTTGGTATATTTCAAATATAAGGATTTTCTTTCAGAAAAGCAACTTTTCTCTTTGAAATCTCGTACATTTGTAACCATGTAAATTTTCAAAATTCGAATGGAAGAACGAAACAAGAGAGTATTGGTAGGTATGAGCGGTGGCATAGACAGCACCGCTACTTGCTTGATGCTGCAAGAACAAGGATATGAGATTGTAGGAGTTACCATGCGTGTGTGGGGAGATGAACCGCAGGACGCCAGGGAGTTAGCTGAACGAATGGGGATTGAACATTATGTGGCAGATGAGCGTATTCCTTTTAAAGAGACCATCGTAAAAAACTTCATAGATGAATATAAGCAGGGGCGTACACCGAATCCGTGTGTGATGTGCAATCCGTTGTTTAAGTTCCGTGTTCTGACGGAGTGGGCGGATAAGTTGAATTGTGCATGGGTAGCTACCGGACATTATTCGCGATTGGAAGAGAAAAACGGAAACATTTATATAGTAGCCGGAGACGATGATAAGAAAGACCAGTCGTATTTTCTCTGGAGATTGGGGCAGGATGTGCTGAAACGTTGCATTTTCCCGTTGGGAGATTATACGAAGGTAAAGGTCCGTGAGTATCTTGCGGAGAAAGGGTATGAGGCAAAGTCGAAAGAAGGAGAAAGTATGGAAGTCTGCTTTATTAAAGGAGATTATCGTGATTTTCTTCGTGAGCAGTGTCCCGAACTGGATAGTGAAATCGGACCGGGATGGTTTGTCAACTCTGAAGGAGTAAAACTGGGGAAACATAAAGGAGCACCTTATTATACGATTGGCCAACGAAAAGGACTGGAGATCGCTTTAGGAAAGCCTGCTTATGTGTTGAAAATTAATCCGCAGAAAAATACAGTGATGCTTGGAGATGCCGACCAATTGGAAACTGAATACATGTTGGCGGAGCAGGATAAGATTGTGGATGAACGGGAACTGTTCGGGTGTGAGAATCTGACAGTGCGGATTCGTTATCGCAGTCGTCCGATTCCCTGTCGGGTGAAAAGATTGGAAGACGGACATTTGTTGGTCCGTTTCCTCGAAACGGCCTCGGCCATTGCTCCCGGACAATCTGCTGTGTTTTATGATGGAAGACGGGTGCTGGGAGGAGCTTTCATCGCTTCCCAAAGAGGAATCGGGCTGGTGATTATAGAAAATGAAGAATTATGATTGATTAAAATAGAAAGATAACTTATGAAGAAGTTTATAGTATTGATTCTCGCTCTAAATATGTATCTGGGGGTATCTGCCCAATTTACTCCGGGAGATACCTTAAAATACCGGATTAGTCTGAAAGACAAAGCGGCTACGGATTATTCTTTGCAGAAACCGGAAAAGTATTTGTCTAAGAAATCTATTGAGCGGAGAAAAAACAGGGATTGCCCATTGATTCTACCGATTTACCGGTTTGCAGGACGTATGTAGATGCCATACGAAAAACTGGTGTTCATGTACTTGTGACCGGGAAATGGGATAATTTCGTTACTGTTTCTTGTAATGACAGTACTTTAATCAGCAAAATAGCTCAACTGCCTTTTGTACGTTCTACAGAAAGGGTGTGGAAAGGTATCACGCAAAGAGCATTTCAAAGAGACTCATTGATAAATAAACCGTTGCGCACCGATAGCCTTTACGGTCCTGCAATCACGCAAGCGGCTATGAGCCGCGTCGATCTCCTGCATGATGCCGGCTTTAAGGGTCAGGGAATGACCATTGCCGTAATTGATGCCGGATTCCATAATGTGGATAAGATTGATGCCATGAAAAATATCCGTATTCTCGGTGTGCGTGACTTTGTGAATCCGGAGGCAGATATTTATGCAGAAAGCAGTCATGGAATGTCTGTATTGTCCTGTATGGCTATGAACCAGCCACATGTGATGATTGGCACTGCTCCTGAAGCTTCTTATTGGTTGCTGCGTAGTGAAGACGAATATTCGGAAAATTTGGTAGAGCAGGATTATTGGGCGGCAGCTATCGAGTTTGCCGATAGTGTAGGAGTGGATTTGGTGAATACATCGCTTGGTTACTACTCATTTGATGATCCTGCGAAGAATTATAGATACCGTGACTTGAATGGTCATTATGCATTGATGTCCCGGGAAGCTGCGAAGGCTGCCGATAAAGGAATGGTAGTTGTGTGCAGTGCCGGAAATTCGGGTGCAGGTTCGTGGAAGAAGATTACTCCTCCGGGAGATGCGGAGAATATCATAACTGTAGGAGCTGTAACAAAAAGAGGAGAACTGGCGCCGTTTTCTTCTGTAGGAAATACGGCTGACGGACGTGTGAAGCCGGACGTAGTGGCTGTCGGTTTAAATTCGGATGTGATGGGAACGGATGGAAATCTTCGTCGCGCCAATGGAACTTCTTTTGCTTCTCCGATTATGTGCGGTATGGTAGCTTGTTTGTGGCAGGCTTGCCCGAAGCTGACGGCAAAGCAGATTATTGATTTGGTGCGTCAGTCTGGTGACAGAGCTGATTTCCCGGATAATATATATGGATATGGTATTCCCGACTTGTGGAAGGCATATCAATCAACTCAACGTTAACTGTTCTTTTTTATGGATTCTCTTTCCCTTTTAGAACTGAATTCACTCGTCCGCCGTAGTCTGGAGCAATGCCTGCCCGATGAATATTGGATACAGACAGAGTTGAGCGATGTCCGTTCCAATACGACGGGGCATTGTTATCTGGAATTTGTGCAGAAAGATCCTCGTAGTAATAATCTCGTAGCCAAAGCACGGGGATGATTTGGAATAATATCTACCGCTTGCTGAAACCCTACTTTGAGGAAAGCACCGGACAACTATTTACCTCCGGTATTAAAGTGCTGGTGAAAGTAACTGTTCAGTTTCATGAATTATACGGTTACAGTCTGACGGTGCTTGATATTGATCCTGCTTACACGTTGGGAGATATGGCTCGCCGTCGTCGGGAAATATTATTGCAGTTGGAAGAGGAGGGAGTCTTGACGTTGAATAAAGAACTTGAAATGCCGGTTCTTCCCCAACGTGTTGCTGTCATTTCTTCGGCTACCGCAGCCGGATATGGAGATTTCTGCCATCAGTTACAGCACAATCCGGGCGGATTCTATTTTTATACAGAACTTTTTCCGGCTTTAATGCAAGGCAATCAAGTTGAAGAGTCTGTATTGGCGGCTTTAGACCGTATCAATGCCCGCATCAATGAATTTGACGTAGTGGTCATTATTCGTGGCGGTGGGGCTACTTCTGATTTATCCGGTTTTGATACTTATCTACTAGCGGCTGCATGTGCGCAATTTCCATTACCTATCATTACCGGTATTGGTCATGAACGCGATGATACAGTGCTTGACTCTGTGGCTCATACCGGGTAAAGACTCCTACGGCTGCTGCCGAGCTTCTGATTCATCAGGTAACGGAAGTAGCAGAGCATCTGGAAGAATTATCTGTACGTCTTCAACAGGGAGCTTATATGCTTTTTGAGCAGGAACAACGAAGGTTGGAGGCGCTCCAAATCCGTATTCCCAATCTTGTTCACCGCAAACTTGCGGATGCTCGTTTTTCTTTGCTGGCAGCAAAGAAGGATTTGTCACAAGTGGCGAAAGCATTGTTGGCCCGTCAGTCTCACCGGTTGGAACTTTTACAACAGCGAATAGCAGACGCCTCTCCGGATAAACTCTTGAGCCGGGGATACAGTATTACAATCAAAGACGGGAAAGCGGTGACGGACGCATCTTCGCTGAAACCGGGAGATCGCTTGACAACCCGGTTGCTGAAAGGAGAAGTGCAATCTGTGGTGGAAAAGTAACTATCCGTCGACTGTTTATTTGTAAGAACATTCATCATTAACCATTAAATATCAATCATCGTGGCAGCAAAAAAAGAAACATATTCCCAAGCAATGGAACGTCTCGAAAAGATCGTTCGCCAGATAGATAATAACGAACTGGATATCGACATTTTGAGTGAGAAAATAAAAGAAGCCAATGAGATTATTGCTTTTTGCAAGGATAAACTGACAAAAGCCGACCGGGAAGTCGAAAAATTATTGCAAGAAAAGAGGCTATCTGAAGAATAAAAGTTATTTTTGCGTTTCAATGCAATAGAAAATAAACTAATACATAACAATATGAAAGAAATAGACTGGGCGAATCTGTCATTCGGATACATGAAGACAGATTACAATGTGAGAATCAACTTCCGTAATGGTGCATGGGGAGAATTAGAGGTTAGTAGTGATGAACACCTTAATTTGCACATGGCGGCAACCTGTTTACACTATGGTCAGGAAGCCTTTGAAGGGTTGAAAGCATTCCGTGGAAAGGATGGTAAAGTACGTATTTTCCGTTTGGAAGAAAACGCAGCCCGTCTGCAATCTACTTGCCAGGGAATTCTGATGGCAGAACTTCCGACAGAACGGTTTAAAGAAGCAATTTTGAAAGTCGTAAAACTGAATGAACGTTTTATCCCTCCTTATGAAACCGGTGCTTCTCTTTACATTCGTCCGCTATTGATCGGAACAAGTGCCCAAGTAGGCGTACATCCTGCTGAAGAGTATATGTTTGTAGTGTTCGTAACTCCGGTAGGTCCGTATTTCAAGGGTGGTTTTTCTACCAATCCGTACGTTATCATTCGTGAGTTCGATCGTGCCGCTCCTCATGGAACAGGTATTTATAAAGTAGGTGGCAACTATGCAGCCAGTCTTCGTGCTAATAAGAAAGCACACGATCTGGGGTATTCCTGCGAGTCTATCTCGATGCGAAAGAAAAGAAATATATTGATGAATGTGGTGCTGCCAACTTCTTCGGTATTAAAGATAATACTTATATCACTCCGAAATCAACTTCTATTCTGCCTTCTATTACCAATAAGAGTTTGATGCAGTTGGCAGAAGACATGGGTATCAAAGTGGAACGCCGTCCGATACCGGAAGAAGAATTGGAAACGTTTGAAGAAGCAGGTGCTTGTGGTACTGCCGCAGTAATCAGCCCGATTCAGCGTATCGATGATTTGGAAAACGGAAAATCATACGTTATCTCTAAAGATGGTAAGCCGGGACCTATCTGTACAAAATTGTACAATAAGCTGCGTGGAATTCAGTATGGCGACGAGCCGGATACACATGGCTGGGTGACGATTGTAGAATGACGATATATTATGAAATAACACATTTATCAATTAATATTATTCACTATGTTAAAACTAAACTCAGAACTGCGTGCTCAGGCGCGTGAGGCACTTCGAGGAAAGTGGCCTATGGCAGCCGTTGCTGCACTTATTTATTCAGTTATTGCCGGTGGATTATCTGCTATTCCTGTGATTGGCGGATTATGTTCATTGTTTGTCGGACTACCGGTTGCATACGGCTTTGCTATCGTGATGCTTGGTGTATTCAAAGGTAAAGAAATTGATTTCGGAGTGTTATTCGAAGGCTTCCAGGACTATGGACGTATTTTTGTAACGAAGTTGCTACAGGGTATCTATACCGCTTTGTGGATGTTGCTGTTGGTTGTACCAGGAATTATTAAGCACTATTCTTATGCAATGACCGACTATATCTTGAAAGAAGACCCCGAAATGAAAAACAATGCAGCTATTGAGAAAAGTATGGCTATGATGGAAAACAACAAGATGAAACTGTTCATGCTTGATTTGAGCTTTATCGGTTGGGCTATCCTTTCTCTCTTTACTTTCGGTATCGGATTCTTTTTCCTGCAACCTTATGTGCAGGTTGCTCATGCTGCTTTCTATGAAGATTTGAAAGCACAACAAGGTGGAAATGTAGAAGTAAACGTTGAAGTGAATGTTGAGATTTAATAACACGAATCATTCAATATTATAGAAGAATGGAGCATAGAGAAATCTGTGCTCCATTTCTTTTTGTCAGTTGCGTCAAAATCAGTACCTTTGCGGCCTAATCAGGATTGATATGGGAAAGAATAAATTAGAAAAGTTTGCCGATATGGCGAGTTATCCACACGTGTTCGAATATCCTTATTCGGCAGTAGATAACGTGCCTTTTGACATGAAGGGAAAATGGCATGAGGAGTTTTTTAAAAACGATCATCCGATTGTGCTCGAACTAGGCTGCGGACGTGGTGAGTACACCGTCGGCTTGGGTAAAATGTTTCCTGAAAAGAACTTTATAGCAGTTGATATAAAAGGTGCCCGTATGTGGACGGGAGCAACGGAATCATTACAGGCCGGAATGAAGAATGTCGCTTTTCTGCGTACCAATATTGAAATCATTGAACGTTTTTTTGCCGTAAGGCGAAGTGAGTGAAATATGGCTTACCTTCTCTGACCCGCAAATGAAGAAAGCAACCAAGCGATTGACTTCTACCTATTTTATGGAACGGTACCGTAAATTCTTACAGCCGAATGGTATTATCCACCTGAAAACGGACAGCAACTTCATGTTTACCTATACAAAATACATGATTGAAGCAAATCGTCTTCCCGTTGAGTTTATGACCGAAGATTTATATCATTCCGATTTGGTAGATGATATTCTCGGTATCAAGACTTATTATGAACAACAATGGCTCGATCGTGGTTTAGCTATTAAGTATATCAAATTCCGGCTTCCGCAGGAAGGTCAATTGCAAGAACCGGATGTAGAAATAGAACTTGATCCTTATCGTAGTTACAATCGTAGCAAACGTAGCGGATTAAGTACAAGTAAATAGTTTTGTGCAGTAACAATCGCCCTTAAAGTGAACTGACACTTAATCGAATGGTGATTTTAAATTGTAAATAGTAAATCGTCAAATAGTAAATAAAATGACTCTCTATCCTAAATTGATATTAGATGCATTGGCAACGGTGCGTTATCCCGGTACGGGAAAGAATCTGGTGGAAGCGGAGATGGTTGCCGATAATCTCCGTATTGATGGCATGACTGTCAGCTTCTCATTGATCTTTGAGAAACCGACTGATCCGTTTATGAAATCAATGTTGAAGGCTGCGGAAACAGCTATTCACACGTATGTTTCTCCTGATGTGCAGGTAACGATCACAGCGGAAAGTAAACAAGCTGCCCGTCCGGAAGTTGGCAAGCTCCTTCCGCAAGTGAAGAATATAGTCGGCATATCTTCCGGTAAAGGTGGAGTAGGCAAGTCTACGGTGTCTGCGAATCTGGCTGTTGCTTTGGCTAAATTAGGTTATAAAGTCGGTTTGCTTGATGCTGATATTTTTGGTCCTTCTATGCCGAAGATGTTTCAGGTGGAAGATGCACGCCCTTATGCAGAACGTATCGACGGTCGTGACATGATTATTCCGGTAGAAAAATATGGAGTGAAATTATTATCTATCGGCTTCTTTGTCGATCCGGATCAGGCAACTTTGTGGCGTGGTGGAATGGCTAGTAATGCGTTGAAACAGTTGATTGCTGATGCAGCTTGGGGAGAGTTGGATTATTTCCTGATAGACCTTCCTCCCGGAACCAGTGATATTCATTTGACAGTTGTTCAAACGCTGGCCATGACAGGGGCGATTGTTGTCAGCACTCCGCAGGCAGTGGCTTTGGCAGATGCCCGTAAGGGAATCAATATGTTTACCAATGATAAGGTAAATGTACCTATCCTTGGTTTGGTTGAAATATGGCTTGGTTTACTCCTGCCGAACTTCCCGAAAATAAATACTATATCTTCGGAAAAGAAGGCGCAAAGAAACTGGCTGAAGAGATGAATGTTCCTTTGTTGGGACAGATACCTATCGTACAAAGCATTTGCGAAGGGGGAGATAATGGTACACCTGTTGCGTTGGATGAAGATTCCGTAACCGGACGTGCTTTCTTATCCCTGGCTGCCAGTGTCGTTCGCCAAGTAGATCGACGGAATGTAGAGATGGCGCCGACTCAAATCGTGGAAATGCATAAATAAGTGGAATCTGGAGTTGGATAGCTTTGCAGTAAGTTATCCATAGGATATAAAACGAGCCTCTGTAGTCTTTTCAAAGACTATGGAGGCTCGTTTATTTATTGATTTTTAGGATTACGTATTCTTGCAAAATAATCTTATATTATAATCCGCGTAATCCGTGCCTAAATATATTATATAAACTAATTATGATGACATACTTATGTAGCAATTGTTGTTGGCGGATTTTCCTCTATAAGATAGTGACGGTATCATTATCATATACCGTCACTATCTTTTTAACGTTCGAATTACTTATTCAAAGCTTTCATAAGCTCTTTTTTCATGGTGTCTACTCCGGGAAATCCAGTTTGCTTGAAAGTAATATTACCCTCCGGATCAACAACAAAATAAGTGGGAACTCCCCGGATATTGAAGCTGGACATCAGAAAACTCCATTGTTCATTTGTCACACGGAAATGCTCACCATGAATGTCGGTAATCATATTTTCCCAAGTGCCTTTGGGTGAAGTTTCGCCTGTGATGTAGAGGTAGATAATATCCTTGTCTTTTAATTCCTCTTTCATTGGAGTAATGGCTTTATTGGCTGTGCGACAAGGGCCACACCAAGTTGCCCAAAAATCGACTAACAACGTGTGTCCACGGAATTTAGAGATAATGGATGGGAATAAGTCCTCATTGGAGACTTGTCCCGTCTCGTTTACAGTGAAGCCTGTCTTTCTTTTGTTTAATTCAATTTTCTTTATTATTTCTTTGTTCGTTTGAGTAGCATCTCTGCGTATGCCGGGGAAGAAAAAGTTTTTAGTTCGGCATTCTGCTCTGCTGTTAACGGGGTAAAATCCTTTATGGATTGATACAGTTTATTAAATTTAATGTTATCGAATAAGGGGCCCTGTCCCGTTCCCAGTGTCTCTTTAAGTACATCTAAAGAATTTGGCAGAAAACTTATCAAGTATATTGTTGATGCGTAATATTTACCGTATAGCGCTTTCAGAGTGTTGATAGAAGTGAACTCTTTCAATATGTCATAGTATCCTGTAGGAATGTCAATGCGGGTATTGTAGAAATAGTCGTCAGTCTGTTCTTTATTCAGTTTATTAACAGCGATATATGCTGATTTTAGTTCTCTCTCCGTCATGGCGATTTTACCAGTCGCTGCCAGATCTACCTGAATATTTAATAGCTCTTTACACGCATTGCTGTATGGGGATTGTGCAATTTCTTTTCGAATGTATGGAAGACGCTCCAATACATAAGCCTTGTATTCATCTGCGCTTTTCCCGGCAATGTCGTTATACATATCCATGTAATAAACGCTTTTCAATACAATATCTATATCTACGGAAGCTAATTCTTGTTGCAAGCTGGCCAGATAACCATTAAAGTATACAGGCTCTCCATACGTTTTATCCTTTCTTTGCAGATGCGCCTGTCTACGGCATAGTTCCTTTGTATTGATGATGAGCGATGTCTCTTCGTTGGGGGCTATCAGACACTCGATCCAACCAAAAGGAAGTTCTAATGATACACTTGTAACGGACGCTACTTTGACCTCCGCCTGAAAAGTGCCGTCTTCTTTGATCTTTATGATATTCTGTTCGTTGTGGACATTCAATGCAGGGCTTTCTATATGCATCTTCATTTGTTGCATCATCTCTTTCTGATAGTCCAGTATTTTTCCTTTGAGTGTAGCAGTTCCAAAAGCCAACTTTGGAGTAGGCAATATCGCTTTCTTATTTATTTTGTGTACGACTGCTTCTTTGGGGAGTTTTTGTTTATAGAATGTATCTTTGTCTAATTGTATTCCCCATATCTTATAGGCCCCGTCGAAGTCCCCTTCCGAGAAATCCAGACTGGTTACATTTTCAGGTATTGGGGGAAATAAGAGTTGAAACTCCGCTTCTCCCGATTCCGGCATCCAGAATTCCTTATCCAATGTGATTCCAACTCCCTTTCGGATAGGATAAAGCATTCCGTTATTATCTTTCAGAAAACTGCCTGTTGCTATTTTAATCCAGTATTTCGGACGATAAAAAGCCTTTATATACACTGTTGTTACGGTATCACTCATGACAATTTTATCAATCTCAATACTATTGGAGCTCCATGCTAGAAAAGGAGGCCGCTCGATAACTCTGTCTTTGGCTTGTATGGTGCAGATTGTGCAGAATATTAAACCGATAATCCATGCGAATCTTTTCATGTGAATAATGTTTTATTACACGAACAAATATAAGGATCTTTTTATAACTATCCTTGCGAAAAGCTGAAAAAGAAATGACTTTTTTCAGCACCGGGGAAAGATACGTCCGGCACCGGGAGGAGAGAGTTCCCCACCGATGAACGCCCCGTTCCTCACCGATGAGGAAAGGGAGCGGTATCGGGGAAGTTATTTATTGTAACCGGAACGTGATAGGGAGGGTATACTTAACAGGGACAGCCTGTCCTTTTTGCATTCCCGGTTCCCATTTAGGCATGTTTCCCACTACACGGATGGCTTCTGCATCCAGTGACGGAGATACGCTGCGTAATACTTTTACGTTTGACAAACTACCGTCTGTTCCGATAATCATTTGTATGATTACCCTGCCTTGTTCTTTGTTTTTTTGAGCAATGACAGGATATTTGATACTTCTAGCAAGATAACGCATCAACCCGGCTTGTCCCTCCGGGAATTTGGGCATTGTTTCTACTACAGTGAAAGCCTGATCTGCGTTTTCTCCTTTCACACCTACTGCACCGGGAGTTGAATCTTCCTGTGGACCGTATCCCACTACAACTACTTCGTCCAGATCAGACTGTTTGATCTCTTCCGCCTTGGGTAGTTCTGGATCGGATAGTCTGAAAGCAACGGGAACTGTAAATCTTACATTTACTGCTTCCCCTCTTTGTTTGCCAGGTTGCATTTAGGCATGGCAGCAATGACACGCATGGCTTCTTTGTCGAGATACGGATTGACACTTCGTTCTACTTTTGTGTCAGCTATACTTCCGTCCTTTTTAACAGTAAAGCTTACAATTACACGTCCTTGTGCACCGATTGCATGTGCTTCAGCCGGATATTTGACATTTTTAGACAAGTAATCCATCAATGCCTTCATCCCTCCCGGAAAATCCGGCATTTCTTCTACAACCTGAAAGACAACTGAATCCGGTACACTCTTGATTTGTGTTTCCGTTACTTCCTTTCCTTTTGTACCTTGCGGAAGGCTGATTTCTTGAATTTCTCTTGTAGAAAGTTCGGGAATATTTGTGGTTTCAGCTTGCATGGCAACTTCTTCCGTTACTTGTCCCATCATTTCTTTTGCAAATTTTTCAGTAGTACGTGCTACCATTTCGATGTTACTGACAATCATCAAGATGCCAGCTAAGGGAAGAAACATCAGATATTTGGTTCTTCCTATTTCTTTCGTTCTTCGTTTATTCATCATTTTAATACGATTTTTGAGTGGTAAAACATTGAAACTATTTGATAAATTTGCTGCAGCCTTGTGATGTGCCAGTCCCAATAAGTGGTACTGGTATGATTTACTATCATGTCCCGTTTCTAATACACGATGGTCTGCCATGTATTCGAGGTTTCCTCTGACCTCCCGTTTCATTAACCAGATAAATGGGTTGAACCAGCAGAATATACACATTATTTCGCTGAAAAGCACATCCACCGAGTGGTATTGTCGGGCATGGGTCTCTTCATGCGTAATGATTTCACTGATTTCAGATTCCGTATGTGATTGCGGGTGTATGAATATCCAGTGGAAGAAAGAAAAAGGACCTGTTTCTTTTTTTAATAGATGTACGCGTACTCCTTGTATATTGCTTTTTGAGCATTGGAAATGCAATCGGATGATGCTACCCAGTTGTACGAAGAAACGTGCGGTAAGTAATAACATTCCGCTCCAATAAATAATTTTAGCGAACTGCGTGATAACCTCTTGCCAATTTATGACAGTCGCTTGTGTAGGAGTCACAACTTGCTCCGGAAGCAGGATGGTTGCATAAAGATCTGCCATTGCCACCATCGGTTCGTGAGCTTTTATCCATCCCTGAATATTCAATAGGGGATAAAGCATGGAGATGGCAAAGAAACATAGCAAAGCCATCCTACGCCAATGGAAGAAGGTGTCTTTATGGAAAAACAACCGATAGAATGCATAGAACAGAGCTATCGCTACATTTATCTTTAGAAAATAAGCTAGTTCCGGATCATGGTGATGAATGTTTTCATATTTAATTTTCTTTTACCTTTTTCTAATGAGTTCGATAATATCTTTGAGATCACCGGTCGAAATTTTCTGGTCTTTGGCAAAGAAAGAAACCATTTCTTTGTAAGAGTTCTCAAAGTAGTTACGAACTACGCCACTCATAAAATGGCGTTTATATTCATTTTCGCGAATGGCAGGAGTATATTGGTAGGTATTACCCACACGTTTCGGTGTGACATATCCTTTCCGCTCGAGGTTCTTTACGATAGATGCTACTGTGGTATAAGGAGGTGCCGGTTGCGTATACTTTGCAACAATGTCTTTTACGAAACAGCATTGTAACTCCCAAATGTAGATCATTACTTCTTCTTCTTGTATAGTTAACTTTTCCATGGAGATGTTGTTTAATTACGAATACTTCGCAAATCTACGAATATTTCGTAAACAAGCAATAGCTAGTCGGTTAATAATTGTAAATGTATAAATCTTGCAAGAATATTTTAATTGCATTGTTATTCGGAAATTATTTAAGCATAAAAAAAGACCGGATGAACATTATTTTTTTCTATATAGTCACTCTTTAATAACCTTTATGCAAAAAATAGACTATCAAGGATTTTTTTATATAAAATAAATGAAATATATTTGCGGCTACAAAACATACGTTAAATACGGAAGGGTGTGTTTCAATACTTTAACCGGTTGCGAATAATTCCCCACACTTCAAACAGAACTATTAACTAACAATGCCAACCAAGGAAGAGGAAGGCAAACTAAAAATGAATGATATGAAAAAAGGTTTGATTTTTGTGCTATTTGCACTTGTTTCTATCGTTTCTTATTCTCAGATTTCTTGGAATGCCAAAGTTGGTATGAACATGAGTAACTTTACTGGGGATATGGATACTGACATGAGGATTGGATTCAATGTAGGCGTTGGCATGGAATATCAGTTCTCTGATATGTGGTCTATTCAACCTTCGTTGATGTTCACTCAAAAAGGTGCTAAACAGGATGAAGTGAAAATGAATCCAATGTATTTGGAGATTCCGGTATTGGCTGCTGCAAGATTTGCAATTGCTGATAACCAGAATATTGTAGTGAAAGCTGGTCCTTATTTTGCATTTGGTATTGCTGGTAAGTGTAAAATTGGTGATGAAAAATTGATTTCTTTGGTGACGGTGATGATCAATTTGGAGCAAAAGATTTGATGCAGGTCTCGGTGTAGGCGTTGCTTATGAAATTAATAAATTCTTTATTGACTTATCAGGAGAATTTGGTTTGGCTAAATTGGCTGATGGTGACGGTGCACCGAAGAACATGAACTTCTCTATCGGTGTAGGTTACAAGTTCTAAACTTATTATACTCTCTTTATAATATCTCTAAAATCCCTCGTTCTATACTCTCTTGGAACGGGGGATTTTCATGTTCTTATTTGAAAAAAACGGCATATCCCATTGAAAGGATACACCGTTAATTCTCTCTCTTGTAATTCTTACTCATTAATCACTTATCTGCTTGGATAAGTTTGCTTTCTCTTTTAATTCTTTGTATCTCTCTATTGCATGTTTGCGACTCATCAGTATTTGCCAGCGGTATACCCAACAGGTGGTCAGGAAATAAATGCCGGCTTGCAACCACAAAGCCTTATATTCAAAAGCTACTTCACTAAGAGTGGCTCCCATATTGTTGATTTTTACAAAGCCGTTAATTCCAAACGTTGAGGGGAAGATGTAGGATACATACTTCCAAAACGGAGGAATAGCTGCTCCCGGCCAGGAAATTCCTGAAATAAATAACAGGGGGACTGATGTGAATACAAAAATCAGCATACACGTTTCCCGATTGCGAATGGCAATAGAAGCTGTCATCGCAAAGAAGATACAAGCCGCAAGATAGGGGACAACGAATAATATTAATGAACTGGGTTGCCCAATTTGGTTGAGGCTAAACAATCTTGGAACGACATAAAGTACGTAGAAAGCTACCAATATATAAACTAGGAAATAACTCAATCCTTTTCCTAATACAATTCGTAACGTCCCGTTATAGTGACGATTAATAGGTACAAGATCCTTAAATCTGTTGTTCTCACGAGCAGTTCCTGCAGCGAGACCGATGCCGAGCAATAATGTCTGTTGGATAATCAATACCAATACAGCAGGAATCAGGAAAGCGGCGAACCCGGCAGTGGGGTTGAAGATGGAGATTTCTTCATATTCTATCGGATAAGCAGTGATTTCATCCTGACGGTCGGTCGTGTTTCCGCTACGTGCAATTTTGATATCCCTGTTCATATCCAGAGAAACGGCAGTGTTGGCAAGAAGCATTGATTTATAGTATAACAATCCGCTCATGTCGCAATAGATGCTCACTTGTGTCTGTTTTCCTTTGGCAATATTGTCACTAAAATCCGAAGGGATATAAATGATACCGTATGCACGCCGGTTTTTCAGCATTTGTTTAGCTTCTTCCATATCGGCACAGTAGGAGACGATTTGAATATCGGGTGTAGCATCTACCTTGCGGAGATATTCGCGGCTAAGAGATGAATGTGAATCATCTACAACAACAGCAGGAACTTCACGCACTACTTCGTTATCATAGATGAAACTATATAGCAACGGATAACCTAACGGGACGAGTATAAAGAATATCAGTACCCCCTGGTCGCGGAAAGTTGTCTGAAACTCCCGTTTCCAGATATAAAACAGGTCATTGATGCCTTGAGCTATCTTATCTTTTAATTTTATATCTTTCATTTAGGGTATATATTTATAGTAAACCAATGCTTCCTTCAGGCGGTGAACCACGAAGAAGGGGAGCATCATAAATATTAATAGTGCCATATAGTTGGTCCATGAGTAAGCCATACTATATCCGTTGAGCGCCTGATCCACGTAAATAAGGAAATAGTGACGCAAAGGAAATAGATTGCTCAAAGCCTGTAAAACAGGATGCATAGCCATGACCGGGAATGAAAAACCGGAAATGGAGAACGATATGACTCCCCACAGGGAAGCAAAACTTAATCCGAGTCGTAGAGTCGGCAGAGTTCCTATCATAACAATACCACAACATTGAGATGCCAGTACGAGACACAGTGTGGCGAATATCATCGGGAATATGCCGCTGTTGCAAGGAAAATGCAGGAATCCATACAGGTATACATTATAAAATATACCCATAATGAAAAAGACTATTGTGTGGGGAAGCAGTTTTCCTGCCAATGCAATATAAATGGAGTTGTTACTCATTCGTAGCCATTCGCGGGCAGTGCGATCCTTGATTTCTACACCGATTGAATAAACGGTAACCATAAATATTAATAGCATGAGTACTCCCGGTATCAGTGTATTACATAAGTATACCGAATAGTTCAGCCACGGATTATTTAGTGGGTGTGTATCAATTACGATCGGTTGCAGATAAGCCATAGCCTGATCCTCTGTCGCACCTTTGGCATACAGCATCGTCCGGGCTGCAGCTCCGGAGGTGAGTTCTCCCATCATTTTCATATCTCTGAACAATAGAGAGCCTGCAATCAGGTATGAGTAATTGGTATAGAAAGAGATCGTTGGCTGCCGTTGGCTTTGTGCCTCTGCCGATAAACCTTGGGGAGATAGAAGAACCCGTAGATTTTTCCCTCCTGCATGGCAATACGTGCATCTGTTACATTGCTGTAATGCGCTACAACCCCTGTCTGCGAAAAAGCATCCAGATTGCGGACAATATTACGGGAAGTAGACGAATCATCCATGTCCACTACTCCCGCAGGAAGATCCTTGGGAAGCCCCGAATCCATTAAAGTGGTGAAGAATATATAGCAAAACAGCGGGGCAATGACCATACAGAAGAGATAGAGCGGGCGTGATACCAATCGCCGGCACTCTCTTTGCATGACCTGCCACAAAGCTATATATTTCTTTTCTCTCTCTTTCATGGTTACTTGTCAATGATAACAGACATACCCGGACGGAGATTTTCCACTTTCTCTACCGGAGAAGCTTTCACCTCGAATGTTTTCAGATCAAATTGTCCGGTCGTTTTGGTTGCTTTCCAGGCAGCATAAGTGCCTAAGTCTTTCAGATAATATACTTTGAGCTGGATCTTTTTATTATCCAGAGCAGGAATGATAGCTTCGAACTCCGAACCCATCGTCAGGTTCTTGAGCAAATCTTCACGTACATTGAATGTTACCCACATATCGTTGAGTTCAGCGATATTCATGATAGGAGCACCGGTACCAACCAATTCGCCTACCTTCGGGAATATTTCAGAAACTTCCCCGGCAGCCGGAGCAATGAGATAAGTCTCCTTAATATAGGATTCAACTTCGGCAACAGCTCCTTTCGCCCGGTTTACCAAAGCTTCCGCAGCCATCTTATCTTCACGTTCCGCTCCATTCTTCGCCATGGTATATTGTGCTTTGGCAGCTTTCTCTGTTGCAATACTTGCGTCCCGTTGCGCAGTGACTTCATCCAATTTCTGTGCAGGCATTACTCCCTGCTCATAGAGGTTCTTTACACGTTGATATGATTTTTCGGCAATGGTGACGCCTGCTTGGGCTTTTTGCCACATTTCGTATGCCGCCTGGATTTGTTCCTCACGCGCGCCTTTGATTGCTTTTGCGTTTTGTGCTTGTGCGGCAGCTTCGGCAGCACGTGCCTGTTCCATTTTTGCCACCACGTCAGGGGCTTCCAAAATGGCCAGCGTATCTCCGGCATTGACACTTTGTCCTTCTTTCACGCGAAATTCCAATATACGTCCCGGAACTTTGCTCGAAACGCGATACTCGGTAACTTCAGCCTGTCCCTGTATGATTTCAGGACCTTTGCGAAGCATGAAGAAGCCAACGACTGCAACGATTGCAATAACTCCCAGTAGAGTAAGGAATGCAAGCAGCATATTGCTGTTTTGTGATTTTATAGGTGCCATATGATTTATGATTTATGTTTATGGTTTATGGTTTATGGATTGTGAGTTGGTTAGGGATTGGGTTGTTTCTGATTGGGTTCTTTACTTTATTTTTCTGCTTTTTATTTATTTCAGCGTTCCCAGAGATTTCTTCAGATAGATTTCTGTTAACTTCACATCTATTTGTGCGTCAATCTTTTCTGAATGAGCGGACAGCCATGCCGTTTGTGCTTCAAGAACATTACTGGTGGCAATCACTCCCTCTTTAAAACCAAGCGTTGCATAGCGCAGATTCTCTTCCGCTTTTTCCATGTTTTTGGAAGACATAACCAGTTTCTTACCTGCTTCCTTTACCTTGAAAGCGGCTTGATTGACTTGCAACTCTATTTTTTCGCGTGCGTCCTGAAGCTGGTATTGTGCAATGCGGGCTTCGGCTTTTGCCGCTCTCGTTTTATAAATACCTTCTCCCCAGTGCCATATAGGTATCTGTACCATCACTCCCACATTCCACATGCCTTTGAATTTGTTTTCAAAGCTGTTGAAGACAGAAGGGTTGGTTACCATATAATTCCCCATCAATGCGATAGAAGGAAGATGTTCGGCACGGGTTACGTTTACTTTCTGTTTATAAATCTGTGTCGCTAATTCGAGACTACGTATTTCCGGACGATTCTCATAAGCGGTAGATAAATCGAAATGAGGGTCTGTTGTCAGTAATGGAATATCTTCCATATTTTCATCTGCTAGCGTGATGGGGGAGCTAAGATCAATACCGCATAGTTGGCACAGCAACATTCGGGCAAGGCTCAATCCATCTTCCACTTTGGTGAGTGTCATTTCTGCTTCATTCACCTTGACGCGTACAGACAAGCCATCCGCTTTGGTGGCTACTCCTTCATTAATCATTTTTTCCACATCACCGTCCAGCTGTTGCAAGAGCTTTAAATAACCTTCCGCCAACTTCTTCTTATTAACCAACGAAATAACTTGCCAATATGCCTGGTCTGTACTCATGATTACTTCCTGCATGCCACCGTGGTGTTGTTCTTGAGCTAACTCTTCGGCATACTTTGTTATTTTGTTGTACGCCCGGATTTTTCCACCCATATATAAAGGCTGTGTCAATGTAAGAGCACCTGCATAGACATTCCTGGTGTCTGTGCGGAGCGCATCCACTAAAGAGTTTCCCGCTTGGTCGAGAGCAGGCAGAGCCGCTCCTAGTTTTCCGCTTAAGGAAGCAATAAGTGGTTTTAATTCAGGATGTGCTGTTGCAATCTCGGTTGCAGCCTGTTGGATAGGGCCTGCCAGATTAGTTCCTAGTCCTGAAAGCGCAGCTTTCTGGTCGTTGTTTAATAATGAAAACTCTTTCTGGTTTCTCATGTAAGCTCCGGTTGCCGAGAAATTGGGAAGATAATTCGTAAATGCAGCTTTCCGTTGATAATGAGCAGCATTTATCTTCTCATTGCTTATCAACAAATCTTTGTTGTTGGCAAGAGCTAATGCGCGGCAACTATCCAGACTTAGAAAGTTCTGCGCTTTTCCTATGAAAGTGAGACTTAGCAGAATTGTCAGAAGAAATACTTTTTTCATCGCATCTTGCATATTAATAAGGTGATACTTCTATATTTAATAACCCGGTTCTTATGTAATTTGTTTATTGAAGTAGTCTGTTTTTTTGAACTTGTTTACTTAAACAATAATTGCATAAACAACGATGCAAATGTATGAGCTTTACTTGAAAGTGCAAAATGAATTAGCTTTTTTTAAAATATAGTGGGGTAGGATTCTGTAGAAAAGAAAGAAGGCTGCTCCTCGTAGTGAAGAACAGCCTTTCTTGATATATAAAGTAAGGGGATTAATTACAGAGCACCTACTTCTTTCAAAGCAGCGTTCGTTCCGTGAACAGCTTTTGCGCTAGCTGCGAACTTGGCTTTTTCGTCTTCGTTCAGGTTCAGTTCAACGATCTTTTCGATACCGTTCTTGCCAAGGATTACAGGAACGCCGATGCAAAGATCTGATTCACCATATTCACCTTCCAATAATACAGAACAAGGAACCATCTTCTTTTGGTCATGAAGGATAGATTCAACTACGAATGCTCCTGCTGCACCTGGTGCATACCATGCAGAAGTACCCAGCAATTTAGTCAGTGTAGCACCACCTACCATTGTAGCAGCGGCTACTTCTTCCAGTTTTTCGGCAGAGATGAAATTTGCTACAGGCATACCTTTGTAAGTAGCGAAACGAGTCAAAGGAATCATAGTAGTATCACCGTGACCACCGATAACCATACCTTCTACTTCGTTAGCGTTGCAACCGATAGCTTGAGACAAGAAATATTTGAAACGAGAGCTATCCAAAGCACCACCCATACCGATCACACGGTTTTTCGGCAAGCCCAAAGCTTTCAATGCCAAATAAGTCATTGTATCCATCGGGTTAGAGATAACAACGATGATAGCGTTAGGAGAATATTTCAACAGGTTTTCTGCTACCGATTTAACGATACCAGCGTTCACACCAATCAGCTCTTCACGAGTCATACCCGGTTTACGAGGAATACCTGAAGTAATCACAACAACGTCAGAGTTAGCGGTTTGAGCATAGTCGTTAGTGCAGCCTACCAATGTAGTGTCGAAACCCAGCAATTGAGCTGTCTGCATCATATCCATTGCTTTACCTTCTGAAACGCCTTCTTTAACGTCCAGCATTACTACTTCGTCTGCTACTTCATTAAAAGCAAGTACATTTGCACATGTAGCACCTACGTTACCTGCGCCTACTACGGTTACTTTTGACATAATACTATATATTTAAAAAGTTGATAATTTGTTTTATCTTTTAGCGCGACAAAATTACAACGATAATCCTGATTAAAGAAATTTTTCCGTAATAATTTTAGTTAAAGGTCTAAGTTCTCCGGAATGGATGGCTATCATGAAAAAAAAGTGGTCGAACAAGCCGTTGGCAAGCGTGGAAGAGAAGCGGAGAATAAACAACGAAAACGATACAAAAACGAGGGTGTTCGGAGAGGGGGGTACAAAGCGCTGAAACGCCCGCCAGTAAAGGGGAAAAACCCAATGAAAACCAGTAGAGTAGAGAAGAGTAAAGTAAAGAAGAGTAAGTAAAAGTATTATTTCTGTTATAAACAACAGCAATAATACTGGGCAGAGAAGATGGCTTTGGCTGCTGCCGTTGTCGGTTCGGATCACTTCGTCGGTGTCGTTTCTGTTCCCGTGTCCCTCATGAACTGTTCGTCCGGCAGATGACCGCCTTTTGTCTGGTAGGTTATTGATGCTCGCCCGGTGGGTAACGGACATTCACACGGTAGATAACATACGTTTGTACGTTAGGTGAATTCTATATTATTTCTCGGGCTACCGCTTCATTAAAAAATAATTTCAATACTTGTTTGCTAAAGTACCATTTGCTTCAAAACTAGTACGTAAACAAGGTAAAAGTCGCAAATAAGGATGCTTCGATCAGGTAATGTCAGTGGCCGCTTAGGATCATAAAGGAGAATCAGTCGGGGTACTTTGCGTCTGTCGGTTCGGCCTGGTTGACTGGTTAATAAATTAAAATTGCATAGATTAGTCGGGAGTTTTTCAAAAACTCTCACTTTTTATACTTGACTTCTGTTGCGAAATGATTACTTTTGCGCACGTTATCAATTCACAAACTGAAACTATGAGTAAAAAAAGCCTTCTTATTGCGGCCGTGGCTATCTTGGTGATAGCTATTATTGGTATTACTTATTTATTGTTTACCGAAAAAAAAGCTAATCGGGAGTTAGTGCAGGAATTCCAATTGGATAAGGAAGATCTGGAAAACGAATATAGTCGTTTTGTGCAAGAATATGATGAATTGAAGTTTAAGGTTACTAATGACTCATTAGGAGTATTGTTAGAACAGGAACAGTTAAAGACCCAACGTCTATTAGAAGAACTTCGTACTGTGAAGAGTTCGAATGCAACAGAGATTCGTCGTTTAAAGAAAGAATTGGCTACTTTACGTAAAGTAATGGTTGGTTATATTAATCAGATTGATTCACTAAATAAACTGGCTGCACAGCAGAAACAGGTCATTGCAGAAGTAACACAAAAATATAATCAGGCTTCACAACAAATCAGTAACCTTTCCGAAGAAAAGAAAAATCTGGATAAGAAGGTGACGTTAGCCGCACAACTCGATGCAACTAATATTCGTATCGAACCACGCAATAAACGCGGTAAAGTGGCGAAGAAGGTGAAAGATGTGGTGAAATTGGCTATCAGTTTCACAATCGTGAAGAATATAACTGCTGAAAACGGTGAACGTACCATCTATATACGTATTACCAAACCCGATAATGATGTACTGACCAAGAGTGCATCCAATACTTTCCCTTATGAAAACCGTACACTGGTTTACTCCATCAAGAAATATATTGAATATAACGGAGAAGAACAGAACGTGAATGTATTCTGGGATGTAGAAGAATTCTTATATGCCGGAAACTATCGCGTTGATATCTTCGAAGGTGGTAATCTGATTGGTTCGCAGACGTTTACGTTAGATTAGTTTCCCATCTATCGTCTTCCATCCGCTCCCCACATCATTTTGCTGCGGAGTGTATCGAAAAAGATATGATTGAAGCGTTTGACTACTTTTATGCTATAATCTGCCCGGCGGATCTTGAGTTGAGTTGTTTCTTTGCAGGTTTCGCTTCGCCCGTCAATAGCAACGAGGAAATTATGGCTCCGGCTTTCCACATCCAATGTGATTTCCCAGTCGTCACGGATAACGATAGGACGGACGTTGAGGCTATGCGGAGCTACCGGAGTGATGGCAATAGTGTTGGAATGAGGGACGATGATCGGGCCTCCTACACTCAAAGAGTAGGCTGTGGAACCTGTTGGAGTGGCAATTACTAACCCGTCAGCTTGATAAGTATTCAGATACGCGCCATTAATAGCTGTCCGGATACTAATCATTGACGAACTGTCCCGTTTAAGAATTGCAATTTCATTGAGAGCATAAGGAGAATCCTGAAGACGTTTTTCGTCACAGATGAGTTGAAGCACGCTTCGTTCCTCCACACTATATCTTCCGGCTTGGATTTCATCGAACGTTTCTTCCATCTCCTCGGGAGAAATATCTGCCAGAAAGCCCAAACGGCCTGTATTAATTCCCAAAATAGGAATTCCTTTTCTCCCTACGCGGCGGGCAGCTTTCAGGAATGTTCCGTCGCCTCCGATACTGATTACCATATCAGCGTCAAAATCATTTCCGTCAAACAAGTGATCGGCATGAATGTCCATTTTGAGCTCTGTAGTCAGGAATTGATAAAAGTCCCTGCACATACAGATTTCTGCTTTCTGCCTTCTCAATAGTTGGAACAACCTTAGTGCATGAGAGGACTTTTTAGCCTGATAAGTATTTCCGAAAATGGCGAATTTCATAAGCAATATCATTAGTTCAGGATGCAAATTTGGCATTTTTTCTTGGATTTCTACTTTAAATAACCAAAAAAGAACCCATAATGCGTTTCGTATTATTAGGCAACTAATAATAATATTTGTAATTTTTGCGGCAAATATAACGTAGAACTATGACTAAATTAAGTGTAAACATAAACAAGATGCTACGCTAAGGAATGCTCGCGGAGGAAATGTTCCCGATGTAGTAAAGGTAGCGCTTGATTGTGAATCTTTTGGTGCAGACGGTATCACTGTTCATCCTCGTCCCGATGAACGCCACATTCGTCGTTCAGATGTATATGATTTGCGCCCTTTGCTGCGCACGGAATTTAATATCGAAGGTTATCCCGCTCCGGAGTTTATTGACCTGGTGTTGAAAGTTAAACCTCATCAAGTAACTTTGGTCCCCGACGATCCTTCACAAATTACTTCTAATTCCGGTTGGGACACCAAAGCAAATCTGGAATTCCTGACTGAAGTGCTCGATCAGTTTAACAGCGCCGGTATTCGTACTTCCGTTTTTGTGGCAGCCGATCCTGAAATGGTGGAATATGCGGCAAAAGCGGGAGCGGATCGTGTCGAACTGTATACCGAACCATACGCAACGAACTATCCGAAGAATCCGGAAGCTGCCATCGCTCCTTTTATCGAAGCCGCAAAGACTGCCCGTAAACTGGGTATCGGATTGAACGCCGGACACGACTTGAGTCTGGTTAATTTAAATTATTTCTATAAAAACATTCCTTGGGTGGATGAAGTCTCCATCGGACATGCGTTGATTAGCGATGCGTTGTATCTGGGACTCGAACGTACCATTCAGGAATATAAAAACTGTCTACGCTCATGAATGCAATGATCTTGTTAGCCCAAGGGGCTATGAATATGGCCGACTCGCTGGCTACTGCCAACCCCGTATTGACGGAGGTGAACGCTCCTGAAATGAACATGCTTGATATGGCTATCAAGGGTGGATGGATTATGATTGTGCTGGGTGTATTGTCGGTTGTCTGTTTTTATATCCTGTTTGAACGTAACTACATGATTCGTAAGGCAGGAAAAGAGGACCCGATGTTTATGGAGCGGATTAAAGACTATATTCATAGCGGTGAGATCAAAGCGGCTATTAACTATTGCCGTACGATAAACACCCCTTCGGCACGTATGATAGAAAAAGGGATCAGCCGTTTAGGACGTCCTATTAACGATGTACAGGTAGCTATTGAGAATGTAGGTAATATTGAAGTGGCAAAGCTGGAAAAAGGATTGACTGTAATGGCAACTATTTCTGGAGGTGCTCCGATGCTTGGATTCCTCGGTACGGTGACCGGTATGGTGCGTGCATTCTACGAAATGGCGAATGCCGGAAGCGGAAACATTGATATCACTTTACTTTCCGGTGGTATCTATGAAGCTATGATTACTACGGTCGGTGGTCTGATTGTCGGTATCATTGCTATGTTTGCCTACAATTATCTGGTGATGCTGGTAGACCGTGTGGTAAATAAAATGGAATCTCGTACAATGGAGTTCATGGACTTGCTGAACGAGCCGGCTGGAAAGTGAATCGATATGCCAACCTATTAATCACTAACCCTTAATCACTAACAAAGTGGGATTAAAAAGAAGAAATAGAGTATCGCCCAATTTCAGCATGGCTTCCATGACGGACGTCATCTTCCTGTTGCTGATATTCTTTATGATAACCTCTACGGTGGTGTCGCCCAATGCTATCAAAGTCTTGTTGCCGCAAGGCAAGCAGCAGACTTCGGCCAAACCGCTGACAAGAGTGGTTATCGATAAAGACTTGAATTTCTATGCCGCTTTCGGCAATGAAAAAGAGCAGCCGGTGGCGCTGAACGACCTGACTTCATTCTTGCAGAGTTGCGCAGAGAAGGAGCCGGAAATGTACGTGGCATTGTATGCGGATGAATCGGTACCTTACCGTGAGATCGTAAGGGTATTGAACATTGCAAACGAGAATCATTTTAAGATGGTGCTGGCTACACGCCCGCCTGAAAACAAATAAGAAACAATGGACAGAAGAAAAAAGGGTGAATACATAGGAGCGCTGGGTGCACTGTTGGTGCATGTGGCAGTGATTGCTCTTTTGATTCTGGTGAGCTTTACTGTCCCTCAACCGGATGAAGATGCAGGCGGAGTGCCTGTAATGATGGGAAATGTAGACGCAGCGAGTGGCTTCGATGATCCCTCTCTGGTAGACGTGGATATCATGGATGAAGATGCGGCAGCACCCGCGGAAACAGCACCGGAACTTCCTTCGGAACAGGATTTATTGACGCAGACTGAAGAGGAAACAGTAACCCTGAAACCTAAGACGGAAGAACCGAAAAAAGAAACGGTGAAACCTAAAGAGGTGGTCAAGCCGAAAGAACCGGTGAAGAAGCCCGAAAAAACGGAAGCCGAAAAAGCTGCGGAAGCGAAACGGCTGGCAGAAGAAAAAGCGGAACGTGAACGTAAGGCTGCCGAAGAAGCTGCCAGAAAGAGGGTGTCCGGTGCGTTTGGAAAGGGAGCGCAAATGACAGGAAATAAAGGAACTGCGGCTAGTGGCACGGGAACCGAAGGTAGCAAGGAGGGAAATTCTTCTACCGGAGCGAAGACTGGAACCGGAGGTTACGGAACATTTGACCTTGGCGGACGTTCTTTAGGTACGGGCAGTTTGCCGAAGCCTGTATATAATGTGCAGGAAGAAGGACGTGTAGTGGTGAATATCACCGTGAATCCTGCAGGGCAAGTGATATCGACCAGTATTAGCCCTCAAACGAATACGGTAAATTCCGCTTTGCGTAAGGCAGCGGAGGATGCAGCGAAGAAAGCCCGTTTTAATACGATAGATGGGGTGAATAACCAGACAGGGACAATCACCTATTATTTTAACTTGAGATAGTATCATTAACCAAATATATAAAGGATTATGGGAACTGTATACGCTTTTTTTGCAGATGGTTTTGAAGAAATTGAAGCCTTTACTGCTATTGACACGTTGAGACGTGCCGGACTTAATGTAGAAATCGTATCCGTTACACCGGATGAAATTGTAGTGGGAGCACATGACGTATCCGTCCTTTGCGATATCAACTTCGAGAATTGCGATTTCTTCGATGCAGAACTGCTGCTGTTGCCGGGAGGAATGCCGGGAGCTGCCACACTTGACAAGCACGAAGGATTGCGTAAATTGATTCTTGATTTTGCCGCAAAAGGTAAACCTATTGCGGCCATTTGTGCTGCTCCGATGGTGTTGGGTAAGCTGGGGCTGCTGAAAGGAAAGAAGGCTACCTGTTATCCGAGTTTTGAACAATATCTGGATGGTGCAGAATGTGTAAATGAACCCGTTGTACGTGATGGAAACATCATTACCGGTATGGGACCGGGTGCTGCCATGGAATTTGCTTTGACAATCGTTGACCTGTTGGTAGGTAAAGAAAAAGTAGACGAACTGGTAGAAGCGATGTGTGTTAAACGCTAAACCGTCCATGAAGAAATATGTAATCATTGTCGCCGGTGGAAAGGGCTTGCGAATGGGAAGTGACCTCCCGAAACAATTCCTTCCCATGGGTGATAAACCTGTGTTGATGCATACCCTGGAAGTATTTAGGAGATATGACGAAACACTTCAAATCATAGTAGTGCTTCCACGGGAACAACAGGACTTTTGGAAGCAACTTTGCCAAAAACACAGCTTTGCGGTGGAACATACCCTTGCCGATGGAGGCGAAACGCGTTTTCACTCTGTAAAGAACGGTCTGGCACTGGTGCAAGGGCCGGGACTGGTAGGGGTGCATGATGGAGTACGTCCGTTTGTGTCGGTAGAAGTGATTCGCCGTTGTTATGACTTGGCAAAAGTGCAGAAAGCAGTGATTCCTGTGGTGGATGTGGTAGAGACACTTCGCCATCTGACAGATACCGGAAGTGAAACGGTCAGCCGGAATGATTACAAGCTGGTTCAAACACCGCAGGTGTTCGATGTAGAGTTGTTGAAACAAGCCTATGCACAAGAATTTACTCCCTTCTTTACAGATGACGCTTCCGTTGTCGAAGCAATGGGAATGCCTGTGTATCTGGCGGAAGGTAACCGTGAAAATATAAAAATAACGACTCCTTTCGATTTAAAAGTGGGGAGTGCTCTTTTATAAATGTTCGATTTAGCCACACGCGACATAAAATTTATCTCCGGTGTAGGCCCTCAAAAAGCCGCTGTATTAAATAAGGAGTTGGAAATCTACTCCTTGCACGATTTAATTTATTATTTCCCTTATAAATATATTGACCGGAGCCGCATCTATTACATTCACGAAATAGATGGCAATATGCCGTATATCCAGTTGAAAGGAGAAATTCTCGGTTTCGAAACCATTGGCGAAGGACGTCAACGTCGTTTGACGGCGCACTTTTCGGATGGTACGGGAGTCGTGGATTTGGTGTGGTTTCAAGGCATTAAGTATATCTTAGGCAAGTATAAGCTGCACGAGGAATATATCATCTTCGGCAAACCGACAGTTTTCAACGGACGTATCAATGTGGCGCATCCCGATGTAGACAAGACGGAAGATTTGAAACTTTCTTCGGTGGGATTGCAACCTTATTATAATACGACGGAGAAGATGAAGCGCAGTTTCCTCAACTCTCACGCGATTGAGAAGATGATGCAACGGTGATTCAGCAAATACAGGAGCCTCTGCCTGAAACACTTTCTTCCAAATTGCTGGCGGAATATCATCTGATGCCTTTGACGGAAGCTCTCCGGAATATCCACTTTCCGACCAATCCCGATGTGCTTCGCAGGGCGCAATATCGCCTTAAGTTCGAAGAGCTGTTTTATGTTCAACTGAATATCCTCCGCTATGCCAAAGACAGACAAAAAAGATATCGTGGATATATCTTTGAGAAAGTGGGAGAGGTGTTCAATACATTTTATACAAAGAATCTTCCTTTTCAACTGACAGGTGCACAGAAGCGGGTATTGAAGGAAATACGGAACGATGTCGGCAGTGGCAGGCAGATGAACCGCCTCTTGCAGGGAGATGTAGGAAGCGGGAAAACACTGGTTGCTTGATGAGTATGCTGTTGGCGTTGGATAACGGTTATCAGGCTTGCATGATGGCACCCACCGAAATCTTGGCGAACCAGCATTATGAAACGATCAAAGAACTGCTCTTTGGCATGGATATCCGTGTCGAACTGCTGACAGGCTCTATTAAAGGCAAAAGGCGGGAAGCGATTCTGACCGGATTGCTGACCGGAGATGTGAAGATATTAATAGGAACGCATGCCGTTATTGAAGATACTGTCAATTTCTCTTCTTTAGGTTTCGTTGTTATCGACGAACAGCATCGCTTTGGCGTGGCACAACGCGCCCGCCTTTGGAGTAAGAATGTTCAACCTCCACATGTGCTCGTGATGACTGCTACCCCGATCCCACGCACTTTGGCAATGACATTGTATGGTGATTTGGACGTGTCTGTTATCGACGAGCTTCCACCCGGAAGAAAACCGATTACTACCATCCACCAATTTGATAACCGCCGGGAAAGTATGTACCGTTCGGTGCACAAACAAATTGAAGAAGGACGTCAGGTCTACATTGTCTATCCGCTGATTAAAGAAAGCGAAAAGATTGATTTGAAGAACCTTGAAGAAGGATATCAACATGTTCTGGAAGAGTTTCCGAAATGTACGGTTTGTAAAGTGCATGGCAAAATGAAACCAGCCGAGAAGGATGAGCAAATGCAGCTTTTTGTTTCGGGCAAAGCGCAGATCATGGTGGCTACTACCGTCATTGAAGTCGGAGTGAACGTCCCGAATGCTTCGGTGATGATTATTGAAAATGCAGAACGTTTCGGGCTTTCGCAGTTACATCAGTTGCGTGGACGGGTAGGACGTGGAGCGGAGCAGTCTTATTGTATTCTGGTGACGAATTATAAGTTGACGGAGGACACCCGGAAACGATTGGAAATCATGGTACGTACCAATGATGGTTTCGAAATAGCCGAGGCCGATTTGAAATTGCGTGGCCCCGGTGATCTTGAAGGTACGCAGCAAAGCGGCATCGCTTTCGATTTGAAGATTGCGGATATTGTACGCGACGGGCAACTGTTGCAATACGTTCGTGCCATAGCTGAAAGTATTGTGGAACAAGACCCTGCGGCACAGAATCCCGAGAATGAAATCTTGTGGCGGCAACTTAAAGCCTTGCGGAAAACGAATGTTAACTGGGCTGCCATAAGTTGAAAAACGGTTAAACATGCAGTTTATTTGCGTAAATGTGTTGCAAAACATATTTTGTCCCTATCCTCCCTATTTATAGGAGTTTAACGGCTCAATTGTTCCCTCTTTTTGTACTAAGCATCTGAAAAATAGTTAATAACTCTCTTGCCTTTTCATAGGAAAATACTACCTTTGGGGGAATTTTTTTAGTAAATGTATTGTTTAACCATTTGCAAAGTCGAGTATTATGCTTGAAAAAACGCTGGTCATTTTAAAACCATGTACCCTTCAACGGGGATTGGTTGGTGAGATTACTCATCTCTTTGAACGTAAAGGATTACGGTTGGCCGGCATGAAGATGATGCAACTGACTGATGAATTGTTAAGCGAACATTATGCCCACCTTAGCGGCAAACCTTTCTTTCAGCGTGTGAAAGATTCGATGATGGCAACTCCTGTCATTGTTTGTTGTTTCGAAGGTGTGGATGCTATTCAAACAGTCCGTACGTTGGCGGGACCGACTAATGGACGTTTAGCTGCTCCAGGCACCATTCGCGGGGATTACAGTATGAGCTTTCAAGAGAATATCGTTCATACATCCGATTCTCCGGAGACTGCAGCTATTGAATTAACGAGATTTTTTAAACCGGAAGAAATATTCGATTACAAGCAGGCTACATTTGATTACCTGTATGCAAACGACGAATATTAATTGAATTGACAAAGAAGGAATGAATTTTAGCATTATTAAAACAGGATTGGTCGCTGTTGCGGCTATGGTCAGTCTGAGCTCTTTCTCGCAAGACTTGATTGCCCGCCAAGCACCGATAGACAAGAAATTAAAATCAGTAGACTCTTTGGCCTTGCAGAAGCAAATCCGTGCCGAACAGTCCGAATATCCCGCCCTAAGTCTTTATCCAAACTGGAACAACCAGTATGTGCATGCTTACGGAAATGCTATTATCCCTGATACGTATACAATCGACCTGACAGGTTTCCATATGCCAACTCCAAGTACAAAAATTACTTCGCCTTTCGGTCCTCGTTGGAGAAGAATGCATAATGGGTTGGACTTGAAAGTGAATATAGGTGATACTATCGTAGCTGCTTTTGACGGTAAAGTACGTATCGTAAAATATGAGCGTAGAGGATATGGAAAATATGTCGTTATCCGTCATGATAATGGATTGGAAACAGTGTATGGTCATTTATCAAAACAATTGGTTGAAGAAAACCAATTAGTGAAAGCCGGAGAAGTAATCGGTTTGGGTGGTAACACCGGACGTTCTACTGGTTCGCATCTTCATTTCGAAACCCGCTTCCTGGGGATTGCAATTAATCCGATTTATATGTTCGACTTCCCGAAACAAGATATCGTTGCCGATACTTATACGTTCCGCAAAGCAAAAGGCGTGAAGCGTGCTGGTTCTCATGATACTCAAGTGGCTGACGGTACCATCCGTTATCACAAGGTGAAGAGTGGCGATACATTGTCCCGCATTGCTAAATTGCGTGGCGTATCAGTCAGTACACTTTGCAACTGAACCGTATCAAACCGACTACTACTTTGCGTATCGGACAGGTTTTGCGTTGTTCATAAAAAATATAGCTTATAAAACAGTAATACAATATCTTTAGGAGAGGGCACTTTAATATAATTTAGAGTGCCCTCTTTCTGTTTTTACTTAATTATTGTTACCTTTGCGCACTATTTGGAAGAAGATGAAAGATACCAAGCAACAATTTGAACATGTCATCGCTTTGTGCCGTGACTTATTTTCCAAGAAGCTGCACGATTACGGGCCTGCATGGCGTATCCTGCGTCCGGCTTCGGTGACTGACCAGATTTTTATTAAAGCCAATCGGATTCGAAGTATTGAAACCAAAGGAGTAACCCTGATTGACGAGGGAATCCGTGCCGAGTTTATTGCGATTGTCAATTATGGCATCATCGGACTTATCCAGTTGGAACTGGGGTATGCCGAGTCTGCCGACATCAGCAATGAAGAAGCGATGGCTTTGTACGATAAGTATGCAAAAGAGGCATTAGAACTGATGCTTGCCAAGAATCATGATTATGATGAAGCCTGGCGGAGCATGCGTGTCAGCTCTTACACAGACTTGATTCTGATGAAAATCTACCGTACCAAGCAGATTGAGAGCTTGGCCGGCAATACATTGGTGTCAGAAGGTATTGATGCCAATTATATGGATATGATTAATTACTCTGTTTTCGGACTGATTAAGATAGAATTTGAAGGATAAGAACTTACATATCATTCAGGAGGTAGTGGCGAATATGTGTCGCTTTCTTTTGGCGGCATCGTTCATCTTTTCCGGATTTGTAAAGGCAGTTGATCCGCTGGGTTTCCAGTATAAGATACAGGATTATCTGACTGCATTCGGAATGGCTTCCTGGTTCCCTTCATTCTTCCTTTATTGGGAGGTATCGTTTTATCCGCCGTTGAGTTTTTTATAGGTATCTCTTTGTTCTTTGCAACAAGAAGAACATTGGCTACCTCATTGGCTTTGATGCTGATGATTTTCATGACGCCACTGACCTTGTATCTTGCCATCTTTGATCCGGTTTCAGACTGCGGTTGTTTTGGTGATGCCTGGGTGTTGACAAATTGGGAAACATTTGGAAAGAATATCATTCTGCTATTTGCGGCAATAATGGCTTTCCGTCACAGGAGGATGCTGATTCGTTTTATCAGTGTGAAGATGGAGTGGCTGGTTTCTCTTTATACGCTGTTTTTTGTGTTTACTTTATCGTTCTATTGTCTGGACCGTTTGCCTGTTTTAGACTTTCGTCCTTACAAGATCGGAAAGAATATCCTGGAAGGAATGACAATGCCCGAAGGAGCCAAACCAAGCGTATATGAAAGCATCTTTATCCTGGAGAAGAACGGAGAGCAGAAAGAATTTACGTTGGATAACTATCCGGATAGTACCTGGACATTTGTCGATACGCGTACCATCCTTAAGGAAAAAGGATATGAACCGGCTATTCACGATTTCTCTATGATAGATCTGAATACGGGGGAAGATATAACAAACGATGTATTGACAGATATAGGATATACTTTCCTGTTGGTTGCCCATCGGATTGAAGAGGCGGATGATAGTAACATTGATTTGATTAATGAGATATATGACTATTCGGTGGAGCATGGCTACAAATTCTATTGCCTCACTTCTTCACCGGAGGAACAGATAGAATTGTGGAAGGACAAGACAGGAGCCGAATATCCTTTCTGCCAAATGGATGATATAACATTGAAGACGATGGTTCGCTCTAACCCGGGATTGATGTTGATTAAGAACGGAACCATTCTGAATAAATGGAGCGATGAGGATATACCGGATGAATACGTACTGACGGACAAACTGGAGAATCTGCCGCTAGGAAAGCAGAAAGTGAGCAGTGACGCTCATACGGTAGGATATGTCTTCCTGTGGTTTGTTATTCCATTGTTGTTAGTGCTTGGGGTGGATGTGTTGGTCGTTCGCCGCCGGGAACGGAAAACCGCGAAGCGGAAGCAACAAGAAGAAGAGATAAAAAGCAAAGAACCGGAAACAAAGAATCAAGGAATAGAAGAACAAGAATAAGAAAAAATGATAACGAGCGACCCTCTGTAACGAACACTAACCTGAATCGTTCAATCGTCAATCGTCCGATCGTAAATTTATTAACCCTTTAAAATAAAAAACAAAATGAGAAAGAACATTGTTGCAGGAAACTGGAAAATGAACAAAACCCTTCAAGAGGGTATCGCTTTGGCTAAAGAACTGAACGAAGCATTGGCTAACGAAAAGCCTAACTGTGATGTAATCATCTGTACTCCGTTCATCCACTTGGCTTCTGTTACTCCGTTGGTAGACGCTGCTAAGATTGGTGTAGGTGCTGAAAACTGTGCAGACAAAGCATCAGGTGCTTATACAGGTGAAGTTTCTGCTGAAATGGTTGCTTCTACTGGTGCAAAATATGTAATTCTGGGACACTCTGAACGTCGTGCATACTACGGTGAAACAGTTGCTATCCTTGAAGAAAAAGTAAAATTGGCTTTGGCTAACGGTCTGACTCCGATTTTCTGTATCGGTGAAGTGTTGGAAGAACGCGAAGCTAACAAGCAGAACGAAGTGGTAGCTGCACAAATGGAATCTGTATTCTCTCTGTCGGCTGAAGACTTCTCTAAGATTGTATTGGCTTACGAACCGGTTTGGGCTATCGGTACAGGTAAAACTGCTTCTCCTGAACAAGCACAGGAAATCCATGCTTTCATCCGTTCTATCGTAGCTGACAAGTATGGCAAAGAAATCGCAGACAATACTTCTATCCTTTACGGTGGTAGCTGCAAACCTTCTAACGCTAAAGAATTGTTCGCTAACCCGGACGTTGATGGTGGTTTGATTGGTGGTGCTGCTCTGAAAGTATCTGATTTCAAAGGTATCATTGATGCTTTTAACGCATAATTAAAACTTCTTTCAGGCACGGATTTCACGGATTACACGGTATAGTTTAGTCCAAGAGATTTCGAAAACTGTGTAACCCGCGTAATCCGTGCCTAAATATTATTTATAGAATGAGAAAACTAGCTTTACTTACTTTGTTGTTGGTATTGGCAGTTGTCGGTGTACAGGCACAGGGCATTGTCAAAAGTCTGGAACGTAACGTTCCGGGACAAGGAAAGGTGACTATTCATCAAGATCCCCGTATTGAGGCTCTGATAGGGATGGAACGTCCTGCAACAGGTGAACAGAAAGTAATAAAGACTTCCGGATTCAGAATACAGGCGTATGCCGGTAATAATACTCGTCAGGCTAAGAATGATGCTTATCATGTAGCATCACGCGTTAAAGAGTATTTCCCTGAATTGACAGTATATACTTCGTTCAATCCACCTCGTTGGCTTTGTCGTGTAGGTGATTTCCGGAGCATTGAAGAGGCGGACGCAATGATGCGTCGGTTGAAGGCTACCGGTGTGTTCAAAGAGGTTTCTATTGTAAGAGACCAGATCAATATTCCTTTATAATTGTATCATGTTAGAAAAAGAAGAAATTGTTTCTCCGAATCTGGAGGAGTTGAAGAGTCATTATCGTAGTATTATAACTTTGTTGGGTGAAGATGCCGAACGGGAAGGATTATTGAAAACTCCGGAACGGGTGGCTAAAGCAATGTTAAGCTTGACGAAAGGGTATCACATGGATCCTCATGAAGTGCTTCGCTCTGCTAAATTCCAGGAAGAATACAGTCAGATGGTGATTGTGAAAGATATCGATTTCTTCTCCCTTTGCGAACATCACATGTTGCCGTTCTACGGGAAGGCACACGTGCTTATATTCCTAACGGCTATATCACCGGGTTGAGCAAGATAGCCCGTGTAGTCGATATATTCTCTCATCGCCTGCAAGTGCAGGAACGCATGACACTGCAAATCAAAGAGTGTATTCAGGAAACACTGAATCCGTTGGGTGTAATGGTGGTAGTGGAAGCCAAACACATGTGTATGCAGATGCGTGGTGTAGAAAAACAAAACTCTATTACTACTACTTCGGATTTTACCGGGGCTTTCAATCAGGCAAAAACTCGTGAAGAGTTTATGAATCTGATTCAACACGGGACTTTGTAGAGAAAACCTGGTAGGAGACGTTATTTGGTTTCGGTATCGGGGAAGGCAGGCTTCGGTACCGATGAAGAGGGGGGGGCACCGATGAAGACATCTCTCGGCACCGATGAGGAATCATCGCAGAACAACCCTGTCACCCAATCGTTTTGCCATGATGCTTTGTACGGTCTTCAACTCATTAAAGCGTTTCATAAGCGAATCACATTTTTCATTATCATGGGCGAGAGCAGGATCTTGCAGGGCATAAAGCATGTGCTTCAATTCCTCTGTTACAATTGCATATTTGAAGTTAATCATTAACATCGGAACCATTTCATAGAGACGCTCTTCATCTGTTACGATCTTTTGGGATTTGGAGTGGTATTTACTAAGCTGATACCGCACATTAATCAAATCCACACTCAATTTACTGATTACCGGATCAGGATGTGCCAGAAAATAACGTTCAGCAATGAAATTGGAATCATGCATGTGTGCAGCAGCTTCCGATAACATTTGGCGGTGCAACGGATTATGAAAAGCTAACTCATCTTCTTTTAAATCATTAATCACATATTCTATAACGGTTACCGGAATCTCGTTTCCTTCTTCATCAGTCAGGTTACACATGATTTTTTCTCCATAACGAACTACCGCTTGTAATATCAGCCGTTCGAATTTGTAGAATTCTTGTCCTTCCTTTCCTTCCTGGGGGATAAAAGATGCATAGTTGTCTTCCTGCAGAGCGGGAGGAACCTCTGTATATCCGTTATCTATTTCAGGGGGCAACGGAATATCTCCGTTGGGCATCGGAGCATTTTCAGGCGGTGTCCCTTGAGACATTGTAGCTGTTCTTTCAGCCATCCGGCGTTCCCGTTCCGTCTGTTCAGCTCGTTTCTCTGCTTGAGTTTCCCGTCTTTTGGCAACTTCCGATACCAACAGCTTATCTTCTACATGAAGTAGCTGTGCACATTCTTTGATATAGACATCTCTGACAATCGCTTCCGGGATAACAGAAATACTTTGCACCAAGTTACCAATCAGTTCCGCACGCTTGATGGGATCTTTTCCTGCATCCTCCAGCAGCAAGTTTGTTTTGAAGCGGATAAAGTCCGTTTCATGTTCAGAGATGAAAGCCTGGAATTCCGTTGAGTTATGTTTGCGGGCAAAAGAGTCCGGGTCGTCCCCATCGGGAAGAAGACAGACTTTGATATTCATACCTTCCTCCAATAACATGTCAATTCCCCGGATAGAGGCCTTGATACCCGCTGCGTCACCATCGTAAAGCACAGTCATATTGTTGGTGAACCGGTGAATCATACGGATTTGTCCCGGTGTAAGGGCTGTTCCCGAAGAAGCAACCACATTCTCTATACCGGATTGATGCATGGAGATTACATCCGTGTAACCTTCAACCAAAAAACAACGGTCTTGTTTTACAATAGCCTGTTTGGCAAAATATATACCGTATAATTCGTTACTTTTATGATAGATTTCCGATTCGGGTGAATTGACGTATTTTACTTTAACCCCTTTCGTTGCACTGGCAAGTACACGTCCGCCAAAAGCCACCACTTTACCGGAAAGCGTATGGACAGGGAAAATCACACGTCCCCAAAAACGATCCCGCAATCGGTGGTCATCCGTTTCGTAGCAAAGTCCGGTTTTTACCAGATACTCCTTCTTATATCCTTTTTGGATTGCCTCTTTGGCGAATGCATCGTGGCTTTCAGTACAGTAACCTAGTTGGAATTTCTCAATAATGTCGTCGCGAAAGCCACGGTTGCGGAAATAAGCCATACCGATGCTACGCCCGTCTATATGATTTTTTAGTATGTTTTGGAAATAATCGCGCGCAAAGTTATTGACGATAAACAGACTTTCGCGTTCGCTTTGCACAAACTTCTCTTCATCGCTTAATTCCCGCTCCTTGATTTCAATATTGTATTTCTTGGCAAGGTACTTCAGCGCTTCCGGATATGACATCTGCTCGTGCTCCATAATGAAATGCACTGCGTTTCCACCTTTTCCACAAGCAAAACATTTGCATAATCCTTTGGCGGGAGAGACATAAAAAGAAGGGGTTTTATCACTGTGGAACGGACACAAACCGACGTAATTGACACCACGTTTGCGCAGGGTGACAAAATCCGAAACGACATCCATAATTTGTGCCGCGTCCAATATTCGGTCTATGGTAACTTGATCTATCATTCTTTCTCCTGTGAATCCGTTTTTGCGGATACAAAGGTACACATAAAAAAATCCCCTGCAAACAAAAAAGTATGCAGAGGATCGTTAAATCTTGCCTATATAAGGGATGGTTCTGTAACCGGAGAGGCACACGGAAGATTATTATTTCCCCTGATCCCTCTCTATATAATGGATTATTTAATCTTCTCCCGAATCTTAGTCAGATACTTTTTCATTCCTTCCGCATCTTTGTTCTCGATAATTTCGAGAAGATTCTTCAACTCCGTGCGGATATTGGCTACCTGTCCCGGAGTGCGTGGGTTGAATAGAATTTCCTGAAGCAGGTAGTCGTCTTCGCTTAATAGGCCTTTGGCAATTGCCATGTGCTTTTTGAACGTAGTTCCCGGAGCTTCCTGATGTTTCATTACGGCAGCAAATACAAAAGTCGATACGAACGGAATAGAAAGCGAGTAGGCTACTGTTTCGTCGTGTTCGTCGAACGTATATTCGAAGATGTTCAAACGCAATGTCTGATAGAGGTCTTTGAAGAATATTTTTCCCAGGTGGTCGCCTTCACTGATGATGATGCATTCTCGCTGCTTAGATTACTAAGACTAGCAAAAGTAGGGCCAAACATCGGGTGGCTGGAGACATAACGGAAACCGCTTTCTTCATAAAACTTCTTCAGTCCTGTTTTTACAGAGGCAATGTCACTAATGATACAGTCTTTCGGTAACACAGGCAATACTTTATGAAAGGCATCCAGCGTGTACTTCACTGTAACGGCATTAATAACCAGTTCCGGTTCAAAGTCCTTAATCTCCTCCAATGTGGTGAAACGATACGTGTTATAGACAAAACGCAACTGGTGCGGGTTGACGTCAAACACGGCCGTTTCATGTTGAAAGCTTAATATATCAGTAAAGAAAGAGCCCATTTTGCCGGCTCCAAGGATTAATATTCTCATAATGTTTAATTTAAAAATCCTTTCCCTAACCTTCTCCCAAGGAGAACAGACTAAAAGTTACTCTTGTCAATATGAACAGAAGGTTACTTTCTTTCCTCTCTTTGGAAGAGGGTTAGTGGAGAGGCTGCTTTTTATTTATTAATAATTTCCATCTGTTGACGAACCGATTCTTCGTGGATGGCTTCGAAAATCTTCTTCATAAACTCGCTGTCCATACCGCATTGTTCGCCCTGCGCGCCACGTTTTTCCAAGATTTCATTGTAACGTCCGGCTTGAAGAACGGTGATTCCATGCTCTTTTTTGTAAGTACCGATTTCGCGGGCTACGCGCATTCTTTTTGATAGTTCCTGAATGATATTGTCGTCACATTCGTCAATTTGTTTACGGAGTTGTGCCAGACTTTCGGTAGATTGCGTTTCAGTACGGATCACCAACAGATTGAGGATATAGTCGAGTACGTCCGGAGTAACCTGTTGAGAAGCATCACTCCAAGCACAGTCCGGGTTACAGTGGCTTTCTACGATCAGACCGTCGAAGTTCAAGTCCATCGCCTGTTGGCAAAGCGGAGCTACTAATTCACGTTTTCCACCGATATGGCTCGGATCACAGAAAATCGGAAGATTAGGGATACGGCGGCGCAGTTCGATAGGAATATGCCATTGGGGAAGATTACGGTAGATCTTCTTGTCATAGCTGCTGAAACCACGGTGGATAGCACCCAGGCGTTTCAAACCAGCGTTGTTGATACGTTCCAGTGCTCCGATCCATAATTCGAGATCCGGGTTCACCGGGTTCTTAACCAATACGGGGATATCAACACCTTTCAGCGCATCAGCGATTTCCTGTACGGCGAAAGGATTGGCAGTGGTACGTGCGCCTACCCAAAGAATATCGATTCCCGCTTTCAGACATTCGTAAACATGTTTGGCTGTTGCTACTTCCGTAGAAACATACATTCCTGTTTCTTTCTTTACCTCCTTCAACCAGGCAAGACCTTCTACGCCGATACCTTCGAAACCTCCCGGTTTGGTACGCGGTTTCCAGATGCCGGCACGATATATTTTCTGTCCTTTTGCAGCCAATTGTTTGGCTGTATCCATTACTTGTTCTTCAGTTTCTGCGCTACAAGGGCCGGCAATGACAATCGGTCTTTTAGCTTCAATGCCCGGTAATAAAATTGATTCGAGTTCCATATTCTTATTTGTTTTTATTCTTTTAATAACTTGTTTTCGTTGAAATTATTCTGTCTCATTATGCTGCTGTTTTCTTCTCTTTTTCTTTGAAGAGAGAACAACAGAAACCTATATTCTTTTTATTCTTTCCAGTGCTTCCGCCAGTTTATTGTCTTTACAACAAAGAGAGATACGAATATATCTTGCTCCGTTACTGCCGAAAATAAATCCCGGAGTGATAAACACTCTTGCTTCATGCAGCACCTTTTCCGTCAGTTCCTCTACATCCTTGCAGGAAGCGGGAATCTTTCCCCAAAGGAACATTCCTACTTGTTTTTCGTCGTAGGTGCATCCCAATGTTTTCATAATTTCACCGGCGAGGTGACGACGGTTGCGATAGTTTTCGTTATTGCCTTCATACCAGTCTGCTTCTGCTTCAAGAGCAGTTGCTGCAGCCAGTTGCATGGCACGGAACATACCGCTGTCGATATTACTTTTCACTTTCAATATCCATTGTACGAATTCTGCGTTCGATGCCAGCATACCGATACGCCAGCCGGGCATATTGTGACTCTTGCTCATAGAGTTGAACTCGATGCAACAGTCTTTGGCTTCCGGCACACTTAGAATACTGATAGGCTTATCGTTCAGGATAAAGCTGTACGGATTGTCGTTCACAATCACAATATTCTTTCGGCGGGCAAAATCAACAAGACGCTCATAGATTTCCGGAGTAGCATTGGCTCCTGTCGGCATATTCGGTAGTTGGTCCACATCAGTTTTACACGACTAAGATCCATCTTTTCCAGTGCCTCAAAGTCGGGCATCCAACCGTCTTCTTCTTTCAGGTCATAGTTGATAACTTCCGCGCCAAGTATTTTACTTAAAGAAGTATAGGTGGGGTATCCCGGATTCGGGACTAACACCTGCTCACCCGGATTGACAAATGCCAGCGTAACATGAGGATTCCTTCTTTCGAACCGATCAATGGTTGTATTTCCGTATTCGGATTCAGTTCCACTCCGTACCAGCGTTGATACCAATTGGCGAAACCTTTGCGCAGTTCGGGGATACCTACATACGGTTGATAACCGTGTCCGTTGGGATCATGAGCATTGTTGCACAATGTTTCGATGGTTTCCCTTGAAGGAGGCATATCGGGGCTTCCGATACCGAGGCTGATGACATCTTTTCCTTCAGCATTCATCTGTGCTACCTCTTTAAGTTTCTTTGAGAAGTAGTATTCGCTAACACTTGCCAATCTGTCGGCAGGAGCGATTTTATACGTTTGACTTTCCTTCTGCATATTCGCCTAATAATTTAAGTTCTTTGGTTAATGGAGTGATTGCGGCAATAGATTGCTTGTATCTTAGATAATCGTTGAAAGCCACATCTACGTAAAATTGGTATTCCCATTCCCGTCCGATGATTGGCAACGATTGGATTTTTGTCAGATTGATATTATAGAACGATAGAATAGACAAAACCTGTGACAGACTACCTTCTGTGTGCGGAAGAGTGAATACCATACTCGCTTTGTTGGTTGCGTTGACATGATGTTGGCGGAGTTCGTCCACTTGCCAAGGATCGGCAACTACCAGAAAACGGGTGAAGTTGTGTTTGTTCGTTTCAATGCCTTCCTGAAGGATTTTCATGCCATAACGTTCGGCTGCTGCTTTGGAGCAGATAGCGGCGTGGCCTTTCAGGTTTTCATTCTTGATAATTTCCGCGCTACGGGCAGTATCTTCACCTTCCACTACTTTCAACTGTGGGTGCTGATTCAGAAATTCGCGACATTGCATCAGGGCGATAGGGTGGGAGTTGACTTCAGTCAGATCTTCCCAACTCTCATCAGGGAGACAGACGAAGCTGTGCGAGATACGCAGTTTGTATTCACCAATGATCTGTGTGCCGCTTTGTCGCAGCAACTCATTGTTGTGCAGCAAGCTTCCTGCAATCGTATTCTCGATGGCTAGCATTCCGATAACCTGGCTGTCTTTTCGTATCGAAGTAAACACGTCTTCGAAGTTGGCACAACAGATTAACTCTATTTCTTCTCCCTCGAAGTACTTGTGTGCGGCGATATCATGATATGAGCCGAGTGTTCCTTGAATTGCTATCTTTTTCATTGTTCTAATGTATTATATAAAAAAATCCCGCGTCCATATTGGAGCGGGATTCATATGATTGATTTCTCTATTCAGTCCTTAAGCATCACTGTCACTTGATACATACAAACTCCCGCTCTACTTTGTTGCTAAAGTAAAAGTAAAAAAAGAAGTAATATGCATAAGTAAATGATTTCATTCGAATCTTTGTTTTTTGCTTTGGTTTCTAATTCTGGGGCAAAAGTAATAATTTTCTGTTAGATGCAAACAAAAAACGATATTTTTTTTGTTTTTTCATCAAAAACAAATGAAAAGGTCATTCTGTTTTGAGCTTTACATGTCGTCTTTCTCTGGTTTGCGTGTAGCCTTTTCTTTCATTAAGCTGAAAGCCTTCTATTATATAGCGTAGGGCATCGCCCTACGTAAAAGCATACACCTAACATAAGCCTGAAAGGGCGGGACTACTTGGACGTTTACGTCTTTCATAGTATGATTCTATATAAACTCTTCATTATATTCAACCTGATATTCTTTTAGAAACATTTTCAGTTCATCTTGGAAGGTCATTTTTTTGTGATGCTCTTTTTGTCCCAGAATATATCGAGTTACAGTCTCAACTTTTGATTGACTGACTGAGAAAGCTCCATATCCTTCTTGCCAGGAGAAATCATGATATGAGGGTCCTAAACTTTTTATCCATTTTGACGAACTACGTTTTACTTCTTCTACCATTTTGGATAATGCGATGTTTTTGTTGAGAATACATAGGATATGTATATGATTGGTAAATCCGCCTACTATGATAGGTGGGCAGTCTATGTTTTTCAGAATGCCGGAGATGTATTTGGATATTTCTGATAATTTATCCTCGTTTATACTGTCCTTCCTGTATTTAGTGCTGAAAGTCAGATGAATATAGTTCTTTGATAGGGATTGTGGCATATAGTTAGTTCATGTTCCGCCCTTTCAGGGCTTGTATTTGGGTTTTATAAATACGTAGGGCGATGCCCTACGCTATATAATGGAAGGCTTTCAGCCTTATCAATGTTGATGTCAATCTGTCCTGATAGTTCTATCGCTTATATAAATGGAAGGCTTTCAGCCTTATTCAATGTTGATGTCAATCCGTCCTGATTAGTTCTAACTG
>ENA-OQJX01000103-OQJX01000103.1-human-gut-metagenome-genome-assembly--contig:-NODE-103-length-56450-cov-3.454983_pt1 | contig 56450 bp, 43 predicted proteins | sample MGYA00242615_ERZ504782 | MGnify/ENA primary metagenome ERZ504782 (study PRJEB26092, sample SAMD00036354) | human gut metagenome | host: Homo sapiens | study: EMG produced TPA metagenomics assembly of... | reverse complement strand
CGAAGATTAAAAAGGATGAAAGCAATAGGTGGCATGACCATGTAAAGTTGTGACACGTCTATATGAGGAAAAGTAACTAGGAAGACTTTATTTATTATTAGATATACAAGAGTATTGCCATTAAATATGTTTTGAGAAGAGAAGGGAACTATTGATTATTAAACAATTAGCACTCATGCGTTTTCCCTGCTTCGTCAAAGATACGATAAAAAATAGAGAAAAGGACGATAAGAAGCCGCCTTCTTCAGTCAAGTAGAAATTTATATTTTTTCCGGAGAAATACTTGCAAACCGATATCATCCGATAGTACATTCGCAGTATCAGCGCTGAACAATAAACCGATTTTAATCACTTAAAAATAGAAAAAATAATGAATGCAATAACATTGATATGGAGACAGGTATTGAAGGAACTAAAATTGTTTCAAATGAAGGAGAACAAAGAAGATGCAGTTGAGAAAACAGACAAAGAGCCACAGAAAACGCTAAAATGTCATGAAGATATATATACTGCTCCCCTACCGGACGCTGCACCGCCTACTGAAAGGGAGAAAGAGACAGAACGAAAACAACCGGTCCGGTTAACCCAAGAGGTACGTACATTCCTGCAAAAACAGTATGATTTTCGTTACAACCTATTGACGGAAGAAACGGAATATCGTCCTGCCAACAAGCGTGCCGTTCCTTTCGAACCTGTAAGTAAGCGGGAACTGAACACTTTCTGCATGGAAGCACACGACCAGGGCATATCCTGCTGGGATAAAGACTTGAGCCGTTACATTTATTCCACTTGTATTCCTGAATACCATCCTTTCCGGCTTTACATGGAGGAACTGCCCGGCTGGGATGGGACAGACAGACTGGAAGCTTTGGCGCAGCGTGTCTCTGACAATCAGCTCTGGATAAAAAGCTTCCATACCTGGATGCTGGGACTCACCGCCCAATGGTTAGGCATGACGGGAATACATGCCAACAGCGTAGCCCCCATACTTGTCAGCAGCGAGCAGGGACGACAAAAATCCACATTTTGCAAGGCACTGATGCCGCCGGCACTGTCACGTTATTACATGGACAACCTGAAACTGTCTGCACAAGGAAAACCCGAAAGGTTACTTGCCGAAATGGGACTTCTGAACATGGATGAATTTGACAAATACGGAACGCAGCAAATGCCATTATTGAAGAATCTGATGCAAATGGCAAACCTGAATATCTGCAAAGCTTATCAAAAGAATTTCCGCAACTTGCCGCGCATCGCTTCTTTCATCGGTACAAGCAACCGTTTTGACTTGCTCACCGATCCCACCGGTAGCCGGCGATTCATCTGCATTGAAGCAGAACATCTGATCGATTGCGAAGGTATCATGCACGATCAGATCTATGCCCAACTGAAAGCTGAACTGCTCTCCGGCATCCGCTACTGGTTCACAAAAGAAGAGGAACGGGAACTGCAACGCCACAACGCCGCTTTTTATCATCCGTGTCCGGCAGAGGAAGTCTTTCATGCCTGCTTCCGGATAGCTAAAGATGATGAAGAGGGAAGCGAACGGCTCTCGGCTTCGGACATATTCAGAAGACTGAAAATGTATAACCCCGCTGCCATGCGTGGAAGTAATCCGGCTACGTTCGCGCAAGTTTTGCTTGCGGCAGGGGTCACCCGCAAACATACCAAATATGGGAATGTGTATCTGATGAAACCGATGAAAGCGGCATAAAGCTTCAAATAGAGGAAGGGTTCACCCGTAAGGATCTGGGGAGTAATGGTTTATAATAGGAGTGAAAGAGGTGAAAAGAAAAAGAGGACATTAAGAGGGAAATAGGCTATAAACAGTAAGATTTTGAATAGAAAATCAGGAAAAACTTGATTATCTATTCAAATCTTATTGTTTCCGGATATTTATCCTACTATCCATTTACTGCCCGGTATAAACGAAATGATCTTAGTTGTTACAAAACAACAGATAAACGTAACCACTGCGATACATGGTATAGCGGCAACAGTGGGAAGCGCCAATGTATCTTTGAACACAGTCACCCACAGTCCGAGCCAGAATATGTGCATAAGATACATACCATAGCTAAGTTTCGATGTTTCCGTCACCAACTTGGGAGCTTGCGGACGTTTGATACATGTAAACATAAGGAATGTACCCGTTGTGAGAAGCACACAGTTAATCGTACAGAAAGCCCATCCTATTTCTATTACAGGTGTGGAATGGAGTTCGCCGGGTATAGCCTGCACATAGAATGAATAAATAGTCCATACAGCACCGATTACCATTAAAATGATTCCTACAGTGAAACGTTTGGAACGGTTCCAGGTAAGATGTACACGAATGTAATGTGCCAGAACAAGATAGCCCAAATAACCGGAGAAGTACCACAACATGTGGTATTCATTCCAGAAACATTGTCCCCACACTTCACCGCACCAACGATTGAGATAAGGCATACAGGTTGACAACACGAACAGCCCTATAAAGAAACGCTCTTCTTTAGCCGTGGCTTTTCTCAACCATGGGGATATAATTGGGATAAACAAATAAAGGCTTATCAGAGGATACATAAACACAAGTGTCCGGCTAGCGTCGGAAAATTCAGGAATATCCGCGACAAGTCCTTCATAGATGTTTCTCCGTCTATCTGTCCCCACAGCATAGGTAGAGTGCTGTACAGTATCATGAATATGAAAAACGGTGGAAGGATGCGAAGACAGCGCTGGCGATAGAATTGCCACATAGACTGCTCTTCCTTCATCGGTGCAAGCAGGAAGGCAGAGACTATCATGAACAGGGGTACTGCCATACGTGAAAAACCGTCGTACACTGATACCCATAGCCGGTCTACTTCATTTGCCAAAAAAGACTGCGGACCTGCCATATCAGTGGCTCCGGGAGCACAGTAGAAATTTTCACTGGCATGAACAAGGATGACGAGAAAGCATGCAAACACACGGATGTAATCTAAAAAAACAATACGTTTCATTTATTCTAAGTTTTCTAGTTATTAATTTATTCTTTTGTGTTCGGGAACGCAGAGATTCTCAACCGTGCCGCACCCATAGGGATCAATGTTATTTCTTCTTTATCACCTTTCACCGCATCTTCTTCCGGCAATACGCCACACAGTCCTGTTTCGTCTATCTTCCATTCAGGAACCGGACGACCGATAGCTTTTACTTCCAAAGGTACACTGGCTACTGTGAAAGGATAGTTGTCAGCCGGCCAAGATTTACGGATTACCTTGAAATTCTTCAAAGGTTCTTTCTTATCCAATACCAACGAATAATTCCAAGGGCTATCTGGATAGATTTCAGTAGTAGGCCATTTCTTCGAATCAGCACCTTTCTGCCATTTTGAATCACCGATAGCTGTTTCTCGACTGTCTTTCTCTACATATTTCTCTGCAATCTTAAGAGACAAAGTCAAAGGTCCGTAATCTACGCTTACGCTGTTTTTATTCACCTGCCAGGTACGCATAGACAAAGACATCGGAAGAGTCAATTCCACACAATCACCATTCGCCCACTCGCGATTGATGCAAAGATATTTTCCCGCTACAGGAGCTGCACTTACCTTCTTGCCATTCACCCGCACTTCCACCTTTTGAGTCCATGAAGGAATACGAAGATAAAATGGAAAAGCGACCTTTTCATCGGTAGAAACAGTGAAGGCAATGCCTTCTTCAAAAGGATAATTTGTCTCTTCGTGAAGAGTGATTTCCTTGCCGTCACCCACTTTCACTGTAGCTTTGCAAGCTGCATAAATAGCTGTTGCCACTCCGTTGTCGGGAGTTGCCAATACCAGATGTTCGGTGAAGTAAGGCCAGCCCTGTGCATGATTATGTTGGCAGCAACGACTGCTGAAAGGATTCATCGAAAGGAACGGGCCACGATTGTCAATGCCCGGATGATGGTTCTTCGAATCACTGATGGCATGGTTCGGACAAGTGATATAACGCAATGCCTTGAAATCGGGCATCACGCAGCCGGATAAGAGTTGAACGCTACTTCTTCACAGTGTTCAGCCACATGGGATCTCCTGTCATGCAAAGCATGATTCATCGGAAGCCATTTGTTCTACCAAACCGCAGGTTCCACTCCCTGTCGGGGATCGATATATCCCAGACGAGCATTTTCGTCCGCACCGAACATACCTCCGGGAACCTGTCCAAAAGTACGCCGTATCAGATGATGGACATTATAAGAGGCTTTCAGCATCGCTGAATCTCCGGTCTGCATATAATAAGTGGCAGGTTCACGGAAACATTGGGCGATATTTACATTGTGCCAGTTAGGTAAGGAGGTGGATTTCGTCCAGTCGGCTGTGTTACGGTGAATCTTCTCGGCTAATTCGAGTAGGAAAGCATCCCCAGTATGGTTGTAAAGCCAGTAGATACTGATGATGTTATCACCGCCACGGCTTTTCTCCCAATAATCTTCCAGAAGTTGGTCATCGGGAACAGTCATCTGCCACTTGAAGTAATTCGTCATCAGGTCAATGACACGCTGATCTTGAGAATACTCATAATAAGATTGCAGACACCAGAGCATAATCATCTGTGCCCAAAGTTCGCGTTTGCCGTTACGTTCATTGACCGGACCGAAATAGCCATCCGGCTGGCGACTGGCAAATACACCTTCAATCCAATATTTGGTTTCTTCAATCATCTTCGGGTCATTCAGGATATATGCTAGATTGCCATACCCTTTGAGCCAGTAAGGAACTTCCTCCCAGCCGTGATCGCCACCAGTTGTCAACCAGGCATTATTATCCTTTTCCAGCCAAGCGCTGATTTCTCCCAAATGTCCGGTCAGACCGTCACGTTGCAACTCCAGATACTTCTTCACCCATCCTTCGGCTGAATACTACCTACCGGCAACTTTATAAAATTCAACGGTCGAAGCGGAGCGCGATACCCGATATAATTGGTATTGACGGACTGTATGTCCGGTCGGTCCACTACCGTCACCGTACCACAAGAAGAAGCAGGCGCACAAGCTGTAACCGCCACTCCAAGCACTATCGATGCAAAAAGTCCTTTCGTTTTATTTTTCTTCATTTCGTCTATTCTACTACTTCCGGAAATCATCCTAATTTCCCTATGAACCCAATTGAGCACTAACAAATTACATTAAAATAAAGAACGGATAATCTCTAATCAGACAACCCGTTCTTCAATGGCATGAACTGCCTTTATAACCTATTTATCAACAGAGAATTTGAAGATACATTGGCTTGTATACTTTTCGCCCGGCGAAGTACAGCCGACGGCCATTCCGCTTTGTTCGGAGTATCCGGATATTTCTGTGTTTCGAGACATACGGAAGCACGTTGGTTGTAAGTAATGCCTTTCTTTCCTGTCAGTGAACCATCGAGGAAATTACCTGCATATACCTGAATACCCGGTTCGTTAGTATAAACGTCGAGTACGATACCAGTCTTCGGTGATTTCAAAGAAGCGCATTTACGGGTTACGTCGCCTTTCGTGTTCAATACCCAGTTGTGATCGTAACCATTGCCATTTTTCAGCTGTACGAAATCATAGTCGTTAATACGTTCGCCTACCGGAGTCGGGGTGCGGAAATCCATCGGAGTTCCTTCTACCGGAACGATCTCGCCAGTTGTCATGAAAGTACTGTCCACCGGAGTATAATAGTCCGCATCCACCATCAACAAATGACCGGAGTTGTTGCCGGCATCGCCTTCAAGGTTAAAATAAGAGTGGTTGGTCATATTTACAATCGTCGGTTTGTCTGTTTCCGCTTCGTATTGAATATCGATGGCATTATCGTCCGTCAGTTTCATCAACACCTTACAAGTGATGTTTCCCGGAAAACCTTCTTCACCGTCTTCTGCACGGTAAGTCAACTGCAATTCCTGCGGATTCAGCAATTCGGCATCAAACACCCGGTATTGGAATCCTTGCGGTCCGCCGTGCAGACAATGACCGTAGTTATTGCGGGGAAGCTGATATTCTACACTATCCAAAGTGAACTGTCCCTGATTGATACGATTGGCATAACGTCCGATAGTGGCACCGAAATCCGAAGGCTTGCTGATATAGTCCTGAATAGAATCGAAACCGAGAACAACGTCACGCATCTGTCCGTCTTTGTCGGGAACCATCACTGAAACAATACGTCCACCGAAGTTCGTGATACAAACTTCCATGTTGTTCTTGTTACGCAAAGTGAACAAATCAGTCTTCTTTCCATCTACTTCTGTCTGGAATTTACTCTGCAATAAACCGGAATCTGTGGCCTTTTCAGCTTTCGGAGTACAAGCTGCCATTAAAAGGGCGGCAACTGCCCATACACATAACTTTTTCATGATACAATTGGTTTTTAACTATTAGTTTTCAGCTATTCATATTTAGATGCAGACGACGCGGATAACACGTTTTTTCTGATTTTGCACCAGAAAAGAACCGCATCATCCGCGTTATCCGCGTTCAATTTACTATGTCAGCATATTACTGTATACTATTCAATAAATCTACCTTTCCTTCATTAACCAACTTCAAAATCAACTCACCGAAAAGAGTATTCTGCCAGGCAAACCATGCACGGGTAAAATTCTTCGGATTATCCTTATGGAAAGATTCGTGCATAAAACCGGTACCGGCATCGGTGTCCATCAACATCTTGATACAGGTTTTGATTTCGGCATCATTCTGACTTGTGAAGGCTTTCATCATAATACTCATCGGCCACACCATATCATAACCGATATGCGGTCCGCCGATTCCTTCGCCTGCCTTGCCTTTAAAGAAGTAAGGATTGTCCTCACTCCATACAAAACGGCGGGTATTCTGATAAATCGGATCGTTTACATTCACATCACCCAAATAAGGCATCGCAAGCAAACTCGGCACATTGGCATCGTCCATCAGATGATGATTTCCAAAACCATCTACCTCGAAGGCATAGATTTTACCATATTTAGGATGATTATACACCGCATATTTCTTCAATGCTGTTTCCACTTCCTGCGCCAGGTTCTTACATTCTTTGGACAAAGCTGTCTTCTTGTTTACCTTCTCCAAAATCTCGGCTGCCTTACGCAAAGAAGATACGGCAAAGAAATTGGAAGGAACCAGGAATTGAAGCGTAGTAGCATCGTCCGAAGGACGGAAACTGGAAACAATCAAACCGACTGGTTTCACCGGTGCTCCCAGACCGTCATTGCTCACAGTATCCAGTGCACGTTCCGTCTTACGTTGGAATTTATAAGGACCTACTCCGTCTTTGCGTTGTTGCTCTTTGAATGTTTTCAGTACATTAGTGATTGCCTGAATCCATTCTTCGTTAAATATGCTCGCATCTCCGGTAGTCTTCCAGTAATGATAGGCCAAGCGCAACGGATAACACAAAGAGTCTATTTCCCATTTACGTTCGTGCAACTCCGGTTTCATGTCCGTAAGGTCACTCATCCAATGACCGTCAGGAATAGCGCCGTCATTAAAAGCATTCGCGTACGGATCGATATTGATACATTTGAACTGGCGGAGAATAACACCTGCCAGCATTTCTTTCAGTTCGGGATCCGAATTAGCCAATTGTACGTAAGGCCATACCTGTGCACCGGAGTCGCGTAGCCACATAGCATGAATATCACCCGTATATACGAATGTATCCGGTTTGCCATCGCTTCCTTTACGGAAATGTACGGTTGTATCCAGTGTATTCGGGAAACAGTTGGTAAACATCCATGCCAACTTCGCATTCTTCAAAAGTTTCTGTACACGGAGAATCTCCTTCTCTACCGCATTGGAACGGAACAAACGATTGGATATTTCCGGGCGGTTATCTTTCCGAATAGCATCCGCCAGACATACATGCATTTCCGTCATACGGTTGGAGGCTTGTAACTGCCCGCCACAGAGAAGCATACCTGCCAGCATACCTGCACTGATATATTTGATCTGTTTCTTCATGATTACTTCTTCTTTTTAAATTCGTTAGAGAAAGAATAAGGGAAATCGGACTCTTTGGTACCACGTTGCTGATTGGGTTTCGCATCCATTTTGTAAGAAATGCTAGCGCCATTCAACAGATCCTGATGAGTCAGGTAGTTTTTAGTATATTCTTTGCCGTTCAATGTCATTGATGAAATGTAACGCTTGTCGTCTCCGTTATTCGGAGCAGAGATAGTCACCGTCTTTCCGTTTTCCAGATGTAGCTTCATCTCCTTGAAGTAAGGAGTACCCAAGACATATTCATCCGTACCCGGACATACCGGATAGAATCCCATTGCCGAGAATACATACCAGGCAGAAGTCTGGCCGTTGTCTCATCACCGCAATAACCGTCGGGAGCAGGGGTATAAAGTTTGTCCATCACTTCACGAATCCAATGTTGCGCTTTCCAGGGTTGGCCGGAATAGTTGTACATATAAAGCATGTGCTGAATCGGCTGGTTGCCATGTGCATAGTTGCCCATGTTCATAATCTGCATTTCACGGATTTCATGAATAACGGCTCTATAATAACTTTCATCGAAAATCGGAGGAAGGATAAATACAGAGTCCATCATCTGGTTGAATCCGTCTTTACCACCCATCAAATCGATCAGACCTTGAGGATCGTGGAATACCGACCAGGTATAATGCCAGCTATTACCTTCCGTAAAGGCATCCCCCCACTTCAACGGATTGAACGGAGACTGGAACGTACCGTCTTCATTTTTACCACGCATCAGTTTGTGTTCGGATCGTAGAGATTCTTATAATTCATTGCACGCTTTGCAAAGATTTCAATCTCTTTTTTCGGTTTCTTCAAGGCTTTACCCAATTGATAGATACACCAGTCATCGTATGCATATTCCAGTGTACGGGCTGCATTCTCGTTAATACCTACATTATAAGGTACATATCCCAACTTATTATAATACTCATGTCCTAATCGTCCGGTAGAACGAACATTCGGATGCACTGCATTCGCTCCATGTTTCACGGCTTCCCACAATGTCTCGATATCGTATCCTTTCAATCCTTTCAGGTAGGCATCGGCAACTACGGAAGCGGAGTTGTTTCCAACCATGCAACCTCTGTGTCCCGGACTTGCCCATTCCGGCAGGAATCCGCTTTCTTTATAAGTGTTCACCAATCCTTCCTGCATCTTCGTATTCATGGATGGATACATCAGGTTAAGGAATGGGAAAAGACAACGGAACGTATCCCAGAAACCGGTATCGGTAAACATATATCCCGGAAGTACTTCACCATTATAAGGGCTGTAGTGCATCACGTCTCCTTTAGCATCTATCTCGTAGAAACTTCTGGGAAATAATACTGAACGATACAGACAAGAGTAGAAGGTACGCAAATGATCGATATCATCGTCTTTCACTTCAATACGTCCTAAAACATCGTTCCATATCTTGCGGCCTTTCGCTGCAATCTGTTCAATGTTGTCCGTACCCAGCTCTTTCAGGTTCAGTTCCGCCTGTTCAGGGCTGATAAAAGAGGAAGCCACACGCACATTTACCTGTTCGCCCTTGCGGGTTTTGAAACCGATCAGTGCACCGGCATGATTGTCTGTCGCTTCCAGTTTGTTGGTGTCAATCACACCACTGGCTACGGCAGCCGTATAAGTAAACGGTTTGTCGAATACTAGTACAAAGTAGTTTTTAAAGTTGGCAGGAACACCACCGCTGTTTTTAGTGGTATAACCGATAATCTTGTTCTCCGAAGGGATTACTTTCACAAACGAACCTTTATCAAAGGCGTCTACCACTACATAAGAGTGGTCGTTTTCGGGGAAAGTGAAACGGAAAGCAGCTGCTCTCTCTGTCGGAGCAATTTCGGTCACTACATCATGTTCGGCAAGATATACTTTATAATAATAAGGAGTAGCCGTTTCAGCTTTATGAGAGAACCAACTGGCACGCTCATCCTGATTAAATACTGCCTTACCGGTTACCGGCATGATGGCAAATTGACCGTAATCATTGATCCAGGGACTTGGCTGATGGGTTTGTTTGAATCCTCTGATCTTGTCAGCGTCATACGTATACGCCCATCCATCGCCCATTTTACCAGTCTGCGGAACCCAAAAGTTCATTCCCCAGGGCAGCGCAATGGCAGGGTAAGTATTTCCGGTAGATAATGCGTGCTTTGACTGCGTACCAACCAGCGGACTAACGTAGTCCACCGGTCCGGTAATTGTTTTTGCAGTCATAGCCCATGCACTAAGTAACGTAAAAGCGAATAGAGCTAGTTTCTTCATGGTATTTTTGTTTTATTTAATCAGTTTTCCTTCAAGCATTTTGATATAATATCCACCTACAACGGAACGTGCCTGGAAGCCTCTTTGATTCGGTTCGTCTGTAAATACCCAGTCGGACATCGGAACACGGTTAGGTGTAACGTTCATAAACAGATATACGGGTTCGATAAATTTCTCAAAGGTAGCTTTGTCATTTGCCAATGTAGCTGTCCACATGATCCAGTCGGTCTTTGTGTATGTTTCACGGTTATCCAACGGAAGACCATATTTATTTTGCTTCGAAAGATAGTAAGCTATTTCCGTTTCTGCAACATTTTTAGGGAAGATTTGCAGATTCAACAGTTTATCCCACACCAGGTTATACTTCTGGCTCCATGTTCCCGGTTTGTCAAATGTGAGACGATAGTGGTCACCATCATCAGCCATTTTCACCCATTCGGCAGCCATTTCTTTCGCTTTCTGTGTGTACTTTTCAGCCACGTCTTTTTTGCCCAGCATATCTGCCAGATAACCGTATGAAGCAACACCCATGATTGCTTTGATAGAAAGGTTGGCATTGTGTGCAAAGTGACCTGCAAAGTCATCGGTACAAAGTTGGTTGGCCGGATCAAGTCCGTTCTCTACCAGATAGTCTGTCCACGTAGTCAGGGTTTCCCAATGTTTCTGTGCGTAATCTGCATTACCTTCTACCTTGCAATGGCAGCAGCCAATACTACCATATTACCCGATTCTTCTACCGGCATATCACCGCCATAAGTCTGGCCGTTAGCCAATGGATAAGTACCGACATCATGCGCAGCAAATGGTTTCGTCCATTTTCCGCTTTCACTATAATAGAAGATATGGTTCATGGTAGCTTTCACCAATTCCGGATTGTAGTATAAAAGCAACGGAGCTCCGGATAAGTCAGGTCGACTGTTCCGATGGAACCATTACTGAAGTTCTCCTTAGAAAGGAATACCAAGTCACCGTTCGGAGCCTGTACCAGTTTATGTGCAGCCAAGGCCTGACGATAAGCCAATGCACAAAGTTCGGCATATTTACGTCCACCGGCAGCAGTAGCTTCTTCCATCAGCTTCTTGTCGAAAGCAGCGCTGTTCTTCATTTGTGTCTTGTATTCTTTCTCTGCTTTCTGGAATTGGGAAACAATCGTTTCATTACCCTCACGATTCCAGTAAGGACGCAGGTTATCACCAAAGTATTGGATAGAATAAATATCATCATATCCGATCAACAGGTGGCCATCAGCTTTTTGTGTTTCGCCCAATGAACGTACCAAAGCCAGTTTATCATAACCGTTTGTGGTAGGAGCTTCCAGTTTATTGGCTACGAAGTTCTTGCGCAGCTCTCTGCCGTCACCGATTGCAGATGTGCTGTTTTCCTTTTCAGCTGCCAGATAGAAATGTCCCCAGTCGATACGAACATCATCACCCTTTTTCTTCAGAATATCCTGATTGCGGCTTCCGGTACGAAGGAATAACAAATCGCCGTCAGTAAAGCTGTCGGCAACAGATTCCTGGTGAGGTTGGTCGATTGCCCATTGCGGAGATGCTTCGAAATACAATTCAACCTGATGTTTCTGACCATCATTGGAAGCTACTTCATAAGAAATGTAGTTGACCGGACGTGACAACAAGTCAGATTATCCATGAACATAGGAGCGGTAAATGTCAGTTTCAAATCTACCGGACCGCAAGTAAATGTATAATAAGTCTGCATAGGTTGTACGTCTACAGAAGTTTGTTGTGCTGTTTGATGGAAAGAACGATAACCGTCCAATTCTACCAATAATCCGAAATCCAGCAGTCCGTTTCCTACCCGGTTATGACAATAGCCTGCAATCAGATTCTCACCCGGTTTCAAAGAAGCTACTACTTCTTCCGACAGTTTCACCCGTTCGTTCTTTTTACAAGCATTACCTGTATCTACCACTTTGATGCCGTTGATATAAATAATAGCATCATCGTCGTGAGAGAATTCAAGATATACATTCTTTCCTGTCAAGTCTTCCTGAATATCAGCTACCCGGCGTACCCAGATAAATTCTTCTCCCCATTGGGTTTTGGCTGTATGTTCATTTTCCATCGTTCCGAAGGCAGCTTCGCCTTCTTTCCAGGCTTTATCATTGAATCCGATATTCTGCCATCCGTCAGCAGGTTGTTGAGTGGTATACTTTCCTGTCCAGCTACCTTGTTCGGATGTCTTTACCAAAGGACGTAGTTCCAGTTCTTCCGTTCCCATGAAACGGTAGGTTTGTCCGTCTACTTTTGCAACACCAAGTAAAGAGAAATCCTTGCCTGTCCAATGTTTTACAGGACTGTCGTATAGATTGTCCGTAGTAGACCATGCACTAGTATAAGGATCAATTGTCACCAGCGGATATGCCGGAGCACGTAATTCATTCTTCTCGTGCTGTTCTACCTGGGTCTCACAGCTACAAAATACAGAAGCTGTTCCCAGTAACAGCATCATCAGTTGTTGTTTCATAATTTAAATCACCTGTTTATTTAATCTATTTTACGCAAATTCCGTCGTTTTCTATTTATTTTTTAGCCGGAAACAAAAGCATCAATGCCGGTATACCGGAAGCAGAATAACTGTCGATTTCCGCACCTTCCGGCAACTTTTTATAGTATTCGCCTCCACATACGTTCCGTGTCTTATCTCTGTTTGCCCAACCTGTTTTGATGGTACGTTTCAGGAACGGGAGATATTGGGTTTGTCCGCAATCATACACCAACCATGCCATGTATTCCGCAAAGATGGCAGTATAGATACCCTGTTCAATACCACCTTCGAAAGGTAGCACTTTATGTCTGCAGACATATCTTTCACTGTATAGTCTGCTGCCAGAATAGCATTGTCCAGATAACGTTTCTCTCCGGTCGCCTTATAAAGCAGTATGGACGCTCCGATAAAGGTTGCCTGGTTGTATACATGCGCTTTCCATGCGGGATTGCCATTTCCATGACGGCTATCGGCAATCTTTCCTGTTGCTTTATCCAAGAGATTTTCCACTCCCCATTCATAGATTTCTTTACCTTTGGCAAGATATTGAGCTTTCGTCTGATAATCCGGCCGTTTGTCGGTCGATTCTTTTCTATTTTCAGGTACGTTATTGTAGAGGGTTAATGCTGCAACAACTGTCGGAAAGTTGATACATGCCATCTTTCCATCACCGAATTTATTCGGTTTCGGATTTTGAATGGGTTGCCATTGCCAGAACATACCTCCGTTTTCTTTGTCATACGAACCGGTATCACCCACTTTTTCCGAGCCATACCATACCCGTTTGAAACTGGCTTCCGAGAGTTTCAGATATTCATCCACTCCAAAAAGTTCGTAGCCGCGTGCCAGGCTGATAGTCCACCACATGATGTCATCGTAGATGAACCAGCCGGTATTTTCATTGTTATCATCAAAATCGAACTGGCAATATTGCGCTTTGTTCCCTGCGAATATTTTCTCGCAGAGTGTTTTATAATAACTTGTCTTCTTTCTGTCTTTCTGTGCCTTTGCCAGTTTATAGGCATTCATTGCCATATCCCAATAAATAGGCTGACACCAGATAGCCGCTGCTCCATTGCCACGGTCAACAGCACTTGGATAGGACGAATTTGTCTTGTAAATATATTTATTGGAGTCTAGTAGTGTATTATTAAATCCTTCATAAGCTGCCCATACATCTTCGTTCGTATACGCATGCTTCTTCTGGTTTGCTTTTCCTAAATTACCGACTGCCCATGTGGTAGTTGATACTCCCAATAGTAGTGTCAGAGCCAAAAGAATTTTGCTTTTCATGATAATTTATAAGTTTATAGTATTTTTCCTGTTACAAAGATTGCAGAAATAGCTGAAAAAAAACGATAATATTTATTCAATAAAGAACAAATACAGACCAAAACACTTTTCTACAATAAAAATAAAGGATTAATAAAGGGTTATTGGAGAATAATTTCCCCTTACTCTGTCCTTATGACAGAGATAAGGGGAATATTTAATCTACCTATTGAAAACTCATCCCGGTAAACAATTATTTGTTATCTGTAATGTCTGTGGATTCAATCCATTGCCAGTTATCACCAACTAATGTTGCTGTATGACCTTTCAAACCTGTAATTGTTCTGGTAGCACTTTGAGTAGGCTGATCACCTTTCACTTCAAAATCCCAGGCTTCTACCAAATTCGGATTATCGGCACTTACACCTTCTTCATTCCCCATATAAGAAGCATATACCTGATTTTCTGTCCGGTTTGTTTTCCAGATACGTATCTTCTTTATGTAACCGGAGAACCATTCGTTACGGTTTCCATTATTGTCCATCATACAGAATCCGGTCATTTTAATCTGATTGGCTATGGATTGTTTATTGATATACGTTCTCCAGGACTCACCCACACGAATGACTTCACCTTGTCTCGTACCATCAATCATGGAATAGCACTTCACATCTGTCGGAGTATCAAATCCCGGCAATCCCTTATCCCTGAAGAGGAATGCATAATGCGTCCAACGATCTTTGGTCCAGTTGTCCGACTTTTTCCATCCCGGTTCCCATTCTTGTGGATTTGTGTGATTATTATCTTGCCAGTGAGCAACCATTGTTCTCAACAATCCCTTTGTACGATCCTGGGCACGCCATCCGCTCCAATGAGGATCGTTTGTCATGGTAGAAAGGAAAGTACAGTTGTCTTCTCCCTGCTTATTGCAATATTCTTTGATATTCACCCAAAGTTCAATCGTAAATGCCTGATTGTCATCCTCTCCAAACTTCACATAATCCTCACTATAACCAAAGTCTATATAGGAACCGGCATTTCCATCTACAAACAGATTCCAGGTAATCTGACTGTTATCCGGCCATGCAGAATCTTCAACTTCTTCTACTTTCTTATCGGCAGCAGCAATAGTCTCATCATAAATCTCCTGCGTCATATCTGTGATGGAACCGGATTTGATTCTTTCAGCCAGACTTTCCAAGTCTTTAGCTGCACTCTCCAAAACCGACTTATTTTCTACCGGATATTGTCCCTGATGATTTCCCCACTTCGTTTCATCATTAACGATCGCAAGTATTTCATCCGCCTTAGCCAGTAAATTATTGATATATTGCTGTGCTTCCGGAGACAGATTGTAATATTTTGAATTTTTAAACTCGTCAATCGCTTGATTTACCTTTGCTACAGCAGTTTCCAAAGTTGTTTCATCCAGTTCCTCACCAGCTTCTACCCGTGTTATCAGTGCATCCAACTCGGTAATAGCGGCATTTAATATATCCTTTCCGGTTTCAGGATATGTCCCGGGAGCAGTTCCGTAGGTTGAATTCTTCAATAAATAGTTCAATGACGCACGATTTTCCTGCAAGATACTCAACTGTGTATCTGTTATATACTCGTCTTCAATATCGTCACAAGCGGTAAATATCCCTGCCAGACAAGAAATCAGGAGGAAAGAGAGGAGCATTGCTCCCTCTCTCCATTTATTAGTTAAACATTTCATGTTTTTCATCGTTTTTACATTATTATTCAACAATACGTTGCCACTCGTAAGTACCGATAATCTTAGCAGTATGACGGCCTGTCAGGTCTATTACTTCATTACCTGAACCGGAAGGTTTGGTCATGAAATCCCATGCTGCCGCCAAATCTGCTTCTTTACCCGTCACTTCAGCCGTTCCATTATAAGAATTCTGAACATATTCGTTATCCTTTGCGCTTTTCCAGATACGGATTTTCTTCATATAACCGGCAAAGCCTTCTTCAAACAGATTATCACTAGTACGCATATAACGTCCGAAAGCGGTCATCGGTGCATTATAGTTGGCATAGTTGCTCGAATTATAGAACCTGCTACCCACGCTTCCCTCGGTTGTTTTCACTTCTCCGTTCACATACAACTTCGCACGAAGCTCCGGACTGCCCGGCAAGCCTTTATCACTGTACACAAACAAGAAATGTTGCCATTCTCCATCTTCCGGTGCCTTTAGTGACGGTTCACAGATATTTCCTCCTGTTTCGCCCCAAGTTGCACGATAAATACCACCGTCTGCATTACGCCAGTACATCATCCAGCCATTACGCCATCCGTCACCGCCCATGTAAGTTGACAGAAACACATTCTGGTCTTTTCCACCACCTTTGGTTACTTTCACCCAAAACTCAACAGTAAAGGCTTGATTTCCTTCGGTTCCGAAATTGACATATTCTTCGCTACGTCCGAAATCGATATAAGAACCACCATCACCACGTCCGTCCACAAACAGTTCAGCCGGTGTTGTTTCAGCATCTTCTGTACGGATCGTACTCTTGAACTGTTCTATAGACGCCTTGGCTTCTGCCACATAGCGTTGTTTCTCACTTTCCGACGGAGAGGGTTGCTGATATTTGATTAAAAGTACCGCACGATTGGCATCATCTATCGCATCTGTCAGAATTGCCCGGCTTTCGGTGGGGTACTGTCCTTTCTTATCTCCGTAGTCTGAATTTTGCTGCAAATCGGTCATTTCAGCAATCAATGCATCCAGTTGGTCGATATAGGTATCTTCTATTTCAGGAGCCGCAGTATACTCGTCATGCGTTTCTTCAGAACAAGCCGCCAATTGAAGTGTCAGTACCATGCATAACACATAATACCACATTTTCCAATTTGAATATTTCGTATTCATTATTCTTCTTTTTTATGGGTTACAATTATTTATCTGCCGGAAACAACAACATCAATGCCGGTATTCCGGATGCACTATAGCTGTCAATAGTAGCGCCTTCTATCTGTGCCTTATGATATTCGCCACCACACAAATTACGTGTCCGGTCGCGATTAGCCCAGCCGTAATTAATGTTACGTTTCAAGAACGGTACGTACTGGGTCTGGCCACAATCATTTACCAGCATGGCCATGTATTCCGCAAAGATAGCGGTATAAATACCCTGTTCCACGCCACTCTCGAACGGCAGTAAATCATACGTTCCGGACATGGTATTCATTGTATAGTCAGCTCCCAAAATTGCATTGTCCAAATATGTTTTCTCACCGGTAGCTTTATAAAGCAATAACGAAGCTCCGATAAAAGTGGCCTGATTGTATACATGGTCCGACCATGCCGGATTGCCTTCACCATGCTTGCTGTCGGCAACTTCTCCGGTATTGCTGTCTACCAAATTCTTCACAGCCCATTCATAGATTTCTTTTCCTTTTGCCAGATAAGCTTCCTTCGTTTCATAATGCGGACGGGTAAAATCACCGTACTTATTACTCCAGCTTTCCGGATTCGGATCAGCACACGATCGGCAGGAACATTGTTATAAAGGGTCAATGCAGCTACCACAGTCGGGAAATTAATACAAGCCATCTTACCATCACCGGCAGCATTTTCATTCGGATTGCCGATAGGCTGCCATTGCCAGAACATACCTCCACCCAAATTCTTTTCAGGATCTGCATAAGAACCCGTATCACCTACGCGGGGAGAACCGTACCATACACGTGCAAAACTTGCTTCTGCCAGACTGCGATACTCTTCCACTTTAAATAATTCGTAAGCACGTGCCAAAGTAATGGTCCACCACTGTATATCATCATAGATAAACCAGCCGGTATTCTCATTATTATCGTCGAAATCAAAGTTTACATAATGTGCTTTATTTCCGGCAAACAAATCATCACACAACTGCTTGTATTTGTTTTCTCTTTCCGTATCTCCTTCCGCTTTTGCACGTTTATATGCGTTCATAGCCATATCCCAATAGATCGGTTGGCACCAGATAGCGGCAGCTCCGTTATTACGGTCGGTAGCAGCAGTATAAGCGGTACTTGTTTTATAAATATTCTTATCGGGGTCCAGTAAGTTATCATTAAATGCTTCATAGGCAGTCCAGGTATCCGCATTGGTATACTCCGGTACAATCTCGTAATCCGGAGTATATGGCTTTGCCTGTTTATCCTCATTGCAAGAGGACATACAAAGGACACCGGACATGAGACAAACTGCAGAGAAAATATATTGTTTCATCATCATTTCTATTTTATAATCAGTATTTAGAATCCTGTATTCTGAACCAAGTTTTTATCAATATCAATTTCGCCCTGTGGTATGGGGAAGAAGTACTGACGGTCAAAAATACGCTTCACAATCTCCGTACGCTTGAAGAATTCATTTCCGTCATAATTGACATTCATACCGTGAATTGCCTTGTTGAAATACTCATTTACCAATCCCCAGCGACGTACATCAAAATAACGGCAGTTTTCAAAACTCAACTCAATGCGTTTCTCCTTACGAATCAGCTCCATGACTTCTTCCGTTGTAGTCGGTTTAGGCAGATTGACTGTTTCACCGTAGCCCGGAATGCCCGCACGCTTACGGATCATGTTCATATACGTCCAGATGTCTTCATGAGTCGGGCTGACATGAGCAAGCGCTTCGATATAGTCAAAATAAATATTAGTCAGACGCAAGAGCACACAAACCAGATTCTGGTTACGGTCACCGGAATCCATACATTTACGTACTAAATAACCTGTACTCGTATAGTCATTGCTACCTTGTTCCTTACCACAGCTTCCGCTATAAGTGAAATCTACTATATAACCGCCTTCTGTTCCTTCAAACCATTTTGAATTACTAAAGGTTATGTCTGCATAGAAACGAGGTTCACGATTAACATACATCATTCTGGTTCCTACCGGTGCATATAAAGTACCGTCTATTCCTTTGTATTCTGCTGTAGAGACTCCTTCTTCTACATAATCGGATTTTTCGTTGATAATCGGAGTGACACCGTCAGCACTATAACCGGAAATAGGGGATTCTCCGTTTGACATGAAATAGGCATCTACCATTTCTTGGGTTGCTCCCAACAAGCTACCACCCCTATAGTTGGTCGTATTACCGGATCTATTCGGCATACGGTCGTACTGCATGGTTCCGGCAGCATTATCCAAACGGTAGAAAATCATTTCTTTATTGTTACCCATTTCAGAAAACAAGGTTCTTACTGCACGGCGATAAGATTCCGTCGGACTGAATCCTTCCGAGTCCGGACCGGAAACAGCAACACCGTCCTTATTGGTATACATCAAATGATAACGACTTCCGTAATTAGAGAAGAAAGTGTTACATTCATCAATCACTTTCTGCCAATTGGCACGTTTGGTAGCTTCATCCGGTTTGTTAGGGAACAGCTTTGTTCCGTCCGTATTAGCCAAGCCTGAATAGTAAGTGCACTCTCCGTTAAACAACCAGCTGGCACGATAAGTCAATGCTTCAATGATAAACGCCTGTGCAATCGCCTTGTCAATACGGCCATATCCGGACACTTTGTCGGTAGAAGCATCGTCCAATAAACCATCGTTTTGTGCACCTTTCAGTTCTGATACGATAAAATCAAAACACTCATCTACCGTATTGCGCGAGAGTTGCAACTCATCACTCGGAGTATCCATCGGAAAATCCTTTTCAAGCAAAGGAACCGGACCATAAGTACGTACTAAATAAAAATAATAGATCGCCCGCAAAGCTCTTGCCTCCGCTTTCCATTGATTTCTTTCTGTAACAGTCAGCGGTGCCTGATCTACATTTTCTGTAAATACTGCCGCTTCATGAATACCTGAAAACCAACTCTTCCAGCGATATAATACCATTGTTCCTTCAGTCGCATCGATAGAGTTGTTATTTATCAGTTTTTCCTTTTTGTCATTTGTCCACTCCGCCTCATCGCTAGCGCCCGTCCAAGGACCGGGAGTACGGTACAGACTTGTTTCATGCACCTGACGTTGGTTAAATTCATCCGGTAAGAATGTGTATACATTCGAAAGATACCGCAAGGCTCCATCTCTGGTTGTGAAAATCTCCTTGAGTGATAAACGGTCATCAGGCACCTGGTCAAATAGTCATTACAAGATGTCGTCAAGAGACACGCCAGCAAACTTACGATTATATAATTATATTTTTTCATTATCTTTTTGTTTAGAATGTGAAATTAATACCAACTGAATAAGAAGTCGTATTCGGATAAGAAGCACCATTATCGGTATTCAACTCCGGATCCCACAATTTGAAGCGACTCAAAGTGAACAGGTTAGTTCCCATTACATATACAGCCGCATTCTTCAGATGAACTTTATTCACCCAGGGTTTCGGCAGATTATAAGAGAGCTGCAATGTCTTCAGACGCAGGAAGTTCATGTTACGCACCCACCAGGTACTTTTCTGGAAGTTATTAATGCTACTGGTTGTTTCGCTTCCATAAGACAAACGCGGATAAAAGGCATTCTGATCCGGATTTTCCTCTGTCCAACGGTCGTCAATGTTAGAGTAGAGGTTACCGCTACCACCACCGCCATTAAACGGATTAATACTGCTACCGTTCAATACACGTTCGGCTCCCGCTACGCCCTGAAACATCATGCCCACAGACAAGTCTTTCCAGCCTACTGTAAATCCGAAACCATAGACAGTTGTCGGCACATCTCCACGAGAAATGTAAGTCTGGTCGTACGCATCAATCTGACCGTCATTGTTCAAGTCCTTGTATTTGATATCTCCGGCTTTCACTGTTCCAAACTGTGAAGCAAACGGTTTGGGAGTAATGGCTTTATTGGCAGCCGACAAAGATTCCCAACGTGCCATATCATCTATTTCAGCCTGAGTGAACAGTCCCTCGGCAACATACCCTTTCGCTCCATTGATGTTACGTCCATATTGGTTCATCCATTCGTATTTCTGTTCCGGCAATTCTCCCTGAATCCATTTATCCTTATTAAAGGTGACATTACCCCGAAGCGCAATTACCCAGTCTTTATTGATACGCTTGTTATATTCGATTGTTCCGTCAAATCCCTTATTTTCTATGATACCGATGTTTCCGTAAGGAGCAGATGTGTTGTACCCCAAGAATGAAGGCATAGAATGTTCACGCTTCAACAGAATGTTTTCACGACGTTCCTTAAACAAGTCGAACACAATAGACAGGTCGTCATTAAATAGCTTAAGGTCAATACCCAAGTCTTGTTTGCGAGATTCTTCCCAGATCAGGTCAACAGCCATATTCACTGTTTCATAACCGGCCCACTTAGTTCCATTCGGTCCGATTTATAGCCATAGTCTCCATTCTCTTTCATCTGATCCAGATACATGAAACGACGGTCGGAAACTTCGCTATTACCCACTTTACCATCCGTATAACGTATCTTCAAGAAAGAAACTGCCTTCGACAGAGGTTGCCAGAATTTCTCATTTGAAACAACCCATCCTACACCAAATGCAGGGAAAGTTCCGAAACGATGTTTGGGCGAAAAATTCTCGGCACCGTTATAACCGATGTTGAACTCTGCGAAGTAACGGTCTTTCCATGAATAAGTGGCACGACCGGCAATACCCATCATACGATACGGAATCGCATCTTCCAGTGTTCCTTTCGGATATAATAGTTTGGATTGCTGATTGAACAGGAATAACGCACTGACACGATGATCGTCGTTGAATGTCCGGTCATAGTTCAAGGAAGCCTCCAAATAGGTCTTTTTGTTACCACTCGTTTCCTGTTTATAGCTTAACACGTTACTTCCTTCATAAATACGTTGCAAAATAGGCTGCCCATTCATATCGTAAGGAACACTAGTGTCCAGGAAGTTGTAGGTAGACTCCGCACGGTCCTGATGTACATGTATCTCATTGTATACGTCGAATGCATACATAGCAGTCAGTTTCAGTCCTTTCGTGAGCATATCCAAATTCTGTGTGACGCGCAAATTAGAGTAAATCTGATTTTTCGTCAGGTTGTCATAGCCACGACGTGTAGCCTGCGAATAAGGGTTGTTAAAGTTGTTATTGGTTGAAGTTCCCGGTACATAGGCTTCTCCGTTAACAAAGAACATCTTCGGATATTCAACCGGTGAGATAGACATTGCCGCATTATACAAATCGGCAGAAGAGATGGCCGGATAATTTCCTTCTCCCAGATAACCTTGCGCACCGATCTCGACCTTAGTAGTAGGAGTTACATCGATATTCAAATTGGTAGTAAAGTTATAACGGCTATATTTCATTTTGGAGTCATAGGTGTTGATATTCTTATCAGTCACCGTCATACCTGTCTCATTAAAATAGCTGACTGATGCATAATAAGCGACTTTCTCGCTACCACCGCGTACATTTACATTCACACGACGATTATGTCCCAATCATTAAAGATTTCTTTCAACCAATCCACATTCGGGTATAGATAAGGATCCTTGCCGGCAATCGTGTTACGTATTTGATCTTCTGTATATTTCGTAGCAATACCGTCATTACGCATTGCCTCGTTGGCTGCATTCATATAAGTGATACCGTCTGCCAAATCGACCATCTTCGTAAAACGGGTAAACGATTCATAATAATCCGCGCTCACTGTCGGTTTTCCTACCTTTCCCGGTTTGGTTTTAATCAAAATTACGCCATTGGCACCACGTACACCATACACAGCTGTTGCTGATGCATCTTTCAGCGTTGTCAACGATTCAATATCTTCCGGATCGATGTCATTGAACGAACGTTCCACTCCATCCACCAATACCAGCGGAGAAGAAGTGTTGGGAGTGGAAATACCACGAATCCAGATATCAGCAGCATCTTTTCCCGGTTCTCCTGTACGTTGTACAGCCACAACACCCGCCAGACGTCCCGCCAATGTAGTTGTCAAACTGGCAGAAGGCGTCTTAATATCTTCCATCTTCATGGAAGACTGTGCACCGATATTACTTATTTTACGCTGGGTACCATAACCCACAATAACAGTCTCTTCCAATTCGTTGACCTGTTCTTCCAAGGTGACATCATAAATGTTGGTCGAGGCATTGGTTCGTATTTCAGAAGTTTTAAACCCGATATAGGTAAACTTAAGCACTACGCTCTTCTTGGTTACGAATATCTCATACAAACCATCCATATTTGTAATCGAACCGTTTGCATCTCCATCCACAGTGACGTTCACCCCAATAAGCGGCTCTCCTTTTATATCAGTGACACGTCCGGATATTTTCCGCTTATTCTGTTGCTGTTCGGTTGAAGCAGGGGCTTTTCCGGAAATAAATATTTGCCTGTCAGAGATCCGATAAGTACACGAAGTACCTTCGAAAAGTTCAGAAAGGATTTCTTCTATATTTTTATTCTTACTGTCGATAGATACCTTACGTTCTAAGTTGACAGCGTCATCTAAATAGAAGAAAACAAATTGACTACTTTTCTCTATTGTTTTAAGCACTTCTCTCAACGTCGAGTTACTCATGCTGACCGAAAGAGTCTTAAATTGAGAATAATTGTTGTAACTTGCGAAAGAGTAGTCTATTCCGAGAAGTAAAAAGCACAGGAATAGCCCGAGAACCTTACTCTTTCGTTCTCTAATTGCATTTTTCATATTAAACATGTTAAAAATTTCTCATAATATTATTTTCTGTATATAAACATTCATAGGCACACAAGTCCCATCTGGATGATAGTTCGTATCATCCACTCTCTTCAATAATTACCATAAAATAAGGGAGTTAGATTAGTTTATTATCTTATTTTTTATATCTATTTCTTTACTACTCGATACGTTTTATATTGTTCATCATAGGCATAAGAAATTGGTGCAACAAAGGTTAATCCATTAATAACTGTTTCAAAGCTGTCTTTCAAATCGATTTTTCCGGAACATTTTATTTTACTTAGCGCTGGGTCAAATTCTACATTCACACCATAATAGGTAGACAGGCGTTGCAAGACTATTCCCAAATCGGCACTTTGGAAACAATATAGTCCATTTATCCACGATATTGCCTGTTCTACATCTACTTGTGATATATTTTCCTTTCCATCGGCAGAACTGAACATCTGATTAGGAGCCAAAATCGCTTTCGGAGTCCGGGCTGTCTCTACCTGAACACATCCTTGCGCCAGCACTACACTTCTAATTGCTTCCGACTCATACGCCGTTACATTAAATTTAGTACCAAGCACCCTGACATTCATATCTTTGGTCCGCACATAGAAAGGGCGGTTTTCATCTCTGGTTACTTCTATGTAGATTTCTCCGTCCACATAGATTTCACGTTTATCTTTTTCAAACTCTACCGGATAAATCACTCTCGTGCCGGCATTCACCCAGACTTTAGATCCATCGGCAAACGTCAATACCGATCGCTTTCCACGCGGAATGACCAATTGATTGTAAGCTGCCGATTTTTCCTTTTGTATACTTTCCTGATTTGTTTTGATTTCTACGGAATCATACGTAATCTCCGTTTCTTTTTCTTTCAGGCTCACTACGTTATCTTCCGCCAAAATCAACAGTGTTTCCTCCGTCAGAGGCAAATCAGCTTTGGTATTCACTGCAAAAGTGGCAATATCCGGATCCAGCACCGAAGAATAACTCTTTAATAAGAAGAAACATCCCACAAGAATAGCAACACTGGCCGCCGAGCTCAATCCTATTAAGAAATAGTTCTTACGTTTCGCCTTCTCCTTATTTATATTGGTTGCCTGTATACGAGTCCATAAATCATCCGTTTCCTCGTTTGAAAGTACTTCTTCTTTCTCTTTTGAAAAAACCTCCAAATATCTTTTTGCTGCTATATATTCATCTATATTGGAAGGATTCATCTGTTCAAATTCATCCCAGAACTTCTGTTGTTTCTTCCGTTAGGATGATTCATGGAAGAAATAAAGAAATCATTCTGAAGGAATTCTTCAAAAGTATATAGGGAAAAATCTGTATGTTTTTGTTCAGAGTTCATCATTTTCATTGTCTTTACGTATGAATAACAGTTGTACTTTCATTTTATACTCACCTTTTCCGAAGTTTTTTTCCACTTTTTTTTTGATTGACAGGAAAAATAGGCTGATTATTCTCTCTTATTTTCTCTTAAATAAGTCCCGGATACGTCCCAAAGCCCGTTGAATGGAGTTAGAAACAGATTGATTATTCATGTCTGTCACCTTACTTATTTCATCAATACTCATCTCTTTGATATATCGATAATAAATAATTTCACGCTGTCTGTCCGTCAATACAGACATCATAGTATGTACGGTTGCCTGAACTTGTTTTTCCTGTTCATTATTAATATATATAGTTTCCGGAGTGGAGGGGGATTCGTCAACCGTCTCTTCTCTCTCACCTATTTCATCAAACGAAAGAGAATCTGTTGTCTTTTTTAGCGCATTAAAAAGAGTGTTTTTCAACGCTACCGTCAAATAAGCTGCAATATTATCTGTTGGGGCTAACTTTGCACGATTCATGTGGATTTTCACAAACACATCATGTATGCAATCTTTAATTAATTCTTTGTCTGAAGTATATAATAGTCCGAATCGAAACAGATCTTGCACCGTTCGATTATAGATTTGGGTATACGCACTCGAATCTCCCTCGAGAAACCTTTTCCACAAAAGGGAGTCGGAAAGAGTGTGTATATCTGGGTTCATTATAATAAGTATGTTTGATTTACAAGGACAAAAATAAAACAATAAATCAAAAAAGCCCATCTTTATTAAAATATTAATTACGGATTGGACTGAACTTTTCAGATTTTACTTCAATGGGCTTGCCTCTACTCCCTCGAAAGTCATCTTTATGGGTTTTATTTTTCCATCTTTATCAAAGTACATACGGTCAACGCAGGTCACACGAGCGTTTCCATCCGTTTCACCCAATGGATGGCGATGATAAATGATGTACCATTCATCCTCTCCCGGCCCTTTTACAACTGAATGATGACCGGCACCTGTTCCAATATTGGGATCTCTCTGTAATTATTTTTGCTTCTCTTTTGAAGGGTCCGAACGGTGAGTCGGCAATGGCATAAGCAACACAATAATCCGGTCCGGTCCAACCGCCTTCTGACCACATAAAATAGTATTTTCCGTTACGTTTCAACATAAAAGGTCCCTCTACATATTTTTCGGGGGTTACTTCCTTATAAAGAGTACCATCTTCAAACGGTACGATACTCAACAAGTCCGGGGCCAGTTTCACCATATTACAATGTCCCCAGCCACCATAATACATATAATACTGTCCGTCATCGTCTTTGTAAACAAACTGATCGATCGGTTGCGCACCATTTACAAATTTATCAATCAGAGGTTTGCCTAACGCATCTTTAAATGGTCCGGCAGGATTGTCGGCCACAGCTACACCAATACCGCCCAGTTCATTATTGCTTTGGATATCATTCGCACCGAAGAATATATAATATTTATCATTCGCATGAATCACGGCAGGTGCCCACAAAGCACGTTTAAACCAACTAATATTCTCTTTTGATAACACTTTCGGGTGCTTTGTCCAGTTCACCAGGTCTTTAGATGAGAAGGCATCCATGAAAGTCTGTTCGTCATAAGGCGCCGAATACGTAGGATAAATCCAGTATTCATCCCCAAATACAATTCCTTCCGGATCGGCATACCATCCCGGGAATACAGGATTGCCACTCGTCTTCGGTTGTTGATTGGCTTTTTGTCCAAATACAGACTGGGAACAGCAAATAATACTAAGAAGAATAAAGTGCTTCAGTTTCATACAATATCAATTTTAAAGTTCGTGCTACAAAGATGAGAAAAACAACTAGAAATTCAATAAATACCAACCAATTAAGGATAAATACTAACCAATCTGCAAAAAAGATGATTTATCAGGATTTTGTGCTTTCTTTGCAGTGTCATTATTAAATGAAAAATACCATGAAAAGCAGATTGTTATTACTAGCCGTACTTTTAGTCATTATTTGTGCATCCTGTCAACCCAAGAAGAAAACAGAGCCGGAAAAGGAAGCCGTAACAGGAGCTACTTATACAAATCCGCTACGTGAAAGAGGAGCAGAACCATGGGCCGTTTTTCATGAAGGGAAATATTATTATACACAAGGCGCTGAAAGCAGAATCGTGCTTTGGGAAACCAGTGATATTACAAACTTGAACGATAGTCTTAAAAAGCCTGTATGGATACCAACCGATCCAAGCAATTCCCATCACTTATGGGCTCCCGAAATGCATCGCATCAACAACAAATGGTATATTTACTTCGCAGCAGACGATGGTAATATGGACAATCACCAGATTTATGTGATTGAAAACGAGGCTGATATTCCTACAGAGGGTAAGTTTGTCATGAAAGGGCGCATACCGACCGACAAAGATAACAACTGGGCAATTCATGCGAGTACTTTCGAACACAACGGACAGCGTTACATGATTTGGTGCGGATGGCAAAAACGAAGAATTGACAGCGAGACACAATGTATTTACATCGCTTCGATGGAAAATCCGTGGACTCTTTCTTCCGACAGAGTTCTGATTTCCAAACCTGAATATGAATGGGAGTGTCAATGGGTGAATCCCGATGGCAGCAAAACAGCCTATCCGATCCATGTGAACGAAGCACCTCATTTCTTCCAGCCGAAGAATAAAGATAAAGTATGCATTTTTTATTCCGCCAGCGGTAGCTGGACTCCCTATTATTGTGTAGGATTGCTAACAGCAGACGCCAATGCCAACCTGTTGGATCCTGCTTCCTGGAAGAAACATCCGACACCCGTATTTCAGCAGAAACCGGAGAATGAAGTTTTTGGCCCCGGCGGCAGTTCTTTCGTCTCTTCACCGGATGGAAAGGAATGTTATATGCTTTATCATGCCCGTCAGATACCAAATGATGCTCCGGGTGCAATGGATTCACGTACTCCCCGCTTGCAGAAAATAGAGTGGGACAAAGATGGGATGCCTATACTGGGAATACCGGATAAAGCCGGAGAACCCATGGCAAAGCATCTGGTTCTCCAATCAATTAGACTAATTACATTTTGTACTTTCAGGTCCAAGGTATGAACGTTTTAATCCTCCCATGTCGATGACTATTTTCTGAATGACGACCCCGGGATCACCACAACGTATCTGTAGGGTGTGTTTGCCCGGCTTCTTCACATACAAAGTAGATTTATTCACTCTACAATTCTTCAGTACACTATCATACCAAACTTGAGAATACTCAATAGCAGAAGTAGAAGGAGTAGAAATAGAACCATCATCTATACGGACACTATACTTTGTGTCCGAATTAGTATGTTCCGGCAATTTATAGTCTCGCTCTACGTGCAAAGGGAATGTAGGTAGAACATAGGTATACACATCATAAATCCCGGCATTAAACGTATAAAAATCATATTCCACTCTAGGTACATCACCAGCACGATACATCTGTAAGGGAGATATAGGATTCCCTAATTGCAAAGCATGCCCTTCAACCCCAACCCCGGAAGAATATTCATTTTTATGTCATTACTCTCAAACTTACGATGAAACCCTGCAGCCGGAATAGAGACATACCCATTCTCTTCCATATATACTCCTTGCATCTCATCACGCACAGGAGACGCCGGATTAAAACAGAAACCAATACACATTCTTTTGATCATTAGAACTAAACTCCACAGAACCTTTAATACTCTCTCCAACCGGAACTTTCTCCCAATCAACAGATACCCTGATTCGGTCCTCTGTCGGAGTTTTCCCAGCTTTTTGAGACACTATAATCCAATCGTCCGACGGCTTTGCAGTCCAACTCAAATCTCCACTTCCTTGATTATACACATCGACCCAATGGCTTTTACGGGAAAAAGTGTTATAAACAGGCAAACTATGATAGCTTATCCCACCTTTATCCAAAATTTCACTTTCTGCCTGAAGAGCTAATTTAGGAGCACCAACCGGTGTATAACTTTCTTCCATCAACGGGAGCATAAAGTAAGAACTGGAACCTTCATAATTCTGTTTCAAAGACATCATATATTTCCATTTCCCGTTCAACAAAGAATTATACCCTTCAGTTATGATTTGCAGACTATCATGGTAATTCTTTACCTTCTCCTTTATCAAATTGGCGGCGGCACGCTGCTGACGAACATACTGCCGATAATATTGTCCTTTTATAGTCATGTGGTTCATCAGTTCGGCACCTTTCACCGGATAGTATAATAACTGATAAAAAGCCGGCTGACTGTCTTTATCCAAAGATGCCAAAAGATTTTCCGCTTTCTTCCCAATGCGGCTATATTCGTTCAGACGATTTTCTGCTTCATTATAATTGGCAAAAGAGAACTCCGTATCCGTACGTTTCTCTCCCCCGCCCAATAATTATTCCAATATCCCCAACCCATATATTCCGGTTTCCGGGAAAAGGCCAGATTGATATGCGAAGAAGTGATATCTTCAAATACGCTATAATACTGATCCCCAAACATCTTTGCCAACCAACGGGCGGAATAGGTAACCACATTATTCGCATTAAAGCTATCTATATCATAAGCCATATCAAGGAATAAAGACACTTGCATTTCGGCTCCTTTTAAATCACCGCAATTAGCCAGCCAGATACGGTCTGCCGTCGTATCATAAGCCTTTCGGAGTTCCTCATACATCAGAGCCGGGGGAGTAGTGCTGTACCACAAATAGCTATGGGGAACTCCCAGATAAGAGACATGGTAGTAAACACCTGCACGCCCGGAGCGCTTCTGTTCATGCGGGCCACTTAAGCGCTTCATGTAGCCGAAGTTATCATCCGGCCAAATAATGGTTACATCATCCGGCAATTCCAATCCATTCGAATAGATTTCCAACACCTCCTTGTATGGAGTAAATGCCTGTGGAATTGTTTCAACCGGTCGATCAATATGTTCTGCAATCAAATTACGCTGGTCTTTCAACGCACTCTCCAGCATTTTGACCTTTTCTTTCATGGGGACATCACCTCCTCCCATTGCCGCATCATGCAATCCTCTCAAAGCCAATGTATATACATTCTCATAAGCACAGTTTTCCTTTACACGGTTTCCTAGAACTTCATTAATTTTATCCTTATTTTTACCATAATCCCAAGGCCCCATCGTTTTTGAATTCCATTCACTAGCTGTATTTAACAATAATGGTTCGCAATGACTGGACCCCATTACAATAGCAAAAGTATCTGCCACCAACTTATTTTCAGGTATCTTATAAAATGCGGTCGACACCGGATGCATGGCAGGAGCCAGATGATTGGCTTTCAACCGTAACAACAATTCGCATATTTTGGCATAAGTACGGGGACCTATATTGCCACGCTCTTTCTCAAAAGTCTTAGCGGCCCAAGGTTTCAGTCCCCAATCTTCATCATTCAGAAAAACACCTCTATATTTCACGGAAGGGGTCTTGGAAACAGTGGTGGGAGCATCCACATAAAGTGTTTTATGTTTCTTCACAGGGACATCCGCCCACCAATACCAGGGAGACACACCTGCCATTTCCGAAAGAGAAAACAAACCGTAAGAAGCTCCTCGCCTGTCACTTCCGGCTACAATCAGCGCTTTATCTACTCCTGGAAAAGGATGATTAACTGTCTGGATCAGATAACGTTCCCATGCCCCTTCCAAAGGAGATATATCTATTTTCCCATTGGAGGCTAACTGACGAATTGCCTGATTCTTTTCAATAGTACCGACAATCACCACTGTTCTTCCTTTCTTCCATTCATCTGCCAATTTTAATCTCTGTCCTGTGACATTTTCAATATCAGACACAAACAGCTCGGCAACCTTCTTTACAACCGGGTAATCATTGGCATCATAACACACGGTCGCCTTTATTTTCGATGCGACTAATGGGAAAGTATATTTACTATGTTTTACATTCTCATTCACAACCACTTGTGATTGCAGGGCAGATGCCACTACCAATAATATTAATAGCGAAAAGATTCTCATTGATACAGTAGTTCTAGTTATTCAGTTCTATTTCTTTTTATCTTCAAATGATAGTTATATGGATTCCGCTTAAAATGGTAACGATTTCTTGGCACCGGCAATGGGTCTTGTACACGCAGTTCCCAAGTCATCAATTCTTCCAGCAATTCCATTTGTTTGGAAGCATATTTCTTTTTATTATAAAGATTATTAATCTCGGAAGGATCGGCTTTCAAGTTATACAGTTCACCACGACCATAATTGTCGAGTACCAGTTTCCAGTCATCTTTGCGAACCATACGTTCAGTTCCGCTTTGTGTCCAGGTATTCAGTTCGTCAAAGTGAGCTATTTTATTGGGTTGCAAAGCCCCCTCTTTAGCAAATGTCAACGGTTCATCCCGGGTGAAATCTTCACCACCGAATCCCTGTTGTACAATTACACTCGAGAATTCTTTCTTTGGGTACGATTTACCCGTCAACATCGGCCATAAACTGCGTCCTTGCACTCCAAGAGGTATATCTGCACCGATTGCTGTACAAATAGTAGGAAATACATCAGCAATAGAAACATGTGCATCCATAGGAGATTTTTGCGGATGAATGTTATATCCTGCCCAAATCATCGGAATACGGGTCAAACATTCAGGCACTCCTGCACCTTTACGAATCAAGCCATACTCCCCACAATAATCCCCATGGTCTGACAGGATTACAAAAATGGTATTTTCATAAAGCCCGGCTGCTTTGAATCCTTCAATCAGACGTTTGGTCTGGTCATCAATCAGACGAAGCATTCCTAAATAATTTCCACGCAAACGAGGAAGATCTTTTGCCAGGTTCGGGCAGGCTGTATCTTCCAATTCCGCCAAAATCTCATACTTATTTCCTTTTTTAGATAAATCGTTCCGGCTAGTCAAAGTTGCCGGTATCTTTTCCGGAGAAAACATTGAGAAATAAGGCTCTGATATCTGATATGGATTATGCGGTTCAGGCATTGAAACCCACATAAAGAATGCGGAATCTTTTTGCTGCTCCGCCCAAGCCAAAGCTTTGGTAACCATTTTCACCGGATTCTGCGCTTCTGCCGGGAAAGGGGTGGCTTCCAAATATTGACCTCTCGCTTTATTATTCAGAAAAAATGCAAAGTCCTTATCTTCCTGCGTATCACGCTGATTCTTTCCCCAATGAAAATATTCCTCACAATAATCAAAATCTTTCCCTTTCACATGCGCATGGTTCTTTCCCACTAATGCCGTCTTATATCCTTGTTCTTTAAACACTTCGAGCATATCTTTCTTATAATACATATCGAGAGTGTTGTGGTTCGTACGGACATGCGTAGCAGTCGGATAACGTCCTGTAAACATGGAACAACGCGCAGGCATACTAGCAGGAGCTACCGTATACGCCTTATCAAACCAGACATTACTCAATGCCAGCGAATCGGCAAAAGGAGTGACAGCCATCGGAAAACCTTCGCGACCACACAAATCAGCTCGCTGTTGGTCGGTCATGATGATAACAACATTGGGTTTGGGTGTTTGTGCCAGCATTGGAATAACATTAACCATACTGGAAATCGCAGAGATTGAAACTAAAACTTTTGTATTCATATAATAAATTCTTTAATCGTTCACGCCCAAAGTTCGACAATTCATTTGACAAACTACGAAAATAGCTGTTCAATAAAGGACAAAAAATGACAAATAGTCCAGTTACAAACACACGATGAGCCTATTGACCACGATCAATAGTTATACACAGAGCAATTACCAATATTGACTAAAGAAATTCAAAGCCGCCTGGTAAAAGACCTTTGTATCTCTTTGCTCTTTATATAGGCTCTCCAATACTTCTTCATATCTAACCGGGTCAATCTTATTCCGGATAGATTTCCATAGCCCGATGTTCACATCAACCTGCTCAATGCCTCGTTTCAAATTAGATTTGAACTCTTCACGTAATGACTTCCCGGATTTCATTTTATGCGACCACGGCACGTTGTGGAAACAAAGCAAGTAAAGTTCGGGACACTGTGACAAACTGTTGAATATATCCTTGTTGTATTTAAAATATTGAGACACATAGTTCGTTCCTTTTGTGGTACGATCAGTGCCGATAGACTCTTTGCTCACATGCCACTCTTTGTTTGCACGCTGTTCGAACCCCGCCGTATAATGGTCTTCCCGCTTCACAGTAAATCCCAAACTGTAAGGGGCATGAGCACAAACAAAGCTCTCCCATGTGGCATCATCATTTGCCGGATGACTTCCAGCGTTGCTTCGTCACAATTCCATGTAGACTTTATCCAATCGGATGTAATACTTTCGGTCGATTCTTCCGGATTCCATGCCAGACGCCCGAAAGCATACCAGTTGGCTTGGGCAAAGTGATGAGCAGTCCAATTGCGCGAACGACCGATATTGCTACTCCTGCCATGCCAAGCATACGCGACGGGAATGTCTTTCCGGCGATAATATTCGACACAGTACTTCCCTTTCCGTTACAATATGTATCGAAATCGAGGAAAGTTTTCCTCCACATGGGCAACAGATACACCAAGCTAACAGAACGCCCCAAGTACTCTTGCGTAATCTGGAGTTCAGGGAACAAAGGAGTATGGCGCATGGCTCCGAACAACGGTTGAGCCGGTTCGCTAGGCTGAAAGTCAAGCGTTCCGTTTTTGGTTTGCAACACTACGTTTTCGTCGAACTGTCCGTCCAAAGGCTGAAACTCCTTATAAGAACGTTTCATTCTATCTTTATCAATCTCCGGATTGTAGACAAAGGTGCGCCAAAGCACAATGCCTCCATGAGGTTTGAGTGCACGGGCTAACATATTGGCGCCATCCACATGGCTACGATGATAATCTTGCGGACCTGCCATGCCTTCAGAGTTGGCTTTTACAAGGAAACCTCCAAAGTCAGGTATCAGACTGTAAATTTCGTTGACCTTATCCATCCACCACTTTTGCACTTCGGGATTGAGAGGATCGGCTGTATCCAGATGTCCAATTCCGACACCTCCCCATTGTTTCCCCACGTCTTTGGTCGTAGAAGGTTTTACGGGAGCAGCAAAATTGGGTGCAAGATACACCTTGATGTGATACTTGCGGAAGATATCAGCTAACGCAGCAACCTTCTCTAAATAGTCATGTCCTAAGATGCGCGGATCGGCATTAACATTATTCAGAATCACGGCGTTGATGCCGATGGATGCTTCCGCGCGGGCGTAGTCGGTATATCGAGGTTCGATTTTCTTTGGCAAATCGTCCCATGCCCACAATCCTTTTCCAGCATAGCCGCGTTCTACCGTTCCACCCAGACCTACCCAATGATTGATCATACGGAATTCCAATGCAGGAATTTCTTTGATATTTAACTGTTCAAGCGGATATCCACATTGTATCAATCGAATCAAGTGGAACGTACCATAAAGAAATCCTGCATCGGAATAGGCTTGAAGTGTTATCCTCTTTTTACCACTGCGGATGATATATCCTTCCTCTCCCAGCCCTTTATCTTTACAGAAACTCATTTGAATTCCCACCGCATTATCCTGAACAAATATTGGTGTAACTGTCAGTAACGCCTTCAAAGCACGCTCCAGTTCTTTTCTTATGACTTCATCGTACCGGCTTCCGGGCAGACTAATGTGACTACCATACCGAATGGCAGATTGTTTTAAGCCAGATTCGGGAAGAGGTTTATAATTCATCCAAAGTTCATACCCCGTATCTACAGTGGATAACGTCTGTTCCTGACCAAAAAGATAGCTCATACAGCTCAAAAAGAAGAACAGAACTATGCTAAAACAACGAAAACAGTGATTCATGAGTTTCTATTTTATCGTATTAAAACTTTATTTTGCTTGAGCAGCCTCCAATCGAGCCACTCCTTCCATTAAAGAAGCACCGCTTGCCTGCGCTCCCATAGAAGCTATATTAGCCGAGTTGAATGAACTTCCCCAATAATAATTGCAATACATGGCAGGCCATTGTGTTCTGTCCATGTTTTTTCGCAAAGCTTCCGCGTTGTCTTGCAATTTGAGCGTCAGCGTATTTCTAACAGTACCCGATGCCGCATCATCCAAAACGAGATTCACGGCATAGGGAATTAACACTGCTTTGAAAATGCTTTGGTTCATATCTGTCCCTTCGTCGCGCAGAAATCCTTTGTTAGTACAGCGAGTACTAGTAAAGGCATAACTTATTACCTGTTCCGCAATTGCCATGTATGACTGTTCCTGTGTGATGTGGTATAGCTGTCGGCAAGCTTCGCCGAATGTTCCCTGTGTATAAGTCAGAGGAGGTTCTCCCACCCGATAGTCACTTTTCAGAATATTGGCATTAACATAAGCACAGAGTATTTTCGCATCTGCCAGATATTTCGCATCTTTAAACTTCAGATAGAGCTTTGCTGCTACCAGACAACCCGGAGCATTCGTACAAGCGTTTCTAGTTTTATCAACACTTAACTCTTTCCACGGAAGCCCTTTCCCTTTCTCGTCTTCCCATGCACGGGTGATAATTTGAGTATCATAAAGAGTTTTAGCCATATTGATATATGTATCGTCTCCAGTAGCCTCCGACAAACGTATCAAGGTAAGGCTAATCCAACACATGTCATCCGTGAAACGATTACCGAATCCAGTAGTTCCATATTTTGTGTCACCTTTATCATAATTATTGGCTTTATTAGCATACCATAACTTAAAATAGTTTTCATACGTATCAGCCAAATTCGGATTTTTATCTTTAATACGTTGGTACGAATAGATCACTACATCCATGGCATGCGCTTGCTGCCAATAGATATTGCCGGAGTTATTGCTCTCATTTGCAGGTGATGCCCAGAAAGTGCCTTTCGGTTTGTTCATGAACTGGTTTATCAGCACCGTTGTACAACTGTCGGCAAGGTTAGCCCACTTGAATTCAGAGTCTGCCTCTTCCCGTTTCTCCTCTTGCCCTTTTTCCTGTTCCTGTTGTGCTATCAAGTTTACCCATTCAGGTTCTGCTTTGCACCCCATATATAATAAAGGAGTACACAACAGCAGCATAAATAGTATTTTTTTCATCTTTACTCATTTTTTTATGGTTACCAAGTCTCTACGCGCAAATCATAAAGCGGATCTTGACGCAACACAAGTTTCTCTACCACATGGTAAAACTTGCCACCGTTCTCATACGTATATTCCAGATCGAACTGCGGAGCACGCGTACCAGTCTTCGCCACATAATCGTAGTCTCCTTCAGTCTGATAGGTACCCGTTGCATTGGTGATTGCCGCTTTGCCGCTCACTCCTTCCACTGTCACATTCTTGTTGGCATCCATCGTCAATGTCAAACTACCTACTGCTTCCAACTTATTGCCTACACCCGGACACACCACTACACTCGGAACCGTAGTCTTAAAAGTGGTAGTACTACATTTGATAATATCTTTGGTATTACCATAACTTACCGGTGCACCAACAGGATTTCCTCCGGCATCCACTTCAGTTACACTTCCCATGCGGTAATAAGTGCCAGCGTAAGTACTGATATATTTAATAACAGCGACACATGTTTCGGCTCCTTCTCTCAAAGCGTTCATCGAGTTTTCCGTCATTCGGAAAGGGAGTGCGTAATGATCCGTCAAACATAGCGGATCGCTATAGAAAGCATCGGTAAAACTAATGCTTACATCGGCTACCGGAGAGTTCGATTTACGCACCCGGAAATATTCCGGATCCGCCAGCGTATAGTAATTGGCAGGTAACAACACTTTCCCCGTTCCTTCAAGCAAGGAGATCAATAGTAAATTTAGCCCAATCATTCATGTCTATTTCACGTTTCCCACCAATAGCCACTCCGATATAAATATTCATATCACGGTCGCTAATCACAGTTCGCAGTGGTTTTGCTACAGCAAAGCCCATATCAGCTCCTTCATAGTCGTGGGTATAGTCGTCATAACATGCCGTAATCCCAACTAACAGCAGGAGTGCGGACAGTAAAAGTTTTGTAAATCTCATATTTTATTCTTATTATAGTTAAACACAATCACCATCCTTTATTATTGATAAGATTCGGATTTTTCTGTACCTCTAAATAAGGCAATGGCATGTAATAATAACGAACATCGTTTAATGGGCGATCTTCTACCTTCACCACCTCGAATACATCGTCTCCTGAACCGTCACGAGTAACACGCATTCCATAAATTGGCTCATTGAGAGGTAACAGCCAACGGCGCAAGTCCCAGAAGCGTTGATTTTCGAACGCAAATTCAATTCGGCGTTCGTTTTGTATCAATGTACGGAACGTTTCTTTCGAAGCAGCCATTTCATCCAAATAAGTCACGTCGGTAATTCCGCCCGACTTCTCCCGAATAATCTTTATCACATCGTAGGCAGACTTGGTGCATCCGGGTCCCACAACTTTCGGTCCAAAGGCTTCATTGGATGCCTCGGCGAAATTGAGCCATACCTCTGCTTTGCGCAGCATCGGATTGTAGTGACGGGAATCCTGTTCTTCGAGCGGTTTCAAAAAGTCGGCAACCGTATTCATAAACTTTGCCAAGTAATACCCCGTACGGGTAGCATTCACGTTCATGTATCCGGAGTCTTTTCCACCCGGAGTAACATCAATATACGAACTGTTGGCTCCAAATTGACGTCCTGATAGTAAAGATTCACATCGAAGCGGTTGTCACGCTGGCAATCATAAGGATCGGTTTCGTCATACAACGACCGCGAATCGGTTATGGGAAATCCATTTTTGCCGGGAAAGCATCAGCCAAATTCTGCGAAGGCGTAGTCTGCGCATTCCCAAAATAGAAAGGCGGATAATGCCGTTGCTCCAAACCATGATTACGTCCCACAAATGTGCGAAAAAGGAATTCGGCCGATTGGGCATCCCCTCCATCGTACAGATCTTTCGGAACTAATGCCGAATAGTTTTTCATTCCACTCATCGCCAACACCTCATTGGCATAATTAGCCACACGTTCCCATTTGGCTTGGTAAGCCGTTTCGTCCACCACCGTATAATCGCCCATGCCGTTCAATCGTACTATGTTATCTGGCTGATAAGCAGGGCTGGCCGCATAGAGCAGTGTTCGTACTTTCAGTGCTGCGGCAGATAATCCCGAAGCACGACCAAATGCTTGGTCGCCCAATATAGCATCCCCTCCGGAATAAGTCAACGGAAGTAACGCCATTGCTTCGTCACAATCGTAACAAATTTGCTTAACGCAATCTTCATAACTATCGCGCGAAAAACTTTCCGGATGCGCCGCTTCTTCCGGAGTAATATAATGTGTTACGATAGGATAGCCCAACACTTGTCCGTTATCGGTCTTTCCACCATACATTCTCAACAGATTGAAACTGCACCATGCTCTAAGAAAAATAGCTTCTCCACGCAAACGTTTTTTGTAAGCTGATCAATTTCGTCGCTAGAAATGCTATAGCGTATTTCATCCGTAAGTCCATTGTCGAGGAAAGTATGAATACGTTGCAGTTGATCATAACAAGCACTCCAATTTCCCAAGGGATTGTTCGTGCGGCTAAAGCCGCCCTGTCCGGCACGATAAACACTGGAATCGTAAACACGTGTCATGGCATTGTCTGTTGCCGCATCCAGAAAGTTGCCATCCCATGCATCAGGGACGGTCAAAACATCCTGATAAACCGAGAGTAGCACACCTTGTGCCTTTTCAGCGTTGGTCCATGTATCATCCACCGACCATTGATTGTTCATCTTGGTATCGAGATCGGTGCAGGCACTTACGATGCCTGTAACCCATGCAAGGACTATTATGTATCTAAATCTTTTCATCATTTCTTTCATTTAGAAGTTAATGGATATTCCGCCCGTAATGGTTCGGTAAGTCGGATAGTTGGTCAAGCCGGACAACATACGTTCGGGATCTAAGTCTTTGATGCCCGAAAGTACAAACAAATCGGTTCCCCTCACAAAGAATTTGAAATCTTTTCCTATAAACTTGCCCGTTTTATTGGCAAGCGTATAGCTCAACTCCACATTCTTCAGACGGAAGAACGACCCGTTTTCCGACCAGAAAGAGGAATTGCGGGAGTTGTTTGCTCCGGAGGTGGTAGTCAGTCTGGGCTGGGTCCCGGTAGGATTGTTTACCGGATGATAACGGTCGAGCGCCAATACGGAATATCCATCCAGTCCGTTGTTCCAATAGTACGAACTGGAAAGTATATTCGTGACGCCTGTCGTAGCTGTACCCAGTATGTAAAGGCCAAAACCTTTGTAATTCAACGAAAGATCAATACCCATCGTGGTAGTGGGGAAACTTTGTCCCAAATCGGTTACGTCATTATCATTAATCATATTGTCACCATTCAAATCGGCATAAGCGATATCACCGGCCTGATAGGCACCATAGCTTTGCAACGGATGCCCAGCCAACTGCACGTCTTTACCAAACAATCCTTCTGCCTGCAAACCAAAAATTGTACTGGTGGAACGTCCCACGCTCTTACGATAGTCTTCGATGTTATCTAATTCATCGCTCTTACGCAATTTGTTTTTGGTAAAAGTAAGGTTCACCCCCACATTGTAATGAATCTCACCTATTTTATCTTGCCACCTTACTTGCGCATCTATGCCTTGGTTCATTACTTCACCGATGTTTTCGGCAGGAATAAAGTCTCCCACTACAGCAGCATATTTAACGGTGTTCTTTCCTATGATATTCTTACGCATTTCACGGAAATAGTTCACGTCAGCCGAGAGGCGGTTGTTGAAGAAGGTTCCCTCTACGCCTATATTCAATTCGTTGGAATATTCCCATTTCAAGTCCGGATTGCCATAACGCACCAAATCGGTAGTTGGACCTCCGGTACTAGGTTTGTGTTCGAATTTATCACCATTCTTCCAGTTGGTACGATAAAGGAAATGCCCCGTATTGCCGGCATATCCCAAATGTCCGTAATTAATCTTCAACTTTAACGAGTTAACAGCCTTTACATCTTTCATGAAGTCTTCCTTAGAAATCATCCATGCCCCCCCAATGGCATAAGCAAAGAAGTAGCGGTTACTGCCGCTAAAGCGGTTCGACCCCATAGCTGAAAGAACGCCTTCCACAAAATAACGCTTATTGTAAGCGTAATTACCACGAAAGGTAAAAGTACCATTTTTCACATCTTGTGTATTACCGGTTTTCTCTTCAGTAGTATAACGGAAAGCGGCTTCTGCCAATACATCGTGCAAATCGAATGAATGCTCATAGTTTACGTTAGCACGCCATCCAAAGTTACGATATGTATCGTTGGATGAGATAGATTGCTTTTTTGGCAAATTCAACTTCTTACGCTCCGTGAATCGAAGCACTTCCTCCCCTTCGTCATCAAGGTAGCGTTCGATAGAATAAGTAGGATAAGCATTACGTAACTGTTGACGCAAGTAACTATAATTATCAAATGTCATATAAGCATTTGCCGTCAGACCTTCAGTCAATGATTTCAGGTCAAACTTCAATCCTAAATTGGTCTGACTATTCACATAACGTTCCGAAGTGTTACCTCCATAAGCCATATCCATATACAGGTTGTTGGTCTTGCGGACACTGGTTCCGAATATCAAAGACGATTCGTCGGTGGTGACTCCATCGCGACCATTAATATCTTCCGGAGCAATCATGAAAGGATATTCGTTGGGACGAAGGGTAGAGATTTCACTAAACAGCGTGGCTCCATCCACAGCCCCCCAATCTTTCTTCTCAATCCGTCCTGCTACATCAGCCGAAGCAGTCAGAAAGTCGGTAATGCGCAAATCCAAATTACCTCGCGCGTTGATACGATTCAAATTCGAACGATCACTGACTTTTTCCAAACCTGAACTGCCGGTATAGCCTACTGTCACGGCATAAGTCGCTTTCTCTGTACCTCCGTTCAATTCGATCGTAGCCTTGCGGAATGTACTTGCGTCACGTAGAAATTCTTTGTAATAATCGACATTAGGATAACGCAAATCATTCACCCCCTTCGAATTCTTATAACCTTCAAGATCAGTTGCCGAATAAAAAGGCTGTATACCATCGTTTACACAAGCTTCATTGAACAGCGTAGCATAGTTGTAGGAATCAAGAAATTCCGGCATACGGGTAACCGGTTGTATGCCGTATTCCAATCCTACACGAATCACGCGTTCGTTGGCTTTTCCCCGTTTAGTACGAACGAGTATCACTCCATTCGTAGCCTGCTCTCCATACATAATTTTAGCAGTGGCATCCTTTAAAATCTGTATAGATTCGATTTCTTCGGGCAGGATGTCGTCAATCGGACGTTTGATACCATCAATAATCACGATAGCTTCGCTCGTTCCATTGTTGTGCAGACCTCGCACATAGAAAGTAGAGTTATCATAACCGATACCTCCCACATTAGGGATCGCTATCAGTCCGGCAGCCTGTCCTTGCAACGCATTCGACAGTTGCAAGGTAGGATACTTCTTCAGGTGATCCATATTGACCCGGCTCACGGCACTTACCGAATCCGGCTGTTCTTTTTGGGCATTCGCAACAGATGTTATCCCCAGAAAGAAGATGGCTGCGAACAATCCTTTTAAGAATCTATTATAACTATTTCTCATAAATATCAAAATATTAAAGTGTTATTACCAACCGGGATTCTGCTGCAAATTGTGAAGTGCATCCACATCGTGTTGCGGCAACGGATACCAATAGTTGCGCATATTCGAGAATCCGCGAATTTCTTTCTCCATGTCAAACACCGTATAAGTAAAACTTGCCGGACGTGTACCAGACTTGCCGTCAGCTGAATCTTCATAACTGCCTACAGGATCGAAGTAAACTCCCTTTATCGGATAAGGTTCGTTAAACAGTGTGTGCATGATCATCCAACGACGAACATCCCACCAACGGTGGTTCTCAAACATCAGTTCTACTCCCCGTTCCCGACGATAGGCTTCGCGGAACTTTTCGGGATCAGACACGATGTCGGAAGGAATATCCGTCACACCGATACGATTGCGAATAGTATTAAGGGCTTCTTCTGCCGTCATACCACAGTCTTCTACTTTAGCGGTCGCACTTCCGGTAGCTTCAAAAGAGGCTTCGGCAAAATCAAGGTAAAGTTGCGTAGCACGGATAAAGACGGTTTGAGCAATCTTTTGCAGGAACGGTTTGGTTGTTCCTAACGTTTGATCATGGCGATAGTTTGCTTCCGGCCATAAAAACTTCCGGCACATAAATCCTGATAATTGTCGTCCGTTGGTATGTTTCGAACTTCCATAGTTATTGTAGGCTGTGCAACCTCTCCACAAACGAATGTAATAGGGCTTGCCACTTGCATAGGTTCCCCAAGTATCACCAGGAATAAGAATGTTGTTGTAGAAACGAGGATCACGATCAATGAAAGCATGTTCCGGGTCGAATTTGTAACCCGACCGGGTATCATTAATCGGATAATAAATACCATCTGCTCCTTTGCGCTCGTACATATTTACCGCATTCAGTGTAGGACAAGAAATAGCGAATGATTCCGAGCCGGTTCCTCCCGTCATATCAGCATAAAGCCAGAAAGCACGTGCGGTCTTGGAACGATCGCTATCACTGGGTATTCTGCGTCGCCACCAGATAGTCTCTACACGCTTGAGTTCCGTATCGGGAAACCAAAACAGGTTCATATACTCATCGGCAGTTGCCAGTCGTACACCTGTTTTCGCTTCATTCTGCTTCATATAGGTGATAGCTGCCCATGCAGCCTTTGCAGCCGCCTTTGCACGTTCCTGATCATAGCTTTTTATTTGAACAGAGTTCAGGTCGTTCTGCATCAATGGACTGGCGTCATAAAGCAAAGCCATCTCTTTGAATGCCAGAGCTGCTAATTTAGTAGGACGGCCATACTGATTGTCCGGCCATGTATCGGGCAGCATAGAAATAGCTTGGTCTATATCACCCACCATCCATGCGCTACTTTCATGATAGGTGACACGGGGAATATCGTCGTCACCACCAGCAAATACTTTATCCAGAATCGGCATACCTCCATAGCGTTTGATGACGTTGAAATAGAACCAAGCACGATAAAAATAAGCCTGTCCCAGAATTTCATTACGTTGCTCTCCCGTCAATGGTACTTTATCAATATTAGCAATGACCCGATTCACTATGCGTATGGAAGGAAGTGCCTTACCAATGGGAGTATTGCTGCCATTTCCGATCTCTGTCACATTGGCCGCCTTATCGGTAGTCAACCATGCCCCGGAGAAAAACTTGGCAAAAACGGTTTTATTGTATGTCGCAGACATTTCATCCGCCATCACACCTACATACGTGCGTTGATTCTTTCCATCATCTGCACCTTCAAATGTGTTATAGGCTTCCAATTTAGGATATACTTGATCCAAAAATCCACGGATGGACTCATAACTGCTATATACAGCCTCTTCCGTCAGCCCACCGGAGTCTTCGCGTTTATCCAGAAAGTCTTCGCAACCTGCCAAAAACAGGAAGAGTAGTCCAACCACTGCGTATTTATATGTTTTCTTCATTGAATTCATCGTTTTAATAGATTAAAATGAAACTCGCACGCCCGAAGTAAACGAACGTAAGATAGGATATTTGGCTTGTTCGCCCTCGGGGTCAATACGGTCGTCGCCGCCCCACCAAGTGAGTAAATTGTTTCCGGTGACGTAAACTTGCAAACTCTTCAACCTACCGTTTTCAACCACTTCTTGGGCAGATTGTATCCTAATTCCATGGTTTTCAGTCTCAAGTACGAGAAGTTTTGATAGCGGTAAGTACTTTCGGTTCCATTAAAAGCACCGTCATTTGTCAGGTGCAAAGCGGGTGCTCTCACACCGCTAGTATTGGCTGTTTCTGGTGTCCACGCATTCATCACATCAGGCTGCGCATTAATTTTCCCGGATTTAAACGAAGCGGAATAAACAGAATTTACCAATTTATAAACACCGGTAGGCGCATAAAACATAGCACTGAAACTCAACCCTTTCCAATCAAAGCCCAGATTCAAGCCATACGTGTGTAACGGATAGTTGAGCTCGTCTACTGCCACTTTGTCCTGACCATTGAGAATTCCATTGGAATCGAAGTCAATGTAGATAAAGTCGCCAGGCACCACCTGACCGGGAGCTACCGAATTGATGGAACCGGTCTGCGCATTATTAAATACATCATCGATAGTTTCATAATTACCCACCGCCAAGTAGCGGTTTTGATGCCCGATAGGTTTTCCCGCCTCTTTCAAATGGTTGGGACCGTTGACAGGGTCATCGCGAAATACTACCCTATTCTCGCTCGAGGCCAATGTGAAACCTACATGATAACGGAAATCGGAACCTATTTTATCGTTGTAATGCAGTTCTAACTCAAATCCATGGTTCTTGGTGGAACCAATGTTTAATGCATTGAACTTGGCTCCCGTAATGAAAGAAGTAGTTTGAGGCTCCATCAGAATGTCTTTACGTTTTTCGTCAAAAAGATCGAGCGTGATGTCAAGCTTGTTCCACAATCCAATCTCAATACCCAGATTTTGTTTCGTTGATTTCTCCCACGTGGAATTGAGGTTGGCTACATCTCCTTCATGATACAAAGGCCCCCAAATCTGACCGGAAGCATCTGTACCCAACGTGATGTTGCCGTCCGAAGTAAACTGCTGTATATAGTTCCACCTCTTGGCACCTGCATCGGAGCCTACCTTACCCCACGAATAACGGAACTTGGCATTTGTAAGTACCTTGCCTATACTTTTCTTGATAAACGGTTCTTCCGAAAGCCGCCATCCCAAGGAGAACGAAGGGAACAAACCAAACCGTTCTCCACGGGCAAACTTCTCGGAACCAGTATACGAGATATTCATTTCCGTAAGGTAACGCTCTTTCCAGTTGTAGGTGACACGCCCCACCCAGTCTTCATTGTAGTTAGGGAAACGCATATATTGGGTATTGTTCTCCGTGTACCTTTCGTCATAGATTTTACGGTTGACCAAAGCAAGCGCACTTACATTATGATCGTTGAAAGATCGATTATAAGCAACAGAAAATTCATAATAGAAACGACGCGTATAGGCATCCAATCCGTCCCACATAGTCACACCGGGAGGCAGAGGCACCGATTCGGAAGTCGGAAGCCTTTTATCTTCTATCATCGGATAGGTGATGGTCCCATCGGTATTGACCACCGGATTGGCATAATCATAGACTCGGTGATACCGGACAATGGATTTAAGGCTTGATCGGCAGAGCCTCCTCCACGATAAACATCGGTATTGGTAGTCGACGAAGACGAATAAGATACTTTTGCAGCCACTTTCAATCCTTTGGTGATGAAATCCAGTTTCTGCTCCAAAGATGCATCATACCACCCCTGAAACGTTTTACGAAGTTTGGCACCTCCCAGATTCATGTTGGCCACCGGATTCTTTTCTTCATCATCACCCCAATTGCCATCAGAATACATAATCGGATGGTCGCTAGTGGATTCGGTCAGAATACGATTAAAGGGACTGTCGTTATCAATCGACTTGTTACGATAACCCATGCTACCGGCTATGTTAATGGATAGCTTGGTAGACTTGGTGAAGTTGAAGTCGAAATTCGACCGCCAATTGTACCGTTTGTAGGTATGCCGCGGATCAAAGTCGTCATTCTTTTTCAGGTCGTAAATATCTCCATCACCCTGATAACCCGCCGAAGCAAAATATTTCATATAGTCGGTTCCACCACGTATGTTGATATTATAGTTTTGAGTAAATCCGCCCGTTATCAATTCATCCACCAGTAACATAGGGAAACACATCGTTGTAAGCTCCATAGTTGCCTTCTGCATAGGCTCTGCTCCATGCATCAATGGTAGATTGTGGTATCAACTTGTCCCAACTGGCATCGTTGGCCATTGCCATGTTATAGGCCTGCATGGCAGTAACGTGATCAGCAAGCTTCATGCTTGTGGTCGGTGATTTAAAAGTGTAATTGGCAGAAAAGTTGATGACCGGAGCCGTATCAGTACCTCTCTTGGTTGTGATAAGGATAACGCCATTACCACCACGAACACCATAAACAGCTGTTGCCGAAGCATCTTTCAACACGGAGATACTTTCGATTTCGTTCATGTCAACATCATTCATGTTACGCTCGATGCCATCCACTAACACCAACGGATCGGTATTGTCCCAAGTACTTTTCCCACGAATATACATTTTAACCTCATTGTCGCCCGGCATGCCCGACGAATTGATGGCTACCACTCCATTAAGCTTTCCTTGCAGCGCTTCGGATACCGAGTTTACACTACCACCTTTCATCAGTTCGTTACCACCGGTTTGCGTGATGGAACCTACGCTGGTGACTTTCTTCTGCACTCCATAACCCACCACTACAACTTCCTCCAATTGCTTACTATCCTCTTCCAGAGAGATAATAGCATCCTTTTTCAAGTCAGCTACCTTTAAAAGTATCTCCCTATATCCGATATAAGAAATCTTTAGCACAGCATCGGGAGTCGCCGTTAATGTAAAATGACCATCCACATCGGAAATGGTTCCATTCGAAGTTCCCTCAACGGTGATATTCACACCGATCAAAGGCTCATTACTTTTTGCGTCTACTATTTGCCCTTTGATGCTGTGATTTTGTCCCCAAAGCAAAGGAGGAGAAAGCAACAGGGACAGAAAAAGCAGGCACATCCACTTTAGTTTCATGCTTTGATGTCTCATAGTGATTCTATTTAATTAACAAATTTATTATGAAGCGAATTAGCATTTTAATATATTACGCCTTTCGCCTATTAAAATATATCATTCAATCAATGACCTCATCATATTCTTTCCCAAGGAGAGAAAGAATATGATAAAGATTTGCCTTATTATATTTTGTTACGCAGTTCTCTTAATAGTTTAAGCTTGGCTGGAATATTAAATTTACCATCTGCCGAGTCGCCGGCATACCAAGTTGAGAACACTCCTTCTTGGGTATCATATAGTGCATCACGCGCCTCTTCCAATCGCCGGATAGCAATATCCAGGTTTTCTGCGCGCTTACTACTTTCTTTTTCTTTATAAGCAGAGACAAAATGATATAATGAATGGCTCAATGCTGCCATATAATGACAAGGAGCAGCCAAATTATCCCTAAAAAAACGTTGGTCTTGCTTTGGCAAACGTTTTAAAAGATTCTCACAACGTTGAGAGACTTCCTCAAAACGCACAGCTGTCTTTTTCATACCTGCAATCAATGAATCAACTTGGTTATTGCCATCAATGCGGAATGAACGTCCGGGAACCCGTTCAAATCCTATGTCATAGAGCGGATTCGGAGAAAAATCGCTAAAACGTTTACCTATCTGATCGAAAACACGGGAATAACGCAAATCCTGGAATATAACTGACGTTCCATTCCCGGAAATTCAGACGGTTTCTGCTGCCAATAAGCATAGTAATAGTCGTGATAAAGCTTGGCTACTTCTTCAGCATATTTTTGTCCAAAATATTGAGAACAAAAATCAATCAAGAAAGAATCTGTATTATATGCTTGCATATCCCACATCATACGAGCATTAGCGGACATTTCCATCACAAACTCCCTTAAATTACCGGCATTAACCACCGAAAAAGTTAGCGGACCGCGGGTATTCACATAACGATAATTGGCTTCCATTTTCCAAGGGCCTTCTGCAGGAGCCAGATGGGCGCCGGTTGAAGTAAATTGGAGATTCATATAATAACCTAGCTTCACTTGTTTCGTCGTATCGAATGAGACCAAATCATCATAAGGATAATGATCTCTCCGTCCTGCAACAAAAGTCCAGAGCATATTTTTACCAGTTGGAGGTTGTAAATAACCTTTAGCCAACAAATCAGAAAGCTCATCATAAAAGGTCATTCGCACGAAAGGATCCTCTTCACCGGTTGCTTTTTTTATCATAGCCAGCTGTATACGGATCATACGGTTAATAATATCTGCACGTTCCTTATCATCTTTCGGCGCATCAGAGAAGGCGGCCCAAAAAGGTTGGTCATTTACACCACGAAAAGCAATCTGCCACAAGTTTTCCTGTTTGTTGCGACATACCGTCTCTATACTATATTGCCAAAACTCAATCAAAGCTTTCTCATTCGACAAAAGTAGCTCCGGTGGTTCGACGCCACGTACTTTTCGCCAATATCCTGCCCAATTCATTAAATTATTGTTGCAAGCAACATGATGGTGAGAAGTTAGTACAAGTCCATATTTGCGTAATAAAGCAGCCTGACTATTCAGTTTATAATCAGGATAAGTAACCGTTGCCTCTAATTCTACCGTATTCAGTTTTAACCGAAGCATCGTTTCAAGCCACAGCTCATCATTCTCTTTTGACAACCGCCTCCAAGGTTTGAACAAATCTGTATCATTAGGAAACCATGCGCGATACCTGACTTGTGGTGACTTCTTAAAATAGTCAAAGCTCGATTTTATCTCTACCTGTTTCTTATACTGTGGTTCCCACGAGCAAAAATACCATAAGGGCGGCACTCCTAAAAATAACTCGCTAAAAGTATAAATGGCATAAATAGCTCCACGCATATCCTTTCCATGAAGATAAATGCGCTTTTCTTCCGGGCTACAATATACCCTGTGAGATTCAAAACCATCCAAAGGACGGATAAATCGTGACTGAAACAAAGGGTTATCCACCGCCTCATTTATAATAACAATATCGATTTGCTGTGTATCATCAGTATTCTGAAAGATTTCAGGTTTATAATGCATCACCTTCTCAAAATCTTTGCATAAAGTTTTTGCTGCCAATTTTACTGGCTCCATTTCGTTCTTGGATAGTAGAATCTTGAAATTTCCTTTCTGCAGCTTTAAAGAGGAATTTGTATCTATTGCCAGAGACGGGATGGAAACCCCAAATAAAGCAATTAGATGTAATAAGAATAATCTGCTGTAGTTCTTCATACTTTTCACGGTTCTTTGTTGATTTAAGCCATTTACATTCTTCGTTAATCGAAGCATAGGCAAAATTAGAAATTACCTACCGAAAAGTATAAGGTTACACCCGCTGTATAATAAAAATATAGGGTTTTATAACCCATATAGCACTATTAATCAATTATTTATCATTTCACAACAAGGGTGAAAATATAGGGATTCGCACATCCTTATATAACCCTAAAGACCTATTTTTCTGACATCTTTTTCAAAATTTGCAGGATCAACTGCTTTATTTCGAGTGCGAACTCTATAATTATAAACTGTATTCACAGAATACCCCAAAATCTCCGAAATCTGTTCAGATTCTGTAATTCCCAACCGGATCAAGGCAAAAATACGCAAGGTAGAATTTAATGCACCTTTATTTTCCAGAACAAACTTATCATCTGGTTGAAGCAATGAATTGAAGCTCTCGACGAATGTCGGGAACAGAGACAAAAATGTCCGGTCAAAATCGGCAAATGCACTTTTCCTGTTAAAATCCGAATTCAGATTATGAATCATCGAGGAAAGAGAATCATACTGTTTGCTATCCAGTTTTTGCTGTCCTACTAATACAAAATTATCGAGCTGGTTGACCAGTTTAAAAGTAGCATCCAGATAATGTCCTATATAAGAGTTCTTAATCCGGTTTGCTTCCGACAATTTCAAATTCAACTTTTCCAATAATTGGCGAGAACGTCGCAGATGCTTCATCTGCATCAAAATGTAAATGATAGCTATTATTAATACAACCGCAAAAACAGAACTTAAAATAAAACTATCTTGAAAAGTCTGCCGTTTAACCTGCTCTATACCAGTTTTTCCCCAACCAAAAACAAGGGAACAATGTTCCGATAACGTTAATCCTGTGACGCGTTCCATAAAAAGTTGCGTCTTCAAAAGCCTCATTATATTATTCGGAAAGCAAGATTCACATCATTTTTATAGTAGTATAGCATAGTCGCCAGTCCTCTCATAGACACTGATTCTTTTGTGGCACTACGGATATCATTTACAGCCGCCTTCACATAATAGTGAATAGCCTCATCATTCAGTCCCAATTTACGGTTGACATACGCCATCGTGGACAAAAGAACAGAAAGTGTTTCCGCATCAGTAGTATCACATAGTTCCAAAGCTCGTTGATAAAGTTGTTTGGATTTAGCTAACTTATCTTCTTTCAGAGCTACTTTTCCTCTTACATAATAGATTGTCGACGAATCGGAAAGATAAGGCAAACTTTCCATCAAAAGTTCATTCCCTATTTGATTATACCTGGATGAAAACACATTGTCCTTAGTATAATCTGCCAAATCGTGGTAAACACGTCCAAAGCTAATATAATAGTCTGATAAGACCTTTGCAGGCAGTACTTCTTTATCAATTCGAATAGAGGAAAGCGAATCGATAGCTTCTTTAAAAAAGCCTCCTCGCGCTAAAATATATCCCAATCGGGTTCTGGCATCTACTCTATATGCGGAGCTGTCTATATCATTAGCTATCCTACACAACTGGGTAGCATAATGAAAGGCCGAATCAAAAGAATATAACTTAAATTCATTATACAAATCTACATTGACCTGAAACTTTTCTTCACATGTCATCCTGTTCGAATTAGTATTCAAGAAGTTCCGGATAGAATCTATATCATTCAATTTCATTTGATTATACACATCTTTCTGTTGCAAAGCGAGTGACATTTGCCTAGCAACTTCCTCTCTATATTGAAATGGCTTTCCACTTGTACAACCCATATAAAATATAGAAATAATAATAAAGAATATTATCCAAAAGTCCCAAACGTATTTTTGTCTATGTTCCTGCATAAATATCAAATAAGAATAGATTAACAATCATCGGTCATACAAAAATATATAAAATCTCATATAAAAGAAACTTTTAAGACTATTATATTTTTGTATCCTGATATTACATTACAAAGGTGTACATTATTTCCAATATCATATAAAAATAACGGTTCAATAAAGAATAAAAATCAGTCAATTCCCCTTTTATACCACCAAAAACTCTTTAATTTGATCAAAAAGAAGAGAATTTATTGTTTTTTGAACGGCAAATTTCCTTTATTCTCTTTTAATTCCCCTTTCTTTGCAATATCCTTTTAATAGAATTTATATCTAATAACTAACTATATTTTTATACCATGAACATGAAAAAGAATTTTCTAACAATGCTGCTTGCATTGGCTTTATGCGGTTCGACTTTTGCTCAATGGAAACCTGCCGGTGACAAAATCAAAACATCGTGGGGAGAACAGCTTGACCCTAAAAACGTATTGCCGGAATATCCGCGTCCTATCATGGAGCGCAACGACTGGAAAAACCTGAACGGGCTTTGGAAATATGCAATCACTCCCAAAGGTACTCCTGCACCTGCTGCTTACCAAGGCGATATTCTTGTTCCTTTTGCCGTAGAATCGTCTTTATCAGGCGTAGGCAAAATGATAAACGAGAAAGAAGAACTGTGGTACCAACGTACTTTCGACGTTCCTTCTGCCTGGCGTGGTAAGCAAATCCTGTTGCATTTCGGTGCGGTAGACTGGAAAGCAGAAGTTTGGGTGAATGATGTAAAAGTAGGCGAACACACAGGTGGATTCACTCCTTTCTATTTCGATATTACTTCTGTACTTAATAAAGGGAATAATGACTTAGTAGTAAAAGTATGGGACCCTTCAGATCGTGGCGAACAACCCAGAGGAAAGCAAATAGCAAATCCTCATGGCATTTGGTACACTCCGGTTACAGGTATCTGGCAAACAGTGTGGTTGGAACCGGTAGCAACACAATACATCACTAATCTGAAAACTACTCCTGATATTGACAATAATTCTGTTAAGGTAGAAGTTGCTGCCAATACGACCTCTGCAGACAAAGTAGAAGTAAAAGTATTCGATGGCAAGAACCTTGTAGCCAAAGGTGCAGCGTTGAACGGAGTACCTGTTGAACTAGCAATGCCTACTAATGCTAAACTGTGGTCTCCGGACTCTCCTTTCCTCTACAACATGGAAGTGACTCTGTATAAAGACGGAAAAGCAATAGACCAGGTAAAGAGTTATACGGCTATGCGTAAATATTCTATCCGCAAAGGTCAGAATGGCATCACTCGCCTGCAATTGAACAACAAAGACTATTTCCAGTTCGGTCCGCTCGACCAGGGATGGTGGCCTGACGGTTTGTATACTGCACCGACAGATGAAGCATTGGTTTATGACTTGAAGAAGACGAAAGACTTCGGCTACAACATGGTACGTAAGCACGTCAAAGTAGAACCTGCACGCTGGTACACTCATTGCGACCAATTAGGATTGATTGTATGGCAAGATATGCCGAACGGTGGTCCTAGCCCACAGTGGCAGGCACGCAACTACTTTAACGGCAGAGAAGTGATTCGTTCCGCTGCTTCGGAGGCTAACTACCGCAAAGAGTGGAAAGAAATCATCGACTGTCTGTATTCTTATCCGAGTATCGCCGTATGGGTTCCTTTCAATGAAGCATGGGGACAATTCAAGACTCCGGAAATCGTAGCATGGACTAAAGAATACGATCCTAGCCGCCTGGTGAATCCTGCCAGTGGTGGTAATCACTATACTTGTGGCGATATTCTCGACCTTCACCACTATCCGGGCCCGAACATGTTCCTTTACGATCCGAGACGCGCTACCGTATTGGGTGAATATGGAGGTATCGGCTTGGTAGTAGAAGGAAACACTTGGGTGAATGACAAGAAAAACTGGGGTTATGTGAAGTTCAATACATCGGACGAAGTAACGAACGAATACATTAAGTATGGCAAACATCTGTTGGAATTGATCCAGAAAGGATTCTCTGCTGCCGTATATACCCAGACAACAGACGTAGAAGGTGAAATCAACGGTCTGATGACTTATGACCGTAAAGTTATCAAGATGAATGAAGCTAAAGTCAGAGAAATCAACCAACAGATCTGTAACTCTCTGAATAAATAGGAAATAGCAAATTAAATAAATACTCTTTTCCTTGTTGAATATCAAGACAGCACCTTTGAATTTTTAAATTCGAGGTGCTGTATTTTCATTTATAATAAGAAAGCTCTCCCATTGTCATCAGTCAGAGAGCAATGTTTCATTTAAAGGAGATTTTTATGAACAGCAAGCATATCTTCTTATCCACCTTAGTCGGTCCCTTAGTAATTCCGTCACTCAATGCAGCCGAAACCAACAGACCCAACATACTATTTGTCATTTCTGACGACCAGTCTTACCCGCACGCATCGGCCTATGGTTCACCCATAGCTAAAACACCGGCATTTGATTTTGTAGCCCGTAACGGCTGGTTATTCAACAATGCGTTCGTTACTTCTCCTGGAAGCAGCCCTTCGCGAGCTTCTATCTTAACCGGACTTTATCCCTGGCAAATAGCAGAAGCAGGCACTCATGCTTCCTCCTTCCCTGCCGAATATAAATGCTTTCCTGATATTTTGGCGGAAGCAGGTTATCATGTTGGCTGCACAGGGAAAGGATGGGCCCCGGCGACTGGAAAATATCGGGACGAAAGCATAACCCTGCAGGTCCGGAATACAATAAAAGACACATTCAACCTCCTTTCAAAGGAGTGTCCAATACCGATTATTATCAAAACTTTAAAGAATTTCTCCACGCCAGAAAGGAGAAACAGCCTTTCTATTTCTGGGTCGGTTCACGTGAGCCGCATCGTCCTTATGAAAAGAATAGCTGGAAAAAAGCCAATAGAAAACTGGCCGATGCAAAAGTTCCTTCTTTTCTTCCCGATAAGGAGGCCATAAAAGGAGATTTATTAGACTATGGAACGGAAATAGAATGGTATGACAGCCAATTATCCCGTATCCTTGACACATTGAAAGAAGAGGGCGAATTAGAAAATACCCTGATTATTGTCATGGCAGACAATGGAATGCCTTTCCCCGCAGCCAAAGCAACTTGTTTTGAATATGGTATCCATATTCCAATGGCTATATGCTGGATAGGTAAGATTAACGAAGGAGGTATCAGCGATGAATTTGTAAGTGGCGTCGATTTGGCCCCAACGATCCTTGATGCAGTCGGTATACCAAATAAAGGGCAAATGGCAGGTATCAGCCTACTACCCTATCTTCAGAAAAAGAGAAAAGACACAGGAAGAACGATGGTTTTTGCAGGAAGAGAACGTCATGCTTCTGCGCGATATAATAATTGGGGATATCCGAGCCGTGCATTAAGAACAAAAGATTTTCTTTATATCAGAAACTTCCGTCCGGAGAGATGGCCAGCAGGTGACCCTTGCGCTATTGATAAAAAAGGGAAACTAGAAGCAATGCATAGTGCTTATTACGACATAGACCAATGTCCGGCATGGGACTTCATTGTCAGCAACAGAGATGACAGAGAAATATATCCTTATTTTCTGAAAGCAGCAGGGAAACGACCTTATGAAGAATTGTATAATGTATCTACCGATCCCGGTTGCCTTCATAATTTAGTTGGAAATGGTAAATGCACCGAAAAGCTAAATAATCTCCGTAAAGAAATGGACAAATTACTTAAAAAGACCAAAGATACACGCTACTTAGATGATCCGACTCAAGATGACATCTGGGAAACTTATCCGCGTTTGAGTGGAGCAATGCGTACCTTCCCAGCACCTTTGCTCACTGACTGACATCATTCAGGCACGAATTACACGGATTAATAGGGACAAGTTTATTCTCTTTCCGTAAGATCCGTGTAATCCATGCCTACTAGTAAAAAAGTATACAGTATATTATATTCCCTCCTCTTCCTGCATGAAGATCTTTACCTGATTCCAACTATTCTTCGTATCATTCGATACTTTTTCACCAGGAGTAGAACGGCCATTCTCTACATATTGCTTCATAGCCCGTTTCATTTCTTTCACCTCATTTTCGTAACGCTTATCACCGATAATATTTTCTTTTTCCGAAGGATCTTTCACGATATCAAACAATTGCATCGGAGGGAACTTCGCCACATCAGCAGGTTTGACAGGATAAGAAAAGCCACCCGAACCTCCGTAGAACACCAATTTCAGTTGGGAAGTACGCAAAGACAAATACCCCTCTCCCGCTTCGTGCACCAAGTCTTTACGCGCAGAAGCACCTTTCTTACTCAATATCGGCCACATACTGTAACTGTCAACAGCTTCTTCTGTCTCCAAATTGTGGTTAAGCATTTGGGCAAAAGTGGCATAAAAGTCTATCAATGAGACTAAAGAATTGTTTGTCTCTTTCCCATATTTTCCTTTCCAGGAGACAATAAGGGGAATTCTGTGTCCACCTTCGTAAATATCGCTTTTGTAGCCTCTGTAGATGTAACTAGGAAAATGTCCTTTCTTTTCCATATCTTTCACGCCGATATAACCGGCACACCCATTATCCGAAGCAAAGACAATGATGGTATTATCCAGTTGCTTGTTCTTCTTCAATGTTTTTACGATTTGGCGCACCATGTCGTCTATCATGACTACGAAATCGCCATAAGGACCGATACTGGTTTTGCCCTGAAACTCTTTCGAAGGCAATATAGGGGTGTGAGGAGCAGTAATAGGCAAATATAAAAAGAATGGTTTCTTGCTGTCTTTCTGCTCATTGATGTAGTTCAGGCTATGACGGATGATGTTGGGAAAACATTCTTCCGGTTTGAAATCGGCCCCTGCCAATCCTCCGTGCATCAGTAAAGCCAGATTCTTCTTTTGGGGTTCTATCACATGATCGGGGATGGAGTCACTTCATCATTCTCTACATATACATAAGGAGAAATATCCAATGATGCCGGTATGCCGAAATAGTAATTAAATCCTCTGTCGGTAGGTCCGTTTTTGATCGGAAGCGAGAAATCTATATCTTTCATGCTTCTGCCATTTCCTGTATATCCCCAACTCCAGCCCAAATGCCATTTGCCAATACAAGCAGTATTATATCCATTGGCAGAAAACATCTGTGCGATTGTGCAACGTTCAGGATCAATCATTGCAGGCGAATCGCCATCAAGACCACCTCGTTTCAGCTTAGTTCGCCACGGATATCTTCCGGTCAGAAGAGAATATCTGGAAGGAGTGGATAAAGCGGAAGAAGCATGGGCATCCGTAAAGGCAATCCCGTGCTCGGCCAGTTTGTCAATGTTAGGAGTATGGATTTTAGATTCGGGATTAAAGGCCGAGATGTCTCCATAACCCAAATCATCCGCCAATATAAATACAATATTGGGCGTTTGCGCTTTTACAGCAGCAGCTGTAAGAAGTGCAGAGGAGATTGTGATTAGTTTATTCATATATTGAATGTATTAAAGCTATAGTTTATGTATGATATAACCTATCTCTTCATGTTTTCCAACCGACATGCCCGGATTATCTGACTGCAGGGCAGACGCATTAAAAATTATTGTTCTGTAAAAGTTGTGACAAATATTTTTCATCCCATCCGGCTTTTAGTTCTTTTCAGATTCTATACTTCCTTTTGTTGTTTTATCCTTCTTTAGTTATGGTAACGTGTCCTATTCTTTGATTGG
>ENA-OQJX01000102-OQJX01000102.1-human-gut-metagenome-genome-assembly--contig:-NODE-102-length-56609-cov-5.337364_pt1 | contig 56609 bp, 62 predicted proteins | sample MGYA00242615_ERZ504782 | MGnify/ENA primary metagenome ERZ504782 (study PRJEB26092, sample SAMD00036354) | human gut metagenome | host: Homo sapiens | study: EMG produced TPA metagenomics assembly of... | reverse complement strand
CTTAATAGGTCCGGTAATGGTCAGCGGCAAATGTTTCAGGGCAAAGTAACCGAATATCCACGACACAAGACGATCACTGCCTTGATAAACACTGCCACATGCGTCTCAAAGGAGACACGCGGCACATACAACATCGTCCCGTCAAGCATATCCGTAAAAAACGAAAGAAAAATGAAAGGAACGAAGATAAGACTGCTTATCAATGTATTGAAAAACAAAACCGGAATAACGGCATTGCCATCCAGCGAAATCTTTTTGTTTACTTCATAACACCCTAAAAGAAAGGCGGAGATGAAAGCTAATCCAATCCACATGGAAATTAAGAATTAAAAAATTAAAGGAAAATACTTTCGGGATAAGTGACATCGACCAGATAGAGGGCATGTCCGGGAGCGGATGTTCCGGCACGGCCACGATCTTTGGCCTCGATCACCTGGCGGAAGCGTCGACCGTCAGTTTTCCTCTACCTACTTCGAGTAAAGTACCGACAATAGCACGTACCATATTACGCAGGAAACGGTCCGCTTGTATGGTAAAAACCCATACATCGCCATCCTTTTCCCAACCGGCCTTATAGATACGACAGTTGTTCGTCTTCACGTCCGTGTGCAGCTTGCTGAAACTGGTGAAATCTATATAATCGAACAGAACCGGGCAAGCCTTGTTCATTGCCTCGAAGTCGAGTTTTCCCGGAATCTTATAGACCAGTTCATAGTTGAACGGATCTTTTCGTGTCGTAATATAATATTTATAGGTACGCGAAGTGGCATCAAACCGGGCATGTGCATCGGGACGAACAGGTACGATACGGTAGACCGCGATATCTTTGGGAAGCAAACGGTTCAACTTCTCCACCAGAAAAACGAGGTCGTCAATCGGTTCTTTCCAATCGAAATGAGCCACCATCAGGCGGGCATGTACGCCAGCATCCGTCCGCCCCGCTCCCACAATGGGGACCGGCTGGCGCAATAAGGTTGCCAAGGCCTCTTCGATAGATTGCTGCACTGTGATTCCATTCGGCTGTATTTGCCAGCCACAAAACTTTTTGCCGTTATAACCTAAATATATAAAGTATCTGTTCACGTCCGGATGTCCTTGCTTCTGTTTAAATTCGGATGCAAAGGTAACAGAAATCTTGCCAAGGGATTGCCTATGCGGACAGAAAAGTGTAATTTTGCAAACATAAATCTTCACAACAAAACTATTTGACATGTTTGAAACATTGCTTCAATCGTCTTATTTTGCCTTGTTCCTGATTATCGCCTTAGGGTTCATGTTAGGCAGAATACAGATCAAAGGCCTTTCTCTTGATGTATCAGCCGTTATCTTTATCGCTCTCCTGTTTGGGCATTTCAGGGTAATCATTCCTAAGGAACTGGGAAATTTCGGTTTGGTATTGTTTATTTTCACCATCGGCATACAAGCGGTCCGGGATTCTTCGACTCCTTCCGTTCGAAAGGGAAAACACTGATCATACTGACGCTCCTGATCGTCGGCTCCGCCAGCCTTACCGGTTTGATACTTAAATATGTTGTCGGAATCGATACACCTAGCCTCGTGGGACTGATCGCCGGGGCGCTAACCAGTACACCGGGTCTTGCCGTCGCGATCGACAGCACGCACTCCTCCTCCGCTTCCATCGCCTACGGTATCGCCTATCCGTTCGGAGTGATCGGTGTAATACTTTTCATAAAATTACTGCCGAAATTGCTACGCAAGGACCTTGTCGCCGAAGCCAAAGCACTCGAAGCACAACGGAAAGGGAAATATCCCCCATTGCACACAGCGACTTTCCGCATCACCCATGCCAATATATTCGGAAAAACACTGGCCCAGTTACAACTCCGTTCTATGACAGGCGCCGTTATTTCCCGTGTAAAACATAAAGACCGGACAAGCATACCGGTAGCGCAAACCATCCTGCATGAAGGAGATATGATCAAGGCTGTCGGCAACGACAAGTCTTTGGAACAACTGGCACTTCTTGTCGGCGAACGTGTAGAAAACGATCTTCCTTTCGGCAGTACGCAAGAATTGCAATCTCTGTTAGTAACGAACAAAAACGTCATCAATAAAAGTTTAGGATACCTAAACTTGCAACGCACGTTCAACTGCACCGTCACCCGCGTACGCCGAAGTGGTATCGACCTTCCGCCTGAACCGGAATTGTTGCTGAAATTCGGTGACAAACTGATGGTCGCCGGAGAAAAAGAAGACATAAAGGAATTGGGACAGGTATTCGGGAATGACGAAAAGAAACTTTCCGACACGGACTTTTTCCCGATTGCTGCCGGTATTGTCCTTGGGGTATTGTTCGGGAAGCTGAACATTTCGTTTTCGGATTCCTTCTCTTTCTCGCCCGGACTGACTGGTGGCATCCTGATTGTCGCACTTATCCTGAGCGCAATCGGCAAGACGGGACCGATCATCTGGTCTATGTCAGGTTCCGCCAACCAGTTGCTTCGCCAGATCGGCCTACTTCTGTTCCTCGCCGAGGTCGGAACATCCGCCGGAGTCAACCTGGTATCAACATTCCAGGAAAGCGGCTGGACACTGTTCGGAATCGGTATGGCGATCACAATGGTACCGATGATCGTGGCTGTCCTGTTCGGCTATTTCGTATTCAAGATCCATATTCTGGACCTGATCGGGACGATTGCAGGAGGAATGACCAGTACGCCGGGACTTGCCGCCGCCGACTCAATGAGCGACAGTTCCGCTCCCAGCATCGCCTATGCGACGGTCTATCCAATCGCGATGGTATTCCTGATTCTCTTTATCCAGTTCATCGCAGCTCTGATTGCATAAAAAGCAAATCTCTCCGGCATGAAAAAAAGGTTTCCATACCATGAAAATTTATTTTCATGCCGGTGGAAATAAATTTTCATGCCAGAGAAAATAAATTTTCACCTAAATGGATAAACTGAAAATATTCAGTCGCCAGTCCTTTTCACCGCACAAAACGAACGTTTTCCCTTTTATGTATTGAAGATTCTAATTATTTTCCCTAATTTTGTAAGGATTAACAATATTACAAATTCGCCATGCAAACAAACCAACAGTTTGACCTCGCCTTCAACTTACTGCAGAACACCGGAACCAACCTCTTTCTGACAGGAAAAGCCGGAACGGGAAAAACGACCTTTTTAAAAAGCTCAAAGAGGTTTCGCCTAAAAGAATGATCGTTGTTGCGCCAACCGGAGTAGCAGCTATCAATGCAGGAGGCGTCACTATCCATTCCTTTTTCCAATTGCCGTTTGGCCCTTATATTCCATCTTCACCGGAATATCGGGGAGGAAAAACAGATTTCAAAAACCAATTCCGCAAGGATAAAATCAATATCATCCGCAGCATGGACCTATTGGTGATCGATGAAGTCAGTATGGTACGTGCAGACCTGCTGGACGCTATCAGCGACGTTCTGCGTCGTTATAAAGATCATAGCAAACCTTTCGGAGGTGTCCAGTTATTGCTCATCGGAGACTTGCAACAATTAGCACCTGTTGCCAAAGACGATGAATGGAATCTACTGAAAGAGCACTATCCGTCCACCTTCTTTTTCGATAGCAAAGCGCTGTCAGAAAGCAATTATTTCTGTATTGAACTAACGCATGTCTATCGCCAAAGCGACACGAATTTTATCAACCTACTGAACAATATCCGTGAGAACCGCTTCGACGACGAGACCTTGCAACAACTGAATCAGCGGTACATTCCCAACTTCAGACCGGACGAACAATCGGGCTATATCACGCTCACGACGCATAACTACCAGGCACAGCAGATCAACAACCGGAAACTGGCGGAGCTTCCCGGCCAGCCTTACACCTTCTCGGCCGAGATCAACAACGACTTCCCCGAATATTCTTACCCGACCGACGACAAGCTGATCTTGAAATGCGGCGCGCAAGTCATGTTCGTCAAAAACGACTCGTCTTCCGAAAAACGGTACTATAACGGGAAGATCGGAAAGATCGTATTTATTAATTCCAACAAGATAACCGTAGTCGACCGTGAAGGAAACGAGATCGTCGTCGAAAAGGAAACCTGGAACAATGTAAAATATACGATCGATCCCGAAACACAAGAAATCACCGAAACCATTTCCGGCACCTTCAGCCAGTATCCGCTGAAAACCGCTTGGGCGATCACCATCACAAGAGCCAGGGATTGACTTTCGAACATGCCATCATTGACGCTTCGGCTGCTTTTTCGCACGGACAGGTGTATGTCGCACTCAGCCGTTGCAAAACATTAGAGGGCCTTGTGCTGAGCAGCCAGATCACCCGCAACGCCATGATCAATGATTACCGGATACAGGAATTCACTTCATCGGTCGACAGCCGACAACCGCGCGAAGAGCAGATGCAGCCGCACAGCAGCTCTATTTCACGGAACTGATATGTGAACTGTTCGACTTCAACAATCTCCAGCAGCGCATACAATATGCCGCCTTTGTCGTGTACGGAAACCTGCAAAAACTATATCCGGAACTGAGCGTGCAGTATTCCAACACTCGCGACGCATTCCGTTCCACAGTCACAGATGTCGGAGAACGATTCATCCAGCAATTGAAACGGTTGATAGCAGGCAATATCAATTACCTGAAAGACGAAACAATCCAGGAACGTGTCCGGAAAGGCGTAGCTTACTTTCTGGAGCAAATAGACCGCCTTTGCAGCCCATTGCAGGATGCGTCGGATGTGGAAATCGACAATAAAGAAACGCGCAAAACAGTCAAGAATGCGTTGGACAAGTGGAACGAAGACCTTCGTATCAAACTGTCAACCCTGCAGGGCTGTCAAGAGGGATTCACGATTTCCAGCTATTTGTCGGCTAAAGCCAAAGCAAGCATCGAACAACCGTCTGCTCCGACCGCACGCAAACGTTCCGAAAAATCATCAGAGCCGGCCAAACTGGAAATATCGACAGACATCAAACATCCGGAACTATATGCCAACCTGAAACACTGGCGCTATGAAGTGGCAACCGAAAAAGGACTTCCTACTTATACCATCCTGCAACAAAAGGCTCTGATCGGTGTGGCCAACACCTTACCCGTCAGCGGACGCGATCTCCTCAAAATCCCAGGTATCGGGAAAAAGATCGTCGAAAACTATGGTGCAAAGCTACTGGAAATCGTAGACGAATACAGGAAAGGGCAATAATGTGCCGACACACTTATGCCAATGTGCCAATGATCTGATATGAGCATTCTCTCATTGGCATATTAGCACATTATCAAATTGGCACATTGTTTATTTTTTCAACTCGAAGCCCATCATCATCCCGTCATACTGGCTCGCCAGCTTATTGAGTGTTTGCAAGGTCGTGCTTTTGGAGACAGCAGACAACTTCGTCAGAAAGTCCAGTAATTTATCGGCATTGAAGAGCAAAGAGAGTTGGTCATTGGTAACAACGACATGAGCCGTCATCGTCGTCAACTTCGATTTTCCAATCTTGCCATAGTGCAGTTCCATCGTCTTATCGTCCGCATTAAAAGAATAAGTACCTTTCAATGTTCGACCTTTCAGGACACTGGTGAACGTGCTATCGGTATTAAACGTATAATTGAATGCTCCTTCAATGATTCCTACTTTCGCACAATAATCCTTCAGCTTCTTTTCCATCTCCGAAGAGGCCACACTTGCCGCCACATTCTTCAAAGCATTATCGCCTTCCAACTGAATGGCAGGATTCACATACGTCCATGTACCGGCCAGATTTTCCACCGTCAGCTTTTTTCCTCCGGTCACGGCTGTTACAGCGTCTTTTACGGCAGCAGAATTCAAAATGTCTTTAATTGATTGTCCATACACCGAATCCGACACGGACAATATGCCACAAACGGCAACCCCCAAAATCCAATTCTTTCTCATTTTCATCTATTCTTACTCATGTTTATACGTTACAAAGATACAAATAAAAAGGGGTACCGACAGGCACCCCTTCCTATATCTCGTTCTGTAAACAGAGATTAGAGTTTATCATTAGAACCAAGTACATTGATAATTTTGTGCTTGTACAGCTTTTCCATATTATCACGAGCCGGGCCCAGATACTTACGCGGGTCAAATTCAGCCGGTTTTTCTGCAAATGTCTGACGGATCGCAGCAGTCATGGCCAAACGAGAGTCAGAGTCGATATTGATCTTACAAACAGAAGATGTAGCAGCTTTACGCAACCATTCTTCAGGAATACCGATAGCAGCTTTCAATGCACCACCGAATTTGTTGATCGTTTCAACTTCGTCCTGAGGAACAGAAGAAGAACCGTGAAGAACGATAGGGAATCCCGGAAGTTTTTCCATTACGGCGTCCAAAACATCGAATGCCAATGGAGGAGGAACCATTTTACCTGTTACCGGGTCGATAGTGCACTGTTCCGGAGTAAATTTGTAAGCACCGTGAGAAGTACCGATTGAGATAGCCAAAGAATCACAGCCTGTGCGAGTAGCGAAATCGATTACTTCTTCAGGATTTGTATAAGTGTGGTGATCAGAAGAAACTTCGTCTTCAACACCTGCCAATACACCTAATTCACCTTCTACAGTCACATCAAACTGGTGAGCATATTCAACCACTTTCTTAGTCAAAGCCACGTTTTCTTCATATGGAAGATGAGAACCGTCGATCATGACAGAAGAGAAACCTGAGTCGATACAGCTTTTGCAAATTTCGAACGTATCGCCGTGATCCAGGTGCAGTACGATCTGAGGATTCGGACAACCTAATTCCTTAGCATATTCGACAGCTCCCTGAGCCATGTAGCGCAACAGAGTAGCATTTGCATATTGACGAGCACCTTTAGATACCTGCAGGATTACCGGAGACTTTGTTTCAACAGCAGCCTTAATAATAGCCTGCATCTGTTCCATGTTGTTAAAGTTGAAAGCCGGAATTGCGTATCCGCCTTTGATGGCTTTTGCGAACATTTCTTTTGTGTTCACCAAACCTAAATCTTTGTAATTTACCATTGTTGTATATGTTATTACGTTAATGATTAGAAATCTTCCACAAAGATAATAACTATCCGGTAACATTATGCTTTTAAGCATATAAAATAACACAAAAGTAGATCAGATTGAAAAAATAGTCCAAAATTCTTTGTTTGTTCAACCCAAATCCATACCTTTGCAACCCAAAATACCGGTTACCAAACTCAAGTATAAGAGAATATAAATTAAAAATAAGATAACAAAGCAATGAAAAAAGGAATTCATCCTGACAACTATCGTCCTGTAGTATTCAAGGACATGTCAAACGAGGACGTATTTATCACTCGTTCTACTATCAATGCAAAAGAAACGATCGAGATCGACGGTGTTACTTATCCGCTGGTAAAGGTCGAAATCTCAAGCACTTCTCACCCGTTCTACACAGGTAAGGCTAAATTGGTCGATACTGCCGGACGTGTTGATAAGTTCATGAGCCGCTACGGTAACCGTAACAAAAAATAAAACCGATTGACAATTGGTTTAGATAAAAAATAGAGAAAGGCTGTTCTGAAAAGGACGGCCTTTTCCTATTTTATTAGGAGACATCCATAAAGAAAGCAACTTCCGTTTTTTATTTACAAAGATATTCTTACTTTTGTACGTAACTGATGATTGGAGTGAATCCATACCCTTATTTCATTGTCAATCGTCAATTATCAATTATCAATTAAATAATGCCATGGCAAAAACGAAAGAACAATTACTAAACATCCTGGACCAGTTCCAGCTCACAGAGAAAGTAGTTTCCGCCGAACCATTCGGAAACGGACACATTAACGATACGCTGAAAGTAACAAACGAAAAAGGTGAAATCAAATACGTGCTGCAACGCATCAACCACCTGATCTTTACAAATGTGGATATGTTGCAGAACAATATCCAGATAGTTACTTCTCATATCCGTAAGAAACTGGAAGAAAAAGGTGAAAGCGACATCGACCGCAAAGTCTTGACTTTCCTTCCGACAAAAGATAACAAACTGTATTATTTCGACGGAGACAGCTATTGGCGTGTTTGTCTGTTCATCCCGAACAGCAAGAGCTACGAAGAGGTTAACCCGGAACTTTCCTACGAAGCTGGCAAGGCTTTCGGCGATTTCCAATCCATGCTGGCCGACATTCCGGAAGGCACGCTGGGTGAAACCATCCCGAACTTCCATAACATGGAATTCCGTCTGGAGCAGTTCCACGATGCAGTAAAGAGCAACGTCGCCGGCCGTCTGGACGAAGTGAAAGATTTGATCGAGGAAATCGAAAAACGCGCCGAAGCCATGTGTATCCAGGAACGCCTCTATCGTGAAGGCAAACTGAAAAAACGCACAAACCATTGCGACACGAAGGTCAACAATATGATGTTCGATGCCGAAACCGACAAGGTCTTATGCGTGATTGACCTCGACACTGTCATGCCGGGTTTCGTCCTGTCAGATATCGGTGATTTCATCCGCACAGGAGCCAATACCGGTGCCGAAGATGACGAGAATCTGGATAATGTCAATGTCAACATGGATATCTTCAAAGCTTACACACGCGGTTATATGGAGAAAGCCAAGTCTTTCCTGACTCCGACAGAAATCAAGCTGCTCCCGTACGGCGGTCGTTTGCTGACCTACATGCAGACAGTCCGTTTCCTGACCGACTACATCAACGGTGACACATACTACAAGATACACAGCCCGAAGCATAACCTGATCCGCACAAAGGCTCAGTTCAAACTGCTCCAAAGTCTCGAAGCACACGCTGACGAAATGGATGCGTTCATGAGCGAATGGCTGTAAAAACATTGCAATAACTCAATTGGCGGTTGGCAATCAGACGGTAAGATAATTACTGCCCGGTTGCCAATTGTCTTTTACCGGTTTTTCGTATCTTTGTGATTGACAGACAATGCCAAAGTAACATCATGACAAATATATTAAATAAAATAAACTCCTTGTTTCCTATCTCTGATGATACCGTTCAAGTATTGAAAGAGAACGTGACCTGCTGCCACTTTCCTAAAAAGTATCAGTTGATAAAAGCAGACACCTATTGCAAATCTGCCTTTTTCATCGAGAAGGGAATAACGCGTTCCTTCTGGCTGGTAGACGGCGAAGAGGTTACGACATCATTTGCCGGAGAAGGAAGCATTGTGTTCAGTATGGATGAACTGTATTATGGAAAGATAAGCGAAGAATTCGTCGAAACCCTGGAAGAGGTAGAAGCCTATCGGATACCGCTGGCCACTCTGACACATCTTTTCGAGACAAACATCGAACTGTGCAACTGGGGAAGAATCATCCATCAAAACGAATACAGGCGTTTACATCGCAGCCACAAAGACCATTTGACCTTGTCGGCGAGGGAGCGATATGAAGCGTTCAAGGAACAGTTTCCGGACGCATACCGGCGAGTAAACTTAGGATATATCGCGTCCTATCTGGGTATCAGACTTTCCACACTCAGCCGGCTCCGGGCAAACGGATAGCCGAATTTGACATAGGACAAATTTTTTACCTCAAAAAACAAATACTTTTGTCGCATATTACAAATATCTAATTCAATATCAATGTCAGACACAACAATCTCTTCAGCCGCATTTGCGGATACCAAACCCCATTACGAACTCCTTGACGGATTGCGAGGGGTGGCAGCCTTGCTGGTTGTCTTTTATCACATATTCGAAGGCCTTTCGTTTGCTGCCGGAGGAACTCCTATCACAACGATCAATCACGGCTACCTGGCCGTCGATTTTTTCTTCATCCTTTCAGGTTTCGTGATCGGTTACGCCTATGACGACCGTTTGGGAAAGACCATGACTACCGGTAACTTTTTCAAACGCCGCCTAATCCGCCTCCATCCGATGATTATCATGGGAGTGATATTGGGAACGATCGCTTTCCTCATACAAGGCAGTGTCCAATGGGACGGTAAACATGTGGCAATCTCAGCAGTGATGCTATCCACGCTCTGTGCGATGTTTTTCATTCCCGCCCTGCCCGGTGCGAGATATGAAGTACGCGGCAATGGCGAGATGTTCCCGCTCAACGGTCCAAGCTGGTCGCTCTTTTTCGAATATATCGGCAACATCCTTTACGCTGTTTTCATTCACCGCCTTTCCACTAAAGCCCTGACCATACTCGTCGTCCTTTTAGGAGTAGGACTGGCCGGATTCACGCTATTCGATGTTTCGGGATATGACATGATCGGTGTGGGCTGGACACTCGACGGCGTGAATTTCCTCGGAGGTTCCTTGCGTATGCTCTTTCCCTTCTCGTTAGGAATGTTATTATCCCGCAACTTCAAACCGTTCCAAATGAAAGGGGCTTTCTGGATTTGTTCGATCGTTCTGCTGATCCTCTTCTGTGTACCTTACATAAAGGCAGATGCAGCTCCTATCAGTCTCAACGGGCTATTCGAAGCAGTTTGTATCATCTTCATTTTTCCCGTCCTTGTCTGGCTCGGTGCCTCCGGCAAGACTACGGACAAACGTTCGACACAGATATGTAAATTCTTAGGCGACATATCCTATCCGCTCTACGCCGTCCACTACCCGATTATGTACCTATTCTATGCTTGGCTGATCGACAACGAACTCTATACCTTCGCAGAATCTGGCCTATGGCAATAGTGGTCTACGCCGGCAGTATCGCCTTGGCTTACCTCTGCCTGAAACTTTATGACGAACCGGTAAGAAAGTGGTTAGGCAAAAAGTTCTTGAGAAAAAAATAAATTTCCTGAGGGTGTGTCAAATATCGGTATTCATGGGACGCAGACAACGCAGACGAACGCAGATATATTAATTATCAACAAAATAAATCTGCGTCTGTCTGCGTATTCTGCGTCATCCGCGTCCGGTAATGTCATTTCGACACATCCTCCAATGCGTCAAACCGATGTCTCCGGTTATGATTACAGGACAAATGCAAGCCGATAAACTCCATCCATTAAGTAACATGCATGGAGTTTTATATGCACTGGCATCCATTTGCGAATAGACTGGCATGAAATTAAAAATGGACTGGCATGAAAAAGAAATCGGATAACTGCCAGACAGATGGTTCATGCGAAAGAATGCTTCATTGAATACCGACCTTCACACACAGAGGCGATAGAAGGCCATATAATGCTCTTTCACCACTGCCTAAAACAGCATTTTAGCACTCGCTAAATATTCTTTTCCTTATTAACATACTATAATGCATTCTGCTTAGGCAATGACTTGCGGGCATAGGTTGAATCATAACCCATACCTCTTGTTCTTTTCCTTTTATACAAATCCCATCCCTCCGTATTTTCTCCATTATTTTTAGGAAACGGTTTCTAAAATACCACAATTACAATCAAAAGACAAAACGTTTTATTCCTGCCTCTTGTTACTTCTCAAACTATAAGAATAGTGGACAATCGCCAGAACATATCTATGTGACTGACGAACTTTGTCACATATAAACCGAAATTTGTTATATGATATACCTATTGATTTTATTGGCCTTCACGATCTCTGCCTGATGTCGATGATCATTATTCCGAGGATTTTGGTCGTCGCGCTGAAAAAGCGGCTTTTCGACATTCCGGACAGTCGGAAGGTACATAAAGGAGCCATCCAAGACTGGGGGGATTGTCTTTCGCTCCGTCAATTCTGTTCTCCCTCTCATTTGTTTCCGCACTCTATTGCGCGGGATACATGTACGGACAGCAAATACCGCTATGGTTACTCACACATACCCTTTCGGAATTCTACCTGTTGGTTTGCGGAGTGATCTTACTCTACCTCGCCGGGTTGAAAGACGATCTGGTGGGAATGCGTTATACAAAGAAGTTCATGGTGCAGATTGTGGCAGCCTTGCTCCTGCCGTTGTCAGGACTATGGATCAACAATCTCTACGGGTTATTCGGAATACACGAACTGGCATCATGGATCGGTATTCCGCTTACTATCCTCGTAATTGTATTTATCACCAATGCCATCAACCTGATCGACGGAATTGACGGATTGGCTTCAGGGCTAACTGGCTCGGCATTACTCGTGCTTGGCAGTCTATTCTTGATTAACGGAATGTGGATATACGCCCTGCTGTCATTCGCGACTCTTGGAGTGCTGGTGCCTTTCTTCTATTACAACGTCTTCGGACAGGCTGATCACGGGAGGAAAATATTCATGGGTGACACGGGGAGTCTGACATTGGGTTATATTCTGGTATTCCTTGCCATCCGCTATGCGTCTTACAATCCGGATGTTGCACACTATTCCGCCGGTGCCATCGTGGTCGCCTTCTCGACACTGATCGTACCAATGTTCGACGTTGTGCGTGTGATGATCGTACGGGCACGCAGCCATCGGCCACTATTCAAACCAGACCGTAATCACATCCACCATAAGTTCCTCGATATGGGAATGAGCGCACACAAGGCGATGATCAGTATCGTCGTAATCGCCAGTCTATTCAGTAGCCTCAATATCTTGCTCGTGTCGTTCGTGAATATCAATATCGTATTTGCCGGCGACATCGTGATCTGGGTGGTATTAAGCATTTGGTTTGAAAAGGCCAGAAACAAAAAAGAATTTTTAAACGGAAAAGAATGGGTCAAACGAATTTAGAAAAAATACAAATAATGAAAGCATGTTTTATGGGATTGGGCTATATCGGCCTGCCTACAGCTATTATCGCAGCCGGAAGCGGCATTCAAGTTATCGGGGTCGACGTAAATCCGAAAGTAGTGGAAATGACAAACCGAGGTGTTATCCATATTGTGGAACCTGGATTACAGGAGTTGTGTTCGGAAGTCGTGGAATCCGGTAAGCTGAAAGCATCAGATGTTCCGGAAGAAAGCGATGTATACCTGATCGTCGTACCAACTCCGTTCAAAGGAAATCATGAACCGGACATTTCATATGTCGAAGCCGCTACACGTATGGTCGCACCTTTTCTTAAGAAAGGGGATCTTTTCGTCATCGAATCGACTTCACCTGTCGGGACCACCGAAAAGATGGCAAATCTGCTCTACGCTTTGCGTCCGGAACTGGAAGGAAAAATATATATCGCTTATTGTCCGGAGCGCGTATTACCAGGCAATGTCATCTACGAACTGATGCAGAACGACCGGGTCATCGGAGGAATCAACTCCGAATCAACTGAAAAGGCGATACAATTCTATCGCCACTTTGTCAGAGGGACACTCCACCGGACAACGCCCGGACAGCGGAGATGTGCAAACTGACGGAAAATTCGTCACGTGACGTCCAAATAGCTTTCGCCAACGAACTGTCACTGATCTGCGACAAGGCAGGTATCAACGTTTGGGAACTGATCGAACTCGCCAACAAACATCCGCGTGTCAACATTCTGCAACCAGGTTCAGGCGTGGGAGGACATTGCATCGCCGTAGATCCTTATTTCCTGACATCCGAATTTCCCTACGAGTCGCAACTTATCTCGAAAGCACGCGAAATCAATAATTACAAAGCATTCTGGTGTGCCGAAAAAATCGAAAACGCCATCCTCCGCTTCTTCCTTGAGCATCATCGTAAACCGGTAGTAGCTCTGATGGGCCTTTCCTTTAAGCCTGATATCGACGACTTGCGCGAATCACCAGCCAAATACATCACCTCAAAAGTTCTCCAACGTTCAGCCGATACCGACATCCTGATCGTCGAACCCAACGTTCACGAACATCCAGTCTTCAAACTGACCGACTACAAATCCGCCTACACCCGCGCCGACATCGTCGCCTTCCTCGTCTCCCACAAAGAATTCAAAATATTACCTCACAACGAAGAAAAAGTGATATTGGATTTTTGCGGGGTGTTTAAGAAATAAAGTATCATCATAAAATGGCATCAAACAACACTTTTGGAAACAGTTCAATAAGAAGAAATTATGCGTTTAATCTAATTAATACATTAAGTGGCCTTCTATTTCCATTGATAACATTTCCCTATTTGTCACGTATTCTATTAGCTGAAGGAATTGGAAAATTCCAATTTTTTCAATCAATAATTGACTATATTATCCTTTGTTGTTCTTTAGGAATTCCTCTTTATGCAATAAGAGAGATAGCACGTATTCGTGATGATGAAAAAAATATAGTATAACAACTATTGAAATCTTACTTCTACATGGATTACTAACCCTTGGTGGATATATTATTGTTTTTATTTTAGCCAGTACTATTTCAATAATAAAAGTTGACATTCCCCTCTTTTTATTATTAAGTATCAATATTTGTTTCAATACAGTTGGAGTCGTATGGTTTTATCAAGCAATAGAAGATTTTAAGTATATTACAATCCGAACATTGGTTATTCGGATATTATCTTTAATTGCCCTTTTTGTATTTGTAAAAGATAAAAATGATTTATTTATCTATGCACTTATAACTGTTATTGCCAATAGCGGTAGTAATATTTTCAACTTTATCAGACTTAGAAAATATATCAAGATTCACAAGATTGAGTTTAAAAGATTATCACTTTCTAGACATTTAAAACCTGCTTTACAAATTTTTGTATTAAACTTAATTATAAGTATTTACGTCAATTTAGATTCTGTTATGCTCGGTTTTCTAAAAGATCAAGAAGCAGTTGGATATTATACTGCAGCAACACGATTAACCAGAGCTGTTTTAGCAATAGTCGCATCTATGGGAAGCGTCTTATTACCTAGATTTTCAAATCTGATAATTACCGGAGAAAAAAAGGAATTCACTAAATTAGCCAATAAAACGATAAGTTTTGCTATTGGACTTAGTCTGCCAATGTTTATTGGACTGCTTTTCATGGCAAGACCTATTATTGAACTGTTTTGTGGAGAAGGATTTGAACCATCTATATTAACATTACAATTAATTTCTCCTATTATATTCATTATTAGCTTATCCAATGTCATCGGCATACAGATTCTCTACCCTCAAGGTAAAGAGATAATTGTAATCATTGCAACAGCAATCGGAGCAGCCACCAATTTTTCTTTAAATTGGATACTAATCCCTCACATGTCACAATATGGAGCTGCAATTACAACATCTATTGCTGAATTGATTGTATTTGTATTGATGATTGGATTAGGACATAAATACCTCCCATTCAAACTCATAAATAGACAAAACACACAATATATTATAGCAAGTCTATTAATTACAATTGTATTAACTGGACTATCTTATACACACTTACAAAACATTCCATTTATTCTTATAAGCATTACTATCTGTTCTATTATATACATTTCCTATTTACTAATAGTTAAAGATCCATTCATATATCAAATCTTAAGATTAATAAAAAGATGAATCCAAATAGATATCCTTTAATCTCCATCATAACAGTTGTATATAACTGTAAAGATGATTTAGAAATGACAATAAAAAGTATTATTGATCAAACATATCCCAATATTGAATACATTGTTATTGATGGCAATAGCAATGATGGAACGATAGATATTATAAAAAAATATCAAAATAAAATCACATATTGGATTAGCGAACCAGACGAAGGCATATATGATGCGATGAACAAAGGAATTCGACAGTCAACCGGTGATTGGATAAATTTTATGAATGCTGGAGATAGGTTTTATGACCAAAATATTTTAAGTTCACTGTTTATACCAGTTCCGAAACCAAGTACTGATATCATTTATGGTGATACAGAATTTATTTACACATTTGGAAAATATATAAGAAAGCCAGCATCTCTTACATATTTAAAAGAAAGTATGATTTTCTGCCACCAATCTTCATTTGTAAGGACTTACTTACTTAAGAAACGGGAATTTAATACAAAATATAAAATTTGTGCTGATTATGACTTTTTTCTTTTTTGTCTAAAAGAAGGGAAAATACTTCAATATGTTCCAAGTACAATCGCAATTTTTGATGCTCGAGAAGGAGTTTCCTCTTCTAACAGGATTACAAGAGAGAAAGAGTTCGGGATTATATCCGAACGCGAGCAAACAATAGAATGGAAAATAAAATATTTCAAATTTATAATTTATCACTATCTAAAAAAGACAGTTGAATATTTACTACCAAAAGAATTAATTCTAAAAATAAAAAGATGGAATTTTAAACGTATACAGAAATAATAAACTATTCAAATGAACAGAAATACTAAACCTGAAATAAGTGTTATCATACCTGTTTATAATGCAGAAAAATGGATTTCAAGATGTTTGGAGTCAATCATTAAACAGACATTCAAAAATTTTGAAGTAATTATAGTCAATGATGCAAGTCAAGATAAATCTTTCGAAATAGTAAAACAATACATTCTAAAAGATGACCGAATAATAATCATTAACAAAGAAAAAAATGAAGGGACAATGTCTGCAAGGGAAAGTGGCTATATCAAAGCTAAAGGTAAATACATTATTTTCAGTGATGCAGATGACTATTTCCCTCAAAATGCCTTTCAGATCCTCTACGACACAATCATCACAGACAAATCAGATATTGTATTTGGTGGATATACAATTATCAACAATAATATGTCTCAAAAAATATTATACGTTATATACCAACAAATAGTTCTTCAGAGGAAATACAAAATTTATTTTTAGAGCAAAAAATTCCTTATACATTATGGGGAAATATTTATTCTACAAACTTATTTAAAAATCATCCAATAGTTTCATATTCAGGTATAACAAATGCAGAAGACAGAATGTTATTTATCCAATTAATATCCTATGCAAAAAAATCAAGTTCCACTCATCATTCATGTTATTGTTATTATTTAAACAAGGAATCCAATTCATATCCCAAAATTTCCAACCGTATATTAAAAAATAATCATCTTCTCTAATGACTGGTGCTACCAATATCTCACAGAAAAAATGTTAACCCCAAATATATCACAAAATATCATCTTTACAGAATTCGATATTTAATGGAAATAGGATACAAATTCAGTGATATACTATCTATCACATCATTAGACAAAACTATTTACAGTCTTACATCTGTATATAATAATACAAATTTCATTTTTTCCATACACTATCTATTATTACAAAAATAAAATCTATCCAAAGTGGTATTCACATCTCAAAAAACTATACTACAAATTACTTTAATTAGATATGATTCAAACAATTTACATATATACATTACTCATGTTGATAATGATTTTTTCCGGATATATCTACATGAAAAGATATTACAAATGTATAGACTCTAAATTTAATTGGTACAACATAGATTTTATCTTACCGATAATTTGTTTCTCTTTTATTTTTGGAATCAGATATAATGTAGGCAATGACTACATGAGCTATTTAGATATATATGAAGGATACGCTCATTATTATACTATCAGAGACGATTTGGAGATAGGATTCGAATTTGTTACTCGATTAATGGCAGAAACCGGACTACACTATTCCATTTATTTTGGCCTAATTGCTTTCTTACAAATATTTTTAATTTATTATACTTTTAGAAAAGAAGGATATCTTTTCCCATTTCTATCATTCATGATTATGTCTGGAGCTTTTTTAGGATGGATGAGTGTTATCAGACAATCTTTAGTTTGGTGTTTATTCGTATACGCTATCCCTTTTATCAAGCAAAGAAGATTTATACCCTATATGCTATGTGTTGTTATCGGATTTACACTTCACAAAACAGCACTTCTGCTAATTCCTCTATATTTCATCTTTAAACCAGGAAAAGACTTTCTTAGAAATATACCTCTGCAACTTACATTACTATTCGGTGCTCTATTTTTAAGTGGTGTTTCTATTTGGAACCAATATTTAAATAATATAGATGTAATACTGAGTCTAATTGGCTTAGGAGACAGATATAGCAATATAGATAATATTTTGGCTATTGATGAAGAATATGTATATGGACCACGCACATGGCTCATATTTTCATTAAATGCCATACTTATATTATATAACAAAAAAATCAAAGACACATTTCCCTCATCAAATATAAGTATATATTACAATTTGTATATTGTTGGTTCTTACATAAACCTTCTATTAGTTGGAAATCATGCTTTACAAAGACCATTCCTATTTTTCATCAATATGAATATTATTGTTTTCTCTTATTTAATGGTATATTTATGGAAGTATGGAGGTAAAAGCATTACACATACATTTATTTTTTTACTAATAATTGTAACCCAACTTTTAAGCCTAAGCAGTACTATTTATTTAGGAGATCAAGAAAGAATGAAGGCAACTTATTTTTTTTGGTGGGATCAAATTTAAATTATTATGCAACTATTTTCAACAAAAAATTTAGAAAAAAAATTAGGTATATTCCATTGGAATATTGGTTTTATTGAATCATCCATAGATGATATCATAAACAACATATCTTTTCAACCAGTCATCCATTGGCTCAAGCATCCCTATCACGATCGTTTTTTCGCAGATCCTTTTATTCTAAAAGTGACAGAATGAAAAAATTGAAGTATTGGTTGAAGAATTTTTTTACGCTAAATGGAAAGGTGAAATTTCTTTATTAACCATTTCTCGCAGAGACTACAGGTTAATACACAGAAAAACCTTATTAAAACTCGATACGCATTTATCTTTTCCATTTATTTATGAGGAAAACGATCAAACATACATCATTCCTGAAAACAGCCAAAGTGGATCACTTTTTATCTATACTTATAATCAGAAATACCAAAAGTTAGAGTTTCCCCAAAAATTAATACAAGCACCGGTTGTAGATCCGGTAGTTACAAAACTTAATAATACCTATTTTCTATTATGTACATCTCTGAATTTTGATCAAGATGCAGATTTACTAATTTACTATTCGGATAATTTGTTCGGTCCTTATATCCCTTTCTTTGATAATCCTGTAAAACAAGATATTACATCGGCTCGTTCTGGTGGAGGTCTATATATTTATAACGATCATTTATACAGATGTACACAAAACTCTTTTAAAAGTTATGGAGCTTCTCTTTATATCTGCCAAATCAAATCCATTGATAAAAATAAATTCAAAGAAGAAAAATCAATAAATATTCTACCTGATACCCAATATAGACACGGTTTACATACACTAAATTACAAAGAAAATATCTGTGTTGTAGACGGATTGAAATACATTTTTAAACCGCTAGTTAAAATCAAAAGAAAATTATCTGTTATCAAATGAATTTATTAAAAAAAATACAAATACACAAAAAACAATATGGAACATCAGGTACTGTTGTTCGAATCTTCCATTTTGCCTTTCGGCAAATAGGTTTTGTGTGGGAAACATTCTACTATATGGAAAAAGTACTCACTTCCGGTATACTGGAAGTGAAAAATAATACCGGCTATATAATCCGAAAACTGACATTCGATGATTTCCTAAAAGGGGATGCTTCCTATTTTACAAAGATAAAACTTGCCGATATAAAAAAACGGTTAATCGACAAAACGTATATTCCATATGGAATTGTAATAAACAACAAACTAGCTTATTCAGCCTGGATAAGTCTAGACAAACTTCCACTCCCATATAACTTCGAACTAAAACTGAATGAGGACGAAGGTGCTTTATTAGATGATTATTGTATGCCTGAATTCAGAAGAAGAGGACTTCACAGTTATGTTTTGAATTTCAGATTAAATCAGCTTTACAAATATGGGAAAAAACGAAGTATTGTAGTAATACTAACAAGTAACTATCCAGCTTTAAAAGCTGAAACAAAAGTAGGCTTCAAAACCAAAAAGAAGTTCATCATTTTTAAAATATTCAACAAAAAAACAATCAGATGGAAATAATAAAAAAACAACTATTTTTCGAAATAATAAAACAGATGGATACAGTTCCTTTTACTCAAAGTAAAGGATGGGATAAATATATGAGTACTAATGATAATAGTGTTTATTTTGTCGATAATTCAACGAATCCTACTATTTGTTGTCGGGGAGAGCTTTATAAAAAGCCCCTCATAGGCTCCATCTTGCGGATACAGGGAGAAGCCATTAAAAATCCAGAGCTAGAAACTATTCGGAACTTTTATGCAGAAATAACCAAAATTGGATATTCTTTGATATTCGTTTCCAGCCTTTCTCTCTACAATATTGAATATGAAATCGGAATACGTCAGGCCGGATTCATCCGCCCTCTTCATCAAACAACTTGCCCACTGACTATCTTAGTCAACACTATCGACAGGCCTCTTCCACATAGAAGTTGGAAAAATAATGTAAAAAAAGCAATCAATGCCAAATGTTCCTTCGAAGTTATATCTAAACCAACTATGGATGAATGTGAAATCTTTGCCCAAATTTTTAGTGAAATGGCGAAAATAAAACATCTAACGTATACTCTTGATAAAAAAGATATTTACAATCTGCTTCATGATCCTAATTTCAAATTATTCTTTGTTTACAACGAAACTGGTACAATAGTTTCAGGAAGAATTGTTTATATTGAGAACAAACAGGCTTGGGATATTTATGGAGCAAATAGTTCTTATTCAAGAAAAAACGGCGCAAGTTATTTTATTCTTGATAAAATACTAGATTACCTCTCTGAAAATAATATTAAGATCTTCGATTTCGGAAGAATAGGACCAGGAATCAACAGCAGTAACTTAGTATACCTATTCAAACAATCATCTGGGGGATACCCTGTTCAATATAATGGAGAATGGATATTTTCAAAGAATAAATATAATGAATTAGCTTTACTCATTTACCGTTATATTTTAAAAAATAGCATAAGATACTAACAACCTGTATGACAAAAAAAATTATACTGATAAACAATGCATACCCATCTCCACAAATGCCTAATAGCGGGACATATGCTGAATCCATCAAACTTGCACTCGAAAGCGGCGGATTTCATGTAGATACAGTCGTATTACGCCCTTCAGGATCCGGATTAAAAAAGATCAAAGATTATATTACATTTTATTCTCGATTATTATTAGCACCGTTAAAACAATATGATGTATTATATATCAATCATTACACTTTTTTACTTCCGCTGTTTATACGCATCCCATTCCAAAAAAATAAAATCATTTACCATTGGCACGGAGAAGAATTAATTCACAATACTTGGTTATTTAAGTTTATTCGTTCTTTAATGAAGAAAACATTCAAAAGTACAGACATTCATATATCACCTTCTCATTATTACGGTTCAATTATTGCCAAGCAACTAAAAATTGATCCTAAAAAAATACTTATTTCTCCAAGCGGAGGAGTAGACACGGATTTATTCAGTCCCATATACCATAAACAGAAAGGAGAAGTCCTACATATCGGTTTTCCATCCTCTTTAACCGAACATAAAGGAGTCGATTATCTTTTAAAACTCATACAAGATATTCCCAAACTACAATTACAATTGAAAAAAGAAATATATATTCATTATATAAATTATGGAGACAAAGAAAATAAATGGAAAAAATTATTTTACAAAAACCCAGTAAATTTAGTCGAATATGAACCATATAAAAAAAATGAAATGTATAAATTTTACAGGAATATCGACATTTGTCTTATGTTTTCAAAAAGAGAATCATTAGGACTCGTAGTACTTGAAGCAATGGCCTGCAATGTTCCTGTTATTGCCAGAAATACAACATCTATGACTGAATTAATATTGCCAGGTATAAATGGAGAATTAATACCTTTTTTGCCTAACATTAAAGAAATAGAAGATAAAATAATAATGATATACCAACATATAAATCAATACACTCCAGCAAAATTTGTCTGTGAGAATTATAGTAAAAATATAGTTTCTTCATTTTATAAGCGACTGCTCACCAATAAAGAAATAATATGAATAATAAACAATTACATATATTCAATAAACTCCGCCAATATTGCGAGTCCGAACATTTCAAAGGTTGGGATCCTTATGACGGATTAAACTCTAAAATCTTCCAGAATATCCCCCTCCTTCATAAATCAGCCCTATGCCGATTGATCATGATACAAGGATTCAAGCGCATGCCTTTTAACTTGAGGCCTCTGTTTCTTGTTCCGAAAGAATACAATTCAAAAGGAATCGGACTTTTCCTGCAAGGATATTGTAACCTCTATACCATCATAGAGAAAACAAGCAAAGAGGACTTATCAAAGGAAAAAGAGAGAGTCCTATCCCGTATCCATCAATTGGCCGAACTTCTGATTGCACTGCGTTCAAAGGATATAGCGGCTCATGCTGGGGATACAATTTCGACTGGCAGGCCCGTCGTTTATTTTTCTTTCCTAAAAACACCCCGACAGTAGTAGCAACAAGTTTTTGCGCAGAGGCACTCATTAGCGCATACAAAATTACACAAAAAGAAAATTATCTTGCAAACGCATTATCAGCTGTCAATTTTGTTATACAAGATCTGCACAGGACTCCTCAGAAAAGAGGTTTTTTATTCTCATACAGTCCGTTACCAGGCAACGACACCGTGTACAATGCTTCTCTTTTAGGAAGTAAAATTTTAAGTTATGGTTATCACTATACCCAAAATACCTTATACAAAGAATTAGCAGGAGAATCAGTCTTAGCCTGTTGCGATGCACAGAAAGGGGACGGTTCCTGGCCTTACGGAATGTTGCCGGTACAAACCTGGAAAGACAGTTTCCATACAGGATACAATTTAGATTGCATACAGGAATATCAGACTTTAACAGGAGACACGACATTCTCCGCTCATATCGAAAACGGTTTCAAATACTACATTCAGCATTTTTTCGAAAATGACGGAACACCTAAATATTATGACAATAAGACATATCCTATTGATATCCATTGTCCGGGCCAACTGCTCGTCACCCTATCCAAACTCAAAAAATATGCGGAACATAAAGAATTAGCCGACAAAGTAGTAAACTGGACAATCACGAATATGCAAGATTCCGAAGGATACTTTTACTACCAGTTAAAACAATTCTTCAGCTCGCACATACCATATATGCGTTGGAGCAATGCTTTCATGTTTAATGCCTTATCTTATTATTTATTAGAACAATTGCAATATGAAAAGTAAATCAATATTCATAAAAGGAATAAAAGTCCACCCCTTTCCCTCAGATTCCAGTTTGCTGGAATATGTGGAGGAACATAAAGGGATATTAGTAGCGATAAATGCGGAGAAGATACTGCATGCGAACGAGCAAATACAAGATATTGTGAACAGGAATATCGGATATTGCGATGGTATAGGAGCAGTTATGGCAGTACGGCAGCACGGAGCCGTGGATGCCGTCAAGATCGCGGGATGCGAACTGTGGTTGAAGATTATAACAGCTCTGTATCAAAAAGAAAAAACCTTCTACTTGGTCGGGAGTAAACAGCCCGTAATAGAGAAGACCATCTCCCGGTTGAAAGAAGACTTTCCCGGAATACAGATAGCGGGTTACCGTGACGGATACATACAAACAGAGACAGAACAGGAAGAACTGATCGAAGACATCAAGACAAAACAACCGGATGTCATATTCGTTGCAATGGGATCACCCAAACAAGAGTTATTGATGGAAAAAATGCATCAGGCACATCCCGCAATTTACCAAGGGTTAGGAGGAAGTTTCGACGTCTATACAGGGAACGTGAAACGAGCACCCGAATGGTGGATAAAGCACAATCTCGAATTTGCATACCGCCTATTGAAACAACCCTCGCGCATCAAACGACAAATACATTTAATCAAATTCTTGATACTGGTCAAGACTGGAAAAATCTAAACAGAAACAACATGAAGAAAATAATGCTCGTCTTCGGAACCCGTCCTGAAGCAATTAAAATGGCACCATTAGTAAAAGCTTTCCAACAGAAAAAAAATAAATTTGAAACCATTGTCTGTGTTACCGGGCAACACAGGGAAATGCTGGACCAAGTTCTAAAGCTTTTCAACATCCGCCCCGATTACGATCTCAACATAATGAGGCTAGGACAGGACCTCTACGATATAACAGCCCGAGTTCTGACAGGAATGCGAAACGTTCTGCAGGAAGCGAAGCCAGATATCGTTCTGGTCCACGGGGACACCACCACTTCAACAGCCGCAGCACTCGCCGCCTTCTACCGGCAAATACCGGTCGGTCATGTAGAAGCGGGATTACGCACACACAATATTTACAGTCCGTGGCCGGAAGAAATGAACAGACAGATCACCGGAAGGATTGCCACCTGGCATTTCTCTCCTACAGTTTTGAGCCGGAATAACTTGATACATGAAGGTATAAATGAGAACAAGATTCGCATTACCGGTAATACTGTTATCGACGCCCTTTACCATGTTGCCGCTACTATCCGCAAAGATTTCACCCTGCGTAAACAACTTGACACCGAACTGATGTCTGCTGGTTATAAAACAACTCCACTTGCTGAACAAAGTTACCGCAAACTGGTTTTAATAACAGGTCATCGCCGGGAAAACTTCGGCGATGGATTTATCCAGATATGCCGGGCAATAAAGACTCTGGCAGAGCAGTATGCGGAGGTAGACTTTGTCTACCCTATGCACTTGAACCCAAATGTAAGGGAACCCATTCACGAAATATTCGGAAATGCCCATCTCCCTAACCTGTTCTTTATAGAGCCTTTGGAGTATCTTCCCTTCGTCTATCTAATGGAGAAGTCGACACTTGTCCTAACCGACAGCGGAGGCATACAAGAAGAGGCTCCGGGGTTGGGAAAACCAGTGCTTGTCATGCGTGACACAACGGAACGGCCAGAAGCACTTGACGCAGGGACAGTAAAATTGGTAGGAACGGATTACTCCCGGATTGTGACTGAAGTATCCCACTTGCTGGATGACAATACTTATTATAACCGTATGAGCCAAGCAGTAAACCTTATGGGGACGGAACTGCCAGCCAACAAATCGTTCAAACAAATAGAAAAAGTAATATGAAAAATCTTGAACAAAAAACAAGCTGTATTATGCCGTCATAAGCCATCAAGTCGTCAACGGATAAGACAACAGCATCTGACACGATACATCATTGGGTTCCTGTTTATACTGGTATCAATTACCATACATGCACAAATTCCACAGGAATTAATCGATAAAGCCCGTGCCGCCGGGATGACAGAGGAACAGATACAAAAAGAAATAGCCAAGCATGGGAAAGAACAAAATGGTATCAACCAGATCATTCATCCGACTGCGGAAAACATCGTATCCGACCGTTCCCAACCTACCCAGCAGGCACTTCCTCCACTGACGGAGCAACGCGACGAACATAAGCCTAAGCAACCTTTGGAAGATATTGTTTTCGGGCGAGAAATCTTTTCTGATAAGAATTTGACATTCGAACCGGATCTGAATATGCCGACGCCTAAAAATTATGTCCTATCGGCAGGAGACGAGTTGCTGATCAATGTATGGGGAGATTCGGAGCTGAACTTGAAACTCAGTATTTCTCCCGACGGAACGATCTTGATCCCCAATGTCGGTCCCGTATCCCTAAGTGGACTGACTATCGAGGCGGCAGAGAATCGCATCCGGCAGGAATTGGGTAAAATCATGGCAACGCTTGACGGCAGTCAGCCTAACACATTCGTTTCTGTTGGACTGGGGCAAATTCGCAGCATTAAAGTCAATATTGTCGGCGAGGCCGTCGCACCCGGAACTTATACACTCTCATCTCTCGCCACGCTTTTCAATGCCCTTTATGCAGCAGGAGGAGTAAACGATATCGGATCACTGAGAAATATAAAAGTATACCGGAACAGCAAAGAGATCGCCAACCTCGATGTATACGACTATCTGCTGAACGGTAAATATGACACGAATATACGACTGGAAGACAACGACATGATCATTATCGGCCCTTACGAACAGCTTGTCACCGCCGGTGGTAAAGTGAAAAGAGACCGTACATACGAACTCCGACGAGGAGAGACGCTTGCCGACCTGCTCGACATGGCAGGTGGTTTCACAGGAGATGCCTACACCAACAGTATACGGGTGAAACGCAAAGCTGGCGATCGCTACAAGATTGCCACAGTTAACGAAGAACAATTCCAGACATTTGTGCTACAAGACGGCGATTCACTGATGGTGGATTCAGTCATCCCCTACTACGATAATCGAATCATCATTTCCGGTGCAGTCTGGCGACCCGGAGAATATGAGTTAAGTCCGGACGTACACACCGTCAAACAATTGGTCGAACAGGCTTCGGGACTTAAAGGAGACGAATTTACAGGACGCGCACAGATCACAAGGCTCAACCCAGACTTCACCAGTTCGGTAATCGCCATCAATATTGTAGACATTTTGAACGGGAAGGCTCCTGACATCGAACTACAGAAGGAGGACCAACTATATATCCCTTCTTTGTTTGACCTCCGTGAACCTTATACTATCAAAGTGAGTGGAGCAGTTAACGCTCCCGATACCGTATTGCCCTTCCGTAAGAATCTGACAGTAGAGGATGTTATCGTCCTCGCCGGTGGCCTACGCGAAGCAGCCTCGACTATCAACGTGGAAGTGGCACGACGGCTCAAAGATCCGTCCGCCACCCGGAGCAGTAACCAGACAGCCGAGACATTTAACTTCACCCTCGACGAAGGACTGGCAGTAACCTCCGGCGATACACTTTTCACCCTCGAACCATTCGACGAAGTATTCATCCGTTTCTCACCCGGTTACCAGGAACAGCAAGTAGTGAAGATCGGAGGCGAGATCACTTTTGCCGGCAACTATGCTTTAAAGAAAAAGAATACGCGCCTAAGCGAACTGATCAAGCAATCGGGCGGAATCACTCCAGACGCCTATGTGCGGGGAGCCAGCTTGAAACGCAAACTGACAACGGACGAGTTGCGCCAGATCGAAACTCTCCTGCAATTGAGTAATAACAGTAAGCAGAGTCGTGACTCGATCTCCATTTCGCTTGCCAACCTGAAGGAGTACCCCGTAGGCATCGACCTGCAAAAAGCGCTCGCCCACCCGGGAAGCGCCGACGACCTGGTATTGCGCGATGGAGACGTGCTCTACATTCCCCAACAGCAAAGCACAGTGAAAGTGAGCGGCTCCGTCACCTACCTAACAGCGTGACCTATACGAAAGGAATGGACATCCGGGACTGCCTCTCACAGGCTGGTGGCTACAACGACATTGCCCGCAAGTATCCTATCGTCATCTACATGAACGGAAAAGTGGCGACCACGCAACGTAAAATGATTTTCTTCAAACGTTACCCCAAGGTCGAACCTGGCTGCGAAATCGTAGTCCCCGCCAAGACGCAACGCGACCGCCGGGCAAGTCTGGCTGAAATCATGAGCGTCGGCAGTTCTGTCACATCAATGGCTGCAATGATAACATCAATGGTTAATCTTTTAAAGTAAACAAATGGATAAGAACAATCATACTCCGTCATCTCCACTATCGGAAATCGACTTGGTCGCCCTCACCGGCTACCTGTGGAAAAAACGACGTTTCTTCATAAAATGCTGCGGATTTGCAACAATGGTGGGACTCATCATTGCTTTCAGCATACCCAAAGAGTTTACTACAACGGTGAAACTGGCTCCCGAACTCCTCGATGCCACAAGCAAGATGAGCAATCTCAGTGGACTCGCGGCAATGGCAGGAATCAACCTCAACTCAGCCTCCGGCCAGGATGCTTTGTCCCCCAACCTCTATCCCGATATTGTGCACAGTACACCTTTCCTGTTGGAACTTTTCCCCGAAAAGGTAACCGACAAAGAGAATAAGTACACGATCACCCTATATGATTATTTAGACAGCCATCAGCGCTCCACTTGGTGGAGCCTCCTTATAAAAGCTCCTCTAAAAGGAATAGCCGCCCTCCGTTCATTCTTCTTCGATAACGAAGAAAACGATGGGCACCTAAACCCCTTTCGGCTCACCCGCAAGCAAGAAGATGTACTGAAAAACCTACGCCAGCGCATCACTGTCTTTGTCGATAAAAAGACACAAGTCGTTACTCTCGGTGTCGACATGCAAGACCCGCTGATCTCAGCCGACGTGGCGCACAGTATCGTGATAAAGCTACAGACCTACATCACACATTACCGAACACAGAAAGCAAAGAAAGATCTGGAATTTACAGAAAAAGTGCTAAAGGAATCACGCAGTGCCTATTACAAAGCACAGCAGGCCTATGCAGCTTTCGAAGACGGCAACAAAAACATTATCTCCGCCAGTTACCGTACCGAGCAAGAACGGTTACGCAACGAGATGACCCTCACGTTCAATGTATATAACACGTTAGCGCAAAAGCTCGAACAAGATAAACTCCGGGTACAGGAACAGACACCAGTCTACACCATTATCGAACCGGCAACTGTCCCTCTCAAAGCTTCTTCTCCCAAGAAACTGCTGATTCTGGTAGCATTCATCTTCCTCGCCTTCATCGGAGGATGCGGATATCTGATCATCCAGAAATATGAGATCACCCCATCACCGGGATCTGAAGCGTAATCCAAGAATCGTTATCCCGAATAGAGATCCGTCCGCACACATGGCAGCACCTCACAACGGCTTACGACCTGCTCACCTGCAACCCCTTATCCGACAAGCTCATTTCGACAAAACGGGCATTGTCATTCTGCGGATCTGTCGTAAGAAGGCGGCGGATCTGCAAAGAGGCTTCCGGATCTTTGGCCACGATATAAAGGTAGCCACCTCCGCCAGCACCGGGAAGTTTATAACCTAAAGCGTAATCTTTGATACGAGAGATGAGCCGTTCTACAGCAGGTGGATTTGTCCCCGCATCAAGCGCCTTGTTCTGTTCCCAACTTTTGCCGACCAATCGGCCATAGGAAGAGAAATCACCCCGAAGGATAGCCTCGTACATATCCAATGCATGCACTTTCATTTCTGAAAGCAGACGAAGATGGGGACCACTGTTTAAGAACATTCCACGTACAATCTCAGCCAAGATATCCTTTGCAGTACGGGTAATTCCCGTATAATAAAGCAGATGACAAGCGCGATATTCCGGTTCGGTAAAAAGATATTCCGGCAACCAGCGTACCGACGGATTCTGATGGAACCCCTCGCCCGTCTGCAACAGTTTCAACCCATGCAACACGCCTCCGTACTGATCTTGCCAGCCCCCTCCGGTCGTGAGCAACTGCTCAAGGATCAGCGTCCGGTTACCAATCTCGTTCTTATCCCACGCCAATCCACAAAAATCCGACAATGCACCCAATACCGTAGCAGCAAGAATCGAACTGGTTCCCAGACCGGAACCGGCCGGGATTGCAGCCAGCAACGTCACTTCCAACCCGCATCCAAATGCTTTCAACTGCTCTTCCAACGAAACATAACGGCCTGCTGAAAATTCGGGTATAAACCCGGCCAAAGCCAGTGCCGCTTTCGGGATAGAGAAAGGAGATCCTACCTTGTTAAAATCACGCAGTTCATCCCAAGTCGAGATGCTCTCCATCGCCCCGATATCTATAGAACGAAGGATGATACGAAACTCACGAGCCGGCTTCACATAAACCTGCAAAGGAGGTTGGCCGTTCAACTCGATCGCCACATTCACGACATTGCCACCGGTATACATACAGAAAGGCGGCGTATCCGTCCATCCTCCTGCCAAGTCAATACGTACAGGACTGCGCCCCCAGACAATCTGATCGCGATAGACATTAAGACGAGGCATCTGTTTTGCATCAGCAATCGTAGCGATCAGACCTTCACGCAATAGCGAGAATGCCTGCTGCTGTTCCACCCTACCTCGGTCATCTCCCGAAAGTTGCAAGATACGGGCACGAAACATATGGTCATGCACACGCTTCATTAGCGGAGCATCCGCCGGCAAGCCCTCAGGCAACGCAATTCCTTTGGAAACAAACTCAGAGGCGGCATCTGCCAAATCCAGTTGATAGAAAATACTTTTATCATGATTAGCCGCAAGCATTGGCCAGTTTTTCTTCCTGAACGCTTCTCGCTGAGCAAACAGACGGCGGAGATTCGCACAGTCGGAGAGCCTATTTGCAGACATCTTTTCAGCCGCTTCCCATACCTTGCGCCCTTCCTCCAAATGAGGTTCAGAAACCATCCAGCGTAGCACAACACCCAGCTCGTCTATACTCCGGCAGACAGGGAACAAGGCCGCATTCTGTATGTCGACACACTCCGGCAGGCAAACACCCCGCTCCGCAGACCACTTCACGACAGAGCGCCCCATGAAGAACGTTGACTCATCCATTGTATTCCCCTTGAAAGTATCATTGAAACCGTATGGACGTGCCACCCAGCCTTCATCACCGACAGGCACGACATCAATGCACACACCGGAAGGGACATGCAACTCCCAATCGTTCACCGGAACCCCCGTAATCACATGCCGATCGGCAAGCATCCATCGTTTCCCGACAAAACTGTTTTCAATCCACAATTCAGAATTGCCGGAGGTCAGCAGACAAGAAACTTCGGCGTTCTGAACAAACATGGCAGGATGTGGTTTGACCTTGCGCTGCATGATCGCCCGCTGGTCGCGCACAAGATTCTGCACCGACAGCGTAGAAGAAATCAGTTCCCGGCTTGTACCATAATGATAAAACTCGCCGCCCGGCAAAGGCAAGATAGCGACAGTCAATGCATTCAACTCTTCGTCAATTATACGCGGATGAGTCCCAAGAGCAAGACCGAACTCAGAATACAGGTCGTATTCCTTCATCTGTTTCCCGTCCGGATCGTAGGAATGTTTCATCAGCAGTTCCACCGCCCGGTCACTGAGCAGCCAGACGCCTATATCCATCAAAAAAAGATGCGTACCCGCCAGCCGTCCCAACTCATCGAGAGTAGGCTTTTGAAGCATGAAATCAAGTTGGTCAGGAGATTTACGGTCCGACACGAAAACCCCGTGGCGAGTGGCCAGTGCTGGATCCACCCACAAACCATAACAGACAACATCTGCTTCAGGAATCTCCTGCAACGGTTCGCTGTTACGCAGGTAAACATCGCCACTGGCAATCAGCGTATGCAGCGAATCCGGTGCTTTGCGCATGATTTCCTCGTACAACGGGAGTTGAAGTGAAAGAAGGTTTTGAGATAATTTCTGTCCCCTCGCCCACCTGAACACCGGGATCGGTGTCAATATCTTGCCCGAAGGTGCATATCCAGGCAAGCGCCGACTCTGCCTCCGGCATGCAGCAAAATCCGCTTTTCACACGCCAGCCACTCTCCAGGCAGCAACGTTCCGGCAGTATTATCATCCCGGCGGCAAGCCTCAAGCAACCAAGTCGTTCCTCCGCCCGATCCCAGACGGGCACCTACAGGATCAGACGTACAAAACCAATCTGCCGGATCGGCATTGGCTATCTCGTGAAAACTGCCAACCAGGTTAGGCGGCAGCGACAATAATTTCTTCATATCCCACTATTCTTTCCGACAAATGTACTCCTTTCCCCTTTTACTGCGTAAAATTTAATTTAATTTTTACTTTCAGAGGCTGTTTCGTTTAAATTATTATATCCACCTTTGTAAAGGGAATGCACTCTTATAATCATACGACAATAAAAAAAGTTGGTAAATACTAATCCCACCCTTTCATTTCTATTTCTGAAGTATCTTTAGTTATTCATTTAATATTCAGATGGTATGATATACGGTTATGTAAGAGTCAGTACAGATAAACAGAGTACTGAGAATCAACGCTTCGAGATTGAGAACTATTCAAAAGCGAAAGGTTTCCGTATCGAACGTTGGGTAGACGAAACAATCAGTGGAACAACAAGTGTATCGGATCGCCAACTAGGCAGACTATTAAAGCAAATTCGTAAAGGTGACACACTTGTAACAACAGAACTATCAAGGCTTGGACGTAATTTGATGCAAGTCATGAGTTTCCTTCACCAGTGCATGGAACGGGATATCATCGTCCTTACAGTCAAAGAACGCTATGAATTAGGGAATAATATCAATAGTAAAATCCTGGCTTTCGCTTTTAGCCTGAGCGCAGAAATCGAACGCAATCTGATTTCACAACGTACCCGCGAAGCACTTGCGCGTAAAAAAGCAGAAGGCACGAAACTCGGTCGTCCGAAAGGCAAAAAGACCATGCAGGTCAGACTGTCCGGAAAAGAAAATGTCATCAGGAAAATGATCAATGAGAAATGCTCGATGAACGAAATCGCCGAAAAGTTCGGAGTAAATCGCCAAACTCTACGTGATTTCCTGAGGAACACATTCCCGGACTGGAGGAAATATAGATATATTAAGTAATCGGACCTTCATAGCCCTAATTGTCTGAATGTTAATCTATGTAACCTTAATAAATTGTTTTTGAGGTAATTTATTATCAGTCAATACGGCATGCCCAACGGGATAAGATGATCCGCATACTAAATAATCCAATACCTCTGCACGCTGTGCCGCCAGTGTGCGGCAGGTTTTGTGTGCTTTATTCTTTCCTTCGGTAGAACGAACTTTTCCCTTTTCATACGGTTATAAGTTGCATATTCCCTTTCCAACCTCCTTTATTTCAAAATCTTTATTGAATATTATACTACAAATTAACTTATTAAAAATAATTGTTTTATCTTTGACAGATACGTCGAATCTTATTAAACGAACAGTATGGAAAAGACACTTGTTATCCTAAAACCCTGTACCATTCAGCGAGGACTGATTGGAGAAATAATCTCCCGCTTCGAGAGAAAAGGTTTACAACTGGCAGGCATGAAAATGATCTGGCTGACAGATAATATCCTCAGTGAACATTATGCACACCTAAAAGAAAAACCATTCTTCCAGCGCATCAAAGACGCCATGTCGGTATGTCCCGTCATCGTATGTTGCTGGGAAGGGGTAGACGCCATCCATGTCGTTCGCCAGCTGGCTGGTGCCACCAACGGAAGGAACGCACAACCGGGAACCATCCGTGGCGACTTCAGCATGAGCGTACAAGAAAACATCGTCCATGCTTCCGATTCACCCGAAACAGCAGCCATCGAGTTGAAACGTTTTTTCAATGATGACGAATTGTTTGACTACAGAATGAACAACTTGCTTGCGACTTATGCCAACGATGAGTTTTAAAACGTAAAAGAGCCGGAATGTATGGGGAATTCCTATACTTCCAGCTCTGATATTTTAGAACTTTTGCCCTATCCTTCTCGAACCAGACAAAACAACCTAATTACTAATCTAAAAATCTAATACCATGAAAAAACACACTACGCTTATATAACCGGAGCATAGGATAAAAAGTTCACTACGATTCCAATAATTGACAAAGAAATTTGTTCCGGTTGCTTAATTCCCGAATTGCCGTTATATTTGTACCTCGTTTGAAATAAAAATACAGACATTATAAAACGTAATAAATATATGCATAACTGGTTTGAATGTAAAGTCTCCTTCGAAAAAGTCATGGAGAATGGAATGCAAAAGAAAGTGACGGAACCTTATCTGGTTGACGCCCTGTCATTCACGGAAGCTGAGGCTCGTATCATCGAAGAAATCCGTCCTTTCGTCTCCGGGGAGTTTACGGTGACAGACATCAAACGCGCACGCCTGTCGGAATTGTTCTTCAACGAAAACGGCGACCGTTTCTATAAAATCAAAGTTTACTTCATCACCCTTGATGAAAAAAGCGGAGCCGAAAAGAAAACAGCCGCACAGATGTTGGCACAGGCGTCTGATCTAAAAGATGCCATCGCCGTATTGGAAGATGGCATGAAAGGGACGCTTGCCGACTATACCATTGCATCCGTTACGGAAACTCCGCTGATAGATGTCTTTCCTTTTGACGCCAACAGTGTCCCTGCGGAAAAGAAATCAGAGGAAGAACTGATTGCCGAACAGAAAAAACTGGCTGAAACAAGAGAAGCATGAGCATCACCGAAAATATAACAAGACTGAAAGCATCGCTGCCGGCAGGTGTCACGCTGGTGGCGGTCTCCAAGTTCCATCCTGCCGAGGCTTTGCAGGAAGCCTACGATGCCGGACAACGTGTATTTGGTGAAAGCAGGGCCCAAGAATTGACAGCTAAACAAAAAGTCTTGCCCAGTGACATCGAATGGCATTTTATCGGCCCATTGCAAAGCAACAAAGTAAAAGATATTGCCCCGTTCATCCACACGATACACAGCATTGACTCGCTGAAACTATTGCAGGAAGTCAATAAGCAAGCGGCCAAGCATGGCCGCATCGTCCGTGTTCTGCTGGAAATACATGTCGCTCAGGAAGAAGCCAAGCATGGTTTCAGTCCCGACGAATGCCGTGAACTGCTGCACAGTTTATCACCCGAAGCTCTTCCCAACCTCCGGATATGCGGACTGATGGGGATGGCTACAAACACCGACAACACATCACAGATCCAAGATGAGTTCCATAAGATCCATAAACTTTTCACTGAACTGAAAAGCTCGGTATTCAAGGGTGATGAATATTTTTGCGAATTATCGATGGGAATGAGCCATGACTATCCGATCGCTATCCGTGAAGGTAGTACGATGATACGCATAGGAACCAGCATTTTTGGAGAACGGGAATATTGAGTTTTAACCATTTTAAATAACAAGAATAGATAAGGGAGAAAATAATTCTCTATTTTTGTAATCGTTGAACATAATTGAATCTGACATGATTGACATTAAGACACAATATGCGGGACTGACACTTCGTAACCCGCTTATCGTCGGAAGTTCCGGTTTGACAAACAACGCGGAACGAAATAAGGAATTTGAAAAAGCCGGTGCAGGTGCGATCGTACTGAAATCACTCTTCGAAGAGCAGATTGAAATGCAAAGCGATGTGCTGATGCAGGAGTCGGACTATCCCGAGGCGGCCGATTACATACGCGGCTATGTAAAAGCAAATCAAATAAACAGCTATCTGGAACTGATCCAGAAGACGAAAGAACTATGTACCATCCCGGTTATCGCAAGCATCAACTGCTATAAATCGGATGCATGGGTCGAATTTGCCCGCCAGATCGAGTTGGCAGGAGCCGACGCCTTGGAACTGAACGTGTTCTTCTTGGAAACAGACCTCACGTACAACAGTGATAATATGCGCGATTTGTATGTCAATATTATCCGCAAAGTGAAAGAAACGGTTTCGATCCCTGTCATGATCAAAATGAGCAAAATGGTCGGTAATATTCCGGCTGTAGCCCATACGCTGACAGTAAACGGGGCGGACGGAATCGTCCTCTTCAACCGTTTTTACCAACCGGATATCGACATCAACAATATGCAAATAGTCTCAGGTAATGTCTTCAGTAATCATTCTGACTTGAGCGACACGCTTCGCTGGACAGCAATCGTTTCAGGTAAAATACCCGGAATCAGTATTGCTTCCTCTACCGGAGTACACGATTGGGAAGATGTCATCAAATGTTTACTCGCAGGAGCCGATGCCGTACAGATGTGTAGCGCCGTCTATACACATGGGGCAGAAATTATCTCACAGGTGCTCACCTGTATCGAAGAATGGATGCACCAGGCACATTACCAGTCGCTTGACCAGTTCAAAGGTAAACTAAACTATGCCAACATCCCCAATCCGGCGATGTATGAACGCTCACAGTTCATGAAATATTTCTCCAACAGAGATTAAACAAACGATACTTCGTCATCCGACAAAATTATTTCAAAGGGGCTGTGTCAATTCCCTTGTTCCTGTGTCAAGTACGGGACAAGAGAATTGGCACAGCCCCTTTTACAACAGAAAACAACACATATTTTTGTAAAAAAGATGATCCGGATAAAATATTTTCCACTAAACATTATTTATATTGAAAATATTATATATCTTTGTACCCATCAATAACATATAAGAATATGGAACCAATTTGTGCGATCAAAGATATATACAAAATTTTATATCAGTTTGAGAAAACCTTTGCGGAAGTACACGATATTACAATCAACGAGGCCATGTTGCTCTGCTGCCTGAAAGACGGAGAAACGAAATCGGCCGGTATGATCTGTGAATATATAGGCCTGTCCAACTCACGCGTTTCGAAAGTCATCACAGCCGTAGAGAATAAAGGTTATATCCGCCGCAACATCAACAAAAACGACAAACGGCAGATGTTCTTCTCCCTCACCCCTAACGGAAAAGAGAAAATACAGAAGATGATGAATGCAGAACTGTGTTTCGACGAATTGTTCGAGAAACTGAAAACTTGTATGGAAAAAGGTTAACCCCTTTTTTACCTCAATATTTTCTATTAACAAATATGTATAATACAAATAATAATTTTACAACATGAACTACCTGATTATCGGAGGAGTAGCCGGAGGAGCTACCGTTGCAGCACGTCTGCGCAGAATGGATGAAAAAGCCAATATCGTCCTGTTCGAACGAGGAAAATATGTATCGTATGCAAACTGCGGTCTACCTTATTATATAGGTGACACGATTAATAACCGGGAAAAGCTATTCGTACAGACAGTGAAAGGTTTCACTGATCGTTTCCGGATCGACATCCGCACAGAACAAGAGGTAACCGCCATCCGTCCGGATAAAAAAGAAGTGGAAGTCAAGAACCTATCCACTGGTGAAATTTACACCGAAACATACGACAAACTGGTACTTTCACCGGGAGCCGAACCGCTCCGACCGGGTATCGAAGGGATCGGAAGCAAGAAGATATTCACTCTCCGCAATGTGCCGGACACCGATACGATCAAGAATTACATCAATATCGAAAAGCCGAAACGCGCTATCGTTGTGGGGGGAGGCTTTATCGGACTGGAAATGGCGGAAAACCTGCACGATTTGGGTATCCAGGTCGACGTGGTGGAAATGGCTAACCAAGTAATGGCTCCGTTGGACTTCTCGATGGCGGCAATCGTACATCAGCAACTAACCGATAAGGGAGTCGGGTTACATTTGGAAGATGGTGTCAGCCGCTTTGAAGAAAAAGACGGTGGTGTGACCGTACACCTCCGTAGTGGCAAACAGATCGCTACCGACATGGTTTTACTGAGCATTGGAGTACGTCCGGAAACCAAACTGGCAAAAGAGGCCGGACTCGCCATCGGAGAACGGGGCGGTATTGCCGTAAACGACTATATGCAAACTTCCGATGCCGACATATATGCCTCGCGATGCCACGGAAGTAAAAAATCTCGTTACCGGACAGCCCTCTCTCATCCCTCTGGCAGGACCAGCCAATAAACAGGGACGCATCGTGGCGGACAATATCATATTCGGTAATAAAAAGAAATATGCAGGTTCGATCGGAACTTCCATCGCCAAAGTCTTCGACCTGACAGTCGCCGCCACCGGTGCTAATGCCAAGCTGCTACAACGGAACAACATTCCCTACACCTCTTCTTATACACACGGAGCGTCGAATGCCGGCTACTACCCCGGAGCTGTTCCGATGTCGATTAAAATTCTGTTTGATCCGGAAAACGGCAAACTCTTAGGCGCCCAAATAGTTGGCTTCAACGGAGTAGACAAACGCATCGAAATGCTGGAACAGGTGATCCAACGAGGAGGAACCGTCTATGACCTGACAGAGCTGGAACATGCATACGCTCCTCCTTATTCGTCAGCAAAAGATCCGGTAAACATGGCTGGATTCGTAGCTGAAAACATATTGAAAGGAAAATCGCAAATCATCCAGTGGCGCGAACTCGCCGAACTGCCTGCCGACACAATCCGGATCGATGTCCGTACGCGCGACGAACACAAATTAGGATCGATCCCCGGATTCATCAACATACCGGTTACGAAGCTGAGAGAACACCTGGACGAACTGCCGAAAGATAAACTGATCGTTGTAAGTTGTGCAGTCGGGCTTCGTGGCTATTTAGCCTACCGCATCTTGGTACAGAACGGTTTCAAGAATGTGCGCAATCTATCCGGCGGATACAAGACATGGAGTGTGGCGACCGCCCCTGTCAAGGAGGTTGCTCCCTGCAATCCGGGATCATCGGAAGGTGCAAACTGTGAATGTTCCGCTATCCCCACACTGAAGGTAGATGCTTGCGGACTGATGTGCCCGGGTCCCGTAATGCAACTGAAAAAGAATTACGAAACACTGAAAACCGGCGAGCAACTCCAAATAACCGCTACCGACCAGGCGTTCGGTAAAGATGTCGCCTCTTGGTGCAAAGTGACAGGTGCCGAACTGGTTGCGCTGGAAAACAAGAACGGAGTCGTTGCCGCCACCATCCGCAAACAAGAAAAGACAGCCCCCCACGCAAGCGTGCAGAATAATGCCGATAACAAGACACTGATCGTATTCAGTGATGACTTGGATAAAGCGCTGGCCTCTTTCGTCATTGCCAACGGAGCAGCTTCGACCGGCAAAAAGGTAACGATGTTTTTCACCTTCTGGGGATTGAACGTAATCAAGAAGCAACAAAAACCGGCCGTCTCCAAAGATATTTTCGGCAAGATGTTCGGCTGGATGCTTCCGGCACACAGCGGCAAGCTCAAACTATCTAAAATGAACATGGGAGGTGCCGGTAGCTGGATGATGCGCCTTATCATGAAGCAAAAGCGGATCGACAGTCTGGAAAGCCTGATCCAACAAGCCGTAGACAACGGCGTGGAAATGATTGCCTGCACCATGAGCATGGATGTGATGGGCGTGCAAAAAGAAGAGTTGATGGACAATGTTACGCTGGGCGGCGTAGCTTCTTATCTCGAACGGGCCGAGGAAGCGAATGTAAACCTGTTCATCTAAAAAGACATTATTACAAAAAAGTCAATCTTCATGGCGACAAAGACGGTCGTCGCAGACATGAAGATTGACTTCCCCTATAATGACGACCTCTTCGTGCTGATGAAGTCAACCTTCGCGGCAACGAAGACGGTCGTGTTTTTTAATACGAATATTTACTTAATCATATCAAATCCCGTATACGGAACCAACGCCTTCGGAATGCGGATGCCTTCGGGTGTCTGATTGTTTTCGAGTAAGGCTGCAACGATACGCGGCAAAGCCAATGCACTTCCATTCAGTGTGTGGCAGAGCTGTGTCTTTTTGTTTTCGTCGCGATAACGACATTTCAAGCGGTTTGCCTGGTAATTGTCAAAGTTAGAAACCGAGCTTACCTCCAACCAACGTTTCTGGGCTTCCGAATAAACTTCAAAATCGAAACACAGAGCAGCCGTAAAACTCATATCGCCACCACAAAGACGTAAAATACGGTAAGGAAGTTCCAATTTCTGAAGCAGACCTTCCACGTGATCCAACATTTCCTGATGAGACTGTTTGGAGTGTTCAGGTTTATCGATACGAACTAATTCCACTTTGGAGAACTCATGCAAACGGTTCAGTCCGCGCACATCTTTTCCGTATGAGCGGCTTCGCGACGGAAACACTGCGTATAGGCACAATTCTTGATCGGCAACTGCTTTTCGTCGAGGATAACATCACGATAGATATTAGTGACCGGGACTTCGGCTGTCGGGATCAAATAAAGATCATCCACTTCGCAATGATACATCTGTCCTTCCTTGTCAGGCAACTGGCCCGTACCATAACCGGAAGCAGCATTCACAACTGTCGGCGGCATAATTTCCGTATAACCGGATTTACGGGCTTCATCCAGGAAGAAGTTAATCAGCGCACGCTGCAACTGTGCACCTTGTCCTTTGTAAACCGGAAAACCGGCACCTGTGATCTTCACACCCAAGTCAAAATCGATCAGGTCATATTTCTTTGCCAATTCCCAATGAGGCAGTGCGTCTTTCGGCAGTTCAGTTTCCATACCGCCCATCTTTTCCACCTTATTGTCGTCAGCTCCCACACCTTCAGGAACTTCATCGTAAGGAACATTCGGGATTGTATAGAGCAAGTTCTGCATATCTTCGGCCGCCTGATCCATCTCAGCCTGGATAGCTTTATTGGCTTCCTTGATCTCGGCAACACGTTGCTTGGCAGTTTCGGCCTCCTCTTTTTTACCTTCTTTCATCAGCATACCGATGTTTTTCGAAGTCTGGTTCACCTCTGCCAGGTTTTTATCTAATTGATTTTGCGCACCACGTCTTTTATCGTTCAATTCGATCACTTTTGCGATGCTTTCCTGTGCACCTTTAAAGTGTTTCTTTTCCAGACCACGAATCACCCGGTCTGTCTCTTCCGTAATTACTTTAAGCGTCAACATACTTTAATGATGTTTTTTTATTTGAGTTGCAAAGATAAGCAAGATTTATGATTTATCATCGACGCATAAATCATAATTCATAATTCATAAATCACAAATTCTTCACCCGCCCGCCTGTAAGCCATGACCGGACATAATAAGGTTCACTCAGGCTGCTGACAATCACGCCACTCGAAGTGCTGGTATGAATAAACTTTCCGTTTTTCAGATAAATACCAACATGATTGGGCACTTTCTTCCTTCCCTTGCCTGTCCGAAAAAAGACCAGATCGCCTTCCTTCAGGTTGGCACGATTGACTTTCTTGCAATTGTGCTTCAGCATATCGGCCGACGAACGTGCTAACTGCTTTCCATACACTTCACGAAATACGATCGCCACAAAACCGGAACAGTCCACACCTTTCTTTGTCAACCCTCCCATCCGGTGAGGGACACCTAACCATTTGGCTCCTTCATTGTACAAAAATATATTATCATCCGGAGTCAGACGAACACCATAGAGGCGAGAAAGTTCTTTCGGTCCCTTGAAATCTGCCGGCAAGGCTACACGCTGTTTCTTGCTGCCACACGACGTAAGCGTCAAAACAAACAACAGTATCCAAAAGAAAAACAGGTTATATTTTTTATGAATCATAACGATTTTGCATGTTAAGAATATGTTCTACAAATATAGTATATTCCTACGATAATTCTTACCCTCTCCATCAATCCCAACAGGAGGTAGAGACTTCTTCCTCACACGCATATCCAAACGCCAAGTCTTCATCATCATAGCCAAAGGCGAATAAAGAACAAACTATTCGGATGCCTCCAACATTTGTACAATGTATGTCAAAACTTCTTAATTAAAAAAGCGGTACCCCCTTTCGGAGATACCGCTTTCCTTATCTTAAAAATGTCTTCCTTATGCTTCTGCTACCACTTCTTTTACAGAAACGAAAGAACGGTTTTCTTTGCCTCTACGGAAAGTTACTACGCCATCAACCAATGCATACAACGTATGATCTTTACCGATACCTACGTTTTCACCCGGATGATGAACTGTTCCTCTCTGACGAACGATGATGTTGCCAGCTTTAGCAACTTCGCCACCGAAAAGCTTAACACCTAATCTCTTACTTTGTGATTCACGGCCGTTCTTAGAACTACCCACACCTTTCTTATGTGCCATTTCTTCTTTTCTCCTTTAAACGTTAAGCAACAATTTCTTTTACACTCACTTCAGTGAACTGCTGACGGTGACCGTTCAGTTTACGATAACCTTTTCTTCTCTTCTTGTGGAAGATCAGCACTTTATCACCTTTTACCAGCGGAGACAGTACTTCGCATACTACCTTTGCGCCTTCTACGGTAGGAACACCTACTTTAACTTCACCATTGTTGTCAACCAACAATACTTTTTCAAATTCTACAACAGCACCGCTTTCTGCGTTCTGAATGTGATGAACGAACAACTTCTTTCCTTCTTCAGCCTTGAACTGCTGTCCGTTAATTTCTACGATTACGTACATCTGTCTTTTATATTTAAACAGGTTATGTCCCGGAGGTGGATACACTTCTAAGCATCACTTGTTTACCTCCTGCAGAATTCAGAGCGCAAAATTACGGTTTCTTGACGTATCATCCAAATCTTTTTGAAACTATTTTCCAAAATGATAGCTTCCCGAACCGATCTCGATTTCCATATATCCTTCTGTTGCCGAAACTCTACGCACGCCCGGCAAATGGCCGACCGTCACATTATATTTCTTCGGAATCCGGACGATTGCCGACGTATTACCCGGCAACGTGATATCCCAGCTAAAGTCGCCCCCCTTCTTGGTCCATGCACTCTTGATCTCTCCGTACACCGAACCGTAAGAAGCGGAAACTTCGTCAAGGCCATCAGGGAAAACAGGCTCCATCACCAACTTTTTGAAACCGACTGCATCGGGAGCGCATTTGATACCGGCCAGGTCTTCATAGTACCAGATCAGCAGGTCGCCGAGCAACATCACATGGTTGGCGGAGTTCATGGCCGGATTAGCCGTATCTCCGTTCCAAAGTTCCCAAATAGTTGTCGCACCGTTCTTGATCATATATCCCCAACTCGGATACGTCTCGTTCGTCAAGATCTTATAGGCCATATCGACACGCCCGTACTCAGTCAGTCCGCGCATCAGGTGCTGGATTCCCAAGACTCCGGTACTTACATGCCCGTTAAAATCCCCCTCCGTCTTTTTCACGATATTACTGAAAACCTTCCCTTCATACCCTTCCGGCACAAGTCCGAGGCGCAACGAAAGGATGTTAGCTGTAACCGTATTATTACCATATTCCGCTGTTTCCTCATTAAAAAATCTGGCATTATAAGCCGCCTTCATTTTAGCTGCCAGGGATTCATAGCCGGGGATATCCACATCCTGTCCGCAGATACGGGCAAAACCGATCATCTTATTCAGCAAATCATAATAGACAGTCGTACTGAGAATAGCACCGTCTGTCTTGCGGGAAGGATCTTTGGAATGGATCAGTTCCTGCGATTCGGGAGGCATACACCAGTCGCCATACTGGTCTTTCGTCATGATATAGTCCTTCATGGTCACTTCTTCCATATGCGCCATCCAGCGTTTCATGGCAGGATAATGGGCACGAATCGCACTGTCGTCACCGAACTGGCGATACAGCATATCCGCCACATAGAAGAAAGCAGACGGCCAGGTCACATCATCAGCATAGATCGTCCAGTAATTCGGGGAGACATCCGAGATGCTTCCTTCCGGCTCATAGAATCCTCAATATCCTGCAACCATTTATTATACAACTGGGCATTATTGAAAATAAAGGCTTCGCCATAAGCACCCGTCGCACGGTCGCCCAACCAACCGAGACGCTCGTCACGCTGCGGGCAATCGGTCGGCATTCCACGATAGTTGCCTCGGATGCCCCAATACGCATTCTTGTGTATCTGGTTGACCAGCGGATGGGAGGTTTCAAAACGTCCAGTTGTCGCCATCTCGTCATAAATCACATGTCCGGTAAACGCAGACAGTTCCGGTTTATAATCGAGCCCCGAAACTTCCACAAAACGGAAACCATGATACACAAAGCGGGGCTGCCAACTGAAATCACCGTCTTCAGCCGGAGTATAAACATCAGTCACCTGTGCGGTACGCAGGTTTGCCAGATAGAGCGAACCGTCTTTCTGCAACAATTCGGCAAACTTCATCGAAACAGGTTTGTCTTTCTTCCCCTTCAAGTCAACAGAGAGCCAACCGACCATGTTCTGTCCCATATCCAGGATATACTTTCCATCGGGACGTTCAAAAATGGCAACAGGTTTCAACGTTTCTTGTACGCGGATATTCGGATTCTGCTGTGCAGTCAGTTTACCCGTAGGAGCTTCCATCACATCGGGAGTCTTCCATGCACCATCATTGAAACCATTCGTGTTCCAACCTTCCATCTCGAGGCGGGCATCATATTCTTCACCATCAAACTCGTTATTTGCGATGATCGGGCCTTTCGAAGTGATTTTCCAAGACGTATCACTGGCGACCGTCTCCTGCGACCCGTCTGTATATTCGATCTGGAGTTGTGCAAGCAAACGGGGCAAACCGAATGTTTTCATTCCCGGGTTACGCATAGAGAAGAAACGGCCATTCCCCAAAATCACCCCCAACGTATTCTTGTCGGGAGCCATCAAAGCTGTTACATCATATACATTATAATATATACGTTTATAATACAGGGACGGCATCGGGGCAAACACATCCTCGCTTACTTTCTTTCCGTTCAGGTAAGCCTCATACGAGCCAAGGCCGGAAATATACAAGACAGCCCTTGCCACTGCCTTATCCGCCGTAAACTCTTTACGCAGATATCGGGCGGCCAAACGTGTTTTATTGTTTCCACCGGCCACACCTATCTCCTCTCCCGGATTGGAAAGGGAATCTTCACCAATCCAAGTCGCTTTCCATTCCGAACCATCGAGCAACGCCATCGACCATCTGCCGGCATCACTCCAAGGAGTATCCCCCTGATTAGTCGTCAATTTCACACGCCAATAGTAAGGTTTCCCCGATTCCAGCGCTTTTCCGGCATACGGAACCAGTACCGATTCGTCCGAACGGACCACTCCCGAATCCCACAAAAGCCCGTCACCGGACTCCAACTGTTCAGGAGAAGCGGCCACCTGTATCTGATAGGCAGTCTGTTTCAAATCCGGCTTGCCGGAAGCTATCTGCCAGGAAAAACGGGGTTGCACCACATTGATTCCCAATGGATTTTCTTTCATCTCCAACCGGAGGTTCTTCACTTCGACAGTCGAATCGGACGAACATCCCGTCCATCCCAAGACCAAAGCGACCAGAAGCAATAAAGCTGTCTTTTTCATATCGTTGCGATTTAATCTGTTAATAGCATGACTTTGTTTTCAAAGGAAACGATTTCTTCACAGACTCCGTTTCTAAAAATGATTTTATATCTTATGATTTTGATAAAAAAGAGCCGGAAGCGGCCTTGCGATCGTTTGCCCGGCCAACCAAAAGGAAGAGTCGGTTCGATTCCCATCCGTTTCCAATCCGATGCAAGTGTAATTTGTTTTCGACAACGTCGAAAATATATACGACAACGTCAAGAATTTATACGACAATGTCGAAAACATACACGACAATGCAGAAAGCAAATTACACTTGCATCAAATCAGAAAGACATCAGGTTGCATTCCTAAAGCAAATTAAGTACTTTTGCCTGTAATTAACGACTAAAAGAAAGAGCGATATGAATTATTACGAACTTACATTCACATACACCTCTCCTGTCGAGACTTCCATCATCAATGACGTATTGGCAGCCGAACTGGGAGAAATCGGTTTTGAAAGTTTTGCCGAAAACGAAAACGGGTTACAAGGGTATATTTCCGACCAACTATATAATGTAAAGGGATTACAGGAGAAACTTGCCGAATTTCCGTTGGAAAACGTGGAAATCCATTTTACTGAAACACTGGTGGAAAGCAAGGACTGGAACGAAGAATGGGAAAAGAACTATTTCAAACCGATTCGCATCGGCAAGGATTGTATCATCCGTGCTTCATTCCACGAACATGAGCCGGGTTATACCTATAACATCATCATCGATCCGAAGATGGCATTCGGGACCGGCAACCATGAGACAACCTTCCTGATGATCAGCGAAATGCTCAAACTGGACCTCATCGGCAAAGAGTTGCTCGATATGGGTTGCGGAACAGCCGTACTGGCCATCCTCGCCCGTATGAAAGGAGCCGGACGTGTGGTGGGCATCGACATCGACGAATGGGCCTACAACAATGCGCTCGAAAACATCCGCCTTAACAATACGAACGATATCATGGTCGCCCTGGGAGGGGCCGAACAGATCCCGGCATTCGGAACATTCGACATCGTATTCGCAAACATCAACCGGAATATTCTGCTGAATGACATCCGCCATTACAACGAGTGTATGAAACCCGGACCTTCCTTTACATGAGCGGCTTTTATGTAGAAGACATTCCTGCCATTGAAGAGGAGTGCAAACGTAACGGATTAGCATTGTTGTCGCACACAGAGAAGAATAATTGGGCAGCGGTGAAAGTCCAAAAACAATAACATTAATTAACCCTAAAAGTTAAGGCCAAAATAAACCATCATTCAAGTATATTCGTTATCTTAGTAGCAACATTATAAAAAGAAAGAGTTATGAAAAACGTAGATTCTAAATTATTACTGGGATTAGTAGTTGGTGCAGCCGTTGGCGCCGCAGTTGGTTATCTGGCAGCAACAGATAAAAGGGAACAACTATTGGACGAATTGAATGGTGTAGTTGGTAAAGTAAAAGAAGGCTTCAATTCTGCTCTTGCCAAATATAAAGAAGGAAAAGCTGAAATTGCAAAAACTACAGAAGAAATCGTAGCAGAATAATTTTGTATGGAGAAAGACTCAGGTGAAATCTTCCGGGAGCTGAAAAAAGATCTTTCGGCTTACGTGGAGTTGAAGCTCGAACTCCTAAAATTAAACACATATGAGAGAACGGGAAAGGTTATTGCCGTTCTTTCATATGGTGTTATTTTACTATTTCTGGCTTTCTTTGCGATTCTGTTCATTTTCCTCGCATTAGGTTTTTTCCTGGGGGATCTGTTCGGTTCGGCTGGTTCGGGATTCGGCGTGGTAGCCGTACTCTATCTGCTGCTGATCGGCATTATTATTATGAACAAAGACAGAATCAGCAATAAAGTATTAAACGTTGTGATCTCCGCATTGACAACAAATGATGATAAAACAAACGCGACAGACAATGAACAATCCGCAACAGACACCACTGGAGAAACTGATTTCTGACCGTCGCCGCATCCAACAGGAATGCACGATACAGGAGCGGAAATTGAATGCCGACTTCTCCTACATACAAGAGAATGCCGGAACGTTGTTACTTTCAGGTGTCTCCGCACTCCTATTCCCCAACACAAAAGCCAAATCCAAAGGGACAGAAAGCAACCGGCCCGCACAGACACCGGAAGTGCCATCCATGTCATTAGGCTTTGCCGATTATCTTTCTGTGGCACAAGGATTATTACCCGTCGCATGGGATGTCGCACGCCCATTATTGACTGCCTGGGGCATCCAGAAAGTCCAGACATGGATAATTAAGAAACTTTTCAAGAAAAAGAAATAAGCCTCAACAATTAATTTATGTTAGAGGGCATATTTTTCTCGTTCTAATTCCTGTACAATAAAAAAAATGACTAACTTTGCAGTCGTTAAAAACAAGGTGCGACGAATGTATTTTTTCCTTGCAGTTGTTCAGTTAAATTGGAGATAAATAATATTTTTAATAAACCCATAAAAGTTTTATTACAATGATTAAAGTAGGTATTAACGGTTTCGGCCGTATCGGACGTATGGTGTTCCGTGCTGCAGTTAAGAACTTCGGCAATGACATTCAGATTGTAGGTATCAATGACCTGTTGGATGCTGATTATTTGGCATATATGCTGAAATATGATTCAGTACACGGCCGTTTCGACGGAACTGTAGAAGTAGAAGGCAACAATTTAGTTGTAAACGGTAACAAAATCCGTCTGACTGCTGAAATGGATCCTGCTAACCTGAAATGGAACGAAGTTGGTGCTGAAGTTGTTGTTGAATCAACAGGTTTCTTCTTGACAGACGAAACAGCTCGCAAACATATCCAGGCTGGTGCTAAGAAAGTTATCATGTCTGCTCCTTCTAAGGACGCTACTCCTATGTTCGTTTATGGTGTTAACCACACAACTTACGCAGGTCAGGACATCATCTCTAATGCTTCTTGTACTACAAACTGCTTGGCTCCTATCGCTAAAGTATTGAACGACAAGTTCGGTATCGTTAAAGGTTTGATGACTACAGTTCACGCTGCTACTGCTACTCAGAAGACAGTAGACGGTCCTTCTAAGAAAGACTGGAGAGGTGGTCGCGGTATCCTTGAAAACATCATCCCGTCTTCAACAGGTGCTGCTAAGGCTGTAGGTAAAGTTCTGCCGGTATTGAACGGTAAACTGACTGGTATGGCTTTCCGCGTTCCGACTTCTGACGTTTCTGTTGTTGACCTGACAGTAGTTCTGGAAAAGGCTGCTACAATGGACGACATCAAGGCTGCTATGAAGGAAGCTTCTGAAGGCGAATTGAAAGGTGTACTGGGTTACACAGAAGATGCAGTTGTTTCAACTGACTTCCGTGGTTGCTCTAACACTTCTATCTTCGATGCTAAGGCTGGTATCTCTTTGGATGACAACTTCGCTAAGATCGTTTCTTGGTATGACAACGAATGGGGTTATTCAAACAAAGTTTGTGAAATGGCTCGCGTTATCGCTGGTAAGTAATCAGAAACAAACATATATGAAAGAAGCTGTACCTGAAAAGGTGCAGCTTTTTTTATGTCAGCTATTCCATAATCCTCCAGCTCCATATGGTAGTTGACAAATAATCATGTACCTTTGCATCTATGGATGCCTATCAACTTATCACTGTTTTAGGGCCGACAGCATCCGGCAAAACAACATTTGCCGCTGCACTCGCCGCCCAGCTGGACACGGAGATCATCAGCGCCGATTCCAGACAGATCTACCGTTCGATGGATATCGGGACCGGAAAGGACCTGGCCGATTATACGGTAAATGGAAAAAAGATTCCTTACCACCTGATTGACATCTGCGATCCGGGATACAAATATAACGTATTCGAATACCAGCATGATTTCTTCCGGGTGTATGAAGCAATCCGGAAAAAGGGAAAACTGCCGATTTTATGCGGCGGTACAGGCATGTATATAGAAGCTGTTCTGAAAGGATACAGACTCTTGGATGTCCCTCAGAACCCGGAATTGCGCGAGTCTTTGAAAGACAAGTCACTCCCGGAACTGGAGCAGATACTTGCCGGCTACAAGGTCCTTCATAACAAGACAGATGTAGATACCGCCCAACGGGCTATCCGGGCAATCGAAATCGAAGAATATTATAAGAACGAAGCGCCGGATGCCAATGAATATGATCCGATCGATAGCCTGATCATCGGCATAGACATAGACCGGGAGCTACGGCGCGGAAAGATTTCCCGCCGCCTGCATGCCCGCCTGGATGAAGGGATGGTCGACGAGGTACGGAAGATCATCGATTCGGGAGTTAAACCGGAAGATCTGATCTATTACGGGCTGGAATATAAATATCTGACATTATATATAATAGGCGAACTGTCTTACGAAGATATGGTTTCCCAGTTGGAGATCGCTATCCACCAGTTTGCCAAACGGCAAATGACTTGGTTTCGGGGCATGGAGCGCCGGGGAAGCACCATCCATTGGATAGATGCAACATTGCCGACAGAGGAAAAGATAGAGAAGGCATTAGAGCTATTGAAACGATAAGGATTGTCGTCCCGTAGGGGCAGGGCTCTGCTCTACCCATTGAATCCGGGCAAGACGGATGCTATTTTTCATTGGAGGTGTGTCAAAACTATCCTGTTCCCGCGCTTGACGCGGGATCGCATTAGAGCCAGTCATATAAACATCTGATTGATAAGGCTTGCTCTTTTGCGGCCCCGCGTCAAGCGCGGGGACAAGGGGATTTTGACACACCCCCCGACGGGTCGCCATTATCAATCCACACTGATAAATCATCATTTATGACTCGAAACTGACAAATTTTGAAACAAAACAATATATAATAATTATGGTAACAGTTAAGGATTTAAAAGATAAAGACAACTTCTTTCTGATGGCAGGCCCCTGTGTGATAGAGGGGGAAGATATGGCATTGCGTATTGCGGAGAAGGTAGTCGGCATTACGAATAAGTTAAATATACCGTATGTATTCAAAGGCTCATACCGAAAGGCCAACCGTTCGCGACTAGATTCCTTCACAGGCATAGGCGATGAAAAAGCGTTGAAAATACTCCGCAAGGTAGGTGAGACGTTCGGCATCCCGACTGTAACCGATATTCACGAAACGACTGAAGCCGCAATGGCTGCCGAATATGTGGATGTCCTACAAATCCCAGCTTTCCTCTGCCGGCAAACAGATCTGCTGGTCGCCGCCGCCAAAACAGGGAAGATCGTCAATATCAAAAAGGGACAGTTTCTCTCGCCGGGAGCCATGCAGTTTGCCGTACAAAAAGTAGCTGACGCCGGAAATGACAACATCATGATTACGGAAAGAGGCACTACATTTGGATATACGGATCTGGTTGTCGATTATCGGGGTATTCCTCAAATGCAGCAGTTCGGCTATCCTGTTATCATGGATGTAACCCACTCCCTGCAACAACCTAACCAAACATCAGGCGTAACAGGCGGACTCCCTGCTCTGATCGAAACAATAGCTAAAGCAGCCATTGCCGTCGGAACCGACGGACTATTCATCGAAACCCATCCGGAGCCTTCTAAAGCCAAATCCGATGGCGCGAACATGCTACAACTGGATTTATTGGAAGAGATGCTGACAAAATTGGTGAGGATACGGGAAGCAGTCAGGAGCAATTGACAATTGAGAATTGACAATTTTTTGTTTTTACTCTTTAATTGTCAATTCTCAATTCAATTATATCACCCCATCTTACTTATTTTTCTGAGCTTGTCCTCGTCTATCAACTTGATCTTCCGACCGTCGATTGCGATAATACGCTCAGCAACAAATGTAGACAATGTACGGATTGCATTAGATGTCGTCATATTCGAAAGATTAGCTAAATCTTCTCGAGAAAGATAAATACTCAATGTCGCCCCATCTTCCTCCAAACCGTAACTGTCTTTCAGGAATAACAAGGATTCTGCCAAACGACCCCGGATATGTTTCTGAGTAAGGTTGACTGTACGCTCGTCTGCAATTCCTAAATCGAGAGAAAGCTGGCGGATAAAAAACATGGCAAGATGCGGATTGCTCATCAAAAGATTCCGGACAATCGTCATCGGAATCATGCATACCGTCGAAGCTTCAAAAGCGGATGCATTCGTCAGGTAATTCTCCTGAGCAAAATTTGCCCGGTAGCCAAAATACTGCACCGGTTTAATCATTCGAATGATCTGGCTTCTTCCGCCAACACCTTCTTTAAAGATTTTAACCTTGCCTTTTAATAAGCACATCATGTCTCTCGGTTCGTCGCCCTCGCAATATATCAACTCATTACGTTTGAAATGCTGGATCGTCGAATTATTACGGAGAACATCCCGCTCCTTTTCGGTCAGGACCCTCCAGACTTCTGCCAAACTGGCCGATAGATCGACCTCTTCTTTCTGTTGTTTAACCACGACTGCTATATAACATACTTATGAAGCACAAATGTAATACTTTTCTTTTAAAAGCTGAATAAGTTTAATACGATAAATGAATAAAAATTCGATTTTATTCGTTACGTTTGTAAAGAAAGAGACGATAATTTGTTGAAAAAGTATTCTTATATAATCATTCTGCTTTTTATCGCAGTAAATGCCTTAGCTAACCTTGACGGTAGTTATGGAAACCTTTTATTGCTGGGCCGGTCTCCCAAAACGGAATCATCCCAGCAAGGGGATTCTATTATGAGGAAGGTAATCGAGCAGGCCGACAAATACAAAACAGTCGTTTCCCGTTACGAGGCCGAAATCTATATCAAAGGCAAAACGGAAATCCTCAAACAAAACATCCTGATGCGTTTCGCCCATCATCTTTTCCCGGTAGACAGGAAGAACAAGGATATGATCTTCGAGATGGTCAGCCACTCCAAGTTCAACGCCCCGAACAACTACCTGCACAGCTTCGAAGCAATAAACGGGAACAGTATCCCCAATGGCGCAAAACAGCAAGAAGTATTGACATTCCTGAACCTGAATGTTTATTCGCCGACCATCTACAACGAAGGGATCATCATGCCGGTAGCCCATGAAGCATTCAAATACTACAACTTCAACTTGGAAAGTGTCGAAATAACCGATAACCTGAAAATCTATAAGATACGTTTCATGCCCAAGCTATGGAGCCAGAAGCTCATTTGCGGAGACTTGTACATCACCGACAAAGACTGGCACATCGACAAGATCGACGTAAACGGGCGTTTCTCCTTTGCCGAATTCAACCTGGTCATGACATTCGGACGGGATTACCGCCATTTCATCCTGCCGCAAAAGGCAGACCTCTTTCTCCGGTACCATGTGCTGGGAAATGCCATCGCCAGTTACTATCATACATCATTCAAATACGAAGCCGTCGAATGGGTTGAAGAAGACAATGAAGACAACAAACACCATTCCCTCGACCTGACCGGATATTACCAGCTATCATCCGATACGATCCCGATCATCAGTGACAGCAGCTATTGGAAAAACAAAAGAGATATCCCGCTGACTCAGGAAGAAGAGAAAAAGTACGAAAAGACAATCATCAAGACTACTCAGGCCAACGACACAAGTAACATTCAGAAATACCTGAAAATAACAGAACGACTGACCAACACCATCAATCTGGATTATAAGACAACCCGTCTGAAATATTCCGGCATCTTGAATCCCTTCCAGTTGGGCTATTCAGGACGGAACGGCATTACCTACAGGCAACAACTACGTTTCAGCAAGACCTTCAAGAAGGACCGCCAGCTACGTTTCCGGCCTGAGATCGGTTTCGTGTTCAAACGAAAAGAGTTATTCTTCAAGTTCGGGGGAGATTGGGAATACCTTCCGGAGAAACAAGGTGCCCTAAGTCTCAGCCTCGGAAACACCAACCAAGGATATTCCTCCAAGATCATGAACGAAATCAACGAACAGCTGAAAGACTCCACTTTCAACTTCGAAAACCTGGACCTGGAATACTTTAAGCACTATTACATAGAGCTCAAGAACCAGATCGAACTGTTCAACGGTTTCCAGATGACCACCGGAATCTCCTACCACCGCCGCATCCCCACCCGCAAAAGCGCAATAGATCCGGGAGACGGCGTTACGGAGATCATTAACGAAAACTATCACGATTTCATTCCCACGATCGGTTTTTCCTATACTCCCAGACAATACTACTGGATGGACGGCTATCGTAAAGAGTACCTCTACTCCTACTACCCGACCGTCTCCATCGAGTTCGGGCGAGCCATACCGGGCGTATGGAAAAGCAGCGGCAATTACGGACGTATGGAAGCGATATCCACCAAAGCATTTACCTGGGCCTGTCACGCCGGTTCAACTACCATATTAGCGGAGGGCTTTATACAGCCCAGAAATCGACCTATTTTGCCGACTACAGGTATTTCACGCGGCACAACTTCCCCGAATCATGGGGAGGTGACGATTTCGGGGGTGTCTTTCATCAGCTAAGGAGCGTGTGGTTCAACGCATCCGATAAATATGTCCAGGCGCATGTCATGTACGAAAGCCCGTTCATGCTCTTCCAGCTATTCAAGCCGGAGGCTACCAAACACATCATCTCCGAACGTTTTTACCTCAGCCAGTTATGGATGCCGGTCAAACCCAGTTACACAGAAATCGGATACGGTTTCGGTAACCATATCTTCAACGTTGCCGCCTTCATCGGGTTCGACAAATTGAAATATGACGGGATCGGATTCAAATTTGCGTTCGAACTCTTCCAGTAAGTTCAGAATTGCGGACGGACAATCATAATACCGCAGTTACGTTTGATACCCTGCACATACTCCTGCAAAGGTTCTTCGTTCACAATCACTCGCTTCTTCGTGGTCGAGGCATGGATAAAAGTGAGTTTATCCCTTCCCGCAGATAATGCCAACGTGCGAGATATCCAGTCCTTTCACAGTCGTGACGAAACAGACGATATCGCCATTCTTGATTTGACCGGCGTGCGCATTGATTTCATCCTGCGGAATATAGTAATGCGGACGGGCATTGATTTCCTTTTCCTTCGCCGCTATTATCGCGATGCGCTCCGGGTTGCCTTTCAACTGCTTGTAGCTATCGGGATGTGTGGACATAAAGGACAGGTCGAGTTTAAGCGGTTGTCCCCCGATTTCTTTCGTGACATCCTTCAGATACCCTCTCTTTTCGTTTTCATACATCCAGTCGGTCGTATAATGGAGGCGATCCGTATAATCGAGTGTCACGTTGCCGGAATCCTGGTAACGCATATTTTTTAAGACAGAAGCATATCCTTCATATCCGGGACGTTGCCTGACAGACCAGGCCAAAGCAACTGTATTCTCAACCAAAGTCATGCAATCCAAGCCATGCAAGTTTATTATCAGGTTTTCGGGCTCTTCCTCCAATGTCCCAGCCACATAAGGAGTCCCCAAGAAAAAACGGGCAGTTTCCACCATCAGGTCACCTGTCGGAAAAGTCGCTTTTTCCTTCACTGCCTCACAATAGCGTTCGTAAATCACCTTCTCCTCCCGGGCTTTCCCGGACAGAGAAAGAAAGGCTAAAAAGAGCAAACAAAATAACGTCCGTTTCATCTCTTGATCTAATTTCAATCCTTCTTTGTCGCTAACAAGTCTTCCAGCTTCACCAACTCATCACGGAACTGCGCAGCTTCGATAAAGTCCAGCTTCTTGGCCGCCTCCATCATCTGCTTCTTCGTCCGTTCGATCGCCTTTTCAAGCTGTTTACGATTCATATACTGAACTACCGGGTCTGCAACCAGGCTGGGTTCCGGTTCCACATAAGCATACGGCTCACCGGTAACCGGCTGTTGTTTCTCCGCTACCAAGGAAACACTGTTTTGATAACCTGCTTAGGTGTAATGCCATGTTTCTCGTTATAAGCGAGCTGTTTTTCACGTCTGCGTGCCGTTTCGTCCATCGTCAGGCGCATACTGTCCGTTATCTTGTCAGCATAAAATATCACCTTCCCATTCACGTTTCGGGCAGCACGTCCGGCTGTCTGTGTCAGCGAACGGTGCGAGCGCAGGAAACCCTCCTTATCGGCATCCAAGATAGCGACCAAAGAGACTTCCGGCAAGTCGAGCCCTTCACGCAGCAGGTTGACACCGATCAGCACGTCGAACAACCCTTTCCGCAAATCATCCATAATCTGAATGCGTTCCAACGTATCGACATCGCTATGGATATAGTTACAACGGACTCCCATGCGTGTCAGATAAGTAGTCAGTTCCTCCGCCATGCGCTTCGTCAATGTCGTCACCAAAACACGTTCATCCACAGCGGAGCGCTGCGTGATCTCCTCCATCAGATCGTCGATCTGGTTAAGCGTCGGACGCACCTCGATAACCGGGTCAAGCAAGCCTGTCGGACGGATCACCTGATCCACCACGATCCCTTCGCTCTTCTCCAACTCGTAGTCGGCAGGCGTCGCACTCACATAAATCGCCAACGGAGTCAGCGACTCGAACTCGTCGAACATCAACGGGCGGTTATCCATCGCCGCCGGCAGACGGAAACCGTACTCCACCAGATTTTTCTTACGGGAATAATCGCCTCCATACATCGCCCGTATCTGCGGGATCGTCACGTGGCTCTCGTCGACCACCAACAGAAAATCTTTCGGGAAATAATCGAGCAGACAGAAAGGCCGTTCACCCGCCTGACGACCGTCGAAATAACGGGAATAGTTCTCAATTCCAGAACAATGTCCTAACTCACGTATCATTTCCAAGTCGAACGTAACACGCTCATACAAACGTTTCGCCTCATAAGGTTTGCCGATCTCCCGCAGGAAATTCACCTGCGTCCCCAGGTCGACATCGATCTGCCCGATAGCGGTATTGATACGTTCCTGGGTAGTTACGAAGAGGTTGGTCGGGTAGATGTTCAGTTCATCCTGCTCGTCTATTTCCTGCCCGGTCTGCGGGTCGAACGAAGAGATACGGTCTACTTCGTCGTCCCAGAACTCAATACGGTAGCTGCCCCATCAAAAGTTTCGATAGCCGGAAAAATATCGACCGTATCGCCGTTTACACGAAAACAGCCCCTATTAAACTCTATCTTATTATTGACATAAAGGGCATCCACAAAGCGACGCAACAGTTTATCCCGGTCTATCCGCATCCCCTTCTCCAGATGCACCACCTTCTCGGCAAAGGCAGTCGGGTCCGCCATACCATACAGGCAGGAGACAGACGAAACGACAATGACATCCTTCCGTCCCGACAGAAGCGAAGCGGTTGCACGCAAACGAAGTTTATCGATCTCGTCATTGATCTGCAAGTCCTTTTCTATATAGGTATCCGTCGTCGGAAGATAAGCCTCCGGCTGGTAGTAATCGTAATAAGAGACAAAATACTCGACGGCATTGTTCGGAAAAAATGCCTTGAACTCGCTGTATAACTGTGCAGCGAGCGTTTTGTTATGACTCAAAATCAAGGTCGGTTTCCGCACTTCCTTGATCACGTTGGCGATAGTGAACGTCTTTCCGGACCCAGTCACCCCTAACAAGGTCTGGAAAGGCACACCACTCTTTATTCCATCGGACAGAGCCGCAATCGCTTCCGGCTGGTCGCCCGTCGGACTAAATGGGGAAGATAGTTCAAAGTTCATTCTTTATTTTATAGGTTATACAGTTATGCATTCAGGAAAATCCGATCCTTCGCAAAACGTCCGCTTTACCGGAGCAACTCATCCAACGGGAGATAACCAAACTGCATCTCGTCGTTCATGCTCAACAGCAAACGTTTGTTGTGGTCGTCATAGCAAAGCCTGACCACTGGACGACCGACATCGAGCGTCTTCAGATAATTGCCTTCCAAATCGAATACCAGCAACAGAGAAGCCGTAAATCCGTCTTTCTCCTGACGATGTTTCCCGGAATAAGCCGTCACGATCTTGTCACCGCAAAATACGCCGTCAATATGCCGATAAACATCATTCCACTCGCCATGCCGCCACTCCGGGCCATAAACATTGTATTTCAGATTTCCATCCAAGTCGCAGATCGTCAGCAAGTCGTCCCGCGAATAGACATCCACATAGATACCATGCTCCGTCGAGACGATGCAATCCGCTCGTTTCTTTTTAATCTCCGGATGTTCGTAGGGCATCAGACGGACCTTCCCAGTCTGCATATTCCAACATCCGACAGCCGTCTTGAAATCATTTGTCCCGATCGGGACCGACCGTCCCACCGATACAAAGCGTGTCGGAAACATAAACGACATCGCTTGGTACGCGGTCTTCTGGGAAGGAGCATTGACCTCAGGTATATAG